>Ga0209488_10001660_pt1 | contig 18966 bp, 18 predicted proteins | sample Rivendell_Oct201_8_FD_188349 | JGI IMG/M metagenome (GOLD analysis project Ga0209488, IMG submission 188349) | Vadose zone soil microbial communities from the Eel River Critical Zone Observatory, Northern California, USA -... | ecosystem: Environmental > Terrestrial > Soil > Vadose zone >...
AGACGCGGTGGAGAGGGGGGCGGGGGCATATCACGGCGAACAGGACTTCTGCTACGCCTCTCGCGACGTTTCATGTCCTCCTCACGCCTTCGTAGACGATCCCTTTCACGTTTTTCTTGCTCCAGTTTTTCCTTCTGTTCGGCGAGCCGCTTTCGTTCCTCTTCCCGCCGTTGTTCACGTTCCTCCCTCTCTATAACCCGCTTCTGTCGAAGCTCTTCCTGCTTCTCCTTGTTGAACGCATCGCCTTCAGTATAATCGGACCGAGTGCCAAGCGCAGCTGCCATCTTGTTCAACTCGACCTTCTTTGCAGCTGCAAGCGCATGCGTGTCTGACGGCTTCAGGGACTTTGCGGATGTCGGAGGTGGTAGCATGCCTAGGAGGCGCTCTCGCAAGGCTGAGACTTGTCTCTCGATCTCATCTTCCTCAAATCTGGACATATTATGAGAAGAAAAATTGACACGGTGATAATTGGCGACACTGACTCTTTATCCTCCAATTCGAGCTGAAGCTCCAAGCACTTAACCTCTACCTTCCTTTTTCTTTCATGTTCCAGTATCTCTTTGTCTGGTTCCCGATGCTTTGGTGGGGTGGCGTCCCAAGCGTTAGCACGGTCATTTTGGGTGTCACGGGTCCGTAAGACGGACAGATTGCGGACGACGTAGCCATTAGTCCCGCTAACAAGAGCACAGGTGTTAGCGCAATAAACGCATATGAATAAAATACATACCTTCCACGGGGCGTGGTAAGACCGATGCCGTTGTACATAACTAGTGAGACCTATGAGGCAAGACGTTCGAGGATGGAGAAAACACTCAAAATACGCCGAGTTGTTGAGTCTCGCCAGTTGTCGGGGCTGAGAATATGTGGCGTGGGATCATCACGTGGTGCACCAGTAAATCACCTGACCTTGAGTGGGGCACTGATAAAACAGGTTTTTACACGTACACGAGGATATCTACTACGCGCATCTCTATCTACAATCGACGAGCGTAGGGTATTATACTATTTGACCCTCTTCCCTTGGGTGGTCACGGTTGTAACAATAATAGGACCGCTCGTGCAACACCAAGGATAGGAGCAGCACTGCGACACTCTAAACCAGGGACCTGTCTCCAGCTGCATCATTGCTTGGGTTAGGATCGACGCCGAATTTCCTATAGGCCTCTCGAGATAATGACCTAAGTGCCACATGCTTGTCCGTGTTGATGTCGTCTATGAGAGCCTCTGAGACCCTGATGTCAGTCATGGCCCTGATCGAGCCATCGTGCACTAACCCCTAGATGTGTAGTCCAGCTCTGGACGAATATAACCTAGGACAACTGCTTGCATGTCTTGGCCATAAAAGTCAGACTTGAAATTGTGCATGACGTGAATTTCCTAGGCGCGACAACGGGTCTGAGTGACGACGGCGGCGTGGCGCAAAGTAATAATCACATACAGCCGTGAGACGTTCGTTCTTGTAGAACGGGTTCCAGCCAAGGCTCATTACCATTGGGTGCACCTTGCCCTCCTCGCCGCTGAGACCGTACACTTGTGCATAGCCAAAATAAACTCCAGGTTTGCATACGCTGCTCATCGGAGTGATTGATTCATCAGGAAGGTTCGCTGGCACGAGAGGTCGGGTTTAGGGATGAGATGCTCGCATGCTGGGACCATGGACACTCACCTGTTGGACAACCGAGGTCCTTCCCACCTCTGCCGAAGCCTCTCTGGACCGCCCCAGACAGGAAGATGGGGAATGGGGCCTCGACAGTTTCTGGCCCGACGATGTCAGGGCGAGATTTTCGGAACGTCTCCGTGCGAAGCGGGGCAGAGGGCCTTGCAGACAACGCTTGGAGGTCTTCTGCTGTCTTTTCCAGTGTCACTGTCATGGTTGATTGGAGAGATGAAGCATGGGACGGTGTCATGTGGATTACGATACACAGAGTGGAAAGCGTGACCCGGAGATCACCCCCGAGTGACTCGGATCTGATCCTCCATCCATCCAATATGTCTCCTGGGCCGTTGCCTACAACCGCCCAGACCTACACGCAACCGTACAGCAATTACCCACAAGCTTATAGCCAGTATCCAGCCGCCCAACAGTATCCTTCCGTGAATTATGCTTCTCAGCCCGTCCAAGCCGCGGTGTACCCACCCTTTCAAGTCCCCTACAGCAGGAAAGACCCAACTTCGTGGATTGACGCGCTATCGCCTCAGGAGCTTTCGGCAGTAGATCCTGAAGTTGCTTCCAGAGCGATGAATCGTTTCATCTCCTCAGAACTCAAACACGAGGGATTTGACGCTGCGGAGCCTGCAACTCTCAGCAGATTGGAGGCCGATGTGGTCCATTGTGGGTTTCTACATTTGTCTGAACTCTCTCGCCATTCTCACAGCTGCCAAAAAAAACCCCTACCCAGTCATTCAGGAATTGCACCGCAAGATTCACGATTACGCGAATCTGGCCAACAGGACTGCTCCACTAGCTGGCGATATGTTCGAAATATCTCAAGAATGTGGACTGGATACGGAGAGCTTGCGATTAACATCAGAACTTTCCAAGTGGAGGCATCGAGGTATGCAGGAATGATATTGTTGCCCGTCGCCCCCCTCTAAACGTCTGCTTCAAAGGGTCTACCACTGTCAATGAGTCCATAGCTCTGCTGCCCGCGACACGCAGGTCTCCGCCACCCAAGCTACTCTCCTCGGACGACGAGGGTTCCCCTCCCGCGGTACCAAGCACTCTCCGGTCTATTCCCCACTTCTACCCAAGTCTACCACCAAAACACACATACCTTCGAACTCCGGCATGTGTCCCTGCTCTGTTCCGTTCTCATCTCCCTTACCACGTTCCCATAGCCTTCACCACCAAGGAAGCAAGCATTGCCATCCTTGGAGAAGAAATTGAAAAACGCAAGCCTTGTTCAGGAGTCGCTACAAAATCTTCTCTTAGCAACAGAGGACGTTGTCGGGCCAGATGATGGCGAAATATTGGGTGCCATTGTTAATTGGGAGACCGCAGTGCATCCACGGAAACGATGGAAGCTGAGCTCATAAGGCAATCTCATCTCGTTTTCAGACTTCTTGCATGTGCATAGTAGTATTCGCCAATGTTCCGATGCAATTTTACTACTATCAATAGCTTGAATACCCAAAGCACTGGTTACCCTCCCAGGAGTGCCATGGCTATCGTCGGAGGATACACAGTGCTAGACACAAAGACCTAGCTTCATGACGATCTCTTTGGCTGAACCCTAGTAGGCGCTACCGCATTCTTTCTACGGGTGGGCCGACTCTTTGGTGTTGTTTCAGGAATGACCGTGCTCTTCTCAATGACGGGTCCACTGGGTCCCTCGGTTTCTCGTTCATCCATGTTAATGTCAGGGCCCGAAGCTAGTATGTGTTATCAGCGATTCCTCGTAAACACATTTAAATGTAGATGTTATATTTGCCTGTGTCCACATTATCAGCTTCTTCCACACGTTGGTCCGAGGTCTTCCGCCTTTTGTTAAGAACGGGCGATGTGGGAGCAGGCCGTTTGCGGGGGGCTCGAAGCGTATCTTCGCGTGAGACCTCATCTTCGACTCCCTGTGTGGGTGGTGACGATGCATGGGCCGATTCCAACATCACATTCGGAACTACCTCCGATATGACTGGGTGTGTTTCATCCACAGTTTGCTGTACTTGTCTTTTCGCCTGGTTTAACGGTCGCGCCTTAGGGCGGGGATTCTTGGAGCTCCCAGCGGGTGGCGGCTGAGAACCAGCTTCGGGTTGCGCTGCGTCCTGCTGGGACGCTTCAGTGTCTCCTCTCTTCGTATGTGCCTTCCTGCCTTTCCTCGCCCGTGTTTGAGACTCCCGTGGTGCATCCTCAATCTGAGCGGAATCCTTGCTAGTCGACTCTGAAGGAAGTCCACTCTCCTTCCCCTTGCGACTGCGTTGTCTCGGTTTGGAAGATGAAGACCCTTCGGTGGTAGCAACCGCCGTCTGTGCCTCACTCGTCCCACCAGTCATATCCGAGTTATTATCCCGGGCTTTGAGGGCATCGTAGCGATATCGACACTGCGTTGAGTTAGAGTCGGCTCTTGTGAATATGCAAGGGCCTTACAGTATTGTCCGTCCTGCCTGTTCCAACTCTTTCGCTCACCTCCTTCCATCTTCCCACACCAAATTCGTCGACGGCGGAGAGCAGCCTTGCATCTTCCTCGGCGGTCCATTTTCCCCTCGGGACTTTGGGATTGAGTCTCTCTGTCCATCGGTCCCGACATTGTTCGTTGTTTCTTCCCGGGATAACGGATGCTATTTCCATCCACGCGTGACCATAGAGTTCGACGGCCAATCGTAACTGAGCATCCTCCTCCGTGCTCCAATTGCCCCTACGAATTGAGGGATCGAGCGTCCGATACCAACGGTTCTGACAAGAATTAGGCTGGGCGTCTTCAGAAACTGCCCTAGCAACTACCAAAGCCTGTCAATGACAGCGCATAATGAAAATGCAGGTAAGGATACCTAATGGCCAGCACTCAGTACCATACTCCCGAACCGCTTCGACCAGCCGCCGATCGGATTCGGCATCCCATACGTGCGTCTTTCGTGCGATAGTATGGCGCATGACGTCTATCGGAGTCCGCCGGGTCTTTCAAGTCCTTGAGCATTTGAACGTGAGAGGTCATGAGAAACTCGTACACCTAGCTGCTGGGCGATGGACACCCAGTCAATATCGCCTCCTTCATAACCTTCAACCAACGCTTTGGCAGAAGCAATTTCTGATGCGGGCCAAGGAGAGTGGTTGAATCTGGGGTGACGGTCACCTAGCCAACGAACCTCGTACTCCCGCGTAGAGCGTTGAGATATGACTGAAGAGTCAGTAACGACCTAGCAGGGTGAACTGATAGTTGACACAGGAAAAGGTAGAAGTAACTACCTTTGCGGCAATGCGCTCCCAGTCTAGACCTTCTGTCGATTCCAGATCGCTCATTGAGTACTGCGATGCAAATGAGTGTTCTCCCCTGAAAAGCTGTTACAAGGACACGGCCAGGATGCTATGAATGAACAGACCTTCGTTGTGCCTCATACGCACGAAGTCTCCGGTTTTCAAGGCGAACAGCTTCAGTCAAGCTTTCAAGTTCTTTGTGCTTCACTGAGGTGAGATAAGTTGACGAGGTTCATGTATGAGATGACTTTGGGCTCACTCGGGTGGTACTCGGTGAGGCTCAAGAATCGCTGGCGACGAACTGCGTCGTCGTAAAATGGTGAATCCTAGTTATGTCTAAGCTTGTATGGTTCTGTCCATGACGCAGTGTCTTCACCTGTGACAACAAATCTGCGCCAGACAAGAGGCCCACGGGCTTGCATGCACCAGCAACTTGAATGCAACCAGCTATGTCAAGATGCGACTCTTCTTCCTCGAATTCGGCGGCGTTCTAGAGAGTTGGGATGGGTTGATTGGGACCTCATTTTCGCCATGAAAGACCTACGAGAAGTTTGTCAACCGCCTCGAGCTCGGCTTCCAAACGTTCGGTATAGACATTGAGCGCATATTGGTGGTCCTTGTTGAGCTGAACAGTAGACTGGATGATATCTTTGAGGCTGCCGTTATCGGTCATCCCCAAGCTCCATGCACAATTCATGCACACGCCACCGCTGACACACACGCCACTCGCACAGTTTCAGTGGTCTCACCACATTGTCGGAGACTCACTATGGCGAACACCTCAGCTAAACGAATAGGTTCGTTACAACCGCCTTATTTCACGCGTATCGTCTATCTGATGTCTTCTTCGCTCACAGCATCCCAGAATGAGGTAGCCATCAAAAATATGTGTTATGGTCACCTCCTGGGTAATATCTTACCCTTGCTCATCAGAGTCCTGTTCCAATGGCAAGCTTTCCGACAGTCAAAAAAAGCCATCGCCCTTTACTGTTTGTCTCTGGCACTCTCCCACTTTCTCTACCGACACTTGAAGACAATGGGGACACCAAAACGAGATTCGGCAGGTAACCTGGTGTCTCCTGGTGCTGATTTGAACCAACCGGGGTTGACGGACTGGACTTTCGACGTCCTTTACATCGGTTGTGAGTCCGCGTAAAACCGACATCATATTAGCACTCACCGCTCCATTATCCCTAGGGCTTGCGCAAGTAGGCTCTGCTATTTTGGGAGAGTGGTTCTGGTGGATTTACATCGTGGTACTGTCCTATCTGCTTCTTGTGATAGCCCCTTGACATGTCTTTCTTTAGATTCCTGCGTTTGTTGTGTACAAATTGTGGAACACGCTCATCTCGCCCGTGTTGCTCGGCCGGTCGTCTTCTGCAGGCGAGGAAGAACCGAAGCAGGAGGGTCTGAGTAAACGGCAAGAAAAGTTGAAGAAGCGTAGCGAGCGCGGTGATCCGAGAGTCAAACAGGTACCCAAGTGATGATGAGGAACTGGCTCATCCACTCCGCATGTACCAAGGGTAGACAGGGAACTGAATTGCGTGCAATCTACTATCTTGGACTTGACCATTCCAGAGTCATTGAGCTTGTAGCGTTGATTCTTTTTTGTTTCGAAGCATGCAAACAACGCGTAAACAACCAGCCTTGACTGTCTCCTGCCCTGATCGGGCCTTTCCCACCTCTTGCGGTACAGCTCAGGGTTAGATCCCTTTCTCTTCTCGATTGGTAGCACGCCCTAAGGTAGTGTTAGCGCATCTCTTGGTGGCTCATGAAGAAAATAACATCGTACCCTTCTAGTTATTGTTCCTTACACGGCCAATTACACACCGTTCGCCTGGATCGATCCCTGTGCACGCATATATGCTGAGAATCTTGCCGGCACAGCCGATGTCTCCCACGTCGGAGCAAATCGTATACTCAGAGGATAACTCAGGAAAGGGCGAAGACAACCCTGGTCAGGTGAGTAGTTCTGCAGGGAATATTTTCGGCAAAGAATCTTTCGACCTCATGATATGAAGGCTTCCCCTGAATTAGGTAAACCCAATGATGTACGACACTCTCCGATGGGTTCCGCAGAAGAGCGTAATCCAGGCGCTGACAATGCGTCATTCACAATTCCATCCTCGCCTTTGACTTTATATCCAGAAGCGATATGCCGGTGCTCTAGTGCAGACATGGCACTTGCTCCCTTACACCCGAGCCCCTCAATCGAAAATGTCGCGAAAGAAGATGATTGCAATCCAATAACCCTGGTACGCCTCCGACCTTCGCTGTCTCTAGTGTGCTACTGCACTCCTGCTCGTAGAATATGATGTCCTCGGACGCACCGCTCCATGTTGGTCTCGCTGGAATGGCTCTCCCTCTGACAGAGCTAGTAGTCGAACTGCCAGCTATGTCAAACGACTCGTCACCTCTACATTCAGACACCGCTACTAAGAGCTCTCAAGAAAATCTATTTCATATCGCTCCAGTGGATCTGCCCTGCAGTGGCGCTAGTTCTGATGACCCTTTGACGGCACTGCTCCCTACCGTCCTGGGCTATTCTTCGTGTATGACCACAGAGACAAATGCGGAAACTGAGACCCAGGCTGGTGCATCTAACAACGTTTCTGACAATGTTGACCTATTCCCGACTTATCATCACGTTGCTGACCCCGAACATGAGTTGCGCCCACTGGCAAGACCGACTGGTGCCGTCCCTTCACTTGATTCTTTCGACTCAACAGACGTTCACATATCTTCTGCTGACTCGGACTCCCATCTCAATTCTTGCGAAGTCCAACCTTGTGCGGATATTCAGCCTCACGCTTGCGATGGGGAGACCGTCCTGGATTCGACACTTGGCGCTCTTAGTCCTTTGTCCCTTGTGGATAGTCTAACTCGTGATTCCTCCCCTTCGCCCCTTGTGCGGACCTCTTGCGTCTTTACGCACTTGACACCCCCTCCGTCCTCACCTCAAACAGATTGCAATTTGCCTGTAAGGTCGATGTCTAGTCCGGGTTTTATTCTTCACGAGGACGAATCTTCGTTGTCACCTTCGCCGCCTCTCCACAGGATCAAAAGTACCAAACGTGCACAATATGACGAGAATGATGATGAGGTACGCTTTCAGAAACAGTTCCGCAGCTGTGTCTGATAAGATGATAGGATCCTACCTCTGTAACGACCGTAAAACGAATTGTAAGGGCTCTTCTATGATCTCGTGATAGCCTCATCAAATTTGGAGCACAGCGAATGGACGAAACAATGTCCTCCCCCTTGCGGGCTGCCCCTGCACCCAGCCGTGCAACTCTTGCGTTCGAAAAGCTGACCCGGAAGAAACTTGTCACACCATTCCGTCCGCCGTTGCTGATTAAAAGGCCATCGACACAACCTGCCACACCTACCGCCCTAGGGCAAGTCCCACGGAAGCGAATCGCTGGGGAGCCACGAGCGAAAAAAAACATAGTGCCCACCGCCCAGGAGGCTCCTACACCCCTGAAAATTGTCAAATCGCTCGTTCCTTCTTCCAGGGCAGCAAGACAATTCAAATCCCCTCTTTCGAATGCTCTGGAAGGCAAATCACGGCCTGTAGTCCTCCCGAGTCAAGCTATCAAGAATCTTGAGAACAAGATAGCCACCTTGAAACGTGCGATCAAAATTAAGTGCGATGGCGACGAGGGCCACTTGGAACACCTTGCGAAGAAGTGGCGAGATGCTGGCAGGGAAGCTGCTTATGAATTGTGGGGTATCGTACGCGATCTGAGCCCTGAGGGAGGTGAGATTCGCGGAAACGATAAAGGATGGGGCTGGGACGATCAGGGAGAACGTAACACTATCAGGGAAGGTGGTTTGGACGAGGAAGAAGCAAAGCAAGGAGCTACTCTTGGGGTCATGCTTCGCAATCTTGGAATCGCGCCCGAGACTCTGGGATGGAACGACGAGGAAGAGGCTTTTGTCGACAATGACTGATACCGTATGGAATCAATCAACCAACGATCATGTATGTATGGACGAATAGTGGGAATCCAAAGCCTGGAATTTTAGTAGGCTCAAGGAAATTCTTATTGGTATGACGTCAAACTTGATCGATTGATCCCTTGTTTCTTTGGACGTGGTATATAAGACAAGACGGGCCTGCAAACAAAGTGAACACAACTTTGAACCATGGGAGCCTACCCCTTCGTATTCGTTTGCCCTTCCACAAGGGGTCTTTCGCTCGCTCTCACGCGGCGGCTCCTCCGCACCACAAATCTTCCCATCTACGCCACCTACCGATCGGGGTCACCGCAGGCAGTGACTGAGGATATCCTGTCCCCTCTCAAGGATGTCGACAAGTCGCGGCTGAACCTCATTCCACTCGATCTGACGCGTGAGGATTCTATGGCAGCCGCAGCACAACAGCTTTCGGACAGCCTACCGAGAGACCAAGAACCGTATCTTCACACAGCCTTCCTAACCGGCGGTATGCTGCATCCGGAAAAGCAGCCCGCCGATCTCGACGCAGGAATTGTGCAGCAGACGTTCCAGATCAATGTCATTTCCCACCTACTCCTCATCAAACACTTTGCGCATTTTCTTCCGAAGGCACATTCTACGGCGGTGGATGAAGGCAAGCTCGCAAAGTGGGTGCATATCACGGCGCGGCTGGGTTCGGTCACGGATAATAAGCGCGGGGGATGGTATTCGTATCGTGCCTCGAAGGCCGCGTTGAATCAAGTAATCAAAACCTTCGATAAGCAGCTGCAGCAGCGGGACAGCCACGCAATCTGTGTCGGCATCCACCCGGGAACGGTCAAGACAGACCTCAGCAAACCATTCTGGAACAGCATAGCCAAAGAGAATCTGTTCGAGCCGGACGTCGCGGCCAAGAGAATAGTAGAAACAGTTGAGGGACTTGAAGTGAAAGCAAGGGGGAAGGTGTGGGACTGGTCAGGAAAGGAAGTACCACAATAGTCATGATTAGAATGAAAAAGTAGAGCAAAACAAAGGTCCTCAGAGCAAGCTGAGATCAGAAAAATTGGTAAAGCGACATTGAAGTGAGGGCCGAACACGGAACGCCCTAGTAAAAGGCGAGGGCGTTGTCTGGTTGCACAGCCCTCTGTCGCCAATAATTATAATTACCTGTAATGGCATGACGCATAGAACTTTGTATTTCGTTCGAATGGCGGGTGGCGCGGCTGACGCGCCTTGCCCGGCTGACACACTCTCAACTCGCAACATGACAGATGAACATTTTAGAAACCTAGTGTCTGACACACTCTACACCCTATTCTCTTCGTCAAAGGTTCATACACCAATCGGGAGTCTTGAGCTACTGTCTACGGCGATAACTACGGACCTTCTACCAACCCAAAGTGATCAAACGACCCCGCCGAAACCAAGGTTTCGCCTCACGGACCGCTCCCGCTTCGAGTACGCCATCGAAGCACTAGCAAAGCATTGGGACAGAGGCTCTGTCTCCATCATTCGCGATGAGAGCGGCGTCACCGTGACTGATGTACATCTTGGGTCGAGTAACAGTGCAGAAGCTACCGCGCGAGTCATCGGGAAGCGGAAACGCGTGAAGGACGAGGACGCGGATTCCGCTGCCGGGAGCGGCGACGAAGCCGAGGATGCGTATGAAGAAGAGGCGCAGAAACCGTGTACGACGCTTGCAAATTTATCAAAGGAGCTGAAGGAGGTATACGCTTTCTTGAGAAGGTGCACAGCCAAGGGTCGTCTGCTGGCTGAGCAGGTCAGTGCTTTCTTACCACCTCACGCCTTTCCGTATCTTACTTTGCCTACAAGTTTCGTACTGTTAAGCCTTCATTTGAACCGATCTGCGAGCAAGTAACAAAGGACGAGTGTATCAGAGCACGCTCCGCTCTTCCGACCCCTCTCACCGGAATATGCGATCGCGTCCACTTTCGCCCTCTCATTCGTCCACATACCGACCCTGCGCTGGGGCACTGCTCTTATCTCAACACATGCTACTCCGAACCGACTTATGCACAGTCCCCTTCCATCCCTCCGATGCCCTCCGCGCAGTCTCAGAACTCGCAATGGCCCAAGGCGCAACTACCCTCCGGATTGGGCGCGGGAGGCAGAGGCAAAGAGAAAGCACCCTGTCGATATCTTCATTACGAGATCGACTGGGACGCGGGGGATGCTGGCGCTGAGGCAAAATGGGAAGAAAGACCTGTTAAGAAACCCCATAGGCTTGCCCTTGGACTTGGCCCCAAAGCTGCATTTGAGCCACCGGTCAGTTTGGTTTGTCACATCGACGATTTATTTGTCTCAGATAACACCTTCATCAGCTTCCTCCTCAGTGGATCAACTGTGACGTCCGAAGGTTTGATTATTCCGTCCTTGGAAAATTTCACGTTATCATGGCAGATCCTCCGTGGGACATCCACATGAGTGTATGTTCTCTCTTTCTTCTATTAAATAGCGTTCGAACTAGATGCACGAGACAGCTACCGTACGGAACGATGACTGATGATGAGATGCGTGCGATGCCTATACCGATGTTACAAGACGAGGGACTTCTCTTCTTGTGGGTCACCGGTCGCGCGATGGAAATCGGTCGAGAATGCCTTCGCGTATGGGGCTATACGCGCGTCGACGAGGTCGTGTGGGTAAAGACCAATCAGGTCCGCCTTTTCTTCTCGGCTTTTGACTATCGCTAAACACCTCATCCACCACGTCAACAGCTCCAGCGCGTCATTCGCACGGGCAGAACGGGCCATTGGCTCAATCACACGAAAGAACACATGCTCGTCGGTTTAAAGAACAATTATGACAACAATGGCAACCTCATGTTCCCATCATGGGTTAATCGCGGCTTGGATACGGATGTCATCGTATCGGAAGTGCGCGAGACGAGTCGTAAGCCCGATGAGGTGTATGGACTCATCGAGCGAATGTGCCCCGGGGGACGCAAGATCGAAATTTTCGGTCGGAAACATAACACGCGGCCGGGGTGGGTTATCTTCCACAAATCTGGGGCGGTAGTGCTGACGTTTTGAAAATAGATGGCTGACCTTAGGGAATCAGTTGGGGGGTGACCAGATATATGAGGAAGACCTGGCCACAAGGATCAAAGCCAGGTGCGTCCTTCTCGCTTCTCGCTTGCATGGACAGGACCCTGATCTCCAGTCAGGTATCCCGAGCGCGTTATCGATTCTCCCTACCCCGCACAGCAAAGTCACCCAGTTGCATCATATTGACACTCCTAACCTGGGCCGGGTATCCACAGTCTTTAATAACGGATTATTGTACAGCAGTTCTGCCGAAGATGTTCACAACATTTGTTGTCTGTATTATTAATTCTGGGCTCTTGGTCTCGGCTCAACAACGCAGTTGGTCAATACTGGTACTGTTGACCCCCATGACGAGTATATCATAATCAAGTTATACTTAGGTTATTTCACTCTTTGGCCGCTTCCACGGTTGCACATCTGTGGGGTTTCCACCAGTCGCGAAACGTACTCAGCGAAAATGACTGCTTACCTTCATCTGACCCTGGTTCCGGTTTGATCCTCTTGATTGAAGGCAAAGGCTCTAAAAATATTATGGGATTTGTTTCAGTGCAAAACTTTAACTTCGCCTACCTCTCGGAACCAAGTTGACCGACCCCGCAGTTCCCCGTGACAGTGTTGGGTGGGGTGGTGGTGCCATGGGCTGAGGGGTGTAAGGCTCTTGTTTGACCGGAGGAGCTGTAAAATAAAGGTAAAGGACTAGCAAAGGCAGGCATCCCGTTCACAAAGGGCCATCGATGCATACCAGGGTCACTACGCTTTTGCTGGTTTGATTGATAGCGAAACCACTCGTCCCAAAGTGCTTGGGAAGGCCCGGCAACAGATGCCAGTGGTTGATCCTGTTTGACATGCGGCAGCGGCGCATCTCAAGTTGTTGATGAGCGTCGACCACGCGATAAGAAAAGCTTGCCTGTGACTCCCCGGAACGGCCGATCTCAGAGTACGGAGCGTCGTAGATCTCGCTACGGAAGCGCATCGCATCAGAGTCGCGGGGCTCGGGTTTGATTTGTGTGACTAGTTCCTGTTTGACACGTACACTCCCTGTGAAACAGGGCAACGTCATACGAGAGCGATATCGGACAGCACAGATGAGTGCACGCACCTTGGGATCGGCTAGCGTTCAGCAGCGCTATCTGATCTCTTAGCTCCTGAGCCGGCTCATAGGCCGCTGGTACCTTAAATAGTGAATGGTAATTGCCAGGAGGTATCACTTACCATGCTCTCCTGATGCAATCGATGAATCAATATGGCCCAAAGGATCGACCTTTACGCGGCCGGGTGACAACGAGGGGTCTTTCGCTGCGGCGTTGTCCGGATTATCTGGAAGTATTGAAGCCTCTGCACAGCATGTATGAGAGAACAACGAACGTGGGACATACGGGAGGAGTGACTCGGTTCCTGTTTCACCTTTTCTTGAGGCGCATGACTCGGAGCCACCGAAGGTGCCAGTGGTTCAGGTGAAAGTTCCGGGCTGCGGGGCAAAGAATCTGGCAGAGGGAGGGCCAGACCAGCGATGTGTGACGGTTTGAGAGTCCAGGTCGGCATAGGGTACGGTCTTCGAAAATGACCAGGTGGGGGAGGTGCATCTTCGTCCGACGCGATGTGCTCCCTCCAGTTATCTACGGCGTTTTCAAGTCAAATCGAACTCAATGCGCTTGGATCGGCGAGAAACGCAGAATACGCACGATCAGAAGGGTCGCCACTGTTTTGGTAGTCGTATATAAACGCACACGAAGCGGGACTCGGGCGCCAGGGCCAGCCCGCGTTGAGAATGTCGTTGTATTTGTGCTTCCCGAGCATCAGGTCTGGGTTGACCCCGTGCGCAGTCCTGATGACGACTTCATCTCTCTGGGGGGGCCGCTCGGAAACGGTCGGGTCGGGATAGAGGGCAAACTGAGTGACTGTTTCAACTAACCGTCGACATGGTATAAACAGCTTCCACAACGGACTCTCGTCGCAACACCCAAGAAATCCACGAAGAGAGCCTGTTGATGTCCACGGTTCCTCGTTGTGCAGGACTTGGGTGCATGCCAAACGGCTGCGTTATAACAAAATACATCGAATTGTCTGGCTTTTTGTACAAGGGCTTTGCCATTCGCTTGAGAATCTTCTCCTGCCGTCTAGCAAGATCGAATGTCTTGTTCTTGTTTTTACCCATCGCAAGACAAGGAGCGGAGCAAGACTGCGTAAAATTACCCAATGGAATGCAATCGCAAGGCATGACGGGCGCTTCTTTGACCAGATAGATATTCCACCCACCACATCCATTATATACAAAAACTATTAGTCCACAGCCAAGACTATCGATACATGTCTAATCAAATCATAACAAAGGCGGTGTTACTCATTCTCATTATTGAGCTCCTTTATGATCAGTTTATTCACCGCCTTTGCGTTGTCCAAGTACACTGTCAACGAAGACCAAGTCAGAGCTAAGAGCAAGAGCAGGGGAGGACATAGAAGTTTACCATGGTGTCCGGCACGAGGCACGATGTACATACGAGCTTTCTCGTTTCCAGCGGCTCTGAGGTTGTCGATGGAGACAATGCCACCTACTGGATCCATCCAGTCATGTTCGCCGTCTATATAGTACGTCAGCGGAAGTGTAGGCAAAGCACGCAGAGGGACGTACAGATGAAAGATACAGGAATTCGTAATGCTGAGATTCTGTCTACCAAAGGCATGCGTGCGTGGGCACCAGGAGCCAATATATGCGCTGGGGAACACCTTAGATGACACGAAGAGCACTGAGTGATGTGACTGACAAATGCAATATTCCCCAGAGCCCTTTGCGAGGGTAATGTTCATAATGTAGTCGTGCATATCGCGCGTTTCGTCTTCGTTCAAGGCGCCAAAGCGACGGGAAGAGTACTGTTGTGCCGATGCTGTCAGTGACCGATGGCGGGGGTGACACGGGAGCCAACACATACCTTGCCCACAAGCATCGGGCCCCAAAACAGACTCGAACGCACCACTTGAAATGGGCTCCAACCCTCCTCCCACAAATGTGTGAACAGCCTGCGTCCGAAAGACTCCTTCCGTTTCTCCGCCTCCTGTTCCCGCTCGAGCTCCGCCAGCCGCGAGCTGTCGGCCGCCACGGGACCGTCTTCGCCCGTCACTTGTCTGTCCAGCATCTCCCTCGACGGCACCGTATTGTTCGGGTCTCGCGGGACGCCAGCGGGAGAAAGCAGCACGAGCCTATGCACGCGCTCCGGGTAGCGCAGCGCATACACGGTGCTGAAGTACGCGCCGAGCGAGTGCCCGATGAGCGTCATCTTCTCCAGTCCCGCGCGCTCGCGCCACTCCTCGAGCGACTCGACGAAGAAGGACTCGGCTTCGTACACGCGGCGCGGGATGTCGTCGCGCTTCGCACGGATGCGGAACGGCACGCGCGCCGAACGACCCATGCCGAGCCAGTCGACGGCGTACACGGATGTACCGCGCATGCCTGCCCATCGGGCCAAAGCGGGGAAGTTGAGGAAGAAGAAGCCCAGGCCGGCACCGTAGCCGTGTAGCAATACGGCCGGCGGTGGCGCATTGGGGGAGGGACTCGTGGACTTGATGGTGAGAGTGTTGAGAAAATGTTTGGGCTTGGAGAGTTGCACCTGTTCGCTGTGCGCAATCACGGGTCCATCTGCTGCGCCGGACTGTATCGATGACCCCGATCGAAAGAAGGGCAGTCGCCTGAAGAAGGATGAGAGAGAAGGGTATGTGCGGCAACCTTATCGAAATACCTCAAAAGGCGTTCCTCACTAGAGGCAGCCCCCTTTTCACCCGCGGCCCACCTAGTAGAAGAAGTGATCAAAAAAAAACGTGCGGCGCAATACCACGGCCATTTTTCACTGACCAACTACGCAAACTCGCCATGAATGTTGAGGGTATCTCTCTTGCAGGGGGTACGGCTGACGCGCCATCGATAGGTAAGGGTTCGGCCATCGTTCTAAGGAATCGAGCCAGCGTCGACGAGGATGAGAAATGGTGAAAGGATAGTGCAAGGCGTGTTGTACTGGATATGATATCTTCACAGGTTCACAGCTGATGGTGTGCTGTGTCTCGTCATTTCCTCGTCATTTCCGTGAGGTTATACACCATGCCATGAAGTGCCGGCCCACAACGTCATCACACAACCGGCATCGCCACACATGCTGACGTTGACGATACCGACAACCGGACGCTAGAATGTTCCATAACAGCTCAACATCGGCAAGCGGGTCTCTCTGGACCTTTCCAAATGGCTGCTATGGCGTGTTCACGGTGTGCACACACACCCGCACAACCCCATACCCACATCGTCTCGTCTCGGCGCCACCAACTCACCTGCGGTCTAGATGCTCGCGTCCACTAGAACACGAGGCTGTTGCCGCCTCGAACTCGCCTGGTCGCCTGGTCGTTCTACTATCGCGGCGATGCATTGCGTTCTGGGGTGCTTCGGGGGTGCGCGTACCTTGTCCCGTTTCTGGTGTGCGCACACGACTACATAAACTTGGAGCGATAGGTGGCGCGCACAGAGAACTCTAACGACTCCTATCTACGCCGTCAAAGAGTTCCCGCTCCCGCAAATGGCGATGAAAACCAGTCCAAAGACCCGTCTTTGGCTGTTAGGTTTTACGACATCGCCCTTTTGGGCCTCGACCTGTGATAGTGATGGAATATCCATTTTCGATGTGCTTTGAAAGGGCTACAATGTACGCTAGCGACAAATTTGTTGAGTCATGAGACGCCACCGCTCATTATCTCATTTGGTCAGGTGAGGGGTTACACCTGACCTGACCATTTGAAGAATCGTGGAAATTGTTAAAAGGAACGATCGGATAATAAGAAACAGTGAGCAGGAGAGCAGGATGGACGAATATCGGACTTGGTACTCCTGCGTCCACATTCAGGAAAGCAGATCTATGTGCTAGCCAGAGACGTGTCGAACATTCACGACCTACACATATGCACTTGTGTGTGCGCTCAGTTGAGAAGACAACAGGCGCCCTCCAAGGTTACATGCACCCACACGGAACCAAAGTTCCGAACCCGAACGGACTCGGACGTGACTCGCATTCACGTGGCAGCCCTTGACGGATATGGAAGAAAGCGAACGCCGAGGGAAAAGGCTATGCGGGGGAACGTGCGCAGCATCTTGGCGAAGAAGAACGTGTGCATCCTGCTTTGCTCCGGTAACATAACAGTCAAAAATGCTGCGCCACACTCTACGCGCGCGCGCGCGAGTCCGGGCCCTTCAGAAAATCGTTACGTGCATTACGTTAAGCCGCGGCGTCGCCACACGGAAGGAAAAGGACTTCCGAAGCGGACGTTGTGAAACGCTCCTGAACCTGCGTGTGAAGGAAAGAACCACGCAGCGGCCGTCGTCGTCGTGCACGCCCTGCGCCCAAAGCAAACCTAGAGAACCCAACTAGAGTTCATTGGAGCAGCCAGTGGCGCCTCCCTCCCGCGGGTAAGCCCAGGCCACCCCTCGGGCTGTCACCACGCCTGCGCTCACAAACGTGCGCGAAGTCAAGGAAGACGTGGCTCCACCCTATCAACCTCGTCCACTGCCGCCGCCGCAAGCTTACTGTCTTTCTCGCATGAGGGTGGTCGTGATAGTCCCTTGCTCCATTTTGCGCTCTAAATGCCACACGCGAGACCCCGAGTAAAACGCGGAACACCACGACACGTGGTGATCACATATTCGCTCGTTTCGCTCTATCGCACCTAGCGAATTGACACCGACCACTACCGAATGCCTTGGTGACGGATTCTGTGACTGGTTATTATCAGCGGCTTCTTCCCGATGCAGAGTTCAGGGTATCCGGTACCAATGGCCAGGTGGCGAACGGGGGGGGCAAGGTTCAAGAGTCTTCTACGAAATGATGATAACCTGGCCACAGGAAACGTTAATTCTGCGATTGCCTAAAAAAAGAAGGTTGTCGTGGATGGTCAAATGGTATTGGACATACGAGAAAACGAGACCGGGATAGAGGGCAGTCGCACGTCAATCTGACCAGACTGGTCACAACACAACTACAGTACCTCTGGGGGTTGGACTAGGCGGCTAGTCCAGTCCAGACCGTCACCTCGGAACCAAATTTAATTGTATATATGTATGTGCCAGAGTTGATCAACTAGCAATAGAATCGGTTTGAAACTAGGAGCCGAGATCTTTGTTGAAAGTTTGAACCCTAGTCGGCAAACAGCGACAAGCGATCCGCATAACGGGAACAAGCACAAGAGGTCGAACGATAGATGCCTAGGTGTAACATCGGGGCCACTAATCGAAGTGTGGCACCACAACGAGATGTCTCCGCACTTGTGGCAAGAAATTTTGGCAAACGCTTGCTGCTACACACCTGAATATAGTTGATAGGTTATGAGGAGGACCATTTTAACCTTGGATTGATAACTCTGCATGGATCTTTCGTGATTGAAAGGTTGTATAGGACCCATTCTTTCCCTGGTGCTACTAATAATAAAGTTAACGAAATCATATTTTGAAAGAGTGAAAAAGATAAGATCCGTTTATGTTTCAGTAGGCGCCTATTTTACGTAAAGATCCAATTGTTTAGGTTTTCCAGATAAGACCAATTGATTATTTTTGGTACCTTTTTATTACGTTTTCGGTGGAATCGGAATCTTGTCCTCGAGTAAGTTATTAAGGACTTGAGGATGTCTGAAGACGATACCGACAAGGCGAACAGATAAGTGTCACGTAGTGATATGGTCCGTTTTGGTGTAGATTTTTTGATATGGCGCAACAGAGCCACTACCGATGCGGCGGCAACACACCATTATAGACGCCTCGGTAGAGATGAGGTGTGATTCGAGCGTGGGTCTTCGTTATCAGGAGCCAGTAATGGGACAACTCTACAGCGCAAATTCCGGGATCGGCACTAATGTCATGTTCGGACACAAACGAATTTGTAATGCAAACTTGGGAACATTGCTGTGAGATTGGCGCTCGTTCCAGCACATGTACTGTATGGACGCAGTCTCGGAGTACATGTGGGCAACAGAATGCTTAAAGAGAACACGTTCGCGAGAAAAAATAATCGCAAGCGGGAGTAGCCG
>Ga0209488_10001661_pt1 | contig 18961 bp, 19 predicted proteins | sample Rivendell_Oct201_8_FD_188349 | JGI IMG/M metagenome (GOLD analysis project Ga0209488, IMG submission 188349) | Vadose zone soil microbial communities from the Eel River Critical Zone Observatory, Northern California, USA -... | ecosystem: Environmental > Terrestrial > Soil > Vadose zone >...
TCAATTTGCCGGAGCTTCCATTATGGCGCGCACGCGTTCGACGACTTCTGCGGGCGTCGTTTCATGCACCTGTGCGACCAGGACCTGCACTTCTTCGCCGGTCATCGGGCTCACGTCGATTTTCATGTGCTGGGCTTTGGCCAGGAATGCGGGATCGCGCATGGCCGCATCGAAAGCGCGGCGAATGGCGGCGACGCGCGCAGGGGGAACGTCCGGCGGCAGCATATAGGGGCGGCCATGGGCCTGTCGTGCCAGCATGAGGCGCAACGCCTGGCGGTCAAATTCCGTCCTGGCGAGATCGACGATGCGCGCAAAACCACGTAGTTCTGGCGGGTCTTCGAGGCTGTAGTGGCCGATGACGCGGACCAACTTGTCGTCGATCCACGTGGGTTTGGCCGCCTTGAACGCGTCCCATCCGACGATCTGGGCTTCGACCTCGCCGCGCTCCATCGCGATGTTGACTTGCGTCGACCCCTCGTAGCCGCGCACCAGCTTGAACTTGAGCCCGAGCACTTCGCGCGACAGCATCGCGAGATCGTAGGAACCGCTGCCGGGGCCGGGTGTGCCGAGCACGACTTCCTGCGTCTTCAATTGTTCGAGCGTCTGCAGTTTGGAAGTGTGCCACACATAGGCGAAATTGTTGGAGCGGTAGATGCTGCCGATCCAGTTGAGTTTCGTGGGGTCGAAACGCGCGGTCTTCGGCGTCAGGAGGGGCGCGTTCGGCGTGCCGTTGAGCGGCGCACCGATCACGGTGCCATCGCGCGCCGCCACATTCGCAAGGTTGTTGGCCATCAAGAGACTGCCGGCGCCAGGCATGTTCTGCACGACGATCGTCGGGTTGCCGGGAATGTGGTGGCCCAAGTGGCGTGCGAGCATCCGCGCAATGAAATCGGTGCCGGCTCCGGATGCGACGCCGACCAGCATGCGGATGGTCTTGCCGCGGTAAAAGGCTTCGACGTCGTCTTGCGCCTGCGTCTTGGCGGCAGAGCAGAGCAGGCCGGTCAGCAGGGCGAACGTGAGGACCCGGCGGCTCATCATTTGCACGGTCATGACGCAAGACTGCGGCAACATGGTCGCTGCGTCAATGTCGCAACGGCGGCAAGAGCCGCCGGGGGCGCATTTCAGAATACCTTGAACGGCGTGTGTTGCCGTGTGGCGACCTTTTTTGGTCGTCCGAACAACATTATTGTGGCGGGGCGCCACGTGAATTTGATCCAGATCATGATGTGACGTGGCTGATGGTTATAGGTGATCAGCGAGAAAATCCAAGATTATGCAAAATTTTGGAACTACAATGCATGCTTGACGTATGAGGACCCCACGAGCGACGCATGCTTGACGTACCAGGATCACATCAGGATGAGACCCGGACTTTAGGCCGTGCCAACCGGTACCCCTCCCCCAACAAGGCAGGCGGCGTATTGGATTGGCGCGCAGGGTTTGCCGCATTGTGGCGCTGGCGGTTTCGCGCGCTGACCGTTCTGGGGGCCATTGCTTTATTCTGGTATTTCGCGATGCCGGTCTTGTTGGGTCCGGTGGTAAATATCGATACCCTCGTTCGCGCCGATTTTGTGCAGAGTGTGGTGGCGAGTGGCCGTGTCGAAGCACCATTTCGAGTCAACGTCGGCAGCCAGGTCACAGGCGTCGTGGTCGACATCCCGGTGGCCGAAGGACAAGTTGTCGCCGCCGGCGACATATTGATCCGGCTCGATGATCGCGAGGCTCGCGCCGCCGTCGTCCAAGCCGAGAGTGCGATGGCCCAAGCCGAAGCGCGCCTGCGCCAGGTGCGCGAGCTTACCCTTCCCTCCGCGGAAGAGAGCCTGGGGCAGGCGAAGGCAACCCTCCTCAATGCCGAGCAAATCTATGATCGCGCGACAAAACTGCTGCAAAACGGCGCCGGCACCAAGGTCGCGGTCGACGAAGCCACCAAGTCGCTCGATATCGCACGCGCATTGGTTCGTAATTCAGAGTTTCAAGTTTTCACCAATCGGCCCGGTGGAAGCGACTATGTCATGGCTGAAACGCAGGTCAACCAAACACGCGCCAGTCTTGCGGCGGTCCAGTCGCGGCTGAGCTATACGGTGATCAAGGCACCACGCGATGGCGTTTTGATTTCGCGTGTCGTCGAGCGCGGCAATGTGGTTCAGCCCTCGAATGTGCTGATGAAACTATCGCCGGTCGGGGAATCGCAACTCGTCGTGCAGATCGACGAAAAGAACCTCGGGCTGATTGCCCTGGGCCAGAAGGCGCTCGCTTCGGCGGATGCATTTCCGGCACAAGTCTTTGCTGCCGAGGTCGCCTACATCAATCCAGGCATCGACCTGCAGCGCGCGTCTGTCGAGGTGAAATTGCGTGTGCCGGAAGCACCCGCGTTTCTGCGTCAAGATATGACGATATCGGTTGATATCGAAGTGGCGACCCGCCCCGGCGCGCTGGTCATGCCGGCGGCAAGCATTCGCGGACTATCTAGCGGCAATCCGTGGGTATTGAAGGTCGACGACAACCACGCGAGCCGCCAGCCCATCAAAGTCGGGCTGGTCAGCGGCGGAAAGGCGGAAATTCTCGATGGCCTTGGCGAGGGAGATATTGTCGTCCCGGCGAGTTACACGGTCGATAACGGCGCCCGGATCCGGGCGCGCGTCGCTCCGGCACGAGAGCCATGAGCAGGTGGGCACCATTTGAGTGGATCACGGCTCTTCGTTTCCTCAAAGAAGGGCGGATGCAGACAATGTTCATCGTCTTGGCCGTGGCGATTGGTGTCGCGGTCATCGTTTTCATGTCGGCGCTGCTCTCGAGCCTGCAATTCAATTTCATCAAGCGCGTGCTGACGTCGCAACCGCATATTCAGCTCATCCCGCCGGACGAAGTGGCCAGACCGTTGCGCAAGGCTGCGCCAGGCCGCATCCTGGCGACGATCGTCCAGCGCCCTGTCCAGCGTATCCGCTCGATCGACCAGTGGCAGAAGATCAAGAGTCAATTGAGCGAGTGGCCGGATATCGTGACCGTATCGCCCACCATGACGCTCTCCGCGCTGGCGGTGCGGGGAGATGCCAGCCGGTCGATCAGCCTTAACGGGATCGAACCCGAGGCCTATTTCAAGATCGTGCGTATTCCCGAATTTATCACCGCCGGACGGCCGCGCGTGCTGACCGACGACATTCTCATCGGGACCGACCTGGCACAGAATCTGGGCGTCGGGGTCGGCGAAAAGGTCAATGTCTCGGCGGCGAACGGCTCGTCTCGCGTGCTCACCGTTACCGGCATATTCGACCTTGGCAATAAGGGAGCCAATCTTCGGACGACCTTCGTGGCGCTACGTACGGCGCAAGCGCTGTCCAATCTTGTTGGGGGCGTGACGACGATTGATCTCACGGTCAGCGATGTCTATGCGGCGGAGAGAATCTCGCGGTCCGTGCAAGCGGCCACTGGCATCCAGGCGGACAGCTGGATCAAGACCAATGCGCAATTTTTCACGGCTGTTAACGCCCAGCAAAACTCGAATACGCTGATCCGGATATTCGTGGGCCTCTCGGTGGCGTTCGGTATCGCGAGTGTGCTCGTCGTCTCCGTGATCCAGCGATCGAAGGATATCGGCATCCTGCGCGCCATGGGTACCTCACAGGGACAGATTTTGCGGGTGTTCCTGCTGCAGGGCGGACTGCTCGGGTTTCTTGGATCGCTCGTCGGCGCCGCGGCAGGTGGATCGGCTGTTGTTTTCTTTCACTCCCTCATGCGACAGGCGGACGGCAGCGAACTGTTCACGCTCGTACTGGAACCATCGCTGTTCGTCTATGCGGTTCTGCTGGCAGCGGCGACCGGCATCGCTGCAGCCGCAGTACCGGCCCTGCGGGCGGCCAAACTCGATCCTGTGGTGGCGATCCGTGGCTGAGAACACGTCTGTCCTGCTGCTCGATGGGATTTGCAAGTCGTACAACGTGGGCACGCCCATCGAGGTCGAAGTGCTGCATGATATCGGCATCGAGATAAAGCGGGGGGAGTTCGTCGCGCTGATCGGACCTTCCGGCTCCGGCAAGAGCACGCTCCTCAACATCATCGGATTGCTCGATAGGCCAACGAAGGGCCGGCTCTTCATCGAAGGTCGCGAAACCAGCCATCTCGACGATGCCGAGATCACCAGGCTGCGCGGTCACAGCATCGGCTTCGTATTTCAGTATCACTACTTGATTTCCGCATTTACCGCCCTTGAGAACGTCTTGATGCCGTTATTGGTGGAGCGGTCGTTTCCAAACAAAAAAATGAAACAGAGGGCGCGGGATCTGCTTGCACAAGTGGGGCTGACGCAATGGGAAAACAATCTTGCCAATAACATGTCCGGGGGGCAGCAACAGCGCGTCGCCATTGCACGTTCCCTCGCCATGGATCCTGCCTTGGTCCTGGCCGACGAGCCGACGGGAAATCTTGATACGAAATCCGCAAACACGGTTTTCGAAATGATGCAGCGCGTCAACGAGAGTAATGGAACCACGTTCTTGATTGTGACACACAACATGGATCTAGCGCGCCGCTGCCATCGGATCGTTGAGGTCGTCGATGGCCGCATGGCGACAGCCGATGTTGTTCACAAATCCGCATAGAGTGGACTGAGGGATGGTTGTATCGATTGCGTGCCTGCTGCCCTCGGCTTTTGACTTGAATCAATGTATTGTGATGGACAAGGAGCGCGTTTGATTGTGCAGTGCGCGCAAATGAGTGTGGGAGGACTTGCGATGATGAACCGGCGTGAGCTTCTTGGCGCGGCCGCGGGTGCTGCGCTTATCACCCGTGTGCCGAATGCACTCGCGGCGACCTACGATCTGATCATCCGGGGCGGTCGCGTCATTGATCCTTCGCTGGGGATCAACATGGTCGGCGACGTGGCGATTTCTGGCGGCCGCATCGCGGCGGTTGAGCCAAGCATTACGGGTGATGCCACGGATACGATCGATGCGCGTGGCAGGCTTGTTGTCCCCGGCTTGATCGACATTCACACCCATACGGCGCGCGACAAAGATGCAGCGTCCATTTGCCTTGCCGACGGCGTCACCGCGATGGTCGATGCCGGCTCGCGCGGCGCAGACTTTATCGATGACGGCGTCGCCGTGGCCAAGGCGGCGCCAAACCAGCTCCGGCTCCTGATCAACCTCTCCCACAAGGGCACGCAGCCCGTGATGACGCTCGACCTCGCCGATGTGGCGCTGGCGCGCGCCGCCATTAACCGCCACCGCGACATGATCGTCGGCATCAAGGCTCGGATGGAGAAGGGGGCATGGGGTGGCGCCGATGGCGATCTCAGGGCGCTTGCGCGCGCGCAAGCGATGGCCGAAGGGTTCAATCTGCCGGTGATGATCCATCTCGGACAGCCCGACGCGCCGCTCCCCAAAATCCTGGCGCTGCTCAAGCGCGGCGACATCGTCACGCATATGTACGCGCCGGCGCCGAACGGCATCCTCGACGACAACGGCCGGCTGCTGCCGGAAGTCCTGGCGGCCCGCCGTCGCGGCGTCTGGTTCGACATCGGCAACGGCACCACCGGTCACATCACCTGGGATCAGGCCGAGCGTTCGATCAAGCAGGGCTTTCTGCCGCACACGATATCAACCGATTGGACCCCGGGAGGACGAGAAGGCGGTGTGATCGATCTTCCGAACGTCATGTCGAAGTTTTTGCTGCTCGGTATGTCGCTCGATCAGGTGATTGCCTGCGTGACCGTGAATGCGGCGCGCGTGTTTGAAGCGTATCACGATCGCGGAACGCTCCATGTCGGAGCGCCCGCCGATGTGGCTCTGCTGGAACTGCGGGAGGGCGCGTTCGAGTTCGTCGACAATTTTGCAGGTAAACGCACCGCCCAGCAAAGGTTGTTTCCGAGCGCGACCGTGCTCGCCGGCAAGCGCGTTGCGGCGCGAGCCTGAGGACGCTTCGAACGATAACTGAATCAGGCGGCTTCAGTTTGAAGTTCCGCCTTTACGGCGGCTTCGCGCCGGGCGGCCCTTTCTTTCTGGCTCGCGATTCAAGGCCGGCTAAACGCGGGACTCCGAACGTCGACATCCATCCATCGGCCGATCGAAGCCGTTGAAACCCGCCAGAATCCCATTGGGCCAGGTGCGGCCATCGGTGGAGACGAGGCGATGCGTGGTATACATGGTACACCTAATATGATCGTTGACATATTATTATAGATATTTTATACATCATTCATTGGTTTAATTCCACGAAAAGACACGACCCCATGATGACCTCCGGGCAGTTGCGGGCCGCCAGAGCCTTGCTCGGCATCGATCAGCGCGAACTGGCGCAGCGTAGCGGTTTGTCCGTGCCGACCATTCAACGCATGGAGGCAAGCGACGGGGTCGTGCGCTGCAACGTGGACTCGCTCATGAAGCTGATCGATGCGCTTGCTGCCAACGGTATCGAATTGATCGCCGAAGGAGCGACCAGCAACGGCGGCGGTCGCGGGGTGCGGCTCAAATGAACGCCTGCGATGCCGCGTCCGAGCAAATCTTGCCGTCCGCTTGGCGGAGACGCTGATGGTCGCCTCCGCGCTCTATTGCATAGCGGCACTCGTCGGCTTGGCCACGATCGCGATTGCGCTAGGCGCCTCTGCGCGCGGCAGGGTGGTTGTTTATGGCGCAAGCCTGATCGTCACGCTGATCCTATTCGCAATTGCACTATCTTGCCTGTTGGGACATCCAAATTCACCAACCGTTATTCTGCCGCTGGGCCTCCCGTGGCTTGGCGCTCATTTTCGCATCGATGCGTTGGCGGCTTTCTTCCTCCTGGTGGTCAATCTCGGCGGCGCAGCGGCCAGCCTGTTCGCGCTCGGATATGGACGCCACGAACATTCGCCGCAACGCGTGCTGCCATTCTATCCGGCCTATCTCGCCGCCATGAATCTTGTGGTCATGGCCGACGATGCGTTCAGTTTCCTGGTGTCGTGGGAGTTCATGTCGTTGACGTCATGGGCGCTGGTGATTGCAAACCATGAGGTGCACGAGAACCTGCGCGCCGGGTTCATCTATCTTCTGATGGCGAGCTTCGGCACGCTGGCGCTGCTGCTCTCGTTCGGCCTGCTTGCCGGCGCCGACGGCAATTACGCATTCGACGCCATTCGCACCTCCGAGCCGGCCGGTGTGGTCGCGGCGCTGGTCTTTATCCTTGCGATCGTCGGAACAGGTTCGAAAGCCGGCCTCATCCCGTTGCACGCTTGGCTGCCGCTCGCCCATCCGGCAGCGCCCAGCCACGTCTCCGCGCTGATGAGCGGCGTGATGACCAAGGTCGCGGTCTACGGCTTCCTACGCATTGTGTTCGACCTGTTGGGAACGCCGGACTGGTGGTGGAGTATTGTGGTGCTCACCGTCGGTGGCATCACGGCCGCGATGGGCGTGCTCTATGCGCTGATGCAGCGTGACCTCAAACGGGTGCTGGCCTACAGCACCATCGAAAATATCGGGATCATCTTTGCCGCGCTCGGTCTTGCGCTGGCCTTCAAGACCGAAGGCCTCGCTTGGGCGGCGGCGCTCGCTCTCACCGCAGGGCTGTTTCACGTTTTCAATCATTCGCTGTTCAAGAGTCTGCTTTTCTTCGGCGCCGGCACGGTCCTCAATGCTACCGGCACCCGCGACATGGAGAAACTCGGTGGTTTGATCCACCGCATGCCGCAGACCGCAGTCGTCTTTCTGGTCGGCTGCGTGGCGATCTCGGCGTTGCCGCCGCTCAACGGCTTCGTCTCCGAATGGCTCACATTTCAGGCCATTCTGCAAAGCCCGCAATTGCCCTCGTGGGGCCTCAAATTGATCGTGCCGGCGGTCGGCGCGCTGCTCGCATTGTCGGCGGCGCTGGCGGCTGCCTGTTTCGTGCGCGCATTCGGGTTCGCCTTCCTCGGCCGCCCGCGCACGCCCGAAGCGGTTGGCGCGCAGGAGACCGACACCAGTTCGCTCGCTGCGATGTATTTTGTCGCCACGCTCTGCCTGATCGCCGGCATCATTCCAGGCATTTTTATTGATGCGCTGGGACCGGTGGTGCAAACCCTCGTCGGCGGCCGCATGCCGGTGCAGACTGGCGTGGATTGGATGTCGATCGTTCCGATCGCGGAAAGTCGTAGCTCGTATAACGGGCTGCTTGTGTTCTTGTTCATGATTGCGTCCGGCGCGATTTCCGCCTTTGCCATTCATCGCCTGGCCTCCGACAAACTGCGCCGCGGCCCAGCATGGGGTTGCGGCTATCCGGATTCAAGTACGATGACGCAATACACGGCCGACAGTTTCGCGCAGCCGATCCGAAGGGTTTTTGGAACGGTTGTGTTTGGCGCACGCGAGACCGGAGAGATGCCGCCGCCCGGCGCCACCAAACCGGCGCGGCTGACTGTCGAACTGCGCGATCTGATCTGGGATGCGCTGTATAGACCGATTGCGACGGGTGTGAACTTTGCGGCCGAACATCTCAACCATCTCCAGTTCCTGACCATCCGGAACTACCTGTCCTTGGTGTTCGCGGCGCTGGTGCTTCTGCTTCTGGTGCAGGCAATATGGCCGTGATCCGCGACATAGCCTTGCAGGGGTTCCAGATGCTGCTGGTTCTTTTACTGGCGCCGCTGCTCACCGGCTTTGTGCGCAAGGTGAAAGCCCGGCTGTTGCGGCGGCAAGGTCCGCCCCTGTTGCAGCCGTATCGCGACCTCAACCGGCTCTTGCGCAAGGAGGTCGTTCTGGCTGATAACGCGTCGTGGCTGTTTCGCGTCATTCCCTACTTTGTGTTCGCAACCACCTGGATCGCGGCTTCGCTGATACCCACGTTCCGCAGCGGGCTCTTATTTTCCTGGTCGGCGGATCTCATCGCCATCATCGCGCTGCTGGGCAGCGCGCGCTTCTTCCAGGTGCTCGCCGGTCTCGATGTCGGGACCAGTTTCGGCGGAATCGGATCGAGCCGCGAGGTGATGATTGCATCGCTGGCCGAACCCGCAATGTTGATGATCGTCTTTTCGCTTGCCTTGATAGCGGGTTCCACGCAGCTCTCCACAATGTCCGCCTTCATGAATTCACCGGAGGTTGGTTTGCGGGTTTCGCTGGGCCTTGGGCTGATCGCCCTGACAATCGTGGCGATCGCGGAGAACGCGCGTATTCCGGTCGACAATCCGGCGACACATCTTGAGCTGACCATGGTGCATGAGGCCATGGTGCTGGAATATTCCGGCCGTCATCTCGCGCTGATCGAATTGTCAGCTGCCCTCAAGCTCCTGCTCTATATATCGCTCATAACTTGCCTGTTCGCGCCCTGGGGCATCAGTTCGGCCGCCGTCGATGCAACGTCGCTGCTCACCGGAGTGGCTGCCTATTTGGTCAAACTCGCCGCCGGCGGCAGCCTGCTGGCGGTGTTCGAGACGGTCATCGCCAAGATGCGCGTGTTTCGCGTGCCTGGATTTCTGGGAGCGGCGCTCATGCTGGCGCTGTTGGCGACCCTGCTGCGCTTCGTGTCGCGGAGTTTCTGATGAACGGGCTGACCTTCGACATCGCGCATATGCTGGCAGGCTCGCTGGTGGTGGCAAGTTTCTTGCAGCTCTATCAAGACCGGTTATCGGCGCTGATCAATGTTTTTGCCGTGCACGCAATGGTGCTCGCATTATCGGTGGCCTGGCAGGCCTACATCCAGGACGCCCCGCATCTCTATATCACCGCCGTGATTGCGCTGGCCTTCAAGGCCATCATCATTCCGGTGGCGCTGCGCCGGATCGTCGTGCGTCTTGGCATCCACCGTGAGATCGAAAACGTCGTCGGCGTCGGTCTGGCGATGTTGTTTGGGATCGGCCTGGTTGCATTGTCGATGGTGGTCATGCTGCGGGTGACTGCCGAAGCCGATCCGCTGGCGCGCGAGGATCTGGCGTTTGCGCTGTCGGTGGTACTGCTGGGGCTGCTGTTGATGGTGACACGGCGCAACGCCGTTAGCCAGGTAATCGGCTTCATGTCGCTGGAGAACGGCCTGGTTCTGGCGGCGGCCGGCGCCAAGGGCATGCCGCTGGTGGTCGAAATCAGCGTCGCCTTTTCGGTTCTGATCGCTTTCATTGTCATCGGCATCTTTCTGTTCCGTATTCGGGAGCGCTTCGACACCGTGGACATACAGGCCATGGATCGATTCCGCGGAGAGCGCCGATGATGTTCGATCCGCTCAACGGCGTTCTACTGATACCGGCTTTGGCGGCGTGCCTGCTCGCCGTCCTGCCGGGCTACCGGCTGACCGCACGGCTCAATATGTTGGCGGCGTTCCTCACCTTTGCGACTGCCGTGTCGTTGTTCGTGGTGGAGCCCGCGCCCGGCCTCTATCTGCTGGTGGACGACCTCAACAAGGTCTTTATCGTCCTAACCACCTTCGTGGCCTTTAGCACCAGCGTATTCAGCGCGAGTTACATCGACCACGAAATCGAAATTGGGCGGCTGAAGCTGAGTTACGTGCGTTTCTATCACGCCATGTATCAGGTGCTGATGTTCGCCATGAACCTCGCGCTGGTCGCCAACAATATCGGCCTGATGTGGGTCGCGATCGAAATTGCGACGCTCACCACTGTGCTGATGGTCGGCATCTATCGCACCCACGAGGCGCTGGAAGCGGCCTGGAAATATTTTATCCTCGGCAGCGTGGGTATTGCGCTGGCGCTGTTCGGCACCATTCTCATTTACATGGCTGCGCGGCCGGCGATCGGGGAGGGCCTCAACGCCATGGTATGGACCGTGCTGATCATGCACGCGCCGAAATTCGATCCGGCCTTGCTCAATGTCGCCTTCGTGTTCTTGCTGCTCGGCTACGGCACCAAGGTCGGTCTCGCTCCGCTGCATGCCTGGCTGCCGGATGCGCACGCCGAAGGCCCGACGCCGATTTCGGCGGTGCTGTCCGGACTGCTGCTGAACGTCGCACTGTATGCGCTGCTGCGCTTCAAGATGATCCTTGCGCTCAATCCGATCGCACTCGCGCCTGGCCCGCTCATGGTGACGATGGGGGTGGTCTCCTGCGTGTTCGCCGCCTTCATGTTGTATAGGCGGCGCGACATCAAGCGCATGTTCGCCTATTCCTCGATCGAGCACATGGGCATCATCGTGTTCGCCTTCGGCATGGGCGGGCCACTCGCCAACTTCGCGGGCCTTCTGCACATGACCATGCATTCGCTGACCAAGTCGGCGATCTTCTTCGCGGTCGGGCACATCGCCCAGGTCAAGGGCACCCAGAAGATCGCCGATATGGGTGGGCTGACCGTGACGCATCCGGTGCTCGGCTGGGGCTTGGTGCTCGGCGTCGTAGCCATCGCGGGGCTGCCGCCGCTCGGCATCTTCATGAGCGAGTTTCTGGTGATAAGCTCGACATTCTCGCGCGCGCCGTGGCTGGTCATGATCCTCGTGTTCGGTATCCTGGTCGCGCTCGGCGGATTGTTCATGCAGCTTAACAGGATCGCATTTGGTGAGCCGCGCGGACCGGCTGAGCCGGCACAGGCTTCCTACGTGCCGATGTTCACCCATCTCGCCATCGTGTTGATCGCCGGCATCTATATGCCGCCGTCACTGGTCGCCGGATTTCAGACCGTCGCCAAACTGTTGGGATAGCGTCATGGCTCTGCTCGACAGTATCCCCTGCGTTGAGACGGTCGAGGCGCATCGGCCATGGCCGCGCGCCATCGTTCACGAAGACGGCTGGCGAGAGGCGATCGATCATCTGGTCGCTGGAAGCTGCACGCTGCTGGGCTTGTGGGGCGACGCTCCTGATGTGCATGCTCCTGACGTGCACATGGCGCTGCTGAGCGCGCAGGCCGGCGACATCGCAGTCATCAGCTACCGAACCGAGGGCGGCGCCTATCCGAGTGTCGGTGCTCGCCACCCGCCGGCCATTCGCTTGGAGCGCGCGATCCGCGACCTGTTCGGGCTGGAGGCGACCGGCGCGCCGGACACGCGGCCATGGCTCGATCTCGGTTTCTGGTGTGTTTGCCATCCGCTTGGAACAAAGGGTGCCGCGCGGCAACATGCGCCCTATGCGTTCCTGCCGGCGGAAGGCGAGGCGTTGCATCAGATCGCGGTCGGCCCGGTCCATGCCGGGATCATCGAGCCAGGTCATTTTCGCTTCACCGCCAACGGCGAACATGTTGTGCGGCTGGAGCAGCGGCTTGGCTATGTGCACAAGGGTATCGAATCTCTGATGGCGGGCGCCTCGCTCGACAACGCGGCGAAGCTTGCCTGTCGCACTTCGGGCGACAGCGCGGTCGCCTATTCCTACGCGTTTGCCCAGGCAGCCGAAGCAGCGTTAAAAGTGACCGTGCCACCGCGCGCTCTCTACCTCCGTGCCCTGATGGCGGAGCTGGAGCGATTGGCCAATCATTTCGGCGACATCGGCGCCATTTGCAACGATGCCTCGTTCTCCCTCATGCATGCGCAATGTGGGATCCTGCGCGAACGCACGCTGCGCGCGGCGAACGCCTGTTTCGGCAGCCGCCTGATGATGGATATGATCGTGCCCGGTGGGGTGTCGCGCGATATCGTTGCGGAGGGAATCCCACAGGTGCAGGCGCTGCTTGCCGAAGTGCATCGCGTGTTTCCGCGGCTCATCGATCTCTATGACAACACTGCCTCGCTGCAGGATCGCACGGTGACCACCGGCATCGTTCGGCCGGATTACGCTCGACAGTTTGGTGCCGGCGGCTATGTCGGCCGTGCTTGCGGACGCGCGTTCGATGCGCGGCGCACGCCGGGTTATGCGCCCTATGACGCTCTCGCCTTTGAGGTTCCGGTCTTGGTAGCCGGCGACGTCAATGCGCGGGTGTGGATCCGGATTCGCGAATGCGAGCAAAGTCTGGCACTGATCGATCAGATTCTCGATTCGTTGCCCGCCGGTGATACAGTAACCACGATCGAATCCGGTGCGGGACCGGGCGAAGGCTTGGACCCCACAGAAGGCTTGGGCCTCGCAGAAGCGTTTCGTGGCGACGTCCTGGTCTGGCTGCGGCTTGATGGCGATCGGCGCGTGGCGCGCTGCCATCTGCGCGACGCTTCCTGGTTTCAATGGCCCCTATTGGAGGCGGCGATCGAAGGCAACATCGTCGCCGACTTTCCGCTCTGCAATAAATCCTTCAACTGTTCTTATTCGGGACACGATAGCTAGGGTTCGCCGATGCGCACGACGTTTTTCGAAAGCCTCGTCCACGGTCCGCTCACGGAGCGGCCGCCCAAGCCCGATGAGGCAATGCTTGCCGAGCTTGCAAATAGCGTTGATCGGGCGGCGCGCGGCCGCCTCGGCCGCTCGCTATCGATCCGCCAGGTGGACGCCGGCTCATGCAATGGCTGCGAGCTGGAAATTCATGCGCTCAGCAACGCGTTCTATGATCTCGAACGCTTCGGTCTTCGTTTCGTCGCTTCGCCTCGCCACGCCGACGTGCTCATGGTCACGGGTCCGGTAACCTGGAACATGCGCGAGGCGCTGCGGCGTACTTACGACGCCACGCCCGATCCAAAGTGGGTCATCGCCGTCGGCGCCTGCGCGGTAGATGGAGGCATGTTTGCCGGCAGCTACGCGGTGTCCGGCGGCGTCAACGACGCAATTCCGGTTGATCTGCACATTCGCGGTTGTCCGCCATCGCCGACCGAACTCTTGAAGGGACTAATCGCACTGCTGGAGCATGCAAGTTAGAAAGGCGGCATTGCAGATGGACGCTGGTGCTGGTCGGGAACCTTCAGATAAGTTGATGATCGGCATCGAACGACAAAGTAGAGTTTGCTGGTAGTCCGAGTCTGACGCTTGAGTACCAAGCGTCACTCTCGGATCATTGGTGGCACAGCCCGCGGCTTACGCGCGAAATGAATTGCCACGATGCCCGGTGACAGGCGCTCATATGCCACCTCGATGAAGCCTTGCGCGGCGATTTCGTCGGCGAATCCATCGGCGCCCGGGAATTCGCGCACACCTTTGAGAAGGTAGTCGTATGCGGACGTGTCGCCTCCCGTCGCCGCCCAGCCGACGACCGGCATGCACAGTCTCATATAGGTAAGATACGCACTATGCAGGAACCTTATGGGGATCTCCGAAGCCTCCAGACATATGAAGGTGCCGCCCGGTCGTAGTACGCGCCACGCTTCCGCGAGCGCCAGCTTTCGATCGCAGATTTTCATGCCGAGCGACATTGAATAAAGATCGATGCTTGCGGTTTCGATTGTCGACAAACAATGTGCGTCGAGAGTCTGGAACTCCAGCGCGTTAGCCAGACGCCCGGCGCGCCGTCTTGCAATGTCGAGCATGGCCGGGCAGATGTCCGACACGATGCAGTTGCGTTGTTTTTCGGCGCCGAGCTTCTTAGCGACTCGTAATGCGATGTCTCCCGTACCTGCCGCGACATCAAGCTGGATGCAAAAGCTGAACAGGTCGCTCAGCTGGTCGTAGCGTGAGGCGATGCGGTTGAAGACATCGTCCCTTGTCGCGTCGAAGGATGCGGCATTTACCTCGCTTGAAATGACGGGTTTGGCCACGGTGACATCTCCTCGCGCTATTGGCGTTGATTCCAACGTGAAGTCGACGGCATTGTAGCCCGGGTCGGCAAGGCTTCGTACGGTGGAATGACCCCGAGGCCGCGCTACTACCATATCGAGTTGGCGCTCAAATGCTATTCCACCACGCGCAGCTCGTTGCTGGCTGGGCACACCTCGACCTCGACACCATTCGGGATTGCGGCGGTTATGTCTTCGTCGAACCCGGCCAGCATCGGCAAATCGGCCAGTGCGGCGCCTTGTACGAGAATCGGATTGACGGAATTGAACACGAGAGCGAGCGGTATCACGCCTCGCGATGCCATCTCGTGGAGCATCCATGCCGAGGCGACGCCGCCCTTGGCGGTTTCCAGGATCAAGATACGGCCCACGTAGGATTGTCCGGCCAGCATGTGGCTCGGCCGGGAAAACGTTCCCGCAACGCGATCAAGGTCGTAGCGTGCCGAAAATCCGTCTTTTGCGACCAGTGCGACGCCACGCACGGTGCGTCCCATTCCTTGTCGTGCGCGAAATATCTTAGCCATCACGATCACATCACCCTGCCACCCAACCTGCCACTGACGGCCGCGTCGACGCATTGCTCCATCGAAGCAAGCGCCGGCTGATAGCCATATCCGCCCAAAATGTTGACCAGCTTGGCGCTGTTGGTGGCGAGGCTCTTCCAGCCATTGGCTTCGGCGATTTCCCGCGCGTAGGATTGATAGAAGCACATGCCCGACAATACGGTTCCTCCGGCAGTTTCGATTTGTGTCGTGTAGCCCATTCGGTCGCAATCGGGTTTGACCTGCGGGCTCGTCACAGCCAAGAGCGGCACCGTAAATCGGCGCCCGTCACAAAGGTCCGCCAGATCGCGCAGCTCGAACAGGCTGAGTTGCGGGGCGGAAAAGACCACCACGTCCACTCGCCCGTCGCGGCGATAGGAATCCTGCAGCTCGAAGATGTCGTTTCGCGTTACGCGATGCGTCGGCAATTCGGCAGGTGCGACATCTTCCAATCGCGATGCCTCAGGCGTGATCCCGACCCAGTGAAACATCGCAACGGAACCGAAACTCGCCATGGCGGCTCCGAAATGCTTGAGCTGGTCCGATCGCGGTGTCACGCCGGGACCTTCGATGACCGGTACCGCCCAATAGTTACCCGCGAGGCGCCCGATCACGCCCCCCAATGCGCCCCATTCGTTGAGCGATTTCGGTATGAAGTCGACCCTCACATGAAGCGTTGCCCGCCGCTGATCGGAGAGGTGAAAACCATAGCGCGGCGTGCGTCCGGTGAGACCGGCGGCGAGCGCCGACGGTCCGCCCTCGAAATTCGAACGCGCTCCACAGACCGAATTGGAATAGATTACAACGCCGGTGTCGCCGAAGGCGACGTGCTCATTGCGGGTCGGTGCCTGGATGGTCTGGTAGTGGATGCAAGTGTCGGTCATCGAAACGCCAAGCTTTACGAAGGCTGCGATGGCTCGCCGTTCCAAGTCGAGCATCGAGGCATTCTGGCGAAGGAACGAGGCCTTGGAGAAATCGGTGCCGCGTGGGTCTGTGATGGTCGGGATGCGAACACGTGCCGGGCCGTCTGACTGCGTGGCCAGGTTCTCCAGCCAGCGCACGCCGGCTTCCCCGAGGCTTTCGGTGTCGGCCATGATGTGGGCCTGTGTCACCGGTACGAAGTCTTGCGCCGCAAAAAATTCGCCGACTTGTCGCTGATGCTCCAAAGCCAGCTGGATGACCGGGCCGGCCTTGCCGGCCAGAATGTCCTGTTCTTCTTCATTGAGTTTCATTGGATGTTATTCGGCCGTCGCGCCGGAGTCGCGAACCGCCTTCCCCCATTTGATCATCTCACTCGCCTGAAATTCCGCAAAGGCTTGACCGCTCATGAGTGTCGGGACGACGCCGAGCGGTTCGAGCGTGTTGCGAAACGGAGTGGCCGACACGATTTTCCCTGCTGCACCAATGAGTGTCTCGGTTATGTGCGCTGGCAGTCTGGCTGGTGCAAAGAGCCCCCACCAAGCCGTCGTCTCGAATCCGCCAAATCCCGATTCGGAAATCGTGGGAACATTCGGCGCGATGAGGGAGCGCTCTTTGCTGCTCACGGCCAGTGCGCGCAACCTGCCACCCTGAATATTGGAAAATACCGACTGCAGGGGATCGAACATGATCTGGAGCTGGCCGCCGATGAGGTCCGTCACGGCAGGTGCGCTGCCGCGGTAGGGAACATGTTGGATATCGATGCCGGCAGCGCGCTTGAACATTTCACCGGTCAGATGCCCAGGGGTGCCGACGCCGGCCGAACCGTAGTTGAGCTTTCCGGGTCTCTGTCTGGCAAGGGCCACGAGTTCGTCAAGGCTGCTGGCACGCAGCGACGGATGAACCACGATCGCAACCGGTGCCGTAGCGATGAGCGCGATTGGCGTGAAATCCCGTACCGGGTTATAGGGCAGTTTGGTGTACAAGGTCGGATTGATCGCGTGCGTTCCGACCGTCGCCATAAGGAGGACACGTCCATCGGGTGCGGATTTCGCAACCGCGTCGGCACCGAGCGAGCCGCCTGCTCCACCACGATTGTCGATCACGACCGTTGAATTGAGGGCTTCGCCCAGCATCTGGGCAAAGGGTCGTGCCACGATGTCGGTCGGGCCGCCGGCCGGGAACGGGACGATCAGACGAATTTGTTGACGTGCTGGCGGCTGCGCGGCGGCATTTTCAAATGATGCCAGCGCGACGATACAAAACATAACGGCATGAAACGCAATGATAACAATCGGCCGCATACGGCCCTCCCGGGGTGGAGCGGGAGGTACCCTACGACGACGCATATTCATGCGTAAGGGGTTGGGCACCGATATTGACGCCAGCCATGAGTTAGCGCTGCTTCTGCGGATGCACGCGATTGCCGCATGCTTGGCAAGGCCTCGTGCTGGGTATTGGCTTGAACGAGCCCTTGTGGTTGGATGAGACGGATGAAGATCAATCGAACCTGAGGAACACCATGGACCGCCGTCTTGCGCTTTCCATCATGGCCGCCATACCGCTTGCGCTCGCGACCTCACACACAGGCGCCGCGGAACTCAAGGTGCTGGGCGGAGGTCCGGTCGATGTGACGTTTAGGGTTCTCGCGACAGCGTTCGCGGGCGAGACCGGCCACAAGGTTGAGGGCGAATTCGACACTGTCGGCGTCATTGGGGCCAAGCTCAAGGCCGGCGAAAAGCCCGACGTCATAATCCTTACCCCCTCGGCGATGGACGCATTGGAAAAGAGCGGATCACTCGTCGCCGGCACCGGCGTTGAAATCGCCCGCGCCCAGTCGGGCCTGGCGGTGCGTGCGGGTGCGCCGGTCCCGAACATTTCGACGCCGGAGGCCTTGAAGGCGACGCTGCTTGCGGCGCGTTCGGTTGCCTATGCGGATCCGAAGGTCGCAACGACGGGTGCTTACTTCGCCGCTCTGCTCACCCGCTTACAGATCGCCGACGAGGTCAACAAAAAGGCCGTGGTGTTTTCACGTGGCTTCTACGTCGCGGACGCCGTCGCCGAAGGCCGGGCGGAGATCGGCAACACGAACATGAGCGAAATGGTGCCGAACAAAGGAGTCAAGGTGGTCGGTCCGCTGCCGGAGCCGCTCGGGCTCGTCACGCCCTATATCGCGGCTGTGACGACCAGCAGCGCCAATCTCAAGGCCGCGCGAGCATTGATCGCATATTTGAGCAGCGCCGCAGCACGCGAGAAATTCAAGGCCGCGGGACTATAGTCGTTCGGAGCAGGTGGCCGGCATGGCCTACGCTGCCTTGATGTTCGCCTTGCGGCGGATGCACCCGGGACACACTACCTGCTCACTTGCTTTTGGACGGGCCCTAAGCCGAAATGGCCTCACCGGTAGCCAGTGAAAGCACGAAAGGCCGCCAGCCACCCGGCGGGTCCCATTCGCCTGAGCCATGAACGACCCCAGTGGAAACGTCATGGGCAATCACCCCGTCGAGTCCAACATTGGTGCTCTTCCATAAAACCCTGCCGTCGCTGCCGATGCGGAAGACTCTTTGACCCGAACAAACGAGCAGATAATCGTGATCGCACAGGATGTGACAGAAGTAGTCCCAGGTATCAGGCGGTTGCTTGTCTGAAAGTGAGATCGTGTTCTGCGTTCCGTCGCGGATCGAGACAAGCACGACACGACCAGCGAATCCAACGATGATCCGGTCGGCCCAAACAATTGCCAGGGTTTTCAAGTGGTACTCTGCCTGCGGATAATAGATATGCAGGCGCATGAAGGCGGTGTCGCCGTCATACACAACGACAAATTCATCAGGTGATTGCGAACCGGAGACCTGTTCTCCGATGGTGACGGGATCGACTTTCGGCCCAGGGCGCTCGTCGGGCCATTGTTGTGTGATGGTAATTCGCAAATTACGCGATGCGGGTGTTTCGGACATGGTTCACGTTGGTGGTCGTTGAGCCGAGTGATCCGAGGATCGCTCA
>Ga0209488_10001663_pt1 | contig 18948 bp, 9 predicted proteins | sample Rivendell_Oct201_8_FD_188349 | JGI IMG/M metagenome (GOLD analysis project Ga0209488, IMG submission 188349) | Vadose zone soil microbial communities from the Eel River Critical Zone Observatory, Northern California, USA -... | ecosystem: Environmental > Terrestrial > Soil > Vadose zone >...
GCTCGACCGGCTGCTGGTCACCGGCCAGGTGACGGTGGAACTCGAAGGCTACGAACCGAAGGCGCGCACGCTGACGCCGGGCGCGCGCATCGAGCCGAAGGCCGACCCGATCAACTCGCTGACCAAGAGCCTGCCCGAGGTGTTCAACGAGATCACCGCGCTGGTCAACGGCCTGCAGGAGACGGTCAGCCGCTTGAACGGGTTCTTCGACCACGACAACCAGGCGCGGGTGTCGGCGATCCTCGAGCACCTCGAACACGGCAGCGCGACGCTGCCCGAGCAACTGGGCAAGACGCTGAACGGCATGGACGGGCTGTTGGTCGAACTGCACGCGACGGTGGCCAAGCTCGATCGGGTCGCCGGCGGTCTGACCGACAGCGCCGGCGGCGACGCCGGGTCGCTGGTGGCGCAGGCGCGGGCCGGCCTCGCCGGGCTGCAGCACGTGACCGACGAGTTCGGCGCGCTGGCGCGCGAAGCGCACGGGATGATCGGCGGCGTGCGCGCGCCGACGGTGGCGATGCTGGCGTCGCTGCGCGCAACGCTCGATGAAGTGCGCGGCCTGGCGCGGCTGCTGCGCCTGGCGCCGAACAGTCTGTTGTACGGGCTCGACCGGCGGGCCGAGGACGCGGCGATGCCGCCGCCCGGAGGTGGAAGATGACAGCTGGCCTCCTGCGCGCTGCCGTGGCGGCAGCGCTGCTGTTGCTGCTCGGCGCGTGCGGCAGCGTGCAAGCACCGCCGGAGCGGTTCTTCCGTCTGGCGCTGCCGGCGCCGGCCGGCGGTGAACTGCCGAAGATGGGGGTGCTGCGGGTGCTCGACCTGCAGCTCGGCAATTCCCTGTCTGGCGACGCCTTGCTGGTGGCCGACGGCGCGTACCGGTTGCAGCCGCGGCCACTCGACCATTGGATCGCGCCGCTCGATCGGCTGGTCACCGATGCGCTGGTGCTCGGGCTCGCCCGCACGCGCGCGTTCACGCTCGTGCAGGGCGCCGGCGACGCCGGTCCGGCCGATGTCGAGCTCGGCGGTCGCGTGCTCGACTTCCAGGAAGTGCGTTGCCAGGACGGCGCCACGGCGTGCGTCGCGCTCGAAGTGTGGGGTCGCGGCGCCGACCGGCTGCTGTTCCGCGACGAGTTCCGTGCCGCGGTGCCGCTGCACGGCACCGACCCGGAGGTCGCGGTGGCGGGCCTGTCGCTGGCGCTGGCACAGGTGCTGGACCAGCTGATCGGCCGCCTGCGCGCCGAAGGCGTCGGTGCCCGCAGCGTCGATGCCACGCCGCCGAAGTAGCCGACCATGCACGTTGCTGCGCAGGCGCTGATGCTGCTGTGGTGTGCCAGCGACCTCGCGGCACAGCTCCAGCTCGGCGCGCCATCGCCACCGCCGCGGCCAGGCCGGTGGCTGCGGGCACCGACCGCCGCCGCCGCGCCGCCGGCGCTGACCGTGCTGGTGGCCGTGCCCTGGCACAGGTTCACCACGATCGCCGACTATCTCGGCGAATTGCAGCACCGCCACGGCGACCACCTGCTGCTGCAGGTGCTGCTCGCCGATGCACCGCCGGATGGCGCCGAGCTTCCGGCCGGAACCTATGCCATCGGCGTCGACGACCAGCAGCGCTCGGCGCTGCTGCTGCGCGGGGATGCCGATGCAGCGGCGCCGGTGGCCTGCGCCGCCGTCGCCGGGCACGTGGTCTGGACCGGCGACGTGGCGGCGGGCCTCGCCGACGTGGTCGCGCATGCGCTCGCCGGCGACCTCGACGCCGAGCAGGAGGCACGGGCGGTCAGCGTGCGCGCGCAGGCACTCGGCGAACTCGCCGGCGGCGGCGGCGACCGCGCGCCGGCATTGGCCTGGCTGGTCGAGCACGCGCCGCGCGACGGTCTGGCATGGGCGCTGCGCTACCTGTGGTTGCAGGAACAGCGCGGCGATCCGCTGGCGGCGCGGGCGCTGGTGCCGGCGGCCGGCAAGGCGCTGGTGGCCGACAGCGCGCCGCTCGGTCTGTTCGCCGATCTGGTGCTGCGCAGCGATCCATTCGACCAGGCCGCGGCGCACGAACTGGCGACGGCGCTGTTGCCGGCGGCCACCGCGGCACCCGGCGATCTGCGGCTGCAGTTCGCGCGGCTGCGCGCGCTGCTGCGCTGCGGCGGCGACAAGGAAGTGGCGCGGCTGTTGCCGCGACTGCAGCGCGCGGTGGCGGCGCAGCCGTTCGAGGCGTTGGCGCTGGCGGAGACATTGACCGAAGCGCGCTCGCCGAAGACGTTCCGCGCGGTCGCCGAACAGTGCGTGGCGGTGGCGAGCCGGGCGGCGGCGGCGTCGGCGCGCGCCGGTGGCTTGTCGCGGCTGGTGTTCGCCACCCGGCACAAGCTGGCAGTGCGTGTCGGCGAACCGCAGACTGCGGCTGCGATCGTGGCCGAGTACCGCGCCAGCACCGCGTTCCCCGGCGACCTCAATGACGACGCCTGGCTGCTGATGACCGAGCTGTCGACGCGCGGTCGATTCGACGCGCTGGCACTGGCGCTGTGCCAGGTGATGCGTGATCAGGCGGGCAGCGACCTGCTGCATTCGCATCAGGACACGCTGGCGCTGGCGCTGTACCTGAATGGCTTCGGCGACGAGGCCGAGGGCATGGAAGAGATGGCGGTCCAGGGCAGCCAGCAACAGCCCGACTACGTGGCGCGGCTCGAGCGCTACCGCCGGGCCCGGCCGCCGGCGGTGCCACCGGCGCCGAAGTGACCATGGCTGCGGCGCCGACTGCTATGCTGGCAGTATTCCTGAGCTCGAGCCGATCCGCGACCGCGGTCGGACGCACCCTCGGAACGGTCATGCAAAGATGGTTGGTTGCTGGTCTGCCGCTGCTGTTCGGCGCGCCGTCGCCAGCGCAGGAAGTCGAGACCGGTGCTCTGGCACCGGCGGTGCACGTCGACGAATGGCTGCTGCACGGTCCGGTCGAGTTGGCGGCCGGGGCCCGGCCGAAGCTGCTGGTGCTCGCCGCGTACGACGACCTCGACGACCTGCGCGAGCACGCCGACCACCTGCACCTGCTGCAGCTGCGCCTGCACGATCGTGGCCTGCAGGTCGTGGCCTTGCTCGGCAACGCGCCGGCGCCCTTGGCGATCGACCCGCAGTGGTCGTTCGCGATCGGCCGGGTCGACGGCATGGTCGCCGAGCCGTTGCTGCAGCTCAGCGACGGCAGCGGCACGGTGCTGTGGTGTGGCCGCCCGGAGCACGGTCTGCTGACGGCAGCGGCGACCGCGCTCGATGGCAAGCTCGATCCGGCGGTGTGCGCGCGCGATGCCGAGTCGCGGCAGAACCTGTGCAGCGGACTCGACGACCTGCCGGCGGCAGACCTGCAGCCGCAGATCGCGCAGCTGTTGCTGCACAACCCGCAGGACGGCATCGCCTGGGCGCTGCAGTACCTGGTGCAGACCCGGAGGCTTGGCGACGTCGCTGCGGCCAGGCAGACGCTTGCTGCCGCGGGCCGTGAGCTGGCGGCGGCGCCGGCGGCACTCGGGGCGTTCGCCGACCTGGCGCTGCGCGCCGACCGCCACGATCGCCAGACCGTGCAGGCGCTGCTGCCGGTGCTGACGCAGACAGCGCCGGCCGCCGGCGGCGACAGCCGGCTGCAGCTCGCGGTGCTGCGCGCGTTGGTGCGCGGTGGCCACAGGCAGGAGATCAAGCGCCGCGCCGAGCGGCTGCGGGCCGCATTCGATCACCGGCCCGAGCAGTTGCTGCAACTGGCGGAGATCCTGGCGGACGAGCACGGTGGCAAGGACTGGGCAGTGGTCGCCGGCACAGCGCTCGCCCGCGCCGAACAACTGCAGGCCGACCCGCGGTCCGTGGTCGCCGTGCGCTACCGGTTGCTGCGCAACTGCAGCGGTGATGCCGCCGCCGCGGCACGGCTGCTCGCCAGCCACACCGCCGAGCTCGGCGGCGACACCGGCGTCAACAACGACGCCTGGTACCTGATGACCGAGTTGCCGACGATGGGCCGGTTCGACGATCTGGCGATCGCGCTCTGCGACCAGCTGCTGCTGCATCGCGACCGGCTCGAGGCGTTCGAACTCGACACCTGTGCCCTCGGCCGCTGGCTCGCCGGTGACACCGCGGCGGCGGTCGAGCTCGAGGCCACGGCGGCGACCAGGGACGGCAGCCGCGGCAGCTACGAGGAACGGTTGCAGGTCTATCGCTCGGCGCTGGCCAGGGGCCGCTGAGCGAGGCCGGGAAACCGGTCCCCCCTGTCACCGGTGCCACCGAGTCGGAATAATCGCCGGTGGCCGGTGTCGCACCGCGCCATCCTGCCATGCAACGACCCCTCCGCCGCTGGTCCGTCCTGCTCGCCCTGGTGCTCACGGCCGGTGCCTGCGACAACGTCGGCCGCGCGTTCGACCCCAACTCCAACGGCAACAATGGCGGCGGTACGCCGACTCCGAGCGGCCCGCCGCCGATCGAGTTGATGCCGGTCGGCGGTGACTCCCGCAACGTCCGGCCGATGGTGCGCAGCACCGCGCCCAAGGCCGGCGGCTGGCCGGTCAGCGTGCCGATCGTGGTCGAGTTCAACGAGAGCATGAACCAGGGCTCGATCAAGGCCACCCAGGCCGGCAACGACGCCAAGCTGCTGGTGCGGGTGAAGGGCACCACCCAGGCGCTGCCGACCTCGCTGGACTTCGTGCTCGGCGGTCGCGTGGCGATCATGCGGCCGCTGCCACCGTTGGCGAACACGCCGAACACCGCGTACGAGGTCGTGCTGAAGACCGGCGCCCGCAGCGTCGACGGCCTGACGTTCGCGGGCACTGCCGACCAGGTGCTCGCGGAGTTCACCGTCGACGAAGCCGCGAACGTCAACAACGGCGCGATCCTCGCCGTGTTTCCGCACGACAACCAGCCGGACGTCCCGTGCGAGAGCGAGTCCTACGTGGTGTTCAACAAGCCGCCGGTGCCGAGTTCGGTGACCAGCGCCAACCTGCTGCTGCGGCCGAGCGGCGGACCGGCGCTGTCGGCCACGCTGTCCGAGCCGCTGCGGGTCAGCGGTATCGGCGATCCGCGGGTGTTCAAGCTCGTGCCTGACACGCCGATGGCGGGCAGTACGCAGCACGAGGTCGTGGTCGACGACACCATCACCTTCGGCACCTCGGGGCACCTGGTGTTCGGCAATCGCGTGCCGTTCAGTCACTTCACCACGGTGCGCAACAACGCGCCCGTCGGCGTGACGGTCGGCAATGACCCGGCGGGATTCACCGACAAGATCAACCTCGGCAATCTGGCGAACCTGGTGTTGCACGTCGATCTGCCGGCGTCGACCCAGGCCGGCGATCGGGTCGTCGCGCGCATCTATGGTTCCGATCACAGCACGGCATCGACCACCGACCAGACCTTCGTCGAGCGCGCAGCCACCGCCGGCATCGCCGGCGTGCAGACGGTCACCGTCGACTTCGGCGGCACGCTCGGCACGACCGATCGGCTGGTGTTCGACGAGGGCGCCATCACGCTGACGGCGCAGTTGCAGGCCGGCGACCAGCACACCGGTTTCATCCGCGGCGTCGGCACCAACGATCCGCGGTTGGACGTGACCCCGCCGGTGCTGGTCCGTATCGGCCCGCCCGGCACAGCCGGCAGCAACGACGCGCTGACCGATCAGGAGAGCGTGGTGTTGTACGGCAGCGCCAGCGAGCAGTTGGCCGAAGCCACGCTGACGATCGGCAGTGCCACGGCGGCACTGTTCGGCAGTGCCGCCGACGGCACCTTCCTGCTGCGGCCGGTGTTCCTCGGCCGCCAGACCGCGCCGGTCAGCTACACGCTGACGTTCACCGACATGGCCGGCAACCTGGTGGCGGCCGCGGTCAACGGCAACGTCGTGCAGCGCGGCGTGATCACCGGCGCGCAGGCCGGCACGCTGACGGTCGAGGCGTACGACCAGAGCACGTTGCTGCCGGTTGCCGGGGCCACGGTGGTGGTCGACCCCAACACGCCGACCGTCCCGGCCACCAGCCAGCTGCTGGCCACCACCGGCGCGGACGGCCGCGCCACGTTCACCGGGCTCACGGCGGGCCGACACACGATCACGCTGATCGGCGCGGCCTACAACCTGCGCACGCTGTACAACACCGGCGCGGCGTACGCGTCGCTGCCGCTGCGGCCCCTGGTCGGCGCCACCGCCACGGCCGGTGGAACGGTCACGGTGGCGACCGGCTTCACGGCACTGGTCGGCAACAGCGCGTTCGACGACCCGCAGGTGATCGCGGTCGCCACCAGCAGCACCAACGCCACGCTGATCCCGTCGACGACGATCCTGCCCAACCACCCGCAGGTGATCACCGCCTTCGGCGGCAACTTCGAGCCGACGACTTTTCCGGCGTTCATCTCGCACGGCTGCATGCTGCTCGGACCGACGTTGCTGACGCCGACCTCGCCGGCCGCGCCGGTGTCGGGCGACAGCAACTCGAGCCAGACGATCACCGTGCTGCCGGCCGCCGGCGTCGGCAGCATGATCTCCGCGTACGCCAAGGACCTGGCGCTGGCCACCGGCCTCGACACCGCGACCCTGGAAGGCGGCGGCCCCAGGGTGCGGGTCATGTCGTCGCTGGCCGGGTTCAGCAACCAGGTGCTGACCGGAGTCGGTTTCGGCGTGCGCGGCACCGGCGACGTCTACACCATCAGCGCCAGTTACTCGCTGGGCATCATCCTCGGTCTGGCGCCGTTCAACCCGACCACCTGGGTGGCCACCGAGGCCCGCGATGGTCTCGGCCGGATGTCGCGCCATCGCGCGCTGCTGATTCCGGCGACCGGGGCGTTCCTCGACCTGTTGCCGCCGCCGGCGATTCCGCTGGTCAGCGCCCAGCCGGCACCGAGCAACGGTTCCCCGAGCGTCGACTTCGCCGACGTGCTCGACGCCAGCACGCTGCCGGCCGGGCTCGCCATCGGCGAAGTCTCGGCGCGCGATGCCGCGGGCCGTCGGTGGCTGCTGCTGTACGAGGACACCGACGGCGCCGGCAGCGTGCGGACCGTGCAGTTCCCCGACCTCGCGAATGCCGGGGTCCCCGGGCTGCAGACCGGCGTCTGGTCGATCTTCGCCGAGGGCAGACTCTACCTGTCCGCCACCTTGAGCCCCGGCGAACTGGTGCTCGGGGAACGGATCCGGCAGGAGGTCGCCTACGCGCGGGCCGACGCGGCGAGCTACACGGTGCAGTGACCAGGATGACCGCGGCAGTGGCGTTGCTGTCGGGTGGCCTCGATTCGGGCGTTGCCCTCGCGGTCTGGAACGCAGCCGGCAACCGGGCGGCGCTGGCGTTGACCTTCGACTACGGCCAGCGCGCCGCCGGGCGCGAGGCCGCGGCGGCGCAGCGCCTCGCTGCCCGCTTCGGCGTGGCGTGGCGCGGCATCGACCTGCCGTGGCTGGCGCAGGCGAGCGCGGCGGCCGGTTCCGCCCTGGTCGCGCGCGGGCGGCCGCTGCCGGCCGGAACGCGCGAACGACCCGGCGACCAGCAGTCCGCCGCCGCGGTGTGGGTGCCGGCGCGCAACGCCGTGTTCGTGGCCATCGCGGCCGCGCTGGCCGAGGCCGGTGACGCCACGGTGGTGCTGGCCGGTTTCAATCGCGAAGAGGCGCTGACCTTCGCCGACAACTCCGCCGGGTTCGTCGCCGCGGCGACGGCGTTCCTCGGCTTCGGCACGCGCATCGGCGTGCGGGTCGAGAGCCCGACGCTGGCATGGGACAAGCGCGGCATCGTGGCCGCGGCGCGCGAGCATGGCCTGCGGCCAGCAGACTTCTGGTCCTGCTACGAAGGCGACGCCGATCCCTGCGGTCGCTGCGAGTCGTGCCTGCGGTCATTGCGGGCCTGGGATGGCCAGACCGCGACGGCAGGCCGCAAGCGGCATGGCGGGTGAGGACGCTGATTACGCACGTGCAGCAGGGCCCGCAGCCCGCTATGGTTCCGCCGGGCGCTGCTGCCTGCAACTGGCCGGCGCCGGAGTCGTCGGTCAGAGGAAACGGTCATGGCCTCCAAGATCCTCGCGTTCGCACCCTGCATCCTGCTGGCCGCTTGCCAGATTCCGAATCCCGTTCTGGTGACGCCGTCGTTCCATGCCACGCCGGCACTGGTGGCGCGCAATCCCGCCGACATCGCCGTGCTGCCGGTCGAAGATGGCACGCCGAACCGGGCGGTCGCGCGGCTCGGCGAGACCATGCGCCAGGCGCTGATGCTCAAGCTGACCGAGCGCATGTACTCGCCGCTGAGCTCCCGCGCCGTGGACGCGGCGCTGAGCAACGAAACGGTGCGGGCAGGCGAGACGGTGCTGACGCCCGCGTTCCTGAAGCGGATCGCCGGCAAGGCCAGCGACGATGCGACGTTGGCAGTACGCATCGACCGTTGGGACGAATCGTCGCTGATGACCGATCTACGGGTCCGGTTCCAGATCCAGGCGGCGCTCGCCGGGGCCACCGATGGCGAAGTGCTCTGGAGCGGCACCCTGGTGGGCGAGGTCAAGGCCGGCGGTGCCGGCGCGGCGCCGCTGGACAAGGAAGCGATGGCGCGGAGCTGTGCCGAGCTGGCGATGGGCGAGCTGCTGATCCATCTGCAGCCGCGCAACCCCTAGCGGACCGTCGGCGCCGACGATCCCGCCAGTTCCGAGTTGTCGCCACCGCGGCCAGTGGGTATCCTCTTGCGCGCTTGAAGCCCTTCGAGGCCGGCCACGCCGCTGGAAGCCCTGTTCTGGCAGGTTTCTGGCGCGTCGGCTCTGAACGACAACAAAGGAACCAGGGATGCCAGTCGACAGCCAAACCCGGCAGAAGCTCGTCGCCGACTATCGGCGCCACGACAAGGACAGTGGCTCACCGGAGGTCCAGATCGCGATCCTTTGCAAGGACATCGACGAACTGACGGTGCACATGCAGAAGCACCCCAAGGACCACGCCAGTCGCCACGGCCTGCTGCTGAAGGTCAACCGGCGCAACAGCCTGGTCGCATACCTGAATCGAGTGGATCGCAAGAAGTACCAGCAGATCGCCGAGAGGCTCGGGTTGCGCAACAAGCAGGCGCCCTCGGCTCCGGCAAAGAAAAGCAACGAAGGATTGGAGTAGCACAGCAAGCTGATCAGGGGTGTCGCCTCGTCGGTGGCGCCCGTTCTGCGTCGGCAAACCGCATCCGGGCCGGAGTGCCCGGCGGTCGGGGCTGACGCAACGCAGGGGTGGTGGCGGCGAGGAGCGTCGCACCGCCCGATTCTGGTCCCGCACGGGCCGCAACGTCGGCCCGTCGTGACCGGCAGGGCCATGGCCCTGCGCCCGCGCGTCGCGCGCGGAACCCCTGTGGGGGTCGCGCGGCAGCGCGGTTGGTCAACCGAAGAGGAATTGGTAATGGCTAGCAAGAGGATGCAGAAGCAAGAGGAAGGTTCGCCGCAACCGCAGCGGACCAGGACGCAGAGAGGTGAACGGCCGCGCGGCCAGGGTCGTGGCCGGCAGCGGCACGACGACGGCGAGCCCGACGGCACGGGTCCGGCGGCAGCGGGTCCGGAAGTGGCGGTGGCGGACGAGGTGCCGGCAGTGACGCCCCGGGGCAACGGTGCGGTGATCGTCGAACGCGAGATCGGTGGCCGCATGCTGCGGCTCGAGACCGGTCGCATGGCCAAGCTGGCCGATGGCGCCTGCGTCGTCCGCTACGGTGACACGATGGTGCTCGCCTCCGCGCAGAGCGGCAAGGCGCCCGAAGGCATCGACTTCTTTCCGTTGACGGTCGACTACCGCGAGAAGACTTCGGCTGCGGGCCTGATCCCCGGCGGCTTCTTCAAGCGCGAGGGCCGGCCGACGACCAAGGAGATCCTCGGTTGCCGCATCATCGATCGCAGCATCCGACCGATGTTCCCCGACGGTTTCCGCAAGGAAGTGCAGGTGCTGTCGCAGGTGCTGTCGACCGACCGCGAGAACGATCCTGACGTCATTGCCGCGATCGCCAGCTTCGCGGCCCTGGCCCTGAGTTCGATCCCGCACGGGCGGTCGCTGGGCATGTGCCGCATCGGCCTGCGCAACGACAAGCTGCAGGTGAACCCGACCTGGAGCGAACTGCAGCATGCCGACAACCGGCTCAACCTGACCGTTGCCGGTCACCGCGACGCGATCGCCATGGTCGAGGCCGGCGCCAAGGAAGTCACCGAAGAAGTGATGCTCGAAGCGCTCGAACTCGGTCACCAGGTCGCGAGCGAGATCGCGGCGATGATCGACGAGCTGTGCAAGAAGGCCGGCAAGCCGAAGATGGCGTTCACGCCACCGCAGCCCGATGCGGCGCTGGTCGGCCGGATCGAGGCGCAGTTCGGCAAGGCGCTGCGCGAAGCGCCGCTGACGCCGGGCAACAAACAGGCCCGCAGCATCGCCACCAAGGCGCTGAAGGAACAGGTCATCGCCGCGTTCCCGCCGCCCGCGGGCCTGAAGGACACCGAGGCCAAGGTCTATGCCACCAACCTGGCAGAGATCATCAGCGACATCGCCAAGGACGGCGAACGGCAGTCGATCCTGCGCGGTCGCCGCGCCGATGGTCGCGACCACACGACGATCCGGCCGATCACGATCGAGGTCGGCGTGCTGCCACGCGTGCACGGCTCGGTGCTGTTCACCCGCGGTGAGACCCAGGCGCTCGGCATCGTCACGCTCGGCGGTCCCGACGACCAGCAGATCATCGATGGCCTGCTGCCCGAGCAGCGCAAGCGGTTCCTGCTGCACTACAGCTTCCCGCCGTTCAGCGTCGGCGAGGTCAAGCGGCTGATGGGCCCTGGCCGGCGCGAGATCGGCCACGGTGCATTGGCGGAACGCGCGCTCGAGCAGGTGCTGCCCGATCGCGACCAGTTCCCGTACACGATCCGGTTCACCTCCGAGATCCTCGAGTCGAACGGCAGCTCGTCGATGGCGACCGTCTGTGCCGGCACACTGGCGATGATGGATGCCGGCGTGAAGATCAAGCAACCGGTCGCCGGCGTGGCAATGGGGCTGGTGATGGAGGGCAAGAAGTACGCGATCCTGTCCGACATCCTCGGCAGCGAGGACGGCTGCGGCGACATGGACTTCAAGGTCGCCGGCACCGGCAAGGGCATCACCGCGCTGCAGATGGACATCAAGTGCGAGGGTCTGACGCGCGAGATCCTGTCGCAGGCGCTCGATCAGGCCAAGCTGGGCCGCAAGCACGTGCTGCAGGAGATGCTCAAGGCGCTGCGCTATCCGCGCGCCGAGCTCAGCCCGAATGCGCCGCGGCTCGAGTCGTTGACCGTCCCCAGCGAGAAGATCGGCCTGGTGATCGGCCCCGGCGGCCGCAACATCCGGCAGATGCAGGAGGACTACGAGTGCAAGATCAACATCGAGGACGGTGGGGTCTGCACGGTCACCGGCATCAACTCCGAGAAGGTCAAGGCCTGCGTCGAGTACATCAAGACGATGACGGCCGAGGTCGAACTCGGGACGCTCTACGAAGGTCGCGTGACCGCGATCAAGGAGTTCGGCGCGTTCGTCGAGATCCTGCCCGGTCAGGAGGGCCTGGTGCATGTCAGCGAGCTCAGCGACCAGTTCATCCGCTCGGTGACCGATGTGGTGCGCGTCGGCGACAAGCTGAAGGTCAAGGTGATCGGCATCGACGACTTCGGCAAGGTCAAGCTGAGCCACAAGGCCGTCATCCTGGCCGACAAGGGCATCACCGCCGCGCCGGCTGCCGCTGGCGAAGGCCGGCCGCCGCGTGACGACCGGGCGCAACGCGAAGACCGGCCGCGCGAAGATCGGCCGCAGCGGGACGACCGGCCGCAGCGCGACGACCGGCCGCAGCGCGAGGGCGACCGCCCGCACGGTCGCGATCGCGGCGAGCGATTCGAGCGTCCGTTCGTCGACCGCGCCGACCGGCCGGAACGGTCGGATCGGCCCGAGCGGCACGACCGCGGTGGTCGCGGCGAGATGCAAGGGCGCCCCGAGCACGTCGAGCGTAGCGAGCGCGATCGGGGCGACCGCCCGTTCCGCGACGAACGCCAGGACCGACCGGATCGGCCCGAGCGTCAGGATCGCCCTGGTCGCCCGGAGCGCGTGGAGCAGGGCGATCGCCCGGAACGGATGGATCGACCGGGTCGACCGGAGCGCGTGGATCGTCCGGACCGATGGGAACGGGACCGGCCGGAACGCATGGATCGTCCGGAACGCGTGGAGCGGACAGATCGTCCAGAGCGGACCGATCGCCCGGAGCGGATGGATCGTCCCGAGCGGCCGGACCGCCCCGAGCGGGTGGATCGTCCGGAACGGATGGATCGCCCTGATCGGCCGGAGCGTTTCGAGCGGTTCGAGCGACATGATCGCGGCCAGGCGCCGGATCGCGTCGAGGGTCGCCGCGGCGATCGGCCAATGAACCAGGACCGTGGCGATCGGCCAGCGAGCCAGGACCGTGGTGATCGGCCGGCGAGTCAGGACCGTGGTGATCGGCCGGTGAACCAGGACCGTGGCGATCGGCCCGTCGCTCCGGACCGTGGCGATCGGCCTCGGCCGGAGCGTCTCGAGCGTCCAAGCCGCGAGGATCTGCCGGCGCGTGGCGAACAGCGTCCGCCGCAGCGTCACGATCGCGACCGCTGGCAGGAGGAGGATCGCGGCCAGCGGGCGGATCGACGTGACCGTGAGCCGTCGGCGCGTCCTGTGGTGCCAGAGCACGGCCGGCGCGAACGCGAGGGTGAAGGTGTGCACGAACGTGGCGACATCCGACCCAGGCGCGAGCCGGCCACGGGACCGCTGGCCGAGTTCGACACCACGGAGACCGACTTGACCGCACAGCCTCCGCGCCAGCCGGCGGGCGGTAGTGCGGATGTCGGCGACCTGGAGCAGGTCGAGAACCTGCTGGGAGACAATGTCGAGGGCGGCGATTCGCCGCGTCGTCATCGTCGCGGCGGCCGCCGCCGCCGCCCCGGCGAGTAGTCGGGTCCGCGACCGGATCGTGTGCACTGCAGTACTGGAACTGCAGTGCGCAGGATCCATCTTGCGATCGCCGTGGCCCAGGGCTGTGTTCGGGAGCCGCCTCCCCCTAGGATTCCGCCACACCCATGCAGCCGGGTTGGCCAAATCATCGGGGAATGGTGCGAGTCCTTGCGCCAGTGCTGCTTGCAGCCGTGGCCATTTCTGCGCCGGTGGCGGCGCAAAAGGCCGGGGCCAGGGAACTGGTCATCGTGCCGATGCACATCCCGGTGCATGTCGATGGCGATCTTGCCGAGTGGACCGGGATTCCTCCGCAGCTGGTGATCGATCGACCTGACCAGGTCCTGCATGGGGCAGAGGCGCAATGGCGAGGTCCGGACGACCTGTCGGCGAGATTGTCGATCGCCTACGACCCGAACCATCTGTACCTGGCCGGAGTCGTTCACGATGACCACGTCCAGGTCGGCACCGGCGCTCCGCAATGGGACCGCTGCGACAGTCTGCAGGTGTGCCTGGACCTGCGTTCGCAGGACCGGGAGACCCAGGTGCCGGGTGCACGCCTGCGCGTCTGCCTGATGCCGCGCAACGAGCTGCGGCCCTGGGCGGTGATCGAAGCCGAGGCCCACGCCACCAGCCAGACCCGCACCAGCGGCGGCTCGTTGACGGGGTTCCGGGTCGCCAGCAAGCCGGTCGCCGGTGGCTATCAGTTCGAGGCGGCGATCCCGTTCCACCAACTCGATCTGCAGCCGGGAACGCGCACGATCGGCTTCGATCTGCTGCTGGTCGACCAGGACGAAGACAAGTCCGAACGGGCGCTGCAGATGTCGTGGAGCGGTCGCGATCCGTTGCCGAGCGACGCGCGCCTGCCGCTCGTGCACTTCGCCGGCAGCGGGCCGATGATCGGCATGGTCGAGGGACCGCCGCTGGGCCAGCGCCTGCTCGAGGACCTGCCCTATGTGCTGGTGCCGCTGTTGACCACGGCGCTGCTGGTCCTGCTGTGGCAGATGTGGGCGCGGGTGCGCCCACAGATGCCCTGGCTGCGGCCGGCGGCCTACATCGCGGCGGTGCTGTGCTTCCTGATCGGGCTGGCGCTGCCGGGTCTGTGGCTCGATGGTCGCGGCGGCCATCAACGACAGGAACTGGATGCGGTCGTCGGCGGGCTGGAACAGGTGGTGCACAAGCTCGAGGAAGGCACGCTCGCCAGCTACCGCGGCCCGAGTCGCGACCGCGCCCTGGTCGATCTGCTGAGCGGTCGCGCGATCGCCCGGCAGAAATACACCAGCTATCGCTTCCTCAGTCGCCTGGCCGAGGGCGAGTTCGGCAACGCCCCGCGCGGCTACCCGGACGAGTACTTCCGCGTCCGGCCCTACTGGCTGCCGCTGCCGAAGAACCGTACCGAGTCGTTCCACTTCGATCCGCCGCTGCACGGCGACGAGCTGTACGTGGTGGTCGGCCGGCCGTACGCGGTCGGCTCACTGACCCGCGACGCCGACCTGCCGCAGCTGCGCATCGAACAGACCCTGGGCCGTCGCGACGAGGTGCCGCGGAGCGAGGCGCTCGCGTTCGACGGGCCGTGGGCGGCGGGCGACGTGCTCGGTCAGGACGCGTTCGCGATGTGCTGGCGGCGGGTGCACCTGCACGGCGAACTGCGCAGCCTCAGCATCACCGCCGAGCGCGGCAGTGATGTGCGGCTGGTCGGCCTGTCGCTGCTGCCGCGCGCCGGCGAACCGGCCGAACCGCTGTTCCTCGGCAGCACCTCGCTCGGCGGCGTGGTCACCGACCTGCGAGGTGCCTGGCCGCAGGACGCGGGCATCGAACTCGGCTCCGGGGCGGTCGCCAAGGTGACGATCCCGCCGGGCCACGGCGAGGCGTTCCAGAAACTGTGGCTGTTCTACCGCGCGGTCTACCCGGGCGTGCCAGCCGCCAATCCGGGTGAACGGGTCGCCGAAGTCGTGCTGCACTGCCGCGGTGGCGTCGGCAACCGCACGATCGTGCTCGAGCACCAGGTCAGCATGTTCTACGAGCTGATGGTCAACAACACGCGCGACGAACCGCCCGAGGGCTCGCCGGCCGCGGTGGCGCTGCAGTGGATCGACGAGGCGCAGGAACGGCACGTCAACATGGTGTATCCGGTGCTCGACCTGCCGGCCGGCGCCGAGCTCGAGTCGATCGAGTTCCGCAACCTGGCCGACTACCGCATGCGGTTCCGTTCGGTCGTGTTCGGCACCGACAAGGCAGCCGCGCCCGAGGATCCGGCGGACTCGCCGCTGGTCGCCCAGGGCCAGGAACGGCGGCTGCGCGATGACGTGCTGGCGGCGCTGCCCGGCGTCGCGATCGCGCTCTACCGCGACGGTCGCCTCAGCGAGACGACGTTGCCGCCGGAGTCGCGCCAGGACGTGCAGTCGCTGCCGCGCATCGTGCGCGAGCACGGCGCCGGCGAGCGCGTGCCGATCGACGACGAGCCGGCCGGCGGCGGCCGGCGCAGCGGCAGTTACCAGCAACTGACCGGCGATGGCTGGGACGGCGCCGTGCTCGCCGTCTGGTCGACCGATGCGGCCTGGTCGTCGGTGCGCGAGACCTGCAGCCTGATCGGTCTGCTGCTGTGCCTGCTGGCCACGCCGCTGCTGTTGATCCTGTTCAGCGAACTGTTGTCGGCAGTGCAGAACCTGCGCGTGCGGCTGATGACGGTGCTCGCGGTCGCTTCGCTGGTGCCGCTGACCGTGCTGTCGTTCCTGCTGGCGCGGGTGCTCGAGCGCAGCCACGAGACCGGACTGCGGGATGGCATGCAGGCACAGGTGCGCAGCGTCCAGCGCCAGATCGAGGACCAGAAGGAGCGCCTGCGCGCTTCGGCGCGCCAATGGCTCGACGACCTCGCGCGGCTGTGGAAGCAGCGCCTGGGCGACGTGCCGCCGGCGCAACTGGAACAGGCGATCACCGAACAGGCGCTGCCGGAGCTGCAGAAGCAGATGCGCAGCCAGTTGCCGCCGGAGTGGCGCGGCGGCCATCTGAAGCTGGAGCTGCACCCGGCGCCGGCGCACGGCGCCGTGCCGGTGCCGCACACGGTGACCGTCGGCGACGAACGTGCGGGTGCCGGTGAGATGGCGCCACGCCTCGAGCCGAGCATCTACATCGGCGGCGGCGCGCTGCTGCTCGGCGTCCGCTGCGAGGAAGCCGTGCGCGGCGGCCTGTTGTCGTTGACCGTCGGCCGGCCGGTCAACGCCGATCTGCTGCAGACGCTGGCCCCCGGCCGTTCGGTGCTGCTGACCGACGTTCGCGGCTATCCGCTCGACGCCGCGGGCGGCAGCATCCTGCCGCCGGAGGCGCTGATGCAGCACGGCCGGGTGCCGTCGGTGATGGCGGAACGCGAGCGCGCGCTGAACGACGCCCTCGACAGTCATCAGCCGGTGGTCCAGCACGCGGCCCTGGCCAACGCCGACTGGTTGTGTGGCGCCGACGCGTTGCGCGATCTGCAGGACACACCGCGCGCGCTGCTGCTGGTCGCCCAGCCGTACCAGCGCGCCACGCTCGACCTGGCGTTCGGCCGCATCTCGGTGCGCTCGTTCTTCCTGGTGGCTGCCGGTCTGATCCTGGTGTTGTCGGCGTTCCTCGCCCTGGTCGTCAGTACCCGCATCAGCCGGCCGATCGAGCAGCTCGAGCGCAGCGCCCAGGCGATTTCGCGCGGCGAGCTGACCGTGCGCGTGCCGGCCGAGGAAGGCGGGCAGATCGGCCGGTTGACGCGGACGTTCAACCAGATGGCCAAGGATCTGCAGGCACGGCTGCAGGACCTGCAGATCCTCAACCGCGCGACCCGCGAGCTGGCCGCCAACCTCGACTTCGACCAGACGCTGCTGACCGTGCGGCAGTTCTGCGAGCAGCACGGTGCGGTCGATCGCGTGCGCATCGCGCTGCTGGAGCCCGATGGCAGCCATCTCGAACTGCTGGGCGGCGCCGAAGCGGTGCGCCTCGAGCTGCCGCCCGAACTGCACTCACTGCCGCGCGCCGGCGGCCCGTTCAGTCTGCGCTGGCACAGCGGTGCCGGGTCCCTGCTGGCGCAGGCGTTGGGTGGCGTGCGCTCGGTCGTGGGCCTGCCGCTCAGCAGCGGTGGGCGCTGCGGCGGCGCCGTGCTGCTCGGCTTCCAGGTCGAAATACCGCCGCCGGTCAACCTCGAACTGTTGGCGACGATCGCCGCCCAGGCGGCGGTGGCGCTGGAGAACGCGCGGCTCTACCGGCACGCGGTCCAGGACCCGACCACCGGCGCGTTCATGCCGGACTTCTTTCGTGGGCGCGTCGCCGAGGAGGTGGCGATCGCGCAACAGCGCGGTGGGCCGCTGGCGCTGCTCGGTCTGTGGCTGCACGAGGCCACGCGACGTTCGACCCGGCTGTTGCGGTTCGCGGCGGTGCTGCGCGAGGTGTTGCCGAAGGACGCGGTGCTGTGCCACGTCGGCGGTGGTCAGTTCCAGGCGCTGGTGCCGGGTGCCGACCGTCCGGCGGCCGAGGCGCTGATCGGGCGCCTGCTCGAGACGTGGCTGGTGGCCGAATCGACGCTGCCCGAGCCGGATCGTGAGGCGCGGCGGCCGAACGGCGCCATGGTCGTGTTCCCGGACGAGGCGGCTTCCGCCGAGTTCCTGTTCGAAGCGCTGCGTGATCGTCTGGCTTCGGGCTCGGCGGTGGAGCCGGCGATGCTGGCGCTGGACGAGAGCCTGCAGCAGGCCGGCATCGTCGCGGTCAGCCCGGCGATGCGCGAGGTCTACCGCATGCTGCGGCGGGTCGCGCCCACCGATCTGACGATCCTGCTCGAAGGCGAGACCGGTGCCGGCAAGGAAGTGCTGACCAACCTGCTGCACCGCTGGAGCAAGCGCAGCGCCGGCCCGCTGGTCAAGGTGCACTGCGCGGCACTGTCGGAGACGCTGCTGGCCGCGGAGCTGTTCGGCCACGAGAAGGGCGCATTCACCGGCGCCGACCGGCGCAAGATCGGCAAGTTCGAGCAGGCCCACCACGGCACGATCTTCCTCGACGAGGTCGGCGAGATTCCGCTGGAGGTCCAGGTCAAGCTGCTGCGGGTGCTGCAGGAGCGCGAGATCGATCGCGTCGGCGGTACCGAGCCGGTGCCGGTCGACGTGCGCGTGATCGCCGCCACCAACAGCGACATCGCCAGGATGGTGGCGGCTGGACGCTTTCGCGAGGATCTGTACTACCGCCTGCAGGGAATGGTGGTGCGGGTGCCGCCGCTACGCGAACGCAAGCAGGAGATCCCGGCCCTGGTCGAGCACTTCCGGCGCGAGATCGTGGCGGCCGGACAGAGCCGCGTGCAGGCGTTCTCGACCGACGTGATGGACGAGCTGTTCCGCCGCGACTGGCCAGGCAATGTGCGCGAGCTGCGCAACGCCGTGTTCCGGACCATGGTGTTGGCGCCGGGAACCCAGGTGGAACTGGCGGACCTGCGCGGTGATGTGGCGGAACTGGGCGTCCCGGTCGGGGTGGGGCGGGCCTTCGCGCGTCTTGCGGTTGGCTTGCAAGCTGTACCCCGCGGCGCTCAAGAGCTCCCGCACCAGTTGGTGGCTGACGCGGTGGCCCATGCTCTGGAGGGTCCGCGCCAGGGTCCGCGTGCTCTTCGCGGTCCAACGCAGAGGCGAGTCCGGGGTGCCTGAGGTGGTCGGCTCGACCAGCCCCTCCAGATCGCGCAGCAGCGTGGGGTCCTTGTCGATCGTCCGCTTCCGGCCCCCACCCGGCCGCCGCACCCGTCCCGGCGGCACGCGGGCGCGCGATCGCAGTTCGCTGAGCCCGCGCGCGATCGTCGAGGTCGAAATACCCGTCGCCCGCGCCACCAGGGCGATGCCGCCCCGGCCGAGGGCGCGCGCCTCGGTCGCGGCCCACACGCGGCGCGACCGCTCGGTCAGCGTCGGCGCCAGCGCCCGGTATTTCGCTCGACAACCCCGGAGGTCCACTCACTGAAATCTATCCTCCGATCGTTCAGATTCCATCACTTATTGTCTTACGCTCCCTTAGAGGAGCGACCCGGCTACGCCGGGGCGCTCCGAACGTTGGGGGGTTTG
>Ga0209488_10001664_pt1 | contig 18937 bp, 20 predicted proteins | sample Rivendell_Oct201_8_FD_188349 | JGI IMG/M metagenome (GOLD analysis project Ga0209488, IMG submission 188349) | Vadose zone soil microbial communities from the Eel River Critical Zone Observatory, Northern California, USA -... | ecosystem: Environmental > Terrestrial > Soil > Vadose zone >...
ATTCCAGCCCCACCCAAGGTCCTCAAAGCGCGAGAAATTCGGTATATCCGAGAAAGCCTACACGCAAGCCAGGCCATATTCGCCCACTTTCTCTGTGTCAGTCCCAAGGCTGTGCAAAGCTGGGAGCAGGGCTCGCGACGTCCGCAAAGCACCGCACTACGGCTCCTGATGATTGCCAAGAAGAATCCAGCCGCTCTTCTGCAGAGCTAATAAGGGTGAATCCCCCACAATGACGAGTGACCTTCGAAGTATGCCAGTTCGGCGCAGTGATGGAGCCCGACGGGTATTTTGTGATGCAGCATTCCTGTTGTCCAACACGGCTGCTCGACTGGGCCGAAGGCGCCCTGATCGCACTTTATTGGTGTGCGGGAGATTTACAGATTGCATGACCACTTTTTGACTCTGCGTTGACAAATCGGTGCCCGTCCGCCGATAGAGTGTGACTTTACCCTCAGAGACTCAATGCGTTTAAAGCAGCGCGCGAGACTGGGTCGAATCGCAAGGATAACTTTGAAGACAGGCGACAACGCAACCCGAGTTGTGATCCTCGGCGCTGGTCCGGCAGGACTGACGGCGGCGTACGAGCTGTCGAACCTGGGGGTAGGGTGCGTGGTGCTGGAACAAGACGCGGTCGTGGGCGGACTGGCTCGCACCGTGGAGTATAAGGGTTTTCGCTTCGACATCGGAGGTCATCGCTTTTACACCAAAGTCTCGTTGGTGCAGCAAATCTGGCACGACGTTCTTGGCGACGAACTCCTTACGCGCAAGCGTCTCTCGCGTATCTACTACAAATCGAGGTTCTTTCAGTACCCGCTGGAGCCGTTCGACGCCGTCCAGGGACTGGGCCTGATCGAGGCGTTTCGCTGCGGACTCAGCTTTGTGCGAAGCCGGTTGTTCCCTACGCTGCCCGAATGCGATTTCGAAACTTGGGTTTCGAATAGGTTTGGCCGACGCCTGTTCGAGATGTTTTTTGAGAGCTACACGGAAAAAGTTTGGGGTATGAATTGCCGCGAAATTGCTCCGGAGTGGGCGGCACAGCGGATACAAGGGCTTTCGCTCTGGTCGTTGCTGCGCGATGCAGTGTTTCAGCGATCTGAAAAACAGATCAAGACGCTTATCAAGGAGTTTCAGTACCCTCGGCTTGGACCCGGAATGTTGTGGTCGCGGATGCGAGAGATCGTGGAGGAACGAGGCGTACCGGTGATTCTGAATGCTCCGGTAGAAAGCGTTAAGTGGCGGGCGGGAAAGGTGGTTTCCGTGCAAGCCGGAGGCAAGACCTATGACGGAGCGCAGTTCATCAGCAGCATTCCCATACGGGAGTTGATTGAGAAGCTCGATCCCGCAGCGCAGCCGGCGCTTTTGGCAGCAGCAGGGAAATTTCACTACCGCGATTTCATCGTCGTAGCGTTGATAGTACGAGGCCGAAATCTCTTTCCGGACAACTGGATTTATGTGCACGATCCAGCGGTGACCGCTGCGCGCGTGCAGAACTATGGCAACTGGAGTCCGGGGATGACGCCCAATCCTAATTTGACGTGTTTGGGCGTGGAATATTTTTGCAACATGTCTGATGCAATTTGGAAGGCGGCGGATGAGGACCTAATTGCATTGGCGAAGCGAGAGATGGTGCAGCTGGGACTGGTGCGTGGAGAAGATGTAGTCGATGGAGCGGTGGTGCGAATGACAAAGGCCTATCCTGTTTACGACCGTGGTTATCAGGATGGCCTTGCGGCCGTGCGCGAATTCCTTGCCAAGGTGCCTAATTTGCAGCTCGTTGGACGAAATGGAATGCATCGCTACAACAATCAGGACCACTCGATGTTGACCGCTATTTTGGCGGCGCGAAACGTGGCGGGTGCACGATTCGACTTGTGGAACCTGAGCGTCGATAAGGATTATCTGGAAGCGGGACCGGAGATTAGCAACGAAGAACTAGCCGCAATGGAGCAAAACCAGCCGCTGGTGCCCAGGGCATTATGACGAAAGCCCGCGCCCTGGCACTGCTGATGCTTGCCGTTTTTCTGGCAACCGCATTCGGCAAGGGTTGGACCAGCAGCGAAACCGACTTTCCAAACTACTACACCGCTGCTGTTCTGGTGCGTCAGGGTGCACCTTTGCGCGACTACTACGATTGGACGTGGTTTCAGCGGCAGATGAATTACGCGGGAATCGAGCACCAACTGGGAGCGTATCTTCCGCAGACGCCTGTGACCATGCTGCCAATTGTGCCGCTGGCTGGCTTTCCGGTGCAAACCGCCAAACAGATATGGCTGGCGCTCAACCTTGCATTTTTGGCGGCTACGTTGTGGATGCTTTCAAGGGTCACGCAGATTCGGATTGAGCACATCGCAATACTGATGTTTCTGGGTTACGGCTCGCTAGAATCCAATTTTCGCCTAGGCCAGTACTATGTGTTTTTGTTATTCCTGCTGACGCTGGCGTTTTACTGTCTGGACCGGGGCAAGTCAGCGGGGAGCGGCTTTCTTTGTGGTGTGGCGCTCGGACTTAAGCTGTACGGCGGTCCTTTTCTGTTGTATTTCGTGGTGAAACGCAATTGGAAGGCGGTTGCTGGAATGCTGGCCGCGTCCGCCATAGCCGTCGCAACCGCAATTGCGCTTTTCGGCTGGAAAGACGTTCACTTCTACGCGACGCAAATCTTGCCGCGATCTCTGGAAGGCGAGGTCATCGATCCTTACCACGCTGGTAATGGGACTCTTACGACCCTTTTGCGGCGCTCGTTTGTCTTGCAATCGGATCTAAATCCGCACCCGCTTTGGAGTGCACCGCTCGTTTTTTTTTTCCTGCGGCCGTTCACAGCGCTGCTCATCCTTGCGTGCACATTATTTGGTCTGGCGTCGGAGAGCAAAGATTCTTGTCGCCGCGGTTTTGCCTGGTTCACGATAGCGATCCTGCTGCTTTCGTCGAACACAGCCCCGTATACATTCATTCTCTTGTTATTGCCGGTGGTTCTGTTGCTGCAGCACGCCGGACCTAAGGAGAGAATTTTCCTGATTGTTTCGTACATCGCGCTGAACGCTTTTTTGTTGCCGGACTGGGTCCGCTTCTTTCCGAAGTTGTGGATATTGGCTGCGCTCTTCTTCGCGGAAGGGCGTGAATATTGGCGATCGTTGAGTCCCAAACTTGCGGCTGGAGGACTAGTGGGGCAATCATTATCGCGGCGTTCGCCGCACAGAGACACCAAGCACGCTACCTGCTCGAACCCGGGCGACATTTTCAGCGAGTCGCTCTAGACCGAGGAACGTTTCTTTCTACATTTCCCGCAGTATCGAGCGCCGGACTTTTTTATGAGGCAATGGTTCCGAGCGGGTACGTGCTTCGCTGGTTGCACGATGGACAGATGGAAGAATTTGCTTTCGAAAGCCAGGCTTTTCATCCGACGGCGCCGTCGTCCGAGGGGCCGATCTACTTTGAATTGGTGAAGAATGGAGCATCAACTACTATGACTTTTGATCCTGCCACTCGGCAAGTGGCGCGCGCTGCTTTGCCGCCGCCGGTCACGACCGAGGGTTCAGTGATCTCGCCTGACGGAAAGTGGATGGCCTTTGAGTCGATGCAGACCGGGCACAAGCAGATTTGGCTGCGAGATGCGGTGACTGGCAAGACAGAAGTCGTGACGGGAGGAGACTGCAACAACTCCTCACCCGCATGGGAAGGTTCACGCACTTTGATTTTCGCCAGCGATTGTGGACGAGGTCTCGGGTTGCCGGTGTTATATCGCGCGAGCTTGCGCTCCGAGTAGGTGGACGTAGATGCCGTTGCGTTCGAAGATCTGAACCATCTCTCATGTGCGGGAGATGTGTCCGGTGGAGTCGGTTTTGAACCAACTGCTGCCGAGGCGAAGCGTGTCACGTCTGAAGGGAGTTGGCTTTTCCAGATTCTCGCTGAACCACGCTCGCAGCTCGTTCAGTTCATCCGCGTCGCAACCCGTGATGTTTTGCCTCTCCAGCGCCTGTGCTGCTGCCTGAACGATTCCCTGCTCAACATGACTGTCCTCGTCTTTGCGGCCGATGATAAGCGGACGTAGGCGCGTTTTTCTAGCACAGCGTGCCGCGCGAGGATGCAGCGTTCGGAATCGTAATCGCCCAGGCTGCACAAGCAAAGTGAAAATAGCAGTAAACACCAGGTGGGTTCTGTTCAATGTGTATTCGCGTTAGAATGCCGGACTTGTTTGTAACCAGAGTGAATGCGCGGACTGGGGACACTAATGAGAAATCAGTGCTGGTCAAAGGGTCTTGTTGTGATTTTGATGAGCATTTTCGAGCTGACGTTTGCGTTTCACGCGAGGCCGGCGGCCGCGCAGCACACTGCGGCTGCGACGGGAGACACGCAACGTGATCCAGCGGAACCCGCACAAGGCAAGCCGCACGCGAAAATTTTGCCGCGGCCGGGAGGAGCGGTCGCGCGGCAATCCGTGGATGAGAAGTCGATGCGCGCATTGATTGAGAAGCTGGTGGGTTGCGGGACACGATTGACATTGTCTTCGTGGAGCGATCCGAAGCGCGGTGCGGGCTGCGGGCGCGATCAAATCGTGGCGCGGTTTAATGAGATCGCGAAAGGTTCCGGAGGCAAGTTGCAGGTGGTGGTGGACAAGTTTGAGATGACTGCGGAGCGGACGGCGGGAAAACCGGTGCCGCTGGAAAATGTGTATGCGATTGTTCCGGGCACCGATCCGAAGCTGGCGAAGACGGTGTTTCTTGTTTCGGGGCACTTTGACTCGCGGCCGTCGAACGTGATGGATCCCGAAACTGATGCACCGGGCGCTGACGATGACGGCTCAGGTGTGGCGGTGAGTGTGGAGTCGGCACGATTGCTGAGCAAAGCGTCGGCGGATGGAAAAGGCTATCGCGCGACGCTGCTGTTTGCGGCTGTGGCGGGCGAAGAGCAAGGATTACTGGGCAGCACGCATTTACTGGACTGGCTGAAGCAGCAGGGCTATACGGTCGGCGGGATGCTGGACGATGACATTGTGGGAGCCGATCCTGCGCCGGGAGCGCCGCATCGTGTGCGGTTGTTTTCTGGGAACGGCGAGATCGAAGATTGCGTCTCGCCTTCGCGCGAGCTGGCACGCGCGGTGGAGGAGATCGATGGGCGCTCGGCGATTCGAATGATTTTTCGCGTGGACAGGTATGGGCGCGGCGGAGATCACTATCCGTTTTACAAAGCGGGACTGCCCGCCGTGCGTTTTACCGAGCCGCTGGAGAATTACGATCATCAGCACCAAACACCTCGCACGGAAAACGGCGTGGAGTATGGGGATTTCGTGAAGTATCTGAACCCTGCGTTTATGGGAAATGTGGCGCGAGACAATGCCGAGGCGTTGCGGCAATTGGCGCTGGCTCCCGCTGCGCCCACCGACGCGAAGCTTGCGGGTGCGGTTACCCCGGATGCGAAGCTATCTTGGTCGGCGGAAGACGATCCCGAACGGGCTGGGTTTGAGATTCTTTGGCGCGAGACTACCGAGCCGCGCTGGCAGGTGTATGATTTTGTGCCTTCGGCGGGACCGACGGTTTTGAAGGGCGTGTCGACGGACAATCATTTTTTTGCGGTGCGCGCAGTGGGGAAGAATGGTGCGCGTTCGATCGCGGTGGTCACGGAAATTGAGCGCAGGCCGCCACCGCTGCCGACCAAGAAATAAAGCGCTCTAAAGTTCGCCCCATCCGTAGGGTGAACCATGTTTAGTTTCCGTCGACTTATGAGAACTATGACGAAACCGGCTCGTTGAACGCACGGATGCGCGTTTAGGTCGAAAAACTCATGGCAGATCCAGAATGGCACGCAAAGCAGGACCGCTTACACGCCGAGAAACAAGCACGACGACGCGCCCAGCAAGAGAGTGTAGCCGAGCGTGAGCGCAGAAAATGAGTGCTTGAACCTGCAACTTTGCCGGCCTGCGAGAAACATCTAAGGGTGCTCTCAGATCGTGAATTCATATCCCTTACGGGGCAAGCGGAACAGGTCAGTAAAGGCGTGGTACAGTTCACGCCGGTAACGCCCTCATTGGTGAGCACTGGAGGCACCGTACCACGAAGAAGGTTTCAGAAGGTACGATCATCTAATAGGGCGCTCCGGAATCAATTTGCTCTCTGGCCATCGTCGACCAAGTCTCCGCGGGAATGCTTGAGAACACGCTCACGATTTCGGGGTGAAACAGCCGGTCCGCCTCGCGCCGGATTGTCTCGCGTCCTGCGTCAAATGGGGACGCACGACGATAAGGCCGGTCGGAAGTGATGGCATCGAAGCTGTCGGCCACGGCGAAGATCCGCGCGCCCGGCGGAATCTCCTCGGCCTTGAGGCCGCGTGGATAACCACTGCCATCGTGCCGCTCGTGATGCGTGAGAATGATCTCAGCGGCATCTACAAGAAAAGGGATGCCCTTTACGAGTTCAAATCCGATCTGAACATGCTGCTGCATAAGTGTCCGCTCATCCGCAGTCAAAGGCCCCGGTTTAAGCAGAATGTCGTCGGGAACGCCGAGTTTTCCGATATCGTGCAGGTAGGCTCCCCTGGCAAGACTTCCGAGTTGCTGGTCCGACCAACTCATCGCTCGGGCAATTTCGAGCGAGTAACGGCAAACACGCTGCGAGTGGCCCCCAGTTTCACGATCGCGGAGATCGATCGCCGCGCCTAACGCCCGCAGCGTGTCCTCGTAGCTTCCTTCGACTTGCTGCAAAGCCGTCTGCAGCTGCGCGGTTCGCTCCACGACCATTTCTTCGAGATGCTGGCGATAGTTTTCGACTTGCTGTTCGAGCCGCTGCTTGTGCAGTGCGCGCCCAAGGCTCGCCACAACGACGCTTTCCAGAAGAGGTTTGACGAGATAGTCGTCCGCGCCCGATCGCATGGCCTCGACGCCCACGTCCACGTCATCAACGCCAGTGGTGACCAGGAAGGCCACGTGAGGGTGTCGGCGGCGAACCTCGCTGAGAAGCTCCATGCCGCTCATGCCGGGCATCTTCAGGTCCGAGATGACCGCATCGAATGGCTGGCGCTGTAAGGATAAGAGGGCTTCTTCGCCATTGCTGGCCGTCGCGCAGTAGTAATCAGGCGGGCCCAGAAGTATGGAGAGCAGCCTGCAGGCCGCGAGTTCGTCGTCAACCACGAGCACACGGGTGAGGGAGCGCCGAGGTGGCATAACTTTGGCGGCGATGCCATGGCCCTCCGGAGGGAGAACTTCGTCTAGGTTGGGCATTGCAAACGTCCCGTCAACGAACACGAGACCCAACTCGGTGCGCGTGATTCACGCCTGTCACTCTGCCGCCGATGCGAGTGCATCGGCGAAATTCCTATTGCAGCACCCATGGCCCGGTCTTTTCGATGAAGCGGCATCCGTAGCGCCGCAAGGGCGCACTCTTTGAGTCCACATGAACAATTTTCGCCTTTCCCACGTAAGGTTCGCCACGGCTGGTCAGATAGACGTCCACAATGGAATCAACAGACAGTTCCGCTGTGCAGCCGCACAGAAACCCGCTCAGACTCACGTTCTCAGTCGTAGCGACCTCACTGAACTGCTGACCGCGACTGTCCGTGCCCCCTAACTTTAGAGGAAGACGCAACCGTACGCGCACCTCGGCCCGAGTAGGGGTTCGCTGCGACTTGGCAGTTTGTCTGAGGCATGCGCGCAGTGCCTCGAAGTCAATTGGCTTTTCGAAATAGCCCGCAGCACCAAGCTGTTTGCAATGTTCCTTGGTTTGTCCACCTCCCTCCCCGCTCACGATAATCACCGGGATCGTCTGCGTGCGACTCAAGGAAGTGAAGGCTTGCAGCAGTTCATAGCCGGAATAATTCGGCATTCGCAGATCGAGCAAGATGGCCTCGGGCCGGTGTTCGAGAGCCAGAGCCAAACCCAGCTCTGGCTCGCCCGAGTCGATGATTTCATAAGCGTCGCCGAGCTCAAGGCGCATGAGGCCGCGTAGCGCCTCATCATCGTCCACAACTAATAGTTTTCCCATCCTACGGTTCCTCCTATTAGCCGGAACGGATTTCGCTTGCCTTACGTTCGGTTGCACTGCTCGAAGCGGGTGCCGACTTCTTCCCACCATCGAGCACGGCGCGAACCTTGCGGATAAGAACCTCATCCGTGAATGGCTTGTGCAGGAGGTGCGTTTGCGGATCCAGAACGCCGTGCCCTGCAATAAAGCTGTCGGTATAGCCCGACATGTAGAGCACCTTCATTCCCGGCTGCCGTGGCAACAATTGCTCTGCCAGAACGCGGCCGTTGATGCCGGGCATCACGACATCGGTCAGCAGGAGATCAAAAGCTCCTCCGAAACATCTGGCCACTTCCAGGGCAGTCTCACCGTTCTCTGCCGACAACACGCGGAATCCGGCCGCTTCCAGAAAGGTCTGCGCAAGTTTTCGCAGTGGCTCGGCGTCCTCCACCAGAAGAATGGTTTCCGAGCCGCGCAGATTTTCTCCCGAGTCGCCTGTCTGCTCCTCCGCGGCCGGCTGACCCACATGTCGTGGCAGATAAATTTGAAAGGAGGTACCGTTTCCCGGTGCACTGTCCACCCAAATATAGCCGTTGCTCTGCTTCACGACGCCGTACACAGTTGCAAGTCCAAGCCCTGTACCTTTGCCACGCTCCTTGGTGGTAAAAAAAGGTTCGAAGATATGTGTCAGTGTTGCGGCGTCCATTCCCGTTCCCGTGTCGGTCACCGTCAGCATCACGTACGTTCCAACCTTGGAACCTGGATGGTTCCAAGTGTAGGCTTGGTCTAGCTGCACATTGGCGGTCTGGATCCTCAGTTTGCCGCCCACGGGCATGGCGTCGCGCGCGTTGACAGCCAAGTTCATGATGACTTGCTCGATCTGGCTCTGGTCTGCTTTCACATTGCCAAGCTCAGGATCGAGCGCCAGCGACACCTCGATGTCTTCCCCCAACAGCCGGGGAAGCATCTTTTCCATATCGGAAGTGAGTGTGTTGAGGTTCAGGACGGCGGGCGTCAAGACCTGCTGCCGGCTGAACGCCAACAACTGTTTGGTCAATGAGGCGGCTCGCTGTCCGGCTTTTTCAATTTCGAGGGCATGGTTACGCAGGGCAGGATTTGTGCTCAGGGCCTTATTCAGCACTCCGCTGTAACCGATGATGACTCCAAGGTGGTTATTGAAGTCATGCGCAATTCCTCCTGACAACCGCCCGATCGCCTCCATCTTCTGCGCCATTCTCAGTTGCCGTTCGAGCACTCGTTTTTCTGTCACGTCCTCCGTAAATACCTCAAAATATACAGGGGCGCCGTTTTCATCGTTGACGCGACGGCCCGAACACCGCACGGTGATCGGCGTACCGTCCTGGCGCTTCCACTCCAATTCGACGTCCTTGACTTCCTCCATGCCGGTGAGGAGCTCGCTCCAGCGCTGATATTCGCCGGTGTACCGGAAGATCTCGCTCGCCAGGTCTTTCCGGAGGAGCTCCTCTCCCAGTTCATAGCCAAGCATCCTCTGCAGAGCTGGATTGACTTGTAGAAACCGGCCAGACGTGCTCGCACGATAAATTCCATAGGGAGCATCTTCCACCACCGACCGAAACCCCGCTTCCGACCGCTGAAGAGCCTGCTCCGCCCTTTTGCGCTCCGTAATGTCGCGATTCACAATGACAAGTTTTTCCGGATCGCCATTGGCATTCCTGATGACGCTTGATGTTGATTCGAGCACCAACCACGTGCCGTTCTTGTGGCGAAGACGGTACTCCAGCGTTTTGCCCATTCCTGAGCGCCGCGCATGCTCGGCGGCTTCGATGACGCGCTCACGATCCTCAGGGTGAATCTGCTCGAAAGAAGACGAGGCTTGCAACTCCTCAGGCGAATATCCCAGCGCCTTCTGATAAGAAAGACTGTTGTAAAGCCGCTTTCCTTCCATATCTACAACCGCGATCATGTCGGCCGCGTTCTCAGTTATGAGGTGAAAGAGTTCTTCCCGTTCGACCAGCTGTCGGCGAATGCGGTAGATCAGAAGATGCTGATAGATGGTGTAAATGTCAAAGAGGAAGACCAGAGCCACGAGCCCGCGCATGGCCTGCGGCAGCACATTTAGTGAATAGAAATCCTGATGCGAGGGTCCGTTTGGAAGAAGAAACGAGGCCAGTCCAATGGTAAGCAGGAAAGTGATGACGACTGCCGCTGCCCACAGCCACCATTCTCGCCGCTCAATCCGCCGAAAGTTCGCGCGGAGGGTCGCGGTTTGTGCATCCCCCATCTTGCCCACGGTTTTCGCTTTGCGAAGTCGCAATCATCACCTGTTGATGTGCCCTTTTTCGTTCAGACTCCGCCTTGGTTTACACGCGATCGGGGAGTTTGTAGCTGAGTCGATGGCCTCCGAGCATACTGTTCCTAAACCTCTTATACCGGCTCGGATCGAGTCTCCTCCGGCGCCGCCCGAGTCTGTTCTCTGTCTTTTGACTTTCCGCAAGGACCACGGGATCAAGGGGCGACCGCTCTAGAGATGGGTTTCTGATAGGGCATTTTCATCGGCGCTCCGCAGCAGCGTCCCCGCGTTGTCCCCTCGCTCGGTTGCCTCGATCTAAAGCTCGGCCGGGGATGAATAATCAACCACAGAAGTTACTCTCGCGCGTGCGTATATATAGCTTGATGTTTATAGACGCGTCAATACAATAGTGAGCGTATGTAGTTATACGTACGTATTTGCGTTATAAGAACCGTTTGTACCTTTTGTCTCGCTTGTGCGCAACTTTCTCGGCAAGAAACTGGGGCATCGCGACTCACGGCGACGTAAGCTACCGGTCTGGCTCGCTCGTATGTCAAATTTTTTTGAAGAAAAACCTGACATCTTTTTTTTATACGGAAATACATGGCACGTGCGAAGACGCAACACCTTTTTAAGAGGCTCCGGCCGGACCATGGCTTTTGTCCGCCAGCAGATCGAACGCGGTGGAGAACGGCTATGGAAGCTTGAAGATTTCCGCGACCGCCCCTTCGCGGCGGTCGCACAGGCTCTCTCACGCCTCACGCGCCAGGGGCGCCTCGAACGCCTAAGCAAGGGCGTCTACTACCGCACCCGTGACACCTCTTTCGGGAAGAGTCGGCCGAACCCCGCCGCGATCCAGAGACTCGCCTCTCGGCGCAAGAGTGTTTTCCCTTCAGGTATCGCAGCCGCGAGTCTTCTCGGCTTCCCGACGAGACGACAAAGCAAAACGAGGTTGCTGCCAGAGCGCTCAGCCTACCTCGAAAACTCGTTGGCAGCGATACCCTCATCCATACGCGCAGACCCGAAGCATGGGCCAGCCTCTCGGAAAGCGATGCGGCGTTGCTCGACTTCTTGCGCCGGGCGGCCAGGACGAGCGAGCTCGCCGGAAGAGACCATCCGCCGCACCATCACGCTGTTTTCGGAGAAAGGGCGCTTCGAGCGCCTGCTCAGAATTGCAGCTTCGGAGCCGCCGCGTCCGAGCGATGATCGGCGCTATCGGCGAACAGCTCGGGAAAAAACAGCGGTGCGCTGCGCTGCCTGCGAAATTCCCTGAATCCCTTTTCACGATTCGACTTCGGCCGGTTCGCCGGACTGCGAAACGCCCGTGACTGGCAGGCCAAGGGACGCCACTGGCATGAAGCTCTTTGAAGACCCAGATTTCGAGCAAGCAATCCTCCGGGCGACGGAGCATTTCCAGAACCGCAGACTCCGCGCTGCAATTATTGAGAAGCACTACTACGTTACGGAAGCGTTGCGACTTATCGCCATTACGGCTCCTGACAAAATCATCTTCAAAGGCGGCACTAGTCTGGCGAAAGGCTCGGTCATACTACACTCTCCTGCTGGGCTCCTAAATGTCAGATGACCAAACCGGCTGCTACGACTTGTCGGGAATTGAGTTCGCAGGCCAGCGCACGTGCGATTTGCCGCATGATCCGAGCTGCGCTGAAATCCGAATAGACTGTACTTTCACGAAACTAGCGCCCATACTCCAGCCAGCAAATTGTCCGAGCCACTAGGATTAGTTGTTGGTCTTCCGGGCCGAGTCCTTACCTTAGCGTGACCACCTTTCTCCCTCCTTCAGTTTGCTTTACAACACCATGCAAAGCGGGAGGCATCCATGCATTCTCCATTTGAGATCCTGAAGAAAGAACCCGCGGGAAGTTTCCGCAGATTTGAGCCGGTGAGCGACCTTGCGAATGCGAACATTCGCATTAAGGAGCTGACTACGCTATCCCAGGGCGAGTACGTTGTGTTCGACCAGCGCACCCACAATGAAATTGCTGTCGGCCGAGGTTTCTGGGTCGACGCCAGAAGGGAGTGAGCACTACGCGCAAGCTCATCTGCTTTTCGGGTTTGAGCACGAATCGTACCTGATGCCAGCTCCGGAGCAGAGAGTGGTGAATTGCCCGTGCGGAGCAAGGTAGCTGTTTCGATGGACCTGGTCGAGAGGTTAGAAAGGAGGCAAAGTATGGAGACAGTCCCCCTGCGATCCAACCCCCAGCCCGAACATGCACACCACGTTTGCAATATGTGCGGCAAGCCTTCGGAAATCACCATCTGCGACGAGTGTTCGGAGCGCCTTCGCATCGAAGCCCTCGCTAGAAAGAAACACGAAGAGCAGGGAAACGCCTGGTCTCGCTGGGAATAGGCTAGCTACGCTCGAACATTGCTGCGGCATCCGGTCTGCGGGTGACGATGATCGCCCGCGACGTTTCTGTTTGCGTGGACCCCGAACTCGTGCGTGGCCAGTATTTTACGAGCTGTTCTTAAGGGCCCGCATCGTGTGGACGAGGATCTTCACTAAGTTCTGACCCAATCGCCCTTTGTGTTGACGGTGTAACCATAGTGGCAACCTTCGACGCCACAAAACCACCGAACACGCGGCTCCGCGTCAATATTTTTTTGGCGATACAACCAGCGGCCATGTATCGGGCACTTCACGGTGTTTACGCCGGGTTCGTCGACGGCGTACGCGTGGCCGGGCATTCCAATCAGCATGTAATATCCGTCGGTCGAGTTATACCGAACGCTGCACCCTACGGAACCGCAATGGTACGACGGTGGATGCCCGGTGTTCGCCCTGGAGCCGCCAGATTCGTACTTCATTACCTGGTTGTCGCGAGAACAAAGCGGTTTCAGCTGGCGATTCAAAACATTTTCTGACGAAATCATCATAACAATTCTCCCGAACGATTAGATGCTTGTTCGCGGAGGAGTCCGCGCGAATTCCGTCGATGACTAGAGACAACAACGGAATGGCGATCGAATTGAGAGTGTTTAGTACGAACCTCCCATACCCCCGCCTGCCGCTGCCATCTTTTCCTCTCCCTTAGCTTCTGCAATCAGAACTTCGGTTGTTAGCATCAACGAAACGATAGACGCGGCGTTCTGAAGTGCAAGACGCGTGACTTTGGCTGGATCGATCACACCGGCTTTGACCAGGTCACCGAACTCACCGGTCTCTGCGTTGAAGCCGAAGTTCTCGTCTTTCGAATCGCGCACGCGCCCTACAACCAGCGCGCCTTCGTGTCCGGCGTTTTGTGCAATCTGCCGCAAGGGTTCTTCCAGGGCACGCTTCACGATGTTCACTCCTGTGGCTTCATCGTCACGGAGCTTGAGCTTCTCGAGTGCTGGCAGGCAGCGAAGTAGAGCAGTTCCCCCGCCAGCCACGATGCCTTCCTCAACTGCCGCGCGCGTGGCGTGCATTGCGTCTTCGACACGAGCCTTCTTCTCCTTCAGCTCGGTTTCCGTGGCTGCGCCGACTTTGATCACCGCGACCCCGCCGACTAGTTTGGCCAGACGCTCCTGCAGCTTTTCCTTGTCGTAATCGGATGTGGTGTCTTCGACCTGAACACGGAGCTGCTTGATTCGGCCTTCGATCTCGCTGGCCTTGCCGGCGCCCGCGACGATCGTGGTGTTGTCCTTGTCGATGGTCACTTTCTTCGCGCGTCCCAGGTCTTCAAGTTTCATGTTTTCGAGCTTTATTCCGAGATCCTCGGTGATCGCCTTGCCGCCCGTCAGGATCGCGATGTCTTCCAGCATGGACTTGCGGCGATCACCAAACCCAGGAGCTTTCACCGCAGCGCATTGCAGCGTGCCGCGCAGTTTGTTCACAACGAGAGTCGCCAACGCTTCGCCTTCGACGTCCTCAGCGATGATCAACAGCGGCTTGCTCATTTTGGCCGTCTGCTCGAGAAGAGGCAGCAGATCCTTCATCGAGCTGATCTTCTTCTCGTGGATCAGAATGTACACATCCTCAAGCACGCATTCCATGCGCTCCGGGTCGGTCACAAAGTAGGGTGAGAGATATCCGCGGTCGAATTGCATGCCTTCGACTACTTCGAGCGTCGTCTCCATCGTCTTCGATTCCTCGACGGTGATGACGCCATCCTTGCCGACCTTCTTCATTGCTTCGGCGATGATGCTGCCCACCTGCTTGTCGGTGTTAGCACTAATTGTGCCCACTTGCGCAATCATGTCGCCTTTCACCTCGCGAGAGAGCCTTTTGATCTCTCCCACAGCGACTTCCACAGCTTTATCGATACCCCGCTTGAGCGCCATAGGGCTCGCGCCTGCGGCAACCGTTCGCACGCCCTCGCGAAAAATCGCTTGTGCCAGCACAGTTGCTGTGGTGGTGCCGTCACCAGCTACATCCGACGTTTTGGACGCAACCTCCCGGACCATCTGCGCTCCCATGTTCTCGAGCGGATCCTGCAGTTCGATTTCTTTTGCCACTGTCACGCCATCTTTTGTAATGATGGGCGCCCCGAACTTTTTCTCGATCACCGCATTGCGCCCCTTCGGACCGAGCGTGATCTTTACAGCGTCCGCCAGAGTGTTGACACCGCGCAAAATCGCTTGCCGTGAATTCTCGCCAGTTACAATTTGTTTTGCCATTAGACTTCACCCTCCTGGGTGAGCGAACTTTCCACTGCGTTCGAAATTTTCGGACCGGAGATGCTACTTCTTGCCGGATGCCGCTTTGGCCATTCCGCTGAGTTTCGCCAGGATCTCCTCCTCGCGAAGGATCAAATACTCCTGGTCGTCAATTTTAATGTCGCTTCCGGTGTATTTGCCGAACAAGATCCGGTCACCCACTTTCACGTCGAGCGGGATACGGCGGCCCTTTTCCATCTTTCCCGCTCCGACGGCCACAACTTCTCCTTCTTGCGGCTTTTCCTTCGCCGTATCCGGGATAATGATCCCGCCTTTCGCGGTTTCTTTCTCTTCCAGCCTGCGTACGACGACGCGGTCATGTAGGGGAGTGATATTCACAGCCATTTCTTTGACCTCCGTTCAATTTATTCCAAAACTCGAACAACTAATTTTTCTGGACCCGGCCAACACTATGGACGAAAACTTTTCTGGTTCTTCTGCCGCGCCACTTCCAAGTCGTCCATTTGTTTCTTTTGGCGCTCGGCTTCTCTTTTCGGGCCTTCTTGCTCGTCGAGCGTCACCGCTTCCGTAATCGCAAGCTCGGCTCGTGCATTGGCTCGCTTCGAAAAAACGACCAGTCCTAAAACATCATTGAAGGCAGAACGCGTAAGACTGAACGAATACTGCGCATCTTCCCAAGACGCGACAGACTTTTGCTTCGCGTCATACCGGCCGTTCATCGCCGATTCGATCTCCGGTGCTGCAATCGTGGCCGGACCGTACTTCGCCGAGATAGCCTTCACCATGTCCGCCTCAGTGAGCCCTTCCGTGGAAGTTCGATCGTAAGTCACGGAAATTTTGAAGAGCTCGCCATTGTAGAAAGAGAAAAGAATCTGTTCAACACTATCCGATCGGAGGGAAGTCCCGGAGACGTTCGGTGGCCACCAAGTCAGCTCCTGAATTAACGCTGGACGGCCATGAATCGTCTTTACGTCGGTCAGCTTTTGCTCAGTACGCTCCAGCAAGTTGGTCAAATTCATTCCCAGGGTGAAGTGCCGATACTTGGAAAGATCCTGTGCACGAAGCAGTGGCGCCACAAGGAGCAAGATAACAAGACAAAGAATCGAACTGCGCAAAGTTCTCATTTTCATATCTCCCGCGAATTTCTAAGAACTTAAAATTAGAGTTGTATGCGGCTTGGTGGTCACTTCTGCGTAACCCTGTTCCCTGCCGCTATTCGGCCTGCTTTCTGGCGCAGCAGGAACGGCCGTTCCCGAGATGAAATGCTTCGCAGGGACTAGGCAAATGCCTTGTTGGATATGTCGCGTATGTGCGTCAACACTCATGAAAGGAATGCCCAGAAACCGCTTCGAAACGACTTTCGTAATCTCTAGCGAGTTAAACTGTTTTTCTTGATTCGCCAGAAGGCGCTTCACTGCCCTGCGCAGGGTTCTTAGCCGGTCGCGACCCAGGAGAGTAACTCTCATCTCACCGGCAAGGTAGAAGAAGTTCCAATTCGCGCCCTCGATGCTTCGGCCCAGCGCCGAGCCATCAAGATTCTTGACGATTCTCCAGCCGGACAAGAAAACTTCACTCTCGAGCGCCAAGCCTGTCGGCAAAAGCGTGTTCTCTCTGATGAGGATGGTTCCAGACATGTTGGTGGCTGACATTTGAGCCTCCTAAAGCTTTGGATACGCACACATCGGTTGGCAGTGACGTTGGCCTGCGGCAGAACTGCCTAAATGGCTCGAGTGCCTCGACCTGCGACCTTGCATGGCGTAAAGCCTTCTGCCATTCACGTAAGCGGCGAGCACAGTCAGAAGCACTGCGCCAACCATCGCAACCAGGGTTGTGATGATCGTTCCGCGGTAGCCGCCAAGGCCTGCGAAGCTCATCGCGAACCCGCCTACTACGCCGCCACCAATGCCCATGAGGATGTCCATAAGTGGACCATAACCAGTACGCTGAAATATTCTTCCGGCTCCCAAGCCAACGACCGCCCCCACGACAATCCATACGAGTAAATACATATGTTCCTCCGTTTAACGCATCTCCCCAACCGGTTCCGCGCGACTGGCTAATTCCTGAACATTGGAAATCGCGTGTGCTCTTCTAGTCTTCCCTTCATCAAACGACTGAGGATGCCTTCTTTTTCCAGTTGCGCGTGCAGAGAAATCCACACGCGTGCAGGCGGGGAAACTTCGGCGGGCAGTTTGTGGGCCGCGGAGACGATACGCCTCAGATCAGCAGCAAAACTCTGGCGGCAGCTGCGTCCACCAAAACGCGCGCCTGCCCCTTGCAGCACCGGAGAGCAACCATCGCCATTCGTTGCGACTCGCGTCTTCTTGTGTTCCATGGTCTTTTCCTTCATCGGCAGGGCACCAGGTGCGCCTCGCGATTGACTCTGAATCCTTGCGGCACATTTTTTTGGGCAGTGGGGCGAACCTCATCCGCCCCACTTGGTGAAGAGACTTACTAGTGTCAGGCCGCGACAGCAGCCGCGATGTTGTGGAATGTCGAATTAGCGACGTCATAGGTTTCAACCTGAGGAGTTCCCTCGACTACTGTGGCGAGAAACTTCGACACTTCCGGATACGTGCCGCGGTTGTAAGCCTCGGCATTCTCGGCCTTGTCCCACACACTGATTCCGAACGCTTCCCTGCCGCCCTGGGCGACAAACGTAATTTCGTCCTGGAATCCTTTCTGTTTTCGAAGCAGAGGAAGGATGTCCTTCTCCAACCTCTGGGTGAACTCCGCGATACTATTGGGTTTCAGATGCATATGAACTTTGCGTGCAAACATGAGACTCTCCTTGCTTCCCGATGCCAACAGGGTACTTCAGATAACTGGCGTTAGTTCAAGTCAACGTGAAGCTTTCCCTTGTATTTAACCACAATGAGTTAATTCACTTGACCTGTCAAGTACAATCTGGGATTATTTCTTGAGTTAACTGGGCATGTTAATCCACGGGGAGGTGTTTGTGGACGTTTGCTTGGTGATCAAACAACGACTCGAAGAGTTGGGACTTGAGCAGAAAGATCTAGCGACCGCCGCCGAAGTCACCGACTCCTATATTTCACAGCTCTTGGCTCGCAAGAAGCTGCCTCCCGCGCCTGAACGAACAGATATCTATCAGAAGATGGCGAAAGTGTTGAAGCTTCCGAGCGATAGACTCTCCAAGCTGGCCGAGCTTCAGCGCAAGGAAGAATTAAAGAGAGACTTGGCGGGACCGCCCGCCCCAATGTTTGGAGAAATTAGGGAATTGATCCTCCGAAAGTGCGTGCCCGACAAAAAAAGGCAGGCACGTGAGATTTTTGAGAAGCAGCCCTTCGGCGAACTCGAACGTCTCGTCACGCAAAAGCTTTTGGACGTGATCAAGAAAGTTGCCAAAGAAGAACTGAATAGTGAAAACTGGCTTCATTTGGTGGCTCGACTCGCGGGCCGAAGCTACGAACAAACACGGGTTACCCTTCTTGAGTTCCTGGACACCGATGTTTTCAGTTTGTCGCCTGAAAACTGCATCGCCTTCCTGGATCCACTGATTGAGTCCTGGGACGTCGATCTTACGACCTTTGCTATGGAGATTGTTCTAAATCGCAGGATAGCCTCGGGCGATCCCAGGCGATTTGAGTTTGTTGAAACCGGACCTCTTCAACCAGAGTTGGAGCCGGGGTTCACAGAATTCATCAAGGATAGTTCCCTCAGCGGAAGCGCCACCAAGGAAGAAATAGAGCTTCTAAAAAAGTTAAGGTTCAATGGAAAGCGGCCCACTCCACTTTATTACTACAGAGAATTGCAAAGCCTAAGAGACCCGCTCCACTTTCGCGCAGGAAAATAGATCGTCGATGCAGATTCGAGGCGAAATAATGTGTTCCGAACGGAGCAGCAAAATGCCAGATCTTCCGACAATATTCCTGGTCATGGGCGCGTACCTGTGAGCGATCAGCCAAACCGGGAGAGGTCTGTCCTTTAGATAAGATTGCCCATACGAATCGATACGCGAAGTCGAAGAATATCAAGTGCAGCTTTTAAACGTTAGTGTGCTCGAATTGCTTACACTTCAGTGTCAAACCGCTTACCTTTGCGCAGCGCATTGTGACCTCACGTTTGTCAGTTCGGA
>Ga0209488_10001665_pt1 | contig 18922 bp, 17 predicted proteins | sample Rivendell_Oct201_8_FD_188349 | JGI IMG/M metagenome (GOLD analysis project Ga0209488, IMG submission 188349) | Vadose zone soil microbial communities from the Eel River Critical Zone Observatory, Northern California, USA -... | ecosystem: Environmental > Terrestrial > Soil > Vadose zone >...
GACGGTACCCAGGTCACGCCCGATAAATCCGGGATGAACGAGCTTTCAAACCTCATCCCACAGGCGGAAATCCCCACAGAAGGAAGTTTCAACTACTCCGTCGCCGCGGAAATCGCGACCGCCGGTCCTTTGAATGGTGACGTCGTGTATTGCATCACTGCGACCGGCCGCTCCAATTCCGCCGTGAATGGTGGTTTGGTGTTGTTCTCCAGTGCAGCGAGCAGGGCCGTTGGCTGGGACGGACACATCAATCGTTTTGCCTTCGTCAACGGCCACACCACGCTGACAGGTGTCAATGCGGGCGGCTATTGCACAGCGACGGGTACCGCGCAGGCCACCTGCAGCAACTGTTAATTCCTCCCGTGGCGCTGTTGCAGATGTGGTCTCCATGAGTCTTGCGATCAGTGCAAAAACCTCGGCGGGCGAACTCCATTCGCCCGCCGAACGTTTTATGGACTGGCAGTTGATCGGCAGCGGTGGTGTCGCCGATGTTTTCCGAGTCCTCGACAAGGAACTTGGAGTTCCGCTCGCCATCAAGATCCTCAAGCAGATCCATTGCGAAGACCGCCGTCACATCGATTCGCTGCGCAGCGAGGTTCTGATCTCGCGCAAGCTCCGTCACCCGAACATCTGTCCGATTCACGATCTTTACGAGGGCCCCCAAGGGGTCGGCATCGTGATGGACCTCATCGTGGGACAGGACCTCAAGGCCTGGATGCACGAACACCGCGGCCGTCTGCTGGAGACGATTGAGTCGCGCCTCACCGTGTTGCGCAAATTGACCGAAGCACTCGCGGTCGCACACTCCCAGATCATCCATCGCGATCTCAAACCAGCGAACATCTTCATCAAGAACAACGACATTTCTTCACCGATCATCATGGATTTCGGCCTCTCGGCTTCAGCCGACCAGGGAACGGCTGAGGGCCTACTCGGTGGTACGCCGAAATACATGGCCCCCGAACAATTCATCTCGCCCAAAGACATCGATAAGCGCGCAGACCTCTTTGCCCTGGGAATGATCGCCTATGAATTGCTGACAGACGGCGAGATTCCCGTTTGCAGCCTGAAGGACTGCGCCAAGACGGGTCGGCTCCCTCACTTCCGAGCGGAGGAAGTCCTGCCTCCGAGCACGTTTTGCACGGCCCTGCCTCCGGAGCTCGATCGTCTGATCCTCCAAATGCTGGATCATGATCGAGATAAGCGTCCGCAAACGGCGGCGGAGGTCAAAGCTGTTCTTGATAGCGTCAAGTTGCTGAATCCCTTCGCGTTGTCACAGGGCAAAGAGACGAAGATCGCCGCCACCTATCTTGTGCCGACTGGGGCATACCTGGTCGGTGAGCGCTCGGCGTCGGCGCGCGTCTGCGATCAGCCACAGCGGCGCGTCAAACTTCCTGCCTTTCGCATTGCGATCGCGCCGGTCACGAACGGTGAATATCGAAAATTCCTGAAATCGACGGGCTATCGCGCACCCGCGCTCATCAGCCATCCGCGATTCGGACACGATTCGCTCCCCGTCGTGATGGTGAGCTGGGATGACGCCGTGGCTTACGCGCAATGGGCGAGCGGTCGGCTCCCAACCGAATGCGAATGGGAAGTGTCGGCGCGGGCCGGCAATCCCAAGAATCATTACCCCTGGGGCGAAGAGGTGCCCCTCAACACGCAGGCCAATATTGACGGCGTATGCCCGCTGCCCACCGCGGTGGGAAGCTATCCTACCGGTGCAAATGCCTGGGGCCTCGCAGATTGTTGCGGCAATGTGTGGGAATGGTGCCAGGATCACTGGGACGAAAATCTCCTCAAGAACATGTCCTCGGACGCGTCGAACCCATTGGCCGAAGTTCCAACGGAATACCGCGCCATCAGGGGAGGGAGCTACGATAGTCTCGCCACGGCGGGCCGTTGCAGTTTCCGCCATCGCGCGCTGCGAACAACGACCCGCGCCGACGTGGGATTCCGCCTAGCCTATAATTCGTGAGGATAGGATGGGTGTGGGACCGCAGCTTCAAGAGAACGCGCAGTCCGTAGACGACGCAACAGTCGTAAGTGACAAGGTCGCGCCTGTCGACGACGCGACCATTGTTGTTGGGCAACGTCCCGGCGCGCGTGCTGAAGCCGATATGACAGCGTCTGCCCTCGCAAAGAAATCCACAAGCCCAGGCGCGGATGATTCCACGTCGGCACGCAGGAGCAGCGGAGCGAAATCGGGCGCACGTTCGACGGGCGCGGGCGGAGGCGGATTTCTTGGCTCGATTGCCAGCGCCCTGGTGAGCAAGGGTCTGCTTCCCGAACGAGAGGCAATCTCACTTGCGCTCAGGGCGCGCGATCTTGGCTACACGCTTTTCTATGCAATGGCACTGGACCCGGCGCTGGGCGCCGATGAAAAACTCTATGCCGGCTTGGCGGATAGCGTAGGCACTCGATTCATCAGCTCCCGGCGTGAACTCTTGGAGACGATTGCCGATGTGAGCTGGCTGGACGCCAAGTCAGCCGAACAGCGCGGCGTTCTGCTGCTGCAATCCCCGGATCAGAAAGAATCGGATACGCTCGAATATGCGGCGCTCGATCCGTGCGATGTTCTGCTCCGAGATTGGCTCAAGACGCGTACCGGAAAGAACGTCAAACCTGTCGTCGTGCTGCCCGTCGCCTTCTTCGAGACGGTAACCAATCTTAAGGCGCGGATCGAAGCGCCAAAACGCGGTGACGAAAACCTTATTCCGATCGACGTTTCCTGGCAGCAGGAAAATCTGTTGCTGGAACAGCCGCTCTCCGCAGACGTCCCGCTCGTGGTCGACTACATTCTGCAAAAGTGCCAGGAGCAAGGCGCGTCCGACATCCATCTCGAACCGACCGAAGAAGGGATGCTGGTGCGCGCCCGTGTCGACGGCATTCTGCATGAGCAGAGCCGCATGCCGCTGGAATTGCACTCGGCAGTTGTCTCGCGAATCAAAATCATGGCTGGAATGGATGTCGCCGAACGCCGCCGGCCGCAAGACGGCCGCATAAGCATCATGATCCGCAAATCGCCTCTAGACGTGCGCGTCTCCACGCTGCCTACGGTGCTGGGTGAGAAAGTGGTGATGCGCCTTCTCGATGAGGAAGCGCTGCGTCCAAGTCCCGATCAGTTAGGTATCCGCGATCAGAACCTGCGCATTATTCTCGACAAAATCACCGCTCCGCATGGCCTGATCATGATCAGTGGGCCTACGGGCTCAGGCAAGACCACCACCTTGTATTCGTGCCTCTCGGCCGCCGATCGCGCCCATCGGAACGTCGTAACCATCGAGGATCCCGTGGAGTATCGCCTGCGCGGCGTGCATCAGATGCAGGTGAGTGAAAAGATCGGGCTAAGTTTCGCAAGTGGCCTGCGCACCATCCTGCGGCAAGATCCCGATGTCATCATGGTCGGAGAGTGCCGCGATTCGGAAACCGCCCATATGGCCGTCCAGGCCGCGCTTACCGGCCACGTCGTGTTCTCCACGATCCATGCGAACGATTGCATCAGTGTGCTCACACGCTTGCTCGATATGCGGGTCGATTCTTTCTTAGTGGCTTCCGCACTTAGTCTGTCGATTTCCCAACGCTTGGTGCGCGTCTCCTGCAAGCATTGTGCGGTGATGGTCGAGGGGCGTGAAATCTTGAGGCTGTTGCGAGCCGAAGGCGTTTCTGCGGAAAAGATGGCGCGGCTTGGATTGAGCATTGACGACAAGATGCCTTGCGTGCATCCCGCCGGATGCCCGCAATGCCGTCACACTGGTTATGCCGGCCGGCAAGCGGTTTTCGAAATGCTGGAGATCAATGCCGAGATACGAAAACTCATCGTCTCCGAGAATTTCGAAGTCGACGCCTTGCGGCTGCTTGCGCGCAAATCCGGAATGGTGCCGATGATCGGACATGGCCTCCAGCTCGTGGAGGAAGGTCGCACCACCTATTCCGAGCTGATAAGGGTCTTCGGTGACGGATGATCGGCAGCGGCGTCAATACCGATCTCCTTGTCTTTACCAAGCAGTTCTCTGCGATGGTGAGGAGCAATCTCCAGCTTGTGCACGCTCTTGAGAGTTTGGCGCGTGAGACGCCACGGCGCAAATTGCGCCTTGCTCTGTTGGACGTCTTGTCGAAGGTGAAAGCCGGGCGCGACTTCGACCGTGCGCTTGCCGACCACCCCAAGATTTTCAACTCCACCTATGTGGGCGTGGTACGGGCTGGCATGCAATCCGGACAGCTCGGAGAGGCGCTGTTTCAGATCGGCGAATATCTCGGTGGCGTCGATAAGGTCATGAAAAAGGTTCGCGGGGCCGTTATGTACCCCATGTTGCTGTTTGCCTCTTTCATCATGACCTTTCACATGATGGTGTTCGGCATCCTGCCGCGCTTCGAGACTCTGTTCGGCCAATATGGCCATGCGCTACCCCCACCGACGCAATTCGTGCTCGATGTCGGTCACGTCTATGCCGAGACCTGGCCGGAACTACTGGGTTTTACGGTGCTGGCTTTGGTCGGCATCACCTGGTGGGTGGCTACCCCCGGCGGCCGGATGACTTACGATCGGTTAAAGCTCAAAATTCCATTCATTGGTCCGTTGTGGCGACTCGCCGCCCTGGCACGTTTTGCGCATACGCTTGGCATCCAAGTGCAAAATTCGGTGACTCTGATCGAATCCATCCGTGTCGCCGCCCCGGCCTGCAACAACAAATACGTTGAGGTGAGCTTGCACCGTATCGCAAGCGACATTGAGCGGGGAGAGGGCATCGCCCAGGCCTTCATGAAGCAGGAACTGTTTCGCGGCGTCGTGCAACAAATGATCTCAGCCGGGGAGAAGTCGGGAGAATTAACGGAGCCGTTGAAATCGGCCGCCAGCTATTTCGAAAGCCTCTGGATCCAGAGGTTGGATACGTTCATCTCACTTATAAATCCTGCGTTAACCGCGATCATGGGTCTGCTGATCTCGGGTATGCTCATTGCCGCCTTCCTGCCGGTCTTCGAAGTCTCAGGAATTACGATGCCTTAGGCCACGAACGGCCTTTGGCGTTTAACCGTTTATTTCCCTAATCGCTGCATTCTTAGCCACCTATTCATCGCGGTGACGAAGCATGCCGAGCGGGACCAGAATCGCCATATTTCACGACGATTCCGAGATCGCCGCGAACATCGCAAGATGCGCCGCCGAGGCAAACTTCGAAGTCGTGCATCCCGCTACGCCCACGGATCTTGAAGCCGAACTCGCCAATCCGCTTGTCGCTGCCGTTGCACTCGATCTGATGGGTCCGAGGAGTGGTGGTTTCGAATTGCTCGAGCGCGTTGCCAATGCGCCGTCGCGCCCACAAGTGATTGTCGTGACGGCACTCGACACCAAGACCATCGATTCCCTTCGCCGCCTTGGGACGTCGAAGGGTTTGAATCTCCGCGTCCTGCGGAAAGACGATGAAGTGAGCCTCCTGCGCTCCTGTCTTGCCGAGCTTGGGAAGCGGGAGGTGCGCTTTACCGCCGAACATCTGGACGAAGCGATCGAGCGACAATATATCCATGTCGAATATCAGCCCAAGGTACCACTCATCGCGAGTGAGGAAGAATATGCGGTGGAGGCGCTTTGCCGTCTTCGTCACCCGCATTTCGGAAACGTTTATCCAGATCAGTTCATCGGCATCGCTGAACAGCATGGATTGATTGCCAAACTCACGGACTGCGTTGTCTGCCATGCATTCCGCGATCTCGGTGTGTGGCGGGATAAGGGGCTTGCAATACGCCTCGCCCTCAACGTCTCCCCCGAGCTCCTCAAGACCAGCGAATGGTGCGAACAGTTCATGCGGCGTTGCCAGGAGTTCAGAATCCAACCTGAGCGCATTACGCTGGAAATCACCGAATCGTCTTCAGGCGCGACTCTGGATGTGGCGCTGGATGTGCTGACGCGGCTGCGCTTGAAAGGCTTCCTGCTCTCTATAGACGATTTCGGCACCGGTTTTTCTTCCCTCGCGACTCTGTACAAGCTTCCGTTCAGCGAGTTGAAAATCGACAAGAGCTTCACATTCGATTTTCAGAAAAGCGCTGAAGCGCGCGCCCTGATTGAATCAACCATCGGTATGGCGCAGCGTCTCGGCCTCACCGTCGTCGCCGAAGGTGTGGAAACCGAAGCGGTGTTCCGCGAATTGCGCTCGATGGGCTGCCAGCACGCGCAAGGTTACTTCATAAGCAAATCTCTTCCGGCCGAGCAGGTACCCCAGTTCTTTGCCGATTGGGCTTCGCTCATGAAAAGCGATCCGATCCGCGAAGAGAACGCCCTTCCGAAGATTGCCATTATTCAAGCGCTGCTTTCCGACATCTTGAACGAGAATTACGAAGACGATTCCACACTGATTCCATCGGACTTGTCCGACAATGACACTCCGAGCGAAGACTCGACACTGGAGCTCGCAAGGAGAATACCCGCTCTCGTATTGCAGGGCCGAGTTGCCGGCGCGCTCGCCCGCTGCCAAGCGGCGATCCACCGGCTGGAAAGAAAGCCGGACCGCATCGCCCTCAAAGGCAAAATTATTCAATTGCAACAACTACTCGAGCAGGATTTGGTTTGTAAGGACGACCTCGAGCTCTCCACCGCTGATGGTCCCGTGCGGCTATTGGCGCGTCGTGCCGCGTTGATCGGCCGGCCGTCGACGGGCAAAGAAGTCGATATACCCGTGGCATGCCGCTGGTTCTCGCGTGGAGAAAAGAACTTACGTCTTTACGAAGAGGGCGAGGATTGGTTTGTCGAAGATCTCGGCAGTACCAATGGCAGTTCGATCGGCAGTCGGCCCCTCCAACCCGACCGGCCCCACAAGCTCGCTTTTGGCGAGACCCTTATCGAGATCGGAAAACGAGCTGGAAGCTCGGCGCCGATTGCGCTCCGTGTGAGGCGTCCGCCGACTTGCCCCGGTGTGATCGTCATTACGCTGCTTGCCGATGAAGCGCGGCTCCTTGATGCGGCCGAGGAGAATCAATGGCCCTCGTGGAAAGAGGATTTGCGCGCTACCTGGGTTGTCTTCAGCGGACGCATAAGCCTCGGCGCGTCCAAGAATTGCGCCGTGGTTCTGAACGATTGCGGTGCCGACATTGCTGCGGAAATCTGGTTTCACGAAGGCTTCCGGATTGCGCCTTTGCCCAATGTTCCGCTCGTCATCGCCGAGGCCAATTTCACGGAACAAGCACCGCTTCCTGCGGGAGTCGATTTGTCGGTGGGAACCGCGCGGCTCCGCGTAGAGAAATTTTTGCCTGCCATGCCGGCCCCGCCGAAACATGCTTCAGCTCGTGCCAAATCGAGGTAAGGCGGCCCATGTCCTTCATTCAGACGCTTCTCGATAAGGCCAGCAGGCAAGGTCGCGCCGCCGTGAAGGAGGAGAGTGACACGCAGGATGCGATATTATCGATTGCGGCCAGCGATGCAGGCTGGAGCGCCGAGCTGGTGGGCGGCGATGGCGCGCGCTGGCAACGGCAAGCTTCTTGCACGCCCGAACGCAACGCTGCTGCGTCCGCTGAACGGCTAGCCGATGCGGTTGCCTGTCTTGCCGTCGAACAACCCAAGGCAAATGTTGCGCGTGTTATCCTCTTTATGGATGACCCCGATTTGGAGCTCGTCGATCACCGCTTTGCCAAGTTGAACAATTTCGAACCGCACGGTCTTAAGGAGTTCGGTTCGCAGCAGGTCGGCGGCCTGCCTGTCGTTTTTGGGTCCTTGCCATTCGGCGATTCCAGCGCGCGCGAAATTCAGAAACGCGTCCTTGGCTTCTTGCCGGAAGAGAAACTCGCGACCTATTTCTTCGGCTTGGGCAAGATCGCCGCGACCCTTGTCGCAGCGGTTCCTGCAGCTGCACGCGTTTTGGGCGAGCAATCGCACGAGGGCGGTATCTTCGCCACGCTGCGCGTGCACGGCTATTTTTCGACATTCCTGATCGCGAACGCGCAGACCGGCATCATCGCCATGCGGCAGTTCTCACTCGGCGCTCTAAGCTTGGCAGAGGCTTATGCCGTGGAACACGGGCTTTCATTAACGGAATCCTCGGCGGCTCTAGGGGCGCGATCCCGCCTGCCGTCCGCCGCTATTGTCAAGGATGGAGGGGGGCCAGAACATCAGACCGCCACCTTCACCGCACTCTCGCCGCTGCTGCAGCAATTGTGCGAAAACATCGCTGCGACGCTCGATTATTTCCGCTTTCAGCGTCTTGCCGGCCGACCTGCGCATCTTGGCCTCACCTTTACCGGCCCGAGCCTGGCTGGCCTCGATAGGTGGCTCGCCGACGCGCTCGGCCTTCAGGTGGAAATCGTCGCGAACACGATTTCCGCGTCCGAAGGTATGGCGGAGACGCCCAGTCTCAATCTTCTCGAAGGATCACGCGCGGCCCTACTGAAGATGGGCAATCAGCCCTTCGAGTTCTCAAAAGGACGTTTTGTGCCAATGAGCGGGAGACGTTCCGATATGTCAGCAAGGAAACCGGAGGAGAAACTATCCTTTCCATGGCTCGACAAATTGAGCCACCGTTTTGGCGCACGCCAGATCACGCTCACCCGCGATTCCTTGTTGCAACCATTCGCCGCGTTCGGCGTGCTCGGTCTCCTGCTGATCGCGAACATGTATCTTCTCATCGGCCCGGCAGAGGAGCGCCTGACGGATGGAGTATTCGCCTATGGCAACGTTGCCGAGGCCAGCGTCGCGGCCATCAAGGGCAGCGCGGCTAACGCACAAGATGCGGACCAGTCGGCATTATGGGCCGATAATCTTCTTGCGGTGGGCCAGGCCCTGCCGCCGAACATGAAACTGGAGCGCCTCGAACTCGCGCCGGCAGCGGGTAAGGGCGGCGCTGGTGTTGACTTGAATCTCGCCATCACAGGGGGCTTGCCGTTAACGACGGCCGGCAATTTCAAATCGGTCGCCGTTTTCATCGACCAGTTGTCAAAAGACAAAGCCTTTTCCCGCCGATTCCCGCAGGTGCGCTTCACGGGCGCCGGAAAATCCACGGATCAAGCACACCGCGAGATGAACTTCCATGTCGCCGCTCTCTCCGGGAACTCTCGGTGATGAGGAAAGGCCTGTTCAAACCTGTTCTGGTTGGTTCGCTCGCCTTGCTTATCGGCAGCGCGCAATATTTTACATATGCGGCTTATGTCGAGCCTCGAGCAAAAGCCGCGCAAAACCTGCAGGCGCTGACCGATATCTTGCAACTCGATCGACAGAAAAGGGCGAACATTCGGCCTAGCGAAGATCGCGGCGTCACGGTACCTGATCTACTTTCGCGCATTCAGGAGATTGCCGCTCAAAATCGCGTTACGCTTACTGGCGTCGATCCGGCGCCCGCGGGGCCCGAGCAGTTCAAATTGGGTCTGATAGCCCACTACGAGGGGCTCCTCGGATTTCTTGCCGGCTTCGAGACGCTGCGGGTATCCATTACCGGGTTCGACATTTCCCAGGCCATGGACAATCCCGGTTCCCTGGTTGTCTCGCTCAATTTCAGTCATACGCAAATTGCCGGCCCGATAAGCGATCGGCGCATCAAGGAATTCGAGGCAAAGCTCAGATCCATCGCCTTACTCGATCCCTTTGATCCTGCCGCCGGCAACATCCGAATGGTTGCCGATGCCGACACCGATGATCTCACCGGGACCTATCACCTCACCAGCATCTCCCTCGTCGGAAATACGAAATACGCCACGATCGACGGCCGGGATTACAACGTTGGCGATCACCTGCAAGGACTCGTGGTTAGTGCCATCGGCAATGACAATGTCACCCTGCTGAGTCGTGAGAACGGCAAAGAGCGTCAGCGAGTTCTGAGATTTCGCAACGCACGGGGGGACCGGATATGAGCCCCGCCGCGATGCCGCACGATCCTTCTCTCGTTTGGGTGGATTGAGCATGGACCTCTCCCTCCACCCGCAAAGGCAACCGGCACGAAAACGTGCCGCACCTTCGCGCGCGTTTGACGTGTGCGGGATAAGTCATCGTGGGCTCATTCGCGTCAACAACGAAGATTTTTGGTTCGCCGATGAGAAGCTTGGTCTTGCCATCGTCGCCGATGGCGTAGGAGGACAGGCCGATGGAGCGCTCGCCAGCCGGGCGGCGGTCGGTTGCGTCGCGAAATATCTCCGGCGTGCAGCAAGTGCCTTTTCCCGCGCGACCTCATTGACAGCGTCCTCGACGCTCGCCCCAACACGCGATTCCGTCTCGAAAATGCAAGAACGCGCTGTCGCCCGAGCGATCGATCTCGCCAATCGCCGGCTGGTCGCAGTAAACACCGCCGCCAGCGATGTCAGGCAGCGCCGCGGTACCACGATTGTCGGCCTATGGGCGCCTTGGGGTTCCGATTCGCTCGCGACCATCTTTCATGTCGGCGACAGTCGTATTTACCTCCTGCGGAACGGAGTGCTGAAACCCCTGACATGCGACCATTCCGCCTACCAGCAATGGCTGGATTCAGGAAAGCGCGGATCGGCGCCGCCCAGGAGCTTCATTCTCCAGGCGCTCGGTCTATCGAATGTAGCTCCCGACATCAGCAGTGTTGCGGCCCATCCGGGCGATCGCTTTCTGCTCTGTTCTGACGGTTTGACCAATTCGGTCGGCGATCATGAACTCGAAACCGCGCTGACTCACGAGGTCAGTTTGAATTCGGCTTGCGAACGGCTGGTCTCGCTCGGGCTGGCGCGCGGCGGCCACGACAATCTCACCACGGTATTGTGCACATTCTCGGACGGCGGAGTCGGTGGCAGATGATATCAGGGCGACCCAGTAGTTCTTGGCGCGATCGCGCAACGAGCGCGTTTCGCCTCCTTCGGCTGAGCTTCACGGCTGTCCTCTTACTCCAGCTCGCCGGCGTGCCGATCGCATGGGCGCAATCGACGCCCGAGATACCCTGGAACAGATCGCTGACGATCACCCGCACTTCCCAGGACGAGGATATCAAGAACGTTCTGCGCAGTTTGCTTCAGGCAAATGGCACTTCGGTGATTTTCGGCCCCGGAGTTCTAGGAACAGTGTCGTTCCGCCTGGATAAGGTTCCCATCTATTCGGCTTTCGACCAATTGGTGGAAGAGCATAATTTGAACTCCGCCTATGATCCGGCGACCAATACCGTCACCGTCGCATCCGTGGCTGCCGAAGCGGCAGGCGGAAAATCGGGTAACTTCGTTCCGCTCGATCAGGTGACATATGACGAGCTCACGCAGGCGATGGCGAGCTTCGGAATCGCCGTGCGCGGCTTGAGGTACGATCCCGGTACGAAGACAGTTGCGATCACCGGCGACGCCCAACATGTTCAGGAAATCGCCGATCTGATCAAAACACTGGAAACGTCACATCTCAAGCAGCGCGAACGGCTTGGTGCGGACAGAGCGCGCGAGCTGCAGCTCAAAAGAGCAGAGCTCGCACAACAGGCCTATGACGAACTCAAGGATTTTCAGGTCAAAGTGATTCCGCTGCGGTTCACCGATGTCGGGCCGACGACCAAGCAATTCCAGGGCCGCACCGTTACGATTCCGGGAATCGCCGATACGCTGACCTCGATCCTTGGTCTTGGACCGGTGCCTCCTCCTGCCGCGGTTGCCCCTTCAGCCGCTGACCAGGGTGGTGTCCCTCCGGACGTCACGCTGCTGGGTCAAGCCTCGCAGCTCGGTCATCCCCGCATCTCCATCGACCAACGCACGAATTCGGTCGTTGTCCAGGGGCCACCGGAAGCGATTGCCGCGATTGGGAAGATCATCCGCGAGCTGGACCGTCCCCTGCAGATGGTCCAGATCGAAGTCACCATAGCTCAGGCCGATTTGGGTGTGGCGCGTCAGCTCGGAATCGAGTGGCGCGGCACGGCGCTCAACGCCAAAGGCACAGCATTCTCCGGCGCGATCGATAGCGGAATTAGCGGACCACAGATTACCAACGCCACACCTGGACCCGGCTTCAGCACATCCGGCCTGGATGCGTTGAGTCTGCTTCCCTTGGCGAGCGCCCCCGGTCAGACCACCGCGGCCTTCGTCGTTAAGGGCGCCCAAACCGCATTGCAGGCGCAGCTCCAGGCTTTGGCCTCGAAAGATCGAGCGCGCATTCTTTCGGCGCCTCGCCTCGTCACCCTCGACAATATGACGGCGCGCATCACGCGCAGCCAAAACATCTATGTTCAAGTCGACACGCGAGGTCCGCAGGGCGGCGGCCTGGGTGGTGTGGGCCTGCAAGAGATCCAGACCGGCCTGACCCTCGAAATCACGCCATCGATCGTACCGGCAGAAACCGATCGCAGCGAAGCGCTCGTTCGCCTCAATCTGAGAGCCGAGAATTCTACGCCTGGCGCGGGCGTCTTCGGCCAGATCGACGTCAAATCGCAGGAAGTGCAGACAAATGTGCTGGTACCCGACGGCGCCACCTACGTCATTGGCGGGCTGTTCGACGACAGTCAAATTATCAAAGAATCCGGCATCCCCGGTTTGAAGGACATCCCGATTCTGGGCGCTCTGTTCCGCAATACGACCAATTCGAAAAGCCTTGGCGAAACGATCTTCTTCATCACGCCGCACCTCGTCGATGAGCGCAGCGTGTTGCAGGACGACATCGCGGTGAAGGTAGGCTCCGAAGATTATATCCGTCGCGAAAGGCGCGCGTTGACGAATGAAGTCAATGATGCGGCCGGTACAAGCGCCCCATCGCCAAGATCTCCCTTAAGCGCATTGGAGGAAGACGAATAAATGAATGCGAAATCCTATGTCCAGGGTGCGGTGCTCAGCTTCATCATTGGCACCTCGCTGATACTCGTTTTGGGTGGCGTTTTCGTCGACTCCCTTCGCGCGCGCATGATCTACGATCCCCACGAACACGGTGTCGAAGACGCGATCCGCCAAGTGGCGGAGCGCGAGAAGATAGCGCATGCCGCCACGGGAAATTTTGTCGCGTTTTCCAACGCGAACCTGGAGCAAAACGGCTCCCTCCTCGGGCTCCCGTGGAGCACATTTCCGGTAAACGACTTTTTCTTCGACGCTGTGGAGCTCGGCACCGGCAACATCAGGCTGCGCGCACTGCCACGTCCCGATTCGGTCGCTGCGCTGTCCGTCCGTGCCAGGCTCTATGTCGCCGAAGTTTCGCCCAAGGGTCAGGTGCTTCGTTCGGGTTGGTATCCTTCCGAGGAATAGGTTCGATATGCGTATCGTGAGATTTGTTTTGACGGCGTGTTTGATGATCTTCGGAGCGTGCGCATCGTTTGCGGCGGCGGCGCCGTCGGAGACTCTCGGTCTTGATTCCGCTCCGGTCGCCGCACCGCAATGGCGCGTGGGTTCGACTTGGGAATATAGCGACGGCTATGGGCTGCGGGTCGCATCGGCCACGGAGAATACCACCGTATTCCAACGGCTCGATGCGCCGGATCAGTGGTTCTCGATGCGTGGTTTTCTGCGCCAGGATGCGGCCTCCGCTACGACCAAACGTCAGACAATCTATCGCACGGTGCCGCCAACCGCTGGCGATGGTTTGGTCGCTGGAACTCCGTTGACCTTCCAACGAGAATATCTCTCGAACAATCAGCTTGTCATCCACGCGAGCTCTTGGACCGTCGAGGGACGCCAGCGCATCACCGTGCCCGCGGGCACATTTGATTGTTGGGTGATTGTCTGGCGGGCAAGAAGCCTGAAAAGCAATTGGACCGGTTTCGAGCGCTGGTGGTATAGCCCCGAGGTGCAGCAATATGTCCGGCTTGAATACAAATATGGCGCCGGTGCGACAGCTTCGCGCGTGCTGATGCGTTACCACCCGGCAGAGTTAAGGGAAATGTCGCCGGCTAGCGTTGCTCCGACTGCGGCAAAATCCGGAAGTTCCACAGAATACAATCAAGATGTCGTGCCAGGGACGCCCGCGGCAAGCGCGATGAGACTCATTGCCACGAGAACAGCGACTCCAGTCATGCTGCCACCTCCGCCTCTGACCGAGATGGCGATCACCGAACCGGAGCCGGAAAACCCGCCGGTCCAGATTACGACCGCATCAGCAGACCAACCGGTCGCAATCCCCGTACCGAAGCCGAAGATCATTGCGTCGACCCAAACGAAGGCGAAACGGCGCAGGACGAACAAAGGGAAATAGCGCTTCGGCCGCTACACGGGAAAGAAGATTCTCGTTCCGATAGCACCGAGGTGCGGCACGAGGAACCCACATAATCCGCCGAAAGCAAGAAAAGGTCCGAAGGGGATCGGAGCGCCTTTGCCGATTCTACCCAGCAGCGCCAACGGCAACATCAGCATCACACCTGCGGCGAAAGCGATGAAGAGCACGACCGGAGTTGCTTCCATTCCTAACCATGCGCCAATGACAGCGGCCAATTTCACATCGCCATAACCCAGACCCTCTGTCCCGCGATAACGCAGATAGCTCACCTGTATGAGCCACAGGACTCCGTATCCCACGACGGCTCCTAGGGCGGCATCGAATGCGCCGCCAGCGTACAGCACGTGATATGCGAAGCTCAGACAGAAGAGCGGCGCCAATATCGCATCGGGCAGGAGCTGCTCCTCAATATCGATCACGCAAAGCGCAAACAGTCCGGCGATGATTGTCGCGCCGAGAAAAGCTTTGGGTGTAAGTCCGAACATGAAGGCGCAATAAGCAAAGACGGTGGCCGTGAACAATTCGACCATAAGATAGTGGGCGCCATAGCTGGTCCGGCAAAACCTGCAGCGTCCGTGAAGCATGACATAGGAAAGGATGGGAATATTGTCGCGCCGATTCAGATGACGCTCGCAGCTTGGGCAATGCGAGGCCGGCCAAGCCAGACCCGACACATACGCCGTTAAGGAGACTCGTTCACCGGCGGCCTCGATCAGACGAGGCACGCGATGGATAACGACGTTGAGAAAGCTTCCTGCAACCGCTCCCAAACAGCCGCCGAGAAGAGATGATAGCAGAACCGAAGCGAGGCCATTCATCTGACAGCCGCGGCCGGGCCTCCGGTTGTGGCCTCCTGCCGCAACCAATCGAGCAGCCGGTCCCGATATCGCGCCGGATTGCTGATTGCCACGCCGCAGAAATGTTCGCCCGCGTGCATGATTTCGATCGGTAGAGTGCCGAAATCCTCAATCCAGAGCTCGGCTTCGGTGCCGGCTGGCGGCGGGTCTTCCATGAAAACGAGTGCTCCCGAGCCGGAAATGTCGGCGATCTGCACGGCAACTGCCGCGCCCTCGTAGCGCAACTCACCATGCAATTCGACTTCATAGCGCCGTTCTTTGCGGCGATCGGAAGGATTGGCGCCCTGGGAATCAGGGGGAGGGGATCCACTCGACATGGGTTCGTCCTACGGTGGAGGCCTAAGGATGGGGGGTTGATGCTTAATGTTCCGCTAATTCACAGCGGCGAGTGGCTAAAAATCCCTCGTGCGGCGCCACGAGTGAGGGGGCTAGGATACGGAGTTCATGCGGTAAAAGCGCTTCACGCTATAGTAGCCGGTGGGCCTTCCATTATTGTTGTTGCCGCTGACGGCGCCGCAATTCGCGTAGGTCGAAAGGAGACTTGTGCAAAAGCGAAGTTGGTAGGGGGCGAAACGCTGAGCCAAGCCCGAAAGCACGGCAAGGGTGCTTACGCCCACAGTTGGATAGGAACTCGTAATCATCAGATGACCGCTGAACAATTGACGTGTCGGATCATCGTCACCCGCGGCGGTCAGACCGATCTTGATGGAATAAGCTGCATTCTCGTCGAGATAGGTGAAGGTTCGAAACGCCGTGATTTCATCCAGATAGGATTGGAGCGTCGTGATCTTGTCGGTGTCTTTGATGGCGTTGGTGGGCATGCAGCCGGTGCTGTCCGGGCAAAGCCCTGCGTGCAGGGCGCGGCTGAGAGCATAGCGAAAATGGCCCATCGTCGCCCAATAGGCGCGCGTTTCCGCCAGTCGATTCTCGACCGCGGCCTCTTCCAGATAAACCGAGCGATTGATCAGCGCGCTCATGAGGAGGGTGCAGGTCAATCCGACCAGCATCACCGGTACCAGGACGTTCCCGCGCTGGCTTTGGAGCCCTTGCTTCATGGGTCGGCGATGTCCCGGTTGAGGGTGAAGATCGTGCGATAGGTCGCGCTTGCGGAAGCGGAATTGGGCGTACGTTGCGCTTGAAACGGATCGCTTATCGTAACCATCGTCTCGACCGTTCGGCCCGTCACGCTACGGCTCGTCGTGTTTAGCGAGAGATCATTTCCAACCCAACCTGCAACCGTCTTGGTTTCAGTCCCGACGCAATCGGGAAGAGGCACCCCGGCGGCAGTGCAGGTCACGGTCATGCCGGCGATCGAGTCACCAGTCGCCGTCAGATTGTTGCTCTGATATTGCAGTGTGTAATTTGACCGCAGTGTTCCTCCGGGCGCCGCTTTGCGGCCGCGCACGCCGTACAAATAAGGGCTCGCATCGTTCCCATTCCCGTTCATTTTGGCGCCATTGCCGACGAGATCGAAAGCTTGCCGCGCTTCGCGATTGAGCCCGATTTGACTCTGTATTTCGGCATACCAGTTGAAGGCACTGAACATGACGGCAATAGCGGGTGCGATCACCGCCATGCTCGCGACCGAGGCGATCATGACTTCGATCAGCGTGAACCCAGCCTGCGCTGTTTTCCTCATCAGCCACGCCCCACAATGGTTCCGACGGAGATGGTCTGAAGCTGAGCGGGCGCGGTGATGGTGCCTGCTGTGGCAAAGCGATAGGGATATTCCAGATACACATCCAAGCGCTGGCACCGGCCGCCGTTCAAAGAGAGATTGTCAAATCGCTGACAGGAACAGTCGGCGGTCTGAATACAGGAAGCCACCGTAATGTCCGTAGTGACCCAGCTCAGCCGGCCTACGAGGTTCCGGTTCTTGTCGATCCATACATAGGTCCGGTTGAGCGAAGAAAGAAAGCCGAGATTGTCCCACACGAGGAATTCGGAGCCGATAGCGAACGTATTCGCGGCCGTCGTGATGAAATTGTTTCCGCCGCCCATAATGAGCGTGACATCGTTGGGATAAACCAACCTCGTGGATGGGATCGCGGGAAGGCCGTCATAGCCCGTCGTCGTGACCGGCCCGTTCGTAGGATCGGTTGCGAAACTGGTGAACACATAAAGGGCGGCCAGCCTCTCGACTTCGGCATTGAGGACGAAAATAGCCTTCTGTTTCAAGACGAGATCGGCAACGTGGCTGTTCGCCGCGTACCAAAATCCCCCAACGCCCAGAATGATCACGGAAAGAATGGTGGAGGCGAACATCACCTCCAGAAGTGAGAACCCGCGCTGGCGCTGCCGCGCGTCCCTGCGCATATTAACGGGTGAGCGCATGTATTGTGCTCATCCCCTCGGTCCAATTGAAGCGGATGCCATCCGCGCCCGCGACCGCGTCGCGTCCGTTGGGCGGTGGAGGATAACGGAAGACGACAGCTCGTCCTTGGCGTCCCGGGAGGCCGGAGTTGGAGGCCGACACCCATCCGGTGGGCGGTTGCTTGCTGGCGCTCATCGTGCAGGTGGAGCTTTGCGGCCCCGCCACGCTGGTGGTGGAGGTCGCACGCAGAACCGCCCAGACTTCGAATTCGACTGTCGGATCGCCGGTTTCGGAGGCCGCGATGAAATTCGTCCCGCTGGGAGAAGCGCAGAGCGTCGCGTCCCGGCAGACGACGACGAAGCAGAAATTGCCGGTGTTCGTCAGATCGATCCCGAGTGCGGGACCGGTGACGGTTTCGTCGAATGTGTCGCCACCGCAGCAATAGACACTGTTCTTGAATTTGTAGAGACGTTCGCGCGCTGCGATGTCCAGCAGAAAGGGCTTGGCTTCGTTGAGTCGCGCCTCACGCAGATAATCGCTGTAAATGGGGACGGCAATGGTTGCGAGAATGCCGATGATGGTCACGACAACCATGAGCTCGATGAGGGTGAAACCTCGCTGGCTGCGCCGCACGGTACGGGCCTGACATCTGAATCTGCTCTGGATTCTTAGTCCGCTTGTGGTTCACAGCGGGTAAAGGGCGAGGAACCTTAACGCAGGCTTAACGATTAACCCCCGGTTTCCAGAGGAGATCGGACGCCCCGCGCTCGTTCAGATAGCGTGCGAGCACGAACAACAAATCCGAGAGCCGGTTCACATATTTCAGTGCCTCCGGGTTGATCGGCTCGGATGAAGCGAGTGCCGCGATGTCGCGCTCGGCACGCCGCGTCACCCCCCGGGCGAAGTGCAAATAAGCAGAAGCGGTGCTTCCACCCGGCAGCACAAAACTGGTCAGGGGTTGAAGCGCCTGGTTGAATTTGTCGATGGCGCGTTCCAGCCCGGTCACTTGATCCGCGGTCACACGCAACGGTGGCTTTTTCTCCTGCCGGTCTTCAGGTCTGGCGAGATCGGCACCGACATCGAAGAGATCGTTCTGGACGATTCCGAGCAGATCCCGAACCGCTACATCCTCGATATGCAGCAGCGCCAGGCCAATTGTGGCATTGCTCTCGTCCAGGCCGCCCATCGCGGCTACCCGCGGGTGGAATTTGGGAAGCCGAGTGCCGTCTCCGAGCGAGGTCAATCCCGCATCGCCTCCACGCGTATAGATTCGATCGAGCCTCATGAAACTCTCCGCCTCACTATGATCGCTCCGACAATGGGCAAGATAGTCGACAAAACTGACACCGGCGACTCCGCCGACACATATCTCCAATTGAAGAACGGTCGAGCCCTGCCGTGAGGCTAGCGACCATGAAAATATCCAGATCCGGGTGAATCCTGTTCATGGGAATTGAGCGCGTATGCCCGCGTAGAACCCGCGGCCTACCCCGCGAAAACTGAAGATCTCCTGCGGTTTGCTATCGAGCAAATTTTCCACGCGCCCGTAAAGCTGCCATGTCTCATTGAGGCGGTAATCCGCTCCGAGATTCACGAGTGTGTAGGAGGGGAGGTTCACACGATTGGATCCGACCGGAGTGAATTGAAAATCCTTCT
>Ga0209488_10001667_pt1 | contig 18912 bp, 24 predicted proteins | sample Rivendell_Oct201_8_FD_188349 | JGI IMG/M metagenome (GOLD analysis project Ga0209488, IMG submission 188349) | Vadose zone soil microbial communities from the Eel River Critical Zone Observatory, Northern California, USA -... | ecosystem: Environmental > Terrestrial > Soil > Vadose zone >...
AGATAGGCCTTGAACGCGGCCTTGCCGGCGAGGTGGGCGTGGTCGCCGAAGAACTGCAGGCGGCCGGCGTCGTGTGCGGCGAGCAGCATCTCCAGCATAAGGCGGCGGAACAGCCGCGACAGCACCTTCACCGGCAAGAGATAGTTTGAACGGCAGGCGATCCAGCGCGTGCCGTCGAGCGATATCCCACCACCCGGCACGATCATGTGGACGTGTGGATGATGGCCCAGTCGCGGGCCGGGATCGCCGCGACCGTCATCCAGTCGACCGCCGCGTCGCGTCCAATCCGAGCGGCAAAGAGGTAGCTGACGAAAGTGGAGAATGTGCTGCTGACCAGACCGAGTTCAACTGCTGCGCGCCAATTCGATTTTGGCGTCGGCATGATGCCGACCATGGAATTGCGCATTCTCAAGTCAATTTGTCGAGGTTACCAAAAGGCTTGATGTCGGCAGGCTCGTTCCGCTCTTCGCGGCCCTGACGCTCCTGCGCATTGCCTTCGTCGTGAAGTTCCTGATCGCCCAGAACTTCGCCTATAAGGCGCTTCGCTTTACCGGCGATTTCGTTTTTGACGGATTTTGCCTTGGGCATAGCCACGACCTCCTTACCCGAATGGCTTCATGACGACCTTGATGCAGCCGTCTTTTTTCGCCCGGAACGTCTTGTAGAGTTCCGGCCCTTCCTCGAGGGAAGCGCGGTGCGTGATGACAAAGGATGGATCAATCTCACCTTTTTCGATCCGCTCCATCAGCTTCGGCATGTAATGCTGAACCGGTGTCTGCGCCATTCTGAACGTGAGGCCCCGATTGATCGCGCTGCCCATCGGAATCTTGTCCAGCATGCCGCCGTAGACGCCGACGATCGAGACCGTGCCGAAATTTCGGCAGCATTGAATGGCCTGGCGCAGGACATGTGGCCCGTCGGTGCCCATGAACGTCGCTACTTTGATACGGTCCATGACTGAATCCAGGCTCGCTTTGGTCTCGGGCTCCGTGCCGACCGCGTCGATGCAGGCATCGGCGCCACGGCCTTTCGTCAATTCCTGGATGCGGTCATAAATGTCCTCTTTCATGAAATCGAGCGTGGTGGCTCCCGACCGTTGCGCCAGAGCCAAGCGCTCGGGCACCGTGTCTATTGCAATCACGCGTTCAGCGCCGAGTAGGAAGGCGCTTTTGATAGCGAACTGGCCGACGGGGCCGCAGCCCCACACCGCGACCGTCTCGCCGCCTTTCAGGTTGCAGAAATCGGCCGCCATGTAGCCGGTCGGAAAAATATCCGACAGAAACAGCACCTGTTCGTCGGTCAAGCCTTCCGGCACCCTGTAGGGGCCCACATCGGCGTACGGGACCCGCATGTATTCCGCCTGGCCGCCCGCAAAGCCGCCAAGCATGTGCGAGTATCCAAACAGACCGGCAGGCGAATGCCCCCACATCTTCTCGGCTTCCTTGGCGTTCGGATTGGAGCGCTCGCAGCCCGAATAGAAGCCATTCTTGCAGAAGAAGCATTCCCCACACGAGATCGTAAAGGGCACCACGACCCGGTCGCCGACTTTCAGTTTCTTGTTGTCCTTGCCGACCTCGACCACTTCGCCCATCGTTTCATGGCCGAGCACGTCACCTCTTTCCATGGTCGGCATGATGCCGTCGAACAGGTGCAAATCCGAACCACAAATGGCACAGGCGGTCACCTTGATAATCGCATCGCGCCCGTCCTGAATTTTTGGATCGGGCACGGATTCACAACGGACGTCGCTTTTGCCATGCCATGTGAGGGCTTTCATGCGGGTGCTCCAGGTAGGTCCACTTAGATAAAGTGTCCTTCCCGCGCTCGGTTCCAAACGAAAGTTAGGAACGCTGCGGTGTCGAGTTCATTAAAGACGGAAGCAATCGAGCCTCATCGGAGACGCCGCATGGCTGGACAATTGGCAATCGTGACTGGAGCTTCAACCGGTATCGGCTTCGAACTCGCGCGGCTCTGTGCCCGTGAAGGCTATGATTTGCTGATAGCTGCCGACGAGCCCGAGATTCACGACGCGGCCCAGAAGCTGCGAGGTGAAAAGGGCGGGGGTGCCATTGAGGCCCTCCACGTCGACCTCGCTACCACGAAAGGCGTCGATAAACTTTACGCAGCGGCCAAGGGCAGACCGGTGAATGTATTGATGGCCAACGCCGGACGAGGGCTAGGCCATGCTTTCCTCGACCAGGAATGGCTGCGGGCCCGGGAAGTCATCGATACCAACGTGATCGGTACGACCTATCTGATCCATAAAGTGGGTCGGGACATGCGCCAAGCGGATCAAGGCCGTATCCTGATCACAGGTTCGATCGCTGGATTTACGCCTGGCAGTTTCCAAGCGGTCTACAATGCGACCAAATCCTATCTGAATTCCTTTTCCTTCGCGCTGCGTGAAGAATTGCGCGACACCAAGGTAAGTGTCACGTGCCTGATGCCGGGCGCTAACGAAACTGAATTCTTCGCACGCGCTGATATGCTCGATACCAAAGTGGGCTCGGAAAAAAAGGATGACGCCGCGATGGTCGCCAAAACCGGCTTCGAGGCGATGATGAAAGGCGAAGGCGACGTTGTCAGCAGGTTAAAAAACAAAATACAGTCTGCGGTCGCCAATGTGACGCCGGCTGAGCGGCTGGCCAAGCAACACCGCCAGATGGCGGAACCCGGAACGGCAAAATCCTAAACCGCAGTTATGCTTGCTGGGGACGATCGACATAAATAGGACCATTGCGATGGCGACTATGCAGCGAGCTTAGTTTGGCCGCTTCTTATCTGCGAAATTGCATCGCGAAGCGGCCGTTCGCACTCGCAGTAATCCTTCCAGGCATTTGATTTCTTCAGCAGTTTTGGGACTGATTTAAGCGTGTACTTTGACGGGTCGAGACCCGTGCGCACCTGCGCCCATGTCAGAGGCATCGAGACGGGGGCATGTGGTCTGGCGCGCGGCGAGAGCGGCGCGACTGCGGTCGAGAAACGGTCATTTCGGAGATAGTCGAGGAAAATCTTTCCCGTTCGCTTGGCCTTTGACATGTTGACGAGGAAGCGATCGGGTGAGTCCGATGCCATAGCCGTGGACACGTCGCGGGCAAAGTTCTTTGCCGTCGGCCAATCAAGCTTCTCGCCTTTTCGCGGCCGTGCCAACGGTGTTACGACATGCAGTCCCTTGCCTCCCGTGGTTTTGCAGAACGAGACCAAACCAAGCTGCGCTAACCGATCCCGAAGTTCCAGGGCTGCCTCAATAACCCGATCGAATTCAATCTCGGGCGCGGGGTCTAGATCGAACACAAGGCGGCCGGGAAGAGCAGGGTTGCCCGGTTGATTATTCCACGGATGAAGCTCAACGCCTGCGCTCTGCGCCACCGCAGCCAGCCCTTCGATGCGATCGATCTGAATGTAGGGTTTTCGGTCGCCGCCGACCGAAACCTGCTCCAACAGATTCGAGCCGCCTTTCATGGCGTGCCTCTGAAAGAACCGCTCGCCGTCTATGCCGTCGGGGGCGCGGATAATGGAGCATGGGCGGCCTTTCAAATGGCGCATCATCCAAGCGCCGACCTCCGCGTAGTATTCGGCGAGCTCCAGTTTGGTTATCGCCCCTTCGACTTCATCATGCCAGAGCACTTTGTCTGGCCGACTTAGCGGTACGCCCATGACGATATCGTTTGCTGGACGCTTGCGAACGCTTGCTAGCTTTGTCGAAGGCCTGGGCACCTCGACTGTCCCAAGCGGCGCCGGTGTTTCGGCCTCCACCTCCGTGGCTGGTTTATCCTCCCGCAGGCCCTTGAAGGCCGCCTGGCGGATCATGCCCGACCCTGTCCAGCCCGCGAATTCGATCTCGGCAACGAGGGCTGGCTTGAGCCAGTGCACGCCCACCTTTTTCCGGGGGGAGTCCTTTCCGCCGAAAGGATTAACATCCGAGGCCAGCGCCTTCAGTCTCGGCATGAGACGGCTCACCTTATCGCCGGCATAGCCCGTGCCGATATTGCCGACATAGATAAGGTGGTTACCCCGATAGACTCCAGCCATCAGCGAGCGAAATGCCGAGCCATTGCTGTTCCAGCCGCCGATTACGACCTCGTGCCCAGCCCGGCATTTGGCCTTGGTCCAATGGGCAGTGCGGCCGGATAAATAGGGTGCATTCAGTTGCTTCGAAACGATGCCTTCAAGTGACATACGACAGGCCGACTTCAGGACAGCATCGCCACCGCTCTCGAAGTGCTCGACATAGCGGATTTCCTGCTCCTTCTTTCCAAATGTCTTCACCAATAGCTTCTGCAGGGCCTGCTTTCGTTCGCTTAATCCTTCGCGGCGAAGATCCATGTCGCGCTCAAACATCGAATCGAACGCATAAAAGATCAGGTCATCGGTCTTTTCCTCCGACAACGCTGCCTGCAATCCCGCGAAGTCGGGCGAGCCGCGATGATCCAGCGCCACGATTTCGCCGTCGATCAAACAGTCGGGAAGACTGGCGGCGGCTCGCGCGATCGCCGGGAACTTTCTTGTCCAATCGAGACCCTTGCGGGTTTTTAACGTAACCTGGCCACCGGCGACGCGTATCTGGATCCGGTAACCGTCTAACTTGATCTCATGGACCCACGCAATTCCCGAAGGCGGACGATCCACCGAAGTGCACAGCTGCGGCGCTATGAATGCCGGGAGGCGCCCGCTGGATGGCGTCTTCTTGCCGCGCTTGGCTGGTTTGGCTGATGAGCGCTTAACCGGCGCGCGTGCAAGGGCAGCGGCGCTTTTTGAACCCCATTCCGCCTTCGCGGGTCGCCTCGCCCGAGCGGCGCTCATGAATGGTTTTGGCCCTTTGCCGCTGCCTTGCGCAATCTCGTCCATGGAACGACCGGAGGCCACCGATAGATCATTTTTAAGAATGGTATTCTTCCTCCCCTCACGGGATGCTGCGTCGCGATGTTTGATAAGAAGCCAGTTGGTTCGTTTCTCGCCTTGGCGTGGCCGCATGCGCGTGAGAATCCAGCCTCCGGACAGCTTGTCTCCCTCAAGTGAAAAGTCGAGCTTTCCCTTGCGATAGCCATCCTGCGGGTTTTCGCATTCCAAATAACCGCGATCCCACAACATCACGGTGCCACCGCCATACTGGCCTTTCGGAATAGTCCCTTCGAAATCACCGTAATCAAGCGGGTGATCCTCGACTTCGACCGCAAGACGCTTTTCGGCGGGATCGAGCGAAGGTCCTTTCGTCACCGCCCAAGATTTGAAAACACCGTCGATTTCCAGGCGGAGATCGTAATGCAGGTGAGAGGCTGCATGCTTCTGAATCACAAAACGCAAGCGTTTCGACGCTTTGACGCGCTTGGTACCGCGCGGCTCGTTCGTCTTTTCAAAGTCCCGTTTGGCTTGGTAGTGGGCGAGCAATTTCTTGACCACAGGTCTCTCCGATCGCTTCTGGAACAGAAAGCCGGACCCCATGTTAAAGTTCCAGCCCAGGAGTTCGCGCGGAGGAGACATTCGGTGCTCGCCATGGAGGCCCGTTCGGTCGACAGCCTGCCGCGCGGGGCCGAGTGGCAATATGAGCCGAAATGGGATGGCTTCCGTTGCTTGCTGATCCGCAGTGGCGACCGCGTTCGAATGCAGTCCAAGTCCGGACGCGACCTTGCGCGCTATTTTCCCGAAGTGGTGGTCGTAGCGAAAAGCATTGGTGAGACGCAATTCATGCTGGATGGCGAATTGGTGGTTCCAGCCGGCGAACGGTTTTCCTTCGACGACCTCCTACAGCGAATTCATCCGGCGGCGAGCCGCATCAAGCGTCTTGCCGACGAGACACCGGCAGTGTTCCTTGCGTTCGACCTTCTTCGCGGTGACGCGAACGACCTAGTGAGGCTACCGCTCACAAAAAGGCGGCCGGCGCTTGAACGGTTCGCCAAACGGCATTTCAAGACCGAGCACGTCTTCCGACTTTCACCAGCAAGCCGAAATTACGCTGATGCGAAACGGTGGCTCGCTTCAGCTGGGGGCGGGAGCGACGGTGTCATCGCCAAACGCATTGATCTTCCGTATCAAGCCGGCAATCGCGACGGCATGCAAAAAATCAAACGTATGCGTTCGGCGGATTGCGTGATCGGAGGCTTTCGTTACGGGGAAAAACGCACTGGCGGACGCAAAGTAGTGGGTTCGCTTTTGCTGGGCCTATACGACGAAGAGGGCCTGTTGAACCATGTAGGCTTCAGCTCAGGGCTTAAGCCGGGACAGAAGGCAGCGCTGACGGATAAACTGGAGGCCATCGTCAGCGACCATAGCTTTACCGGCAATGCTCCCGGTGGCCCGAGCCGCTGGTCGACCAGGCGCTCGGCGGACTGGCAGGCGCTCAAGCCGAAATTTGTCGTCGAGGTGTCCTACGACCATTTCACTGGCGGTCGCTTTCGGCACGGCACGACAATCCTGCGATGGCGGCCCGACAAGAAACCGCGGCAATGCACCATGGAGCAGCTCCAGCAGAAATCGGTTTTGCCGGCAACGTTGCTCCGCAAGCGATGATAGGGTCGCGTTCGGCGGAGCGCTTTTGTGGACGGATATTTTATTGCATCACCATCGGGTCTCTGCATCGTTTGGATTACAACGGCGGCAGAGTGACCCAGGGTTCCGGGGGGAGTTCGGCGCTCGCGGCGTCGCCGGCGATGACCGGTCCTCCAGTCCTGACCACAGCCAGAATTCCGCATCTGAATCTCGATCCGCCGACGGTTCCCACCATCTGCTTTCTCAAGCCTTTCCGGAAGCGATCGATGAGCATGCACGGGGTCCGCAACCCGGTTAGTTCGACGGTGGCGGCCAGTCCAAGGCGGATAATTGTGCCGAGCGGCAGCTCTGCCAGCGGAAGGCCGAGCGTGGTCACGTTCTCTCCGAGCTCGCCAGGCTGAACATCGTAGCCTACTGCCCGCAGCTCGCAGAATAGCTCCGAGGGCATCAGATGGATCTGGCGTAGGTTTGGAAGGGTGGGTTTGCGCTTGGCGAGATACCTGTGCCGAACATACTTGCCGGCGTGCGCATCACCTTTCACCCCTTGCCCTTCAATGAGCATAATCCGATCGACCGTCGGCTTGGAGAAGCCGTGAACAGGGCTCGAAGCGACTGCGACCACTGAACCAGTGGTAAGCAATCGGTTTAAGGGTGTCTCCATTCCGACCTCGACGCCACCTAATGACACTACAGGAACGACTCAATCAGCCGTGAGTTCGCTCTACACGAAGGAGGAGGTTCAAATGGCCACCGAAGAGCAAGTCCGGAACTATGCGCGCCAGCTATGGGAAAAGGCTGGACGGCCTGAAGGCAGAGATACGGAATTCTGGCACGCTGCCGAAGTTGAATTGAACGCAGAAAGTGAGAGCCCTGATGCGTTAACACAATCTGCGCAGCCCCATACCTATGACCTGCCGGGTTGATGCTGAGTGAGAAAAGATGGCCACCAAGCAATATAAGGGACGTCGTGTCGGGTCGTTATCTGGCGGCGCAGCCTAACCTCTCTTGGCGCTTTTCGCTCTTCGGTTATGAGGCGAACGATTCACCGGCCTTAGAGATATCCCCTCACGCTGGGCCTTGCTGCGGATCGCCGCAATCGGCCGTTGAAGTTTAACGCTCATCACACCCGTTGGGGTGTTGCCTTTCGCGAGTTGTTTCAGCTTGTTCACGTCCGTCGTCGACCAAGGCTGCCGAGACCGACGTTTGTACGAGGGGTTTGCTTTCCGCGGACCCTTCTTGCCGATCGGCGAGCCGGGCCGCTTCCATGCTGCTCTTGCCATTGAAATCCTCCGTCATGTTGCGGTTTAACGATGGAATCAGCAAAAATGTTCCTTAGTGCGCTATCGTGCTATCGGCTCCGGCGGGATGCATCGCAGATTGCGAATTGCTCATCTCCTGCCGCCGATGCGCTTACAAACATCGGCATGCCTCAAAAGATATCTCCGTGCTGCACTGTTTGGGACAATGTTTCTCCCGTCGCGTTAGGAACGGCTTTTCTACTAATGGATTGAGATGGAACGCAGAAAGGATTGCGAGCGGGAACATGAGGGCGTCGTGAACTCGCCGCCGGCTTCGGTTCATGGCCGAAGCGAGAGATTGATACGGAGACGGAAATGACGTCAGCCCTGGATGAAAAGCTGAAAGAAGCAATCGTTGGCGAGTTGAAGCGGCAGGCTGCCGACAAGCCGCAGGCACTTGGCGTGAGCGATTCACCCGATCTTTTCGTCAACGGCAAAATTGATCTCGATGCCCTGATCATGGTCGTCGCCGGTTCGGTCGCAGGCGGTCCGTAGTGAAGGGCAGAGGATGTAGTAGGGCTCGATGGGCTTGCGCTGAATCTAGGAGACTCGCCGACAGGTCGGCGCTTGCAGGCGACCGAAGCCAGACCTCTTAGAAATGACGTTTGACCAATATGAAGAGGTTCGGAATGACGGGCGGAGAGAGGGATTTTCGTTTTATTCTGGTGGACCAAGATGGATTGACGCATCCAACCGGCAAGCCCGTGAATGATCGAAACCAGGCATTCGCCGTTGCAAAGCGTCTTGCCATCGATATTGCCGAAACGCGGCAAGAATATCTTGGCAAGGGCTGCTTCGTCTCGGTGGTCGACGATGCCCAGATCGAAATCCATCGCGAAAGCGTTGATAGTGCGGAGAAGAGCGGCTGAAGGATTTTCGGTTTAGCGAAAGGACTTCAGCGGTTAAAAGAACGGAGAATCTTCATGGGTTTCGAGGCTGTTTACGGCATAGGAGCGGTGCTTTTGCTGGCGGCTCTGATTTTCGGTGTGTTGCGATACCATTATCGCGACCGCCGCGCAGTTCGCACAGGTCGAGAAGTTGCTCGCGAGCGCTACAAAAAAATGAGACGTGATCGGTCGTTGGATTTTATCGACCGTCCGGCGTCAACCGTCGCCTGGTAGTCAACCAAAAGGGTACTCCCAAACTGCTCCGGCGGATTCTCTCTGCCGGAGTTTTTTAGCTGGCCGTTATCCTTGGACTCGTAGCCATTACTGCATCAATGTAAATGAACCTTTGGCCCAACGGCGAGTTCCACCATGGTTACGTGAGCAAAGCCAGCTAAAGGATCGATGCAATGGCCAAGAAGGCAACGAAGCGGAAATATTCCAAAGGTGCGGCGAAGAAGGTCGGCCGAGCCATGAAGAAGCGAAAAGCCGGAACGCTCAAAAGTGGAAGATCCGGCCGGAAAGTCAAAAGCAAGAAACAGGCGATTGCGATCGGGCTTTCGGAAGCGCGAAAGAAAGGGGCCAAGGTTCCGAAAAAGAAGCGATCAAAGAAATGATAGCGCTTCAGTCAGATGAAGCATCAACTGCTGGAGCGGAGACCATCCAGTCATCCAGCAGTTCATCCGGGCCGGATTCATCGAGCTTGCGGAATTGTTGGCTCCTGATATGGCGCGTGCGGGATAGTCTCAGACCCTTGGCTGGTACGGATTTCCGTTTCATTTGGCTTGCCGCTCCGTCGGCATCTGCCCTGCCACATGGGTCTCTCTCTAAACGACCGGGGGCATGGCGAAGTTCCTAGTGGAGCGCGAATTGCTTCTTGTCGCGATATGCCTCGACCCCCGAGAGGAGCCGCGTCCAGCAGCGGGCGAGCAAATGGTGGAATACGATCCAAAAAAATGGATATCGCTAAGCCCAAGGTCGGTGCTGAAGCAACGCCGACAGCGCCGTTTGCGGTTCGGGAAACTTATCGATTGTATCGCCTGCGGGCCGCGCGGGCGGTTGCCGTCGTTGCGGCCGACATGGACGATGAGGCGCGCGCGTTGGCGGCGCGTCATGACTTGCAGGGTCGTGACTGGCACAGCCCCGTATTTGCATCGGCCGAGGTGGAAGAAACAACCGAGAAACATGTGCTTGGAGATGTCGTGATCTCTTCGGCTCCAGGCGAACTCCAGCCATCCAACCGGAAGTAGATCGAACGCACTGACGTGCGCTTCATTTTAGGCCAAAATCTCGTCCGACCGCCAATAAGTCTCCGCCCGACGGCGTGCGGACTCAATCAGATACGATATAGGTCATTCGCCAGTCGATCACCGCTGCAAGAGCAAGGACCCCGGCGATAATCAGCAGCCATGGAAGATACTGACTCATCCATCGATGGCCCTCGGCGTCGCCCGCTGATCTGCGGGCGAAGCCTGTCCGTAGCGGGTTTATAGTTGCGCGTGCTGTCCACCCGGCCGGGATATCTGACTGAGCGCTTCACCAGTGCCATCGCCCGCTTGCGCCTGGGCGATGTCGCCGAGCGCGATAATACCGACCAACCGCTTTTCGCGACTGAGCACCGGCAGCCGCCTGACCTGGATGTCGCCCATGTTCGCCGTGACCTCGTCGAGATCCTGGTCGTCATAACAGTACTTGACCTCGGCGGTCATGACATCGCCGACCCTCGAATCGGGCCCACGGCCCAACGCAACCCCGCGGATGGCAATGTCGCGGTCGGAAATCATTCCGACGAGGCACTCATTATCGGTGACCGGGAGCAAGCCGACGCCAAGTGCTGCCATCGCTTCGGCCGCATCCTTTAACGTGTCGTCGGGCGTACAGAGCTGAACCTCAGGACTCATTGCGTCACGAACCTTCATGAATGCCTCCTATTGCCGAGGGGTTCTGCCGCTAACGGCTTCTGCCGCCCAGTGTTCCTATGTTGGTCCGGCATTTTTGCGCAGCGCGGTGGTCAAACGGCGATACCTTCCTCACCGCGAAACCAGCGTGAGTTCAATGGTTCGCGCGCGTCGATATTCCCTGAAGGCGGCTATCGCACGGTTCGAAAGCGCCAGCCTGTTTTGCTGACCTTGCCCGATCATTTGCTCAATTTTGCCTGTCAGGAACTGATTGACCTCTCCGGCATCATCGATCTCGCCGCCGCGATCGAGAAACTCCCAGGCGATTTGCTTGGCCTGCATGAGCAGTTGCGGGTTGGCATCATCCCTGAACCATATCGACATCGTCTTTCCTCGATTTTTGGCGGAGGAGCCTCGTGATCACGCCTGGTTGCAGACGGGTACAGCCGAGGAGGGCGGCATGTCCACTCGGACGATACCGTCAAGGCTAGTCGACTTTTGCCAACTCTGAGATGGCCGGCGCATTTAGCGCAGTCCCGTCGACGGCAAAATGAGAGCCGTGACAAGGACAATCCCAGCAGCACTCGAACGAATTCCAGTGCAGATGGCAGCCGAGGTGGGTGCAAGCCGCCGACCGCGTGTGCAGCGCGCCGCTCTCGTCACGGTAGGCGGCGACTTTGGAAAGACCCTGACGCACAATGGCGCCGTGCCCGGGCTTCAAATGGTCGAGCGAGGACAGCTCGCCCGGCGCCAGATACTCGGCAAAATTCTTTACGACCGTTGTATTCTCACGCAGGAAATTGCCGATTGCCGAGGGTGTCTTGCGCGAAGGATCATAGACATCGGCCCACTTCGCCTCTTTGAAGGATCAATGCCGAGTTGAGCAGACTGCCCACGACGCCGTGGGTCATGCCTTGCCCGGAATCGCCGGTATGAACATAGACGCGTTCATGACCTGGATTACGGCCGATGAAGGCGGCATAGTCGATGGTGTCGAGCACCTGACCGGACCAGCGATGGCTGACCTCGTCAAGCTTTGGAATCAGATTTCGGGCCGATGCTTCCAGTGCTTCGAAACGGACCCCCGCATCATTGGCTTCGCCGGTCTTGTGGTCGGCACCGCCGACGATGACGAAATCGGTTTGTCGGTCGCCCGGTTGGACCCGCACATAATGATAGGGATCGAGGGTATCCCAATAGAGAGCGTCGGGCAGGGTGCCGCGCCGAATCCTCGTTGCCATGGCATAAGTCCGGTATGGCGCCATCTTGGTGTGGAGCGAACGGCATAAACGACGGGCGAGTTGGTGGCGACTACCGCAGCCGTGCCGGTGAGGCTACCGCGATCAGTCTTGACGACTACTTCGCCACCTCGTTCCTCTACGGTTTGGACGGTGGTACGGGCGCAAAGCAGGCCTCCCTTTGCCTCGATGGCGCGGGCCAGCCCTGCCAGGTATTTGAGAGGGTGAAGTTGCTTGGCGCGGATAGCGCAGGGTATGCTGCTCCTCGCACCGCGCCAGCGCCTCGACGCCAACGATACGGTGAACCGGCGCGCCCACCTTGCGGACCGCGTCCAGTTCTTCGTCGATGATGGCGGGGTCCGTGTCCAGTGCCTGGAACAGGAAGCCATCCAGCCGGCGAAAATCGCACGCGATTTTTTCCAACTGCTGTATCTGTTCGATCCGGTCGACTGCCGCGGCCTGACTGACATAAAAGGCGCGGGAGATGTCCTCACCGCGCAGCTTGATCATTGCCGAGGTTAAATCATCACAAAGCGGCGCCAGATGCGCCGATGTTAGTGCCGTGATGCCGCCGGCGATCGCTCCCCGATCAACCACGATAACTTTCTGGCCTTCCATTGCCAGTTCGTATGCGGTCGACATTCCGGCTATCCCCGAGCCGATCACGATCGTATCGCACGATCGATTCTCTTCGAGTTCGCCCGCGTCGGGGCAACGTCGATATCCATCCATAGCGAGCCGGAGCGCCTGTCAAAGGATATGGTCATCGAAGGTCAACACTGTGAGAAAAACTATATGCGTCATCAAATCTCTTTGACCATGTTTGTTCCATTCAAGCATGCGTCCGATGTCTGCCGGTCTTGACCGTCCTCAGAACGGCCCCTTCACCGCTCCAGCAGCAGGCGCAACTTGAGCGCATCGGCAGGAGCTGCGCTCTTCTGGTCATTGTCGAAATAGACAAAGACATCACACCCTTGCCTTTTCCACGAGCCTATTCGGCGGCTCCACTCAGCCAGCGCCTCGGCACAATAGTGAGCTTTATAGCGCCCGCCAGGGCCGTGACCCCGGATGTAGACGAAATCGGCCGTGCGTTTCCACGGCGCCGGCGCGTCGTGGTGGTCGGAAATGCAAAGCGAGATATTCTGGTCGGAGAGCAGTCTGAATATCTTTGGCACATACCAGCTCGGGTGACGAAATTCGAAGCTGTATCGGCGTTTCTTCGACAGCAGCTTGAAGAACGATGCCAGCCGTTCGCCATCGGCTTGAAATTGCGGCGGCAATTGAAACAGGATCGGGCCGGCTTTCTTGCTAAGCAACGATAGGCGGTTCTCTAGCAGTTCGAGGCTGTTGACCGATTTATCCGACAGCCGCTTCCAGTGGGTGATGAATTTCGATGCCTTCCAGGCGAAAACGAAATCCTTTCCGGTCTGATCGCGCCAGCTCCTCACGGCCTCCGGCGTTGGTGTTCGATAGAAAACGCCGTTCAATTCGGTGGTTGGAAATTGGCTGGCGTAATATTGAAGCTGGTGCTTGAGAGGCAGACGCTTGGGAAAAAAGGGGCCACGCCAGGAATCATAGTGCCAGCCCGAGGTGCCAATCAGGATACGCGCCATTGCCGTTTCAACAAAGTTTCATGATCCGCCTCGATACAGCCGTGCTGCTTGGCGCTCGCCATTCGGAAAATCGGCAGGGTCACCCGTCGGCCTAACGTGCGGATACAAACCGCCAGGGCTCGACTGGTTCCTATTCAAGCAGGCATCCAGGAGCGCACGGCCGGCCTCCTCGCGAGGACTACTAGCAAGCTCGCACCCCGGCGCAAGTCGGGATCCTGGGCGGCTTTACTATTTAAGCTTTTGCCGCTCGCCATTGAGGAGATCGTTTTCCCAGCCAAACACCGATCGTCCGCCGAGTGAGGCGGAGCGGTTTCTCTCCGCCGCGACGTGGGCTTCGAACGACGGTCCGGTTGCCGTTCGTTCCAACCGGCGAGCCTGATCATCCAGACGCTTAAGGGCCTGCATCTCTTCGTCGCGCCCCAGTTTTGCCTGCTGCACCGCGGATTTCAGCACACCGATGGTCTCGTCATAGACCTTGATCGGTACCGGGTAAGGGTGGCGGTCCTTGCCGCCGTGCGCGAACGAGAAACGGGCCGGATCGCGAAAGCGGTAGGGCGCGCCGTGCAGCGAGTGACTGAACGGTGCGCGCGCCGACGCCCGGGGTCAGCAGCAACTCCGGAAAATCCAGCGGACCGCGCTCGGCAGCCGCGGCAAGTGTGCCATGCAGGCGGCGGGTAAAAACGTCGCTGGAGCGGACGTCGTGATGGGCGGGCATGACGAGATGCGGCAATTCGGGTTGGGACTCGCCGTGCCGCGAGAGCGCCGCATATTCGCGGGCAATACCGTCCGGTCCGAGCGCGCTGAGGAGATCGAGCTGCGCCGCGCGGGAGTTTTCGGCCCGATGATCGGTCAGATTGATGATTTCACCTGCGCCGGCCCGTCGATCGCGCTGTGAGGTTCGTCGACAAAGCTGCGCAGGTTCTCGGAATGCCAGTGATAGCGACGGGCCTGCCGCTTCTCGCCATTCATGCCTTGCTGCACCACGGTCCATTTGCCGTCATCGGTGACGAAGAAGCCGTGTAGATAGAGCTCAAACCCGTCCTGCACGGCCGCGCTGTCGACCTTGGCAACCAGCCGGCTGGCGCGTGTCAGCGCCTGACCATCGATGCCAGTTCGCTCGCCGATCGCAGTCAATTCGTCAGGCGTACGGCGCGAGTGCTTGCCGCGTCCGCCGCAGACGTAAATTCCGAGTTCGCCTTGCAGCGGCGTCAGGCCGCGCTTCAAGGCGCCGATCACACTGGTGGTAATGCCGGATGAGTGCCAATCCATGCCCATCACGGCGCCAAACGATTGGAACCAGAACGGATGCGACAGCCGCTGCAGGAATTCATCACGCCCGTAGTGGTGAACCACAGCCTGGGTGATGATGGCGCCTAACGAGGCCATGCGCTCGGCCAGACAGGGCGGGACGCGACCGCTGTGAAGGGGTAGATCGGCACTGCCGGTTCGCCGTGTCATGGGTTTCCGAAAGGCTGAATCGACCGAAGTATATCAGCATTGCAATTCGATGGTCAGGATCGATCCACCATGGTCCGAAAGGTGATCGAATGTCGCGGAGCCTCCACGGCCGGAATGCTGTGCTCCCAGTCCTGTCGGGCGGCACCCGCCATCATGTAGATCGACCGCGGAGCCGCATCGAGCGCAAAGCGATCCCATTTTTCACCCGCGATCCGCCGAAAACGGAACTTGCAGGGCGAGCCCAGCGATAGCCCAAATATCCGGTCGAAGTGCGGTTTATCGCGGTGCCAGCCGATGCCGACGCCGGTGTCGTACTCGGTACAAAGGATCTGAGCGATTTTGGTGCCCGGGCCGCCGAATCCTTCGACGCGTTCGATCAGCGGCGTGAGCCATGGCGGCATTGGATCGGCCTCCTGTAGACGGCGCAGGGTGTAGTCATAGCGAAAGCCGAACGACGCCACGCGCCGCTTGCCCTCATATTGGCCGAACTGAAAGGGTTGCAGCGGAAGAGCGGCGACGCGTTCAATCAAATGCCGTTCGGTCGCCGGCGAAATGAATTCGGCGGCATAACGCAGGCCCTCGGGAGCGCGAGACGATTCAGCAAATAGCGAAAGCTGCTGGGCCAAACCGCAGTCCTTTCGTGCTGGTAAAAGGGCAAGCTTCATATAGGGCAAAGTAGCTCGCCAGGAAGGGCCGGCAGCTCGACTTCCAAGGGAACACTTGCATCGGCCCGCGATTGACGTGTCGAACATCCGGAGACAATCATGCCTGACTATCCAAAGCCGCCTTATCCGACCCAGCGGCAGCCAATGCCCGGCTCAACCGCCAAGATGAACCCGAGGCCTGATCACGGCGAGACCAGCTACAGAGGGTCTGGGAAGCTTGCAGGAAAGAGAGCGGTGATCACCGGCGGCGACAGCGGTATTGGCCGGGCGGTGGCGATTGCCTACGCCCGCGAGGGGGCCGATATCCTGATCGCCTATCTCGACGAGCATGAGGATGCGCACGAGGTCAAGGCGCTCATCGAACAGGAGGGCCGCAAGGCCGTGCTGGTCGCCGGCGACCTGCGCAGCCCGGATCATTGCCGCTCCGTCATCAAGCAGGCTGTCGAGGCATTGGGGGGCGTCGATATCCTGGTCAACAACGCGGCTCATCAGGCCACCTTCAAGGACATCGGCGACATCAGCGATGAGGAATGGCAGTTGACGTTCGAGGTAAACATCCACGCGATGTTCTATCTTACCAAGGCAGCGGTCCCCCACATGAAGCCCGGAAGTGCGATCATCAATACCGCATCGGTCAATTCCGATATGCCAAATCCGATTCTCTTGGCCTATGCGACAACAAAGGGCGCTATCCAGAACTTCACCGGCGGGCTGGCACAAATGCTGGCCCCGAAGGGCATTCGCGCCAACGCGGTGGCGCCAGGCCCGGTCTGGACGCCCTTGATCCCCTCGACGATGCCCGAGGACGCCGTGAAGAATTTCGGCAAGCAGGTGCCCTTGCAGCGTGCAGGTCAACCCGCCGAACTGGCCACGGCCTACGTGATGTTGGCTGATCCAGCATCGAGCTACACATCCGGCACCACCGTCGCCGTCACCGGCGGCAAGCCGTTCATCTAAGCCGCGCAAAGTCATTCTTTTCCGGGCAGGACGGTCTCCAAAACCTGCCGCGCTACGCCGCGGATGACGCCAGCCTCGTCGGGATCGCCTTTGGCGAGTGCGGTCGACAAATTCCTCGCCTGCTGGAACGTGATGTGCGGCGGCAACGGAAATACTTCGGGGTCCGTTTTGACCTCCAGGACCACCGGGATGTCGTTGGCAAACGCCTGATCCCACGCCGATCCAAGGGTGTCGGGGTCGTCGACATAAATCCCGCGCAGGCCGATCAACTCCGCGAAGCGCGAGTACGAAACGTTCGGTATCCGCTGCGACGCCTCGAATTTCGGATCGCCATTGATGATCCTTTGTTCCCACGTGACCTGATTGAGATCCTCATTGTTGAAGACACACACGATCCAGCGATGGTCTTGCCATTGCCGCCAATATTTGGCGACCGTGATCAGCTCGGCCATATTGTTCATCTGCATGGCCCCGTCGCCCACCAGCGCGATCACGGGACGATCTGGATTCGCATATTTGGCCGCAATCGCATAGGGCACCGCGGCTCCCATCGATGCCAGCCCTCCCGAAAGAGAAGCTTTCATTCCGTTGCGCATCTTCAGATCGCGCGCAAACCAATTGGCGCAGGAGCCGGAATCGCAGGTAATGATCGCGCGTTCCGGCAATCGCGGTGACAATTCCCAGGTCACGCGTTGCGGATTGACAGGTTCAGCCGGTTGCCGGGCGCGGTCTTCCAGCGTCTTCCACCAGCCCCTAACGTTAAGTTCGATGGTCTCGCGCCAATCTCCTGCAAGTTTCTGGCGAAGCCGTGGGAGCAGGGCGCGCAGTGTTTCGGCGGCATCGCCAACCAGCCCAACTTCCATCGGAAAACGAATCGAAAGCATGCTGGCATCGATGTCGATCTGCACGCCGCGAGCCCCGCCTTCCTCCGGAAGAAACTCGGAATAGGGAAATGCCGATCCAATCATGAGCAGTGTGTCGCATTCCGTCATCAGTTTGTAGCTAGGCTCAGTTCCGAGCAGACCAATCGAGCCTGTTACCCAAGGCAAGTCGTCGGGAAGAACGGCTTTGCCGAGCAGCGCCTTGGCGCAACCCGCGGATAACTTGTCAGCTACCGCGATCACCTCGTCCGATGCACCGAGCGCGCCGGCCCCGACTAATATCGCGACCTTTTCGCCCGCGTTCAGTACCTCGGCGGCCCGGTCGAGCTCGACGTCATGCGGCACGATCTTCGGTGGCGCGTAACCGACCCCGGAGTGCAATGTGCCATGCGCGCGGGTCGGTTCCTCATAGGGTTCATCCTGCAGGTCGTTGGGCAGGATGATCACCGTCACGGTCCGGCGCGACACCGCGATCCGAATGGCGCGATCGATCAAATGTCGGACCTGCGCCGGAGAGGAGGCCTGCGCGACATAGGCGTTGGCAACATCCTTGAACATCGAGACCAGGTCGAGCTCCTGCTGGTACTGTCCGCCAAGTGCGTTGCGTGCCTGCTGACCGACAATGGCTAAAACTGGTTGGTGATCCAGCAACGCATCATACAGTCCCGTGATCAGATGGGAGGCGCCGGGGCCCGAAGTCGCGATGCAAACACCCAAGCGCCCGGAAAACTTGGCATAAGCCGATGCCATAAACGCAGCCATCTCCTCGTGCCGGGCCTGAATGAATTGGATTTTTCCATCGGCGCGATTGAGGGCGCCAAACACGCCGTTGATGCCGTCGCCGGGATAACCGAAGATATGGCTTACATCCCAGTCGTGAAGACGCTGGACGAGAAAATCACCTACGGTTTGGGACACGGAAAACTCCAATTATCGACGCGGCGCTCAGCCAACAAACGAGAGGCGGGAGGTGTTCCAATTGTCCCCAGGCGCGGCCCGGTCAGTCAGCGCGAGAAGCCAACGAGCCGTATCGGCTTCTACAGCGCGCCAGAGGCAAGGGAGCTTGTCCGGCCGCGAGGACCTCAGGTTTCGGCTAACTCCTGGACCGCGTGTTCAGGCGTGCCTGGCTTGGGCTCGACTGGGTTTGCCGGTAATTGCAGGACGACAACTCGTTGCCCCGGCGTCAGATTGGTGAGCAGCACGATGGCACCATTCGAAAATTCCAGCGCGTCGTGATGTTGGGCTGCGTAATTGAGGCCTATCTGGCGAAATCGCGCCAGGCGGGCATGAACACTTCGCCTGAACAGGAAGCCGTCCGTGCGGGCGTCAGCCTCGAATGCGATCTCGGTCCCTGGACGAAGGCAGACCGCAACGGTCGGGCTGTCGGGATTGGCAAAACCGCGCGTGGTCGTGGATTGGAATTTGGTCGATACCAGTGTCTCCGCTACTTCGGCGGGACGACTTGCGACCGCATGCAAGCTGTAATCGCACATGGAGCGCTCCTGCAAACAGTTACCCAGCGATCCATGAAACC
>Ga0209488_10001668_pt1 | contig 18910 bp, 20 predicted proteins | sample Rivendell_Oct201_8_FD_188349 | JGI IMG/M metagenome (GOLD analysis project Ga0209488, IMG submission 188349) | Vadose zone soil microbial communities from the Eel River Critical Zone Observatory, Northern California, USA -... | ecosystem: Environmental > Terrestrial > Soil > Vadose zone >...
CGCCTGCGTGCGCTGCTTCCCGTGCGCGATCGCGACGCCGTTCCTGCAGGGCGGCCAGTACGACTACGACAGCACGTTCGGCTGTCCGTTCGCGATCGCCGACGCGGACGGGCGCTACCGGCTGTGGCACGCGGCGGCGCCGGAGCTGCACCTCTATGCCGGGCCGGGCGGCTACCGCCGCGGCCCCGAGTCGGTGTGCTGGGCCGACGAAGTGCTGCGCGCCGAACCCGGGGCGACCGTCGAGTGGAACGCGGCGATCGATCCGGGGCTCGCCATCCGCGGCGTGGTGCGCTACCGCGACGGCGCGCCGATGGCCAACCTGTTCATCAGCCTGTTCGAGCCGGGCTCGAAGAACCGGCAGACGCTGGTCAACGACAAGCAGGGGCGGTTCCGCTTCGTACGGCTGCAGAAGAAGGCCTACGACCTGTCGGTGCAGGTCTGGGATCCGCCGAAGGGCGCGCCGCCGGTCGAGGCGCGCGACGTGTGGCCCGGCGGCGGCGAGGTCGAGATCCAGGCGTCGTTCGACGCGCCGAAGCAGCAGACCGCGGGCTCGGTCCGCGGCACGATCTCGGACCCGGCGGGCCGCCTCGCCAGTGCCGGCGCCCTGGCGGTGATCCTCGCCACCGATCACGGCTCGTGGCACACGCAGAGCCACCTCGCCGGCGCGTCGTTCCACTTCAAGGACGTCGAGCCGGGTCGCGTGCGCGTGGTGGCGATGTCGGGCGAGGATCCGATCCTGTACGGACCGTGGATCGACCTGCAGCCGGCGGAGGACAGGGACCTCGGCACGCTGGTCACCGAGCCGGGCGGCAAGCTCATGCTGCACGTCGTGCGCGGGCCGGGGACCGAGGCGCTCGAACCGACGATCTACCTCACGCCGGTCGGCGGCTCGCACGGGCGCAAGGCGGTGCTGCCGAAGAACACCACCGAGCTCGTGCTCGACAACATGAACGCCGGCGAGCAGCAGCTGTCGGTGTACGGCAAGGGCATGGCCTCGATCCAGGGCGACCGCTGCACCGTGACCGCGGCGGCGGAGGCGGCGGCGACGATCGAGCTGCGCGCCGCGGTCGACCGCGAGATCGTCGTCGACTACGCGGCCGGACAGCAGCTGACGCACATCCGCGTGCAGGACGAGCGCGCGCGCGAGGTGTTCGACTACGCGCAGCCGCGCGCGTTGGAACGGCCGTACCGCGTCAAGCTGCAGCTGCCGCTCGGCCGCTTCACGTTCCGCGTCGAGACCGAGGGTGGCGGTGCCGCGGAGACGACGTTCGCGATGACGACGCTCGAGCCGGGCCAGCCCGCCGTCGTGCTGCAGGCGAAGTGACGCGGCGGCTGCTCCCCGTGCTCCCACCGAGCGGTGGGCTTGACGGCGTCAGCAGGCGGCGCGATCGTCTGCACGCGGCTCCGGGATTCTCGCGCTCACGACCTCGCCGGCGATGCGCGTCGATTGCCAGTGAGCCGACGCGCGGCGGCGCGAGACAGCGGCGCCGGGGCCGGAGCCGTGCCTTTGGACGAGGCTCCGTTCGGCGTTCGCGTTACCCCGGCTTCGTGGCGGAGAAACGCCAGCCGATCGGGCCCCAGAGCAGGATCGGTCCGTGCAACCGCACGTCCACCGCGCCGGCGGCCCTGAGCTGGGCGGCATGTTTGCGGGCGTGGCGGATGTCGAACACCAGGATCTGCCCGCCTGGTCTGGTCACCCGCCACGCTTCGCGGATGGCGGCGGCGCGGCCGGCGGCGCCCGGGATGTTGTGGATCGCGGTCATCGAGGCGACGACGTCGAAGCTGCCGTCCGGATAGGGCAGCGACCGCGCGTCGCCGGTGTCGACCGTCACCCGGCCGGCGACGCCCGCGGCTTCGGCATTGGCACGCATCGCGCCGGGATGGTTGCCGGAGAGGTCGCGCGCCTGCCACAGGTCGATGCCGGTGACGTGGCCATCGGCGACACGCTTCGCGGCGAGCACCGCGACCAGCCCGCGGCCGCAGCCCACGTCGAGCACCTGCTCGTTCCCGTGCCACTGGCGCGCATCGAGCAGCGCGCGCGCCACCCTGTGCTTCAGCACTTTGCTCGACAGCAGCATCCAGGTGGCCCCGATCACGCAGGCGATCCCGGCCGGCAGGCCGCTGCGGAACATCAGCAGCAGGGGGCTCGGCTCCGCCGCGTCGTGGCGCAGGGCCAGCCTCGCGCCGGTGCCGGCGAGCAGCAGCGCGAGCCCGATCACCATCAGGCTGCGCACCGCCGTCGGCGCGTCGATCCCATAGTCTTCTTTCACATGGCCACTCATACAGCAGCGGTCACGGTGGCGCGGCGGTATCCTCGCGGCCGATGGCAGAGGACGAGCTACGGGACCCCGCGGCCGGCGTGAGCAACGCGTTCCGTGCGGGTCTGCGTCGCGAACTGCCCAAGTGGCGCGCCGAGGGCGTGGTGGACGAAGCGACCGCGCGTGGGCTCGTCGCCCGCTACCGCCTCGACCAGCAGGCGGTCGACGTCACCACCGCGGCGATCTACCTGCTCGGCGCGCTGCTGATCGGCGGCGGCGTGATCTCGTTCGTGGCGTGGAACTGGGAGCGGCTCCCGGACGCCCTCAAGCTCGCGCTCGGCGGCGCGGTGATGCTGGCCGCGGACCTGCTCGGCTACCGGTGGTGGAAGATCACGCGCACTCGGCCGCGCATCGGCCACGCGATCGTCTGCCTCGGCACGCTGATCTATGGCGCGAACATCGCCCTCGTCGCCCAGGTGTTCCACATCCACTCGGACTGGTACGGCGGGCTCGGCGCTTGGGCGATCGGCGCGACGATCGCCGGCTGGGCGCTGACCAGCCTGCCGAACGCGGCGCTGGGGGTCGTGCTGCTGCTGTTGTGGTCGAGCGGCTTCGTCGACGACCACCATGCATGGTCGCCGCTCGGACCGTACCTGCTCGCGGGCGTGTTCCTGCCGCTGGCGCTGCGCACGCGCTCGCGGCCGCTGTTCGCACTGGTCGCCGTCGCCACCATCGCCGCGCTCGGCATCGGTGCCGGGACGGAGACGCGCCACGGCGCGGCGGCGGTGGCGTCGCTGCTCGCTGGTTGCGCCGCGCTGACCGCGTGGCCGTTCGCCTGCCGCGCAGGGTCCGCCGCCGGGAGCCTGGCGGCGGTCGCCCGGGCACTCGGCGTGTTCGGCCTGTGCCTGATCGCCTACGTCGCGGCGTTCCACGATCTGGCGCGCGAGTTCGCGTTCGAGCGGCCGCTCGGCGGCGACCGGCGCTGGGCGTTCGCCGCGGGCCCCGCGCTGCTGCTGGCGTTGGCGTTCGTCGCCATCGGCTGGCGGCGCGCCGCCGACCCCGCTGCCTGGGCGCGCTCTGGTGCCGTGGCTCTCGCGGCGCTCGCCGGCACGGGCCTGGTGCTCGCCGGACTGGCGGCGCCGAGGGACTCGGTCCTGCTCGCGGTCGCCGGCAACGTGGCGCTGGTCGCGACCGCCGCGGTCGCGGTCGCGGCGTCGGTGCGCGACCTCGAGCGCGGACGGTTCTGGCTCGGCACCATGACGCTGGCCGGCGTCGTGGTGACGCGCTTCTTCGAGTTCGAGACCAACCTCGGCGTCAAGGCCGGCGTGTTCGTCGCCAGCGGCATCGCCGTGATCCTCGTCGGCATCGCGTTCGAGGGGCGCCTGCGTGCGCACGGAGGCAGTGATGCGGTTGGCTGAACACCTCGGCATCGGCGTCGTGATCGCGGCGCAGTTGCTGGTGCTGCTGGCGATCCCCGCGCGCAACGTGATCACGCGCGCGACCGGCCGCGACGTGACGTTGCGTACGGCGCCGGTGGATCCGTACGATCCGCTCGCGGGCTACTACGTGACGCTCGCCTACGAAGTGGAGCAGCTCGCGCCGGCCGACCGCGAGCGCCTCGGGCCGACGGGCCCGGTGTGGATCACGGTGCGCGCGGCCGAGCCGGCGTGGCAAGGCGTCGCCGTGACCGTCGAACGGCCGGCGCCCGCGCCCGATCGCGTGTCGATGCGAGCGCACTGGTCGGGGTGGCGTGCGTCGATCGACGGCGCCGACCGGCTCTACATCCCGGAGACGCAGCGCGAGCGTGTAGCGGCGCTGCTGCGGGCGGCGAACCAGCACGGCCTCGCGGACCTCGTGGTCAGCGCCGACGGCGACGTCGCCCTAGTGCGGCTGCGCGTCGGTGGCGAGACGTTCGGCGAGCTGAAGTAGCGGCTGCGGCCGTCGCCAGCGGCGCGGCGCCTGCCCGCCGCCGCGCGCGTGCACTAGGATGCGCGCGCTCGCGGCGGGACGCGCCCGCCAGCGCCCGCGAACCACAGATGGACGACGCATCGCCAACGGATCTGAGGCAGCGCTTCGAGGCGATCTACCGCAACGAGGGGCGCAGTGCGTTCGCGACGCTGGTGCGCCACCTCGGCGATCTCGACCGCGCCGAGGAGGCGTTGCACGACGCGTTCCGCAGCGCCCTCGAACAGTGGCCGCGCGACGGCGTGCCGGACAACCCTGCCGCGTGGCTGGTCGCCGCCGGCCGGCACAAGGCGATCGACCGCCACCGGCGCGAACGGCGCTTCACGGCGTGGGACGAGGCGGCGGCCGCGGCGGAGGCCCTGGCCGCGGCACCGGCCGCGAGCGAGCGCGGCGTGCTCGACGACGACCGCCTGCGCCTGCTGTTCACCTGCTGCCACCCGGGGCTGGCGGAGGAGGCGCGCATCGCGCTGACGCTGCGCGAAGTCTGCGGTCTCACCACCGAGGAGATCGCGCGCGCGTTCCTGGTGCCGGCGCCGACGCTGGCGCAGCGCATCGTGCGCGCCAAGGCGAAGATCCGCGCCGCCGGTATCCCGTTCGCGGTGCCGGAGCCGAGCGAGCTCGCCGAACGGCTCGCCAGCGTGCTGCGCGTCGTCTATCTGGTGTTCAACGAGGGCTACTCGGCGACCTCGGGCAGCTCGCTGCTGCGGCTCGATCTCGCCGACGAGGCGATCCGTCTCGGCCGCCTGCTGCTCGAGCTCGCGCCCGAGCCCGAGGCGATGGGACTGCTGGCGCTGATGCTGCTGCACCAGTCGCGGCGCAGCGCCCGCGTCGATGCGCACGGTGACCTCGTACCGCTCGAGCAACAGGACCGCGCCCGCTGGGACCGCGGCCGGATCGCCGAGGGTTGCGCGCTGGCGCTGCGCGCGCTGGCTCTGCGCCGGTTCGGGCCGTACTGCCTGCAGGCGGCGATCGCTGCCGTGCATGCCGAGGCCGCGACCGCGGCGGCCACCGACTGGGCGCAGATCGTCGGCCTGTACGACGCGCTGCAGCAGCTCGAACCATCGCCGGTGATCGCGCTCAACCGTGCGGTCGCGGTGGCGATGCGCGACGGCCCCGCGGCCGGGCTGCTGCTGGTCGACGCGTTGCTTGCGGCGGGGCGGCTCGAGCACTACCACCTCGCGCACGCGGCGCGCGCCGACCTGTGCCGGCGCCTCGGCCGGACGGCGGACGCGGCGGCCGCCTACCGGCGGGCCGCGGCGCTGGCGCAGCAGGAACCCGAACGGCGGTTCCTCGCCCGCCGGCTCGCCGAGCTGGACGGCGCGGCCGGCTGACGGCAGGCGCGAAAAAAACTGCAGCTCCCGGTCGATCCGGCCGGGCCCGTTCGACGGACTGGCGACCTGGCGGAGCGCACCGGACGACCCGGTGCCGCGACCGCCGGCGACCACCGAACTGCACACAAGGAGTACTGTCATGCCTCACCCGACCCCGTATCTCGCTTTCGACGGCACCTGCAGGGAAGCGATGCACTTCTACGAACACGCGCTCGACGGCAAGCTCGAGGTGCTGATGACCAACGGCGAATCGCCGATGGCCTGCCACTTCCCGCCCGAGGCCAAGGACCGCATCCTGCACGCGCGGCTGTCGCTGCCCGGCGGCGGCGTGCTGATGGTCGGCGACTGCCCGCAGCGCGCTGGGTACCAGGGCATCCAGGGCGTGTCGCTGACCCTCGACTACGACACCACCGCCGCGGCCGAACGCGCGTTCGCGGCGCTGAGCAAGGGCGGCACGGTGACGATGCCGCTGCAGCCGTCCTTCTGGGCGAAGACCTGGGGCATGCTGAAGGACCGCTTCGGCACGCCGTGGATCGTCAACGGCGAGCTGTTGCCCGTCTGACGGCGACCCGGCACCGTTCCCCTTCACCGACCGGAGTGCACCATGAAGTACCTCTGTCTCGTCTACCTGGCGCCGGAGCACTGGCACGCCTGCCCCGACCGCACCTGCTTCGACTACGGCCAGCAGTTGCGCGCGAGCGGCCGCCTGCTCGCCGCCGAACCGCTGCACCCGGTCGCGTCCGCTACGACGGTGCGGGTCCGCAACGGCGAAGTGCTGGTGCACGACGGCCCGTTCGCCGAGACCAAGGAGCAGCTCGCGGGCTTCTATCTGATCGACGCGCACGACCTCAACGACGCGATCCGCATCGCCGCGCAGATCCCGCCGAGCCAGCACGGCAGCATCGAGGTGCGGCCGGTGCGCGAACTCGACGTCCATGGCGGCGCGCCCGCCGAACGGAGTCGATCGTGAACAAGACCTACTTCGACGTCGGCCTGTCGCTCGATGGCTGCCTCGCCGGGCCGAACGCGCGCCCCGGCAATCCGCTCGGCGACGGCGGCCTCTCCATCCACGAGTGGATGTTCCGCACCGCGACGTTCCAGCGCGTGCTCGGCACCGGCAACGCCGGGCACCCGGGCAGCAGGGCGGTGGCCGATGGCAACGCCGCCGACGACGCTCTGGTGCAGGCGATGTTCGCGCGCCCTGGCGCCTACGTGATGGGCCGGCGCATGTTCGACGAAGGCGAGCTCGGCTGGCCCGAGGACCCGCCGTTCCACGCGCCGGTGTTCGTGCTCACGCACAAGAGCCGCGCGCCGTGGGTGCGCGAGGGCGGCACCACGTTCCACTTCGTCACCGACGGCTTCGCCAGCGCGCTGGCGCAGGCGCAGGGCGCGGCCAACGGCAAGGACGTGCGCGTGTCGGGCGGCGCCGACGCGATCCGCCAGGCGATCGCCGCCGGCGCCGTCGACGACTTCACGCTGCACATCGCGCCGCTGCTGCTCGGCGGCGGCAACCGGCTGTTCGACCGCGCGCTGCCGCTGCGCTGCGCGCCGGCATCGGCGGTGCATTCGCCGCTGGTCACGCACGTGCACTACCGCGCGCGCACCTGACCGTCTTGCCCCCGTGCTGCGCGCCCGCGGCTACGGCGCGAACAGGTCGGCGATCGGCATGGTGAAGCCGGGGACGACGTCACCGGCGACGAAGGTGCCCTGCTCGGTCAGTTCCACGGGCTGCGCCCCGCGCCGGTACACGGTGACCATTCGCGGGGTTGGATCGACCGTGACCACGAGCGGGCAGCCGTGATCGAGCCATGCCTCGGCCTTCGCGCGCAGCTCGGTTGCCGAGTCGGAGGGCGAGCGCACTTCCACGGCAAGATCGGGCGGGCCGGGGAAGAAACCCTGCTCGGGCACGAGATGGGTGCGAGCGGCGGCCACGAACGCCACGTCGGGCGCCAGCACGGTGTCCGGCTTGCGCGCCAGCATGAACCCTGGTTCGGAGACGTAGACGTCGCCGAGGCCGAGACGGTCGACATGGATCATCAAGATCTTGCCGAACCGCGCGGCGAGCTTGCATGGCCCCAGACTCGCCGGGCTCATCGTGCGCAGCTCCCCGCGCACGAGTTCCTGGCGGTGGCGGCCGCGCGGCAGGCGCAGCAGTTCGTCGGCGGTGACGAGTCGGGCAGGCATCGATCGCATGGTAGCACGGTCCTTGTCCTCGGGGCGGAAGGTTCGCCCATGGGTACCAGTGCTCCGGATGCGCGCGCGGTTACGCGTCGGTTGCTGATTGCGGCGCTGCTACTCCGCGAACAGGTCCTCGAGGCGCAGCTCGAAGCCCGGCACGACGTCATCGCCGGCGATCGTGCCGCCACTGCCGATCGCCGCGGGCGGCGCGTTCGGGCGATAGATCCTGGCGGTGCGCGCCTCGGGGTCGACCGTCACGACGAGCTTGCAGCCGTGATCGAGCCAGTTCCTGGCCTTCGCCGCCAGTTGCCTTCGCGAATCGTCTGGCGAACGCACTTCGACTGCGAGGTCGGGCGGGCCAGGGAAGAAACCGCGCCGCGAAACCGAGCCAAGCCGTTCGCGGCGGACGAACGATGCGTCGGGGGCGAGGACGGTGTCCGGATTGCGCCGCAGCAAGAACCCGGTCTCGGCGCCGTACGCGCGACCCAGTCGATGCGCGTCGACATGCGCGCCGAGGAAGCGGCCGAAGCGCAGGGCGACCCAGTCGTGGTCGTGACCGGCCGGACTCATCGTGTGCAGTTCCCCACGTACGAGCTCGTAGCGATGGCTGCCGCGCGGCAGTCGCTCGAGCTCGTCGGCGGTGACGAGTCGGGTAGGCATCGATCGCATGGTAGCACTGCCCTGTTCCTCTGGGCGGAAGGTCGCCCATGGGTACAGTGCTCCGCATTCGCGCGCGGTTACGCGCAGGTTGCCGATTGCGGTGCCGCTGCCGACCGCAGATCACGATGCGCCGTTCGGGTTGAGCCTCTCGCATAAAATGACCACTGCCGTGCAGCCCAGGAACGGCGCGGCTTCCAGGGTTTCGGCATGGCTTTGGATTGCCGGCAGCCGGTCAGCGCCTGGCCAAGATGACGACACCGTCGGCGAGAGCCAGGTCCTGGAGCTGTGGTTCGGCGATGCACGATTGACCTTGGATCCTTCGAGCGCGATGTGTTGACCTCTGGCACTGCAACGGCCGACACCGCGTCGCTGCGTGTCTGCGGGGATTGTCGCCGCCCGGTGTCACGATGATGATCGCTGCCCGACGGAGGTTGCATGCAGCGACGCACAGTCCTTCTCGCGGCCGGGATGGCCTTGGCCGCCAGCTCCGCTCATGGCCAGTCGTGGACCCGTGCGCACGTGCCCATGCTGCCGATCCCGGGCGTTCCCGCGACGACCTTGGCGATGGCGTACGACACGGCGCGCAATCGGATCGTCGCGACCAACGCCGAGACGTGGGAGTGGGACGGCGGCCATTGGATCGAGCGGACGCAGAACGCACAGCTGACGCCCGGCCTGATCGCCCATGACGACGCGCGCCGGCGGATCGTCATGTACCGTTCGGGCGGGCTGGCGGCGGGCACGACCTGGGAGTGGGATGGCGAGCAGTGGACGCAGCGGACGCCGCCGTCGGGCCCGGCCGGCGATGCCCTCGGGATCGCCTATGACCAGGCGCGGCAGCGGGTGGTCCTGGTGAGCAACCACCAGTTCCAGGGCCGCAAGACCTGGGAATGGGACGGGGTCGCGTGGACCCAGCCGCCGTCGCCGCAGGTGCCGTCGTCGGGTCCCTTCGCTTACGACACCGCCCGGCAGGTGGTGATGGCATACACCACCATCGGCGAAATGTGGGAATGGAACGGCATTGCCTGGCTGCTCCGGGTGCCGACCGGGGGCGGGCCGATCGGCACCGCGTCCGGCCTCGCCTATGACGCGATGCGGGCGATGACGGTGCTGGTGGTGGGGACGCAGACCTGGGAATGGAACGGCGTCGTGTGGACGCGCCGGCTGCCGGCCCATGATCCGCCGGCCTCGGGCCCGATGGCCTTCGACCTCGATCGGCAGCGCACGGTGCTGTGGTCGAACGCCGACATCTTCGAATGGGACGGCGTGGATTGGGCGCGCCGCACCGCCCTGCCGCCGGCGCGCGCGCACCACGCGGCGGCCGGTGACGGCATCAGCCGTCGCATCACGATGTTCGGCGGTTTCGATTCGCAGCAGCTGCGCGTGTTCGGCGACACGTGGGAGTGGGACGGATTGCAGTGGCTCGAGCGCCTGCCGGCGTCGAGCCCGCCGCCGCGCTCGCGGCACCGGATGGTCCACGACCTCGCCCGCGCGCGCGTCGTTCTCTTCGGCGGGCACGACGGTCAGACGCCGCTCGGCGACACGTGGGAATGGGACGGCACGACGTGGCTGCAGCGCCTGCCGGCCGCGAGCCCGGGGCCGATCAGCGATTTCCCGATGGCCCATGACGCGGCGCGTCAGCTCACGGTCTTGCTGAGCCGCAGCGCGGCGCCGATCGGCACCTGGACCTGGGACGGCACGAACTGGACGCAGCAGTTCCCCGCGCAGCAGCCGGCGACGGCGGACGGCGCCATGGCCGATGACGCCGCGCGCCAGCTCGTGGTCTATCACGACGGCTTTCACGGCTTGCCGGCACAGACGTGGGAATGGAACGGCACCGCCTGGACGCAGCGCGTCACCGCGACCGTGCCGCCCGACAACGGCAGCACGGCGATCGCCTATGACGCGGGGCGGCAGCGCATCGTCCGCTACGGGGACAGCGCCTACTCCAACCAGGTCTCCGAGTACGACGGCGTCGACTGGACGCTGCTGCCGGGGACCCAGCCGCCGCGGCGCCATCCGGCAATGGCCTACGACGCTCGCGATCAGCGCATCGTGGTGTTCGGTGGCGAGGTGCCGTTCCCCGGCGGCGATTGGCCGGTGGCCGAGACCCTGTTCCATGGCAGCGTCGTGACGCCACAGGCCGCGGTATTCGGCAGCGGCTGCGCCGGCAGCCAGGGCGTGCCGCGTCTGCTCAGCGGGCCGCCGTTCCTCGGCGCGTCGTTCCGCATCGATCTCGTCGACGCCGCGACGGCGGCGCCGTGCGTGTTCGGTCTGTCCGTCGCCAGCGCGGCGCTGCAGCTGGGCGGCGGCTGCTCGCTGTACCTGGCCAATCCGGTCGTGCTGACCTTCGCCGTGACGTCGGCGCAGGGTTTCGCGACGTTGCCGATCGCGATCCCGGCGGTGCCGGCGCTGCGCAGTCTCGCGGTGTTCGGGCAGAGCGCCGTCGTCGACGCCGCAGGGCCGTTCGCCGGCCTCGCGTTCACCGCCGGCCGCCGGTTCGTGCTCGGCGATTGACGCGCGATCGGCACCGTTGTCGTGAACTGGATCGGTCGGCCGCACGAACCGCTGCGGCATCGCGGCGCCGTGTAGAGTGCTCGGCCTCGGCGACTGCTCATCTACCCTCATGCCGCCACTCCATCACTTCACCGCCGTTCTGCTCCTCGCCGCCTGTGCCAGCGCGCCGCCGGTGCCGAAGACGGTGAAAGCGTTCATCCTCGCCGGCCAGTCCAACATGGAAGGTCAGGCCGTCGTCGACCTCGACGGATCTGACTACAACGGCGGCAAGGGGACGCTGCGCGCGCTGCTGCAGGATCCGGCGCAGGCGCCGGCACTCCGCCACCTCGCGCGCGGGCAAGGCTGGGCGGTGCGCGACTCCGTGTTCGTGTGGTACCAGCCCGAGGACGCGCCGCTGCAGGCCGGCCCGCTGACCGTCGGCTTCACGCCATATGCCGACGCGCACCACTTCGGGCCCGAGCTCGAGTTCGGTCACGTGATCGGCGAGCACTGCGACGAACCGGTGCTGCTGATCAAGACCGCGTGGGGCGGCAAGAGCCTCCATGTCGACTTCCGGCCGCCGGGTTCGGGCGGCAACGTCGGCCCGTACTACACGCGCATGCTCGCCGATGTGCGCACCGCGCTGCGCGACCATGCGACCACGTTCCCGAGTCTCGCCGGCCGCAGCTGCGAGCTGGCGGGCCTGGTCTGGTATCAGGGCTGGAACGACGGCTGCGACCCTGAGCACGCAGTGCCAGAATACGAACGCAATCTCGTGAACCTGATCGCCGACGTGCGCCGTGATCTCGCCGCGCCTGACCTGCCCGTTGTCGTCGGTGAACTCACCGGCCCATGGGTCCAGGCGCCCGGCGAATGGGACGTGCTGCGCAAGGCGCAGGCGGCGGCGGCCGAGCACGCCGGCAACGCCGTCTTCGTGCCGACGCACGACTTCGTGCGCAAGCCCGAGGACTCGCCCAACCCCGGCCATGGTCACCACGAGTTCGGCAACGCCGAGACGTATGTGCTGGTTGGCCACGCCCTCGCCCAGGCGATGCTGATCCAGGCACAAGGGACGGGGTGGATCAAGCTGCAAGGGAAGGCACCGTGACCGCCCGCTGCCTCGCCGTCGCCGCGGTCGCGTGGCTTGCCGGCGCGGTGCTGCCGGCGCAGACCGGCAAGCTGCCCGACGGTTGGACCAGCGGCGAGATCCACGGCTTCGACGTGCGGGTGAAGGCGACGTTCGCAACCAACGCATTGCACCAGCAGGTCCTCGAGATCCTCACCGATCACCTCGCCCGCATCGTCTCTGTCTTGCCCGCCGAAGCGTTGGCGAAGCTGCGCGCGATCCCGATCTGGGTCGGCGACGAGGATGCGCGCCACGTCGGCAAGGCGATGTTCTATCACCCGTCGGCAGAGTGGTTGCAGGAGCACGAGCAGCGCGAATTCCTCGCCCGCGGCGTCGAGATCGCCTGCGCCAGGAACTTCATCGCCTGGCAGAAGGACCAGCCGTGGATGGTGCTGCACGAACTCGCGCACGGCTATCACCACCAGGTGCTCGGTCATGACCACAAAGGCATCCGCGATTGCTTCGCCGCAGCGAAGAAGTCGGGCAAGTACGAACACGTGCAGCACACGAACGGGCAGACACTGCGCCACTACGCACTGACCGACGAGCGCGAGTTCTTCGCCGAAGCCAGCGAGGCGTTCTTCGGCCGGAACGACTTCCAGCCGTTCGACCGCGCCGAGCTGAAGATCTTCGACCCAGCGGGCTACGCGCTGATGCTCGCGGCCTGGGGCGTGGCCGAGACGAAGTGACGCGCGTGCTCATTTCGCCGGCGTCAATGCGTGTTAGCATCGCCGTCCATGCGCATGCGGAATGGTGGACCGAGACTCAGGTGGTTGTTGCTGCTGGGTCTCGGCGCGGCGTGTCGGGCGGACTACCAGGTGAAGGTCGAGCCGATCGTCGAGCAGCTGTCGTGGCTGCAGGTCGGGTCGACTGCACCGGGCGACGTCGTGCAGCGGTTCGGCGAACCGGCGCGCCGGCTCGAGAACGGCCGCATCCTGATCTGGACGCTCGGCGACGATCTGCAGCCGGCGAAGACACCGCGAGGGATGGCCTGGGGACGCCCGGACTTCCGCTTCGTCGGTCCGTTGAGCCTGGTCGTCGTGCTCGACGACACGCAGCATGTGGGCCGCGCGAGCTTGGTGCGGCTGTGGTGAGGCGGCGCGTCCGCCGTGCACTCGCGCCGTTGGCGCTGCTCGCCGGCGCCAGTTGCGTCTGGGTGCCCGACCACGGCTACGGCTGCACATGGAATCGACGCGGCGAGATCCCTGCCGCCGCGCGTGCGGCACTCGTGCCAGAGGGAGCGACGCGCGCCGACGTGTTGTGCCTGCTCGGCGAGCCCGACTGGATCAGCGGCGACGAGACGCGTTTCGTCTACTGGACGCGCGAGGTGAGTAGTTGGATGTTGATCTACGTCATCGTCGACGCCGCGACGATGGTCTGGGGCACGGACCACTATCTGCTGTTCGAGTTCGACGCGCGCGGCGGGCTCACGGTGCAGCGAGAGGTCACGGAGCCGGTCGGGGGTTTCGGGGGCGACAACGAAGCGCTGCGCCCGAAGAAGGATTTGCAGACGATGTTCACCGATGTCGTGGCGCCGAAGTGATCGAGACCATGCACAGGCGCACGGCGCGGCTACCGTTCAGCCGCTCGGGCGCAGCCGGCGTCAGTATTCGCGGTTCTTCTTCATCCCCGGCATCGGCACCGGGTACTTGCCGTCCGGGCCGGCGAGCAACGGCGCCGGCGAGTCGAGCGTCAGCTGGTCGACCTCCGGGGCGAACTCGTGGTCGCCGTTCAGGATGTCGTCATAGGTGATCTCCAGGCCGGTGTGCGCTGCCATGCGGCCCATCGAGGTGACTAGGCTGGTCTTCACGCCGGACTCGACTTCGTTGTAGGGCTTGTCGGCCTGGATGGCGGCGAGCAGCGAGTTCCACTCGTTCTGGTACGGGTCCTGCTCGGCCGCCGGCACGTTGGACGTCCACAGCAGGTTGGCATCCTCCATCTTCTGGCCCTTGTAGATGCTCGACGGCAGCCCGCAATCACCGTTGGTGGACACCACGGCCGAGCCCTTGGTGCCGTGCGCATAGCTCGCATAGATGATCTTGCAGCCCGGGATGCAGCGGCCGTCGAAGAACATCTTGGTGCCGTCGGCGAACGTGTACTCGACCGAGTAGGTGTCGAAGTTCTGGTCGATGTAGTAGCCCTCGGCGGTCTCGCGGTAGTGGCGGCCGCCGACGGCCTGCGCCTTGACCGGCCAGGTGCCCTTCATCCAGCACAGATGGTCGACGATGTGGATGTTGAAGTCGCTGAAGTTGCCGCCGCTGGCCCAGAGGAAACTGTGGAAGCGCTGGATCTGGTACATCAGCTCGCTGATGCCCGCGGGCCTGGCCAGCGAACGGAAGAACGCCGCCGGCGCGTGCATGCGGTAGCCGCGCAGCAGCAGCAGTTCGCCGAGTTCACCGTCCTGGATGCGCTTCTGCAGGTCGCGCATGCCGTGATTGTGGCGCGACATCAGGCCGACGCCGACCTTGAGGTTCTTCTGCCTGGCGGTTTCGTCGAGCTTCAGCATGCGCTTGCTGGTCGGGCCGTCCACGCTCACGGGTTTCTCCATGAACACGTTCAGTCGTTTCTCGATGGCATAGGCGTAGTGCACCCAACGGAACGCCGGCGGCGTGGTCAGGATCACGATGTCGCCGGGGCGCAGGCAATCCATCGCGTGCCGATAGCCGTCGAAGCCGACGAACTGGCGCTCGGCCGGCACATCCATCTTGGCGGCGAACTGCTCCTGCAACGCCTCGAGCGCCGCCGCCGGCTTGCCGGCGAAGACGTCGGCCATGGCCACGAGTTCGATCGCGGCGTTGTCGACCGACAGCGCATTGGCCACGGCGCCGCCGCCGCGGCCACCGCAGCCGACGACGGCGAGCTTGATCTTGTCGCTGCCGGCAGCGTGCACCTGCGGGATCACGCTGTCGGCGAGCACCGAGACGGCGGCGAGGCGGCCGGTGTTGGCGAGGAAGTCGCGACGCGTGCTGGAGCCGGGTGTGGGTGCGCTCATCCAGGCATGGTCGGCGGCGGCACGCGGCAGTCAATGGCGGTGCCTCGGTTCGTGACCGGTCGAGCCGTGCCAAGTCACTTGACGTGCAGTGCGGCCCGCCCGAGGGCAGCATCGAACTCGTCCACGACCCTGCGCCCGGTCGCCAATGCGGCAGCACGGAGGAGATCCGCCAGCGGCGCCGCGATCGCGAACACCGTGAGGCGCTCCTTGGCGTCGGACGGGACCGGCACGTTGATCTGCGTGGCAGTGCGTACGAGTTCGGCAAAGGTGCGCAGGTCGACATCCTCGGCGGTCACGTCGGTCGCGGTCTTCGGTGCGATGTTGCCGCCGCCCAGCCTGAACAAATTCGGCGCCTCGCCCATGAAGTTGGTGTCGACAGCAGCCGCGATTGCAGCCAGCACCGCGCCACAGGACACCTCGTCGCCCTGGACCGACACCTTCACGTCAGCCATTCTCTCGACGACGACGTTCGCGCTGGTGATCTTGGCGATCGTCGCCACGGCCTCGGCCAAGCCCAGATCGACGAACTCGAAGTGCGTCCGCAGCGTCGGCGCAGCCGCCACGGGCGCTCGCCGCAGCACCAGGACCGCGCCGCAACCTTCCACCACGCAGCCGAGCTGGCGTGCGACTTCGCCGAGCGCATCACGCCACGAAGCCTGGTTGAGATCGCAACGCACGCGGCCATGCACGTCACCGGCCAGCACGATTGCGACCCCGGTCCTGGCGGCAACGGTCTTGGCAAAGGCACGCACATCGACGTCCTTGGTGACCAGTGTCAGTGGCGTTTCGTACGGCAGCGTCTTCACCCGAGGAGCAAGCACCAGGATCGGTCCGTACTCTCCGACGCCAGCCCCGATACGCGCGGCCAGTTCCGCCACGGCAGTGCGCCACGGCAGGCCCTTCGCGTCCTGAGCGACCTTGCCGGTGAGCCCGCCGGTCAACACGATCGGCGAACCGACCTGCCTGGCGATGCGCAAGATCTCCGTCACTGCATCGCTGTCCTTCGCGAGATCGAAGCGTTGGTCTGGTCCCGGTCGGACACCGGCGTTGGTCACCGTGGCCAGCCGTTCCGGAGTCGCCGGCTCCTGGGTCGGCACGAAATCGGCGCCTCGACGCAGCGCACTGACACTGGCCACTACCGCCACTCCACCCAGCATCACCAACGCGGCCGCGAGTCGACCGGGTCGCCTTCGCCTTGGCGGCAGTGCGCGCACGCGCAGCAGCACACGATCGGCCAGATCGTGCGGCACGCCCTCGCCGGCGACTTCGCCGATGAAGGAGTCGAGTCGCCGTGCCTCGGCCATGGTCGTCGCATTCATGCGTTGCGTCCGTTGATGCACGCAGCCAACCACTGGCGGGTGCGGGCGAGCAGCGTGCGCACACCGTTCGGACGCATGCCAAGCTCGCGCGCGATCGCTTCCCGGCTGCGCTCTTCACCATACGACATGGCCACCGCACGCGCCGCCCGGCCGCGCAACTGCTCGACACATGCACGCGTCGCCGACAGCCAGGCTTCACCGTCATCCTCGGCACAGTCTCGCGCCCAGATGTTCTCGGCGACCGCGGCGATCGCCGCCTCGGCGCGTCGTTGGCTGCGGCAATGCGCAAGCCAGAGAAAGCGGGCCGTGCGGCGCAGGAACGCCGCGAGTGCCGCCGATGGCAGGGACTGCTTGCCTTTCTGCCATGCGACCGCGAACGCGTCCTGCGTCAGGTCGTCGGCGAGTTCACGGTTGGCGCCCAGCGCGCGCAGGAAACGGAACACGCCAGTGACGTGGCGTCGCACCGCCGTCGTATCCGGAAGCATCGCGTCGAGCGGCGGCGCGGTCTTCGGCAAGGAGTCCCTGTTCGCTTCGATGGCCTGCACGCGGTCCAACCTCCCGAAGAGTGGTCAAGGTATCCAACAAACCTGGAACTGTTTGCTGCGGGGATCCTTGGATTCATCCCGCGCATCAAGGCGCGATCGGCCCGAGCACTTCGTCGAACAGCGCCCGCATCGCCTGCCACGACCGCCGATCGGCGTCTTTGTGGTAGGCGAAGCCGGGCAGCTGCCAGGCGTCGATCTCGCGATTGGTGAAGCTGTGGCCGACGCCGCCGAACAGCAGCAGCTGCCAATCGACGCGGGCCGTGGTCATCTCGGCGGTGAACGCGCGGCGCTGTTCGGCGTCGACCACCGGATCGTCGGCGCCGAGGCAGACCAGCACCTTGCCGCGGATGGCCTTGGCATCTTCCGGCGCGCTGGTCGCGAGTCCCGCATGGAAGCCGACCACGCCGGCGAGCGCGGCGCCGCTGCGCGCCAGTTCGAGCACCGCGGTGCCGCCGAAGCAGAAACCGATCGCCGCCAGCCGGGCACGATCGACGTGCGGGTGCGCCGCGAGCACCGCCAGCGCCGCCGCGGCGCGGGCGCGCAACTCCGGCAGATCCGCGCGCAGACTGCGCACCTCCGCCTTGGCCCGGTCCAACGCCTGCGGGTCGACGGCGAAGCCGAACAGGTCCAGCGCGAACGCGACGTAGCCGAGCTCCGCCAGCATCCGCGCGCGCTCCTTGACGTGGCCGGTGAGGCCACCGCCTTCGTGGGCGACGAGGATGCCGGGCGCCGGCCTGCCGCCGGAACCGTCGGCCAGGTAGCCGGTGAACGGCTTTCCGCCGACGTGATAGTCGATTGCCTGCAGCTCCATCACCATGCACCTCGCGACCAGGGGCCCGCGGATGCTATCCACCAGCTCCCGGTCCAGGTTGCCGCGGATTCGTGTCCACGTCTTTCTCCCGGCCGGCGCGGCTTCGTCACGTTCTCCATCCCACGGACCATCGGCCCCGATGCGATGTGGGAGTCCCTGCAGTGGGCGACCGACCGGGGTTGACGCTCCACATCATGACCATAGACTTGTGACCATGGTCTTCAAGCAACGACGGATCCCGGCCGGGGAGTTCAAAGCCAGATGTCTGGCACTGCTCGACGAGGTCGCCGCCACCGGCACCAGCATCGTGGTCACGAAGTATGGCAAACCCGTGGCCAAGGTCGTGCCGTTGGGCGAGGCGGACGATCTCCCGACTCTCCGCGGCAGCGTGGTGCGTGAAGGCGACATCGTGTCGCCCATCGATGTTCGCTGGAAGGCAGACCGGTGATCCTCCTCGACACCCACGCCTGGATCTGGTGGATGAACTCGCCCAGCAGCCTGTCGCGCAAGGTCCAGGCGCGCCTGCGCGACGAGAAGGAGGTCGCGGTCAGCGCGATCAGCTGCTGGGAGATTGCCATGTTGATCGCCAAGGGTCGGCTCGAACTGGATCGCGACGTGCAGCTGTGGATCAGCCAATCACTGGCACAACCGCGCATGAGCCTCGTCCCGCTCCTGCCTGAGATCGCCGTGGCCGCCTCGCGGCTCGGCGTCGCCTTCCCCGGCGATCCCGGTGACCGCATCATCTACAGCACCGCGAGACACCATGGCTGGCGGCTGATCACTCGCGATGACGGCATTCGCAGGCACGACCCGGAATTGACGTTCTGGTAGCATCGGCGACGGCGCCGCGATCGTCGCTGGCCATGCCCGTCGCCGCCGCCACGGATGCGGGCGTGCCGGTCGCGACGCCGCCTGCAGTCGACGCCGGCTGACGTAGTTGGCGTCAGCGGCGATGGCGCCGCGCCCGCAAGGGCGCCCAGGCGTTCGCAGAACCGATCCTCTGCGCTGCTCCAGTCCGTTGCCGGAGACCTGGCGTGCAGCGCAGGGACGCGACCGGGACCGCGCGGGGGATCCGGCGCTGCCGCTATTGCCTGGGGCAGTCGAGCTGTGCGCCCGAGTGCACGACGATGCGGCGGCCGCCGATGATCGCGCCGAACAGCGTGCCCTTGTCGAGGATCACGTCCCGGAACGGCGCCAGGAACGTGCCGATCGCCACCATGACGGGCTTG
>Ga0209488_10001669_pt1 | contig 18889 bp, 14 predicted proteins | sample Rivendell_Oct201_8_FD_188349 | JGI IMG/M metagenome (GOLD analysis project Ga0209488, IMG submission 188349) | Vadose zone soil microbial communities from the Eel River Critical Zone Observatory, Northern California, USA -... | ecosystem: Environmental > Terrestrial > Soil > Vadose zone >...
CTATCCGATCAAATTGAACAACAAGATCGCCGCACTTTCGGGTGTCGTCGGAGGAACCGATGCGAAACCGACGAGCCAGTCGTACACAGTGTTGAACGATTTGTCGGCGCAGCTCGACCGACAGCTATCTGCAATGCGTGATGTGCTCGCTGGGCTCCCCGCGATCAATGCAGCACTGACAGCTTCCGGCCTGCCCACGATCGTTCCGAGCACGGAAGAAACCAAGACTTCGCCGCCTCGGCCAGCGTCGGGAGCCGATACCGACGACGAGGGCGAGAAGTAGTTATGATGCGCGGGCGTCTCGTCTTGATTCTGGCAGGCGTCGGCGCGGCGTGGATTGTGGGTGCCTGCGCGAGCGGCGACGACCGTTCGAATACACGCATACGCGTGATCGATTCCACCTACACGGAATCGTGGCAGCCGATGGAGGACACGGGGACCGTCTATCGCATCGAAGTTATTTCGCCGCTCGGCGCTGATACGATCCGAAATGTCATTCCGCCGGCTCCCGTGCTCGTCGGCGATACCCTCGTAATCGGACTCCTGCAGCTGTCAGAAGATTCATCGACGCCTCAGCGGCAGATCTTCAGGCTGCGCCTCGGAACGCATCGCATCGAGACAAGCCCGATTCCCGACGACGTGTGGTCGTCGTATCAGGACGTCCTCGTCTCCCCCGACGGCCGCTACCTCGCTTATGTGGGCGAGGATACCACGCCGGTGAATCCGGGAACCTACGGAATCGTGCGCGAGCTCAAGACGGGTGCGATCGTGATGAAGGGTCCGGGAGGCGGGGGATGCGACTGCGACGAGGATTTCAACCACGCGCGGTGGTTCGCGCCCGACAGCTTCGAGATAGCGGTTGCGCACAGCAATACCAGCGGCGGCTGGCAGCGGCTGTCGGGCAAAGCGTCCGCAAGCCGGATCCATGTCGATACGCTGACCGACGAACCGGACTGGCATTGAAAGATCCTACGCGCGCCTTTCTCCGCCACACACTCGCGACGATCGCCTATCGCGGGGCCAAAGTCGAGCGTTATGCGCCGCCCGGATTTGGAAATTTTCAGCTGGGCAAGGCTGCTCGCACTCCGGTGGAGATCGTCGCGCATATGGCCGATCTGTTCGATTGGGCGCTTACCATGGCGCAGGGGAATCCCGCTTGGGTGCAATCCAAACCAAAATCGTGGCGAGTGGAAATCGCCCGATTTCATGCTTCCCTTCTCGAGTTCGACAGATATCTCGCTTCCGACGCGCCGCTCGGCGCGAGCGCGGAGGAATTATTTCAGGGCCCCATCTCGGACGCCCTGACGCACATTGGGCAGATCGCGATCCTGCGGAGGCAGGACGATTCTCCCGTGCGGTCCGAGGTTTATGCACGGGCAGAAATCACTCCAGGGCGAGTCGGCGCTGAGCAGAAAAAGAATCCGTACGAGTTCGACAGCCCTCCCGCCAGCGAAACGGCGGAAGCTCCTGCAACTCGATCCTCACCAGCTTCGTAGGTTGTATCTATGCAGACATCCGCTCAGGCTCCCGCGCGTCCAAGCACCAGCGCCCCGACCGCCCCCGCGTTCGTATTTCAAGGGCCGGGGCCTGGTCGCGGCGCGCAAATCACGATCCCCGGCGCCGCAGGCTCAGAGGCGATCACGATCGGCGCAGGTCCGTCCGGCTCGGGCCAGTTCACGATTCCACAGCCGCGGACCGCTCGCGACATCGACGCGCTCAAGGCGCGGCGAGATGAGCTCTCGAACCAGCTTCAGTCTGTCGATAGCCGACGCTCGAAATTGATGACCCAGCTGAAGCAAACAGGAGATGCGACGGCAATCCGTGGGCTGGAGGCTCGACTGGCGCTTCTCGACGCTCGTCAGCTCCAGCTGGAATCGGACATTCAGCAGACAGGGGAAGCGCTCACGGGTCCGGCCGCGGGAATGCTCGCTACTACTGCGAGCCCGCCGGTTTTCGCGGGACTCGGAACGAAAGAGGTGATGACGCTCTCGGTCCTCTCGATCATACTGATCGCTTTTCCATTGGCGGCTGGCTTCGCGCGCTCTCTCTGGAAGAGAGCCAACAGGCCCGGTCCGCCGCCGGCTGTGTTCACGGAGACCGCTCAGAGACTGGAACGGTTGGAAGCGTCCGTCGACGCAATCGCGATAGAGATCGAGCGAATCTCGGAGGGTCAGCGTTTCGTGACCAGGCTTCTCTCGGAAAACCAGCCGGCGCCGATGCTCGGCGCCGGCCAGCGTACTCCCGAGACCGTCCGCGGCAGCTAGACCGCGGCGGGTGCGGCGACCTTCGGGCTCGCCTGTGTCAACGTTGGTCTCAGAGCGGCGGCGCCCATCATCCCGCCCAACCCCATCGACTCCACCACGTTGCTCGGGACGACCATCAGCGCGCCCTTCTCCTTGAGTCCCTCGTACAGAATGTTCATCGCACGGAGATGCAGCGCCGTCGGATTGTTCTCATACGACTTCGCGGCCTCGAAGAACAGGTGCGCGATCTCGACCTCGGCCTGACCAAGGATGATTCGCGCCGACTTCTCGCGTGACGCCTGCGCTTCGCGGGACATCGCGTCCTGAAGTGAAGTCGGGATCACAATGTCGCGCATCTCCACCGACTGCACCGTGACGCCCCACGGATTCGATCTCTGATCGATCAGCGCTTGCAGCTCCGCCTCGATGCGCTCGCGGCCACGAAGCAGCTCGCTCAGCGAGGTCCGCCCAATGATGTCGCGCAGTCCGGTCTGCGCCGCCCAGCTGACCGCCTGGGTGTAGTCCTGAACTTCGAGCGCTGCCTTCTCGGAATCGTGAACCATCCAGAAGAGCACGGCGTCGACGTTAACCGGCACTGTGTCGGATGTGAGGGTTTCTTCAGCGGCGAAGCTCGTCGTGATCACTCGCTGGTCGATGTAGATCGAAATCGTCTCCACGAATGGAGTGATCCAGAAAAGCCCCGGGCCCCGCAGTCCCGTGTATTTGCCGAGCCGAAGGACGACGGCTCGCTCCCATTGCTTCGCGATCTTGGGCGATTGAGAGAAGAAGATTCCGCCGAGCACGAAGATCGCCAGCCAGGCAGGGTTCTGCGTTGCGCCGGTCAGGAGAATCCCGGTGAGAAATGAAACCACCAGAATGAAAATCGAAACGACATTGGCACGACTCTGCGAGCGTGAAGCCCGCGCCGCGCGTCGTGCTGCGAGAACTTCGTCCATGCCAGGCATTTATTTCTTCTCCTCGTTTCTGAGCTGGTTGATTAGCTCGGGTAATGTGAATCCCAACAGCGCCGCGTCGCCAACAAAGCGTTGGATCAGCTCGCGCAGCTCCCGCTCGCGGTGCGCTCGCGTCGCCTGCGGCGTCGGAGATTCCGGAACGAAAGTGCCCACTCCTCGTCGAGTCTCGAGCATTCCGTCTCGCTCGAGCTGGGCGTAGACCCGCGCGACGGTGTTAGCGTTCACGGCGAGATCCACGGCAAGCTGGCGCACGGTCGGGAGCTGCGCTCCCCGCGCCAGTTCCCCCGTTGCGATCGCGGCTCTGATGGATCGCTCCAACTGAGCGTAAATCGGGGTTGGGCTGCTCGAATCCACGACGAAAGTAGGCATTGTCTGCTTGTACTATCACATTAGGACACTACGAAGGCAAGGGCAACCTTGTTTCAGGCGGATTCAGGTGCATAAGTACAACTGAATAGGCGAGAGGTCCAAGTAGGTAAGCTGCAAGTGATTTAGTTCACTACGCCCTGACTTTACTATTGCCGTGCTTGCCACAAGCAGTTGCCTTCACGCCACCGAGGTAAGTCGGGGCGTCCTGAACTAACAAACTGACTGCTTACCTACTGAGACCTCTCGCCTATTCAGTTGCAGATATCAGCTGCGCGCCCGAGAGGCCAAGCCATACGGTCGTCCACTCACTCTATCGACTATGAGTGTACATCAGGTCCACGATCTCATCGTACATCCGGTCGGCTTGTTGTCCGCCAGTTCGTATAGCGCCCGTGGCGCAATGTCTGAGGTGGTTCCGCATTAACTCGCGCCCTACGGATCGAAGCGCCTCCTGCACCGACGATATCTGCGTGAGGATATCCGCGCAGTAACGATCCTCATCCACCATTTTCTGCAGCCCACGCACCTGTCCCTCGATGCGCCTGAGTCGGGTCAGGTTGCGCGATTTTACCTCGGGATCCACCCCGAGTGCTTTTCGCGACCGGACCGGCGCTTCGCGAACCGCGCAGCCGCACTCCGCTGCGTCGATTGCGGCGGATTTGGCACTGGCTTTCACATTCGTCTTCATCTCAGCTCCTGGGCGTTTCAGACAAGTCGGACGTGGCGCAACCTTAGACTGTTCGTGACGACGCTCACCGAGCTGAGCGCCATTGCCGCACTGGCGATGATCGGACTCAGCATTAGCCCGGTGAGAGGGAACAACACACCCGCGGCGATCGGGATCCCGATCGCGTTGTAGACGAAAGCCCAGAACAGATTCTGTTTCATGGTCACCATCGTCCGTCTCGAGAGGGAGATCGCCGTTGGAACTCCGCGCAGGTCGCTCCGCATGAGCGCGATGTCGCTGGCTTCAATGGCGATGTCCGTACCTCTGGGCATCGAAATGCCCACATCAGCCTGAGCGAGTGCCGGCGCATCGTTGATTCCGTCGCCGACCATCGCCACAACTCTTCCCTGCCCCTGAAGACCGCGAACCTCCGACACCTTGTCGTGCGGCAGCACTTCGGCGACAAACCGCTCGATTCCTGTTGCTGCTGCCACCGATTGCGCGGTGGATTGTCTGTCCCCGGTGAGGAGCACCACTTCGATCCCCAGGCTGCGCAGCTTGTTCACTGCCTCGCGTGACGAAGCTCGAATGGCATCGGTGACGACGATGATCCCTTCGATCCTGCCATCGATGGCCACAAAGAACTCGCTCGCGCCCGCGACGTCGCGCGTTGCGCCCGGCCTCACGGCGCCGTCCATGTTCACCCCGAGCTGTTGCATGAGATGGGCATTGCCTACAGCAACGTTGCGATCGCGAACACGCCCAGTGACGCCGCTGCCCGTGTGAGATCGAAAGTCGTCGACCGGGTCGAGCCGTGCCCCGAGCTCACGGGCCGCTCGGACAATCGCCATCCCAACCGGGTGTTCCGAGTGTCGCTCCACAGCCGCTGCCGCGGAGAGAACCTCCGATTCCTTCGCGGCACCGATCGCGATCACACGACCGACGGAGGGAATTCCCTCGGTGACTGTGCCGGTTTTGTCCAGCACTACCGTGTCGACATCACCTGCGCGTTGCAGGATCTCGCCGCCCTTGATCAAGAGCCCGAGCTCGGCGCCGCGGCCGGTCGCAACCATGACCGCTGTGGGAACCGCGAGGCCCATGGCGCACGGGCAGGCGATGATGAGCACGGAAACCGCCGCCGCGATCGCGCGCGGCAACGCCGCGGTATCCGCCAGAAAATACCAGGCGAGAAAAGTGACGATCGCGATCGAAACGACGACGGGGACAAATACGGCACTGACGCGGTCCGCCAGACGTTGAATCGGAGCGCGCGAGCTCTGCGCCTCTCGCATCATTTTCACGATACGGGCGAGAACGCTGTCGGCGCCGATGCTCGTCGCCCGAAAACTGAACGCTCCAGTCGTGTTGAGCGTGCCGCCGACGACTTGTCCGCCGATGGTCTTCGCGACAGGAAGTGGCTCTCCGGTCAACATCGATTCGTCGAGATCGCTGCTCCCTTCGATGATCGTTCCATCAACAGGCACGCGCTCGCCCGGCCGGACGACTATAGTATCGCCCGATACCACCTGTGACAGGGGTGTATCGATCCAAGCCCCTTCCCGTTCGACTCGAGCGGTCGATGGCAAAAGCGTTGCGAGCTTGTGCAGCGCCTCTGTAGTCTTGCGCCGCGCCCGGGCCTCGATCGCCCTCCCGGCGAGCACGAGGCCGATGATGAATATCACGGCCTCATAGTAGACGTCGGGCGCGATCCCGTTCCGCGCGAAGAGACTTGGCCCCACGGTCGCAACGACAGAGTAAACGAATGCCGAGCCGGTGCCGAGCGCGACGAGCGTGTTCATGTCGGCCGAGCGATGAGTGAGCGCTTTCCAGGCTCGCCCGTAGATGCCGCGGCCAGCCCATACGAGGATGCCGCTAGTGATCACGAGGAGGATGTAGTTGATGAATCCATTCCCCATGAAAAGCATGGAGAACAGCATCGCTACCAATCCGGCCATAACACTGACCGTCGCCTTGATCGTGAGCTCGCGTGCCTCACGGGCTTCGCTGTCATCCGCGGTCGAACCGACCGCGAGAATATCGGCGTCGATGGGACGCAGCTCGGCATCATACCCCGTCGCCCGTACCGCTTCGATCAGACGCTGTGGCGTCACGCTCGAGGGATTGTACTGCACAGCCGCATTTCGGGTCACAAGGTTGACCGAGGCATCCGTGACGCCCGGCACCGCCGCGAGCGCTCGCTCGACTCGCGCCTGGCAGGCCGCACACGTCATCCCCGTCACCGGAAATGAGATCGAGCTCCCCATTTCTTCCTTTATCCCCGCCTCGATTCGAGTAGCCACGCTTCACGCCTCCGCCTTCAATCTATATACCCCCCTCCCCTATCTCAAGACGAGGTTCGCTGGCTGGAACCCCCATCCCCGGATCGCCAGCGAAGGGAGCGCATCTTGCGTTATGGGGAGCAGGAATGGTCGTTGTGCTCTTATAGGAAGGTCGAAATGGAAGCACTGCAGGAATCGCTGGCCGAAGCGGGAGATATTCCGTTCGAGAATTGCACTCTCGCCCGAGCACTGGCTGAGAAGATGCGCTCCAGCAGCGATGAGCTGACCCATCGCTGGTTGGATCGGATCAGCGCCCGGGTCACCATGGACCCCAATCGCATCTTCCCGACCGACGCGCTGCTCGATCACGTGCCGCTGCTCATCCTCGGCATCGCTGACTACCTCGAGAATCCCCAGAAAGTCATTCTTTCGGAGATCCCCGTCGTCGCCAAGGCAATGGAGCTCGGCGAACTGCGCTTCTCGCAGGGCTTCGACGAGTACGAGCTGTTGAAGGAATATGAGATCTTCGGCGGGATCCTCTTCTCGTTTCTCTCGCGAGTCGTAGACGACATCGACGAGCCGTGCAGTCGAGGCGAGCTGCTCGCGTGCGCGCACCGCCTCTTCTTAGCCGTAGCGCTCATCCAGCAGGCGACGTTGACGCACTACTTGAGCCTGGTCAAGGAACGACTCAGCGAGCGCGAACAGCGGCTTCGCGGATTCAACCGCGCACTCAGCCATGAGATGGGAAACCTGATCGGGACGATCGCGGGAGCGGCGGAGATTCTCGAGCTGGGCGCCGTCTCACCGGAGCAGCACCGAATCATGACCTCCATGATCGTTCGCAATAGCGCGAACATGAAGGTCACGCTGACAAACCTCGTCGAGCTTTCTCGGGTAGACGAGAATGCGCGGCAGTCGCGGCACATCGCTCTCCCCAATGCCGCGGCAGAAGTGGCGCGCCAGCTCCGGGAGTCGGCGCGTGCTCACGGAGTCGAGATCCGGCTCGCGGACGACTTGCCGCCGATTAACGTGAGCGCCGCGGCGTTCGAGCTGTGTCTCTCCAACCTGTTGGCGAATGCGATCAAGTACTCAGACCCTTCCAAGGACAAGCGGTGGGTCGAGGTTCGCGCTCGAGTCACGGCGCCCGATGATGGCGCGGGGGCAGAAACTGTGGTCGAAGTGCATGACAACGGACTTGGCGTTCCCGAAGAGAAGCGCGCCAATCTCTTCGAGCGTTTTTTCCGGGCCCACGAGGATAGCAACGGCGCAATCGCCGGAACTGGTCTCGGATTGAGCATCGTGCGAGAAACGATCACCTCGCTCGGAGGAAAGGCCTGGGCGGACTTTCGCGACGATGGCACCACCTTTTTCTTCACGATGCCGCATCGCCGCTCAGAGGACGATGCAGCAGCGACCACGGTGCAGATTCCGGTAATGTCGATTACCGGATCGGCCGATCGAACCTCAGAGGATTCGGCACGTTGAAGCTGAAGTGCCACCATTCCTGGTCGTAATTCACGAACCCTTCGCGCTCCATTGCTGCCCTGAGTCGCTGCCTGTTCGTCGCTGCTTCTCCCGATGCGTTGGCCGTATGAGCGGCAGCGGAGAATGTGTCGAACGGCGTCCCCATCTCGAATTCCCGACCAGTAGTTAGGTCTATCAGCGTGAGGTCGATCGCCAGGCCGAGGTTGTGGCGCGAGCGACTGGCGATATAGCCGTCCGTGAGGAGGTCGGCGCGGTTCACTCGCTCCGTCCAATCGACCATCGCCAGCGTCGCTCTGACTGGACGGTACGCGTCGAAAACCTTCAAGCCGAGTCCCTGCGGCCGGAGATCGCGTTCGACACGCGCCAGCGCAGCCGCGGCCTCCCGCCTCAGAAATGCCCGGTTGGCGAGATAGCCGGGCAGTGGAGCGCCGGTGAAGTTGTTGGACGTCGCGTAGCGAAGCTCCACAACAATGCGCGGGTCCAGGCTACGCACATCGGTCAGAAGGCTGTCGGCCACTGCGTCGGGCGCGATCTCCGTCTCCGCGGTATTGACGGGCGGAGCGACCGGCGCCGGCGGACTCGAGGCCGGCCGTGAGACGCATGCAATCAGCAGTGCGCCAATTGTGACTGCTGACAATCTTCGCATACGGGAACAATAATCCGCCGGGCGCGCGATCACGAGATCTTCTTGATTCATCGAGTCGCAACCGCGCGATCACGAGACATTCCTGATGCATCGAGATTGCCGCATATTTTCGCATGGCAAGCTCCGACGCGATCAGCCCGACATCCCTCGCGCACGCCGCCCCACGGGGCCACCGTGCCGCCGTCATCGCCAGCTTCCTCGGCTGGACTCTCGACGCGTTCGACTTCTTCCTCGTAGTCTTCGCGCTCACCGCTATCGCAAAAGAGTTCCACAAGAGCGACGCCGAGATCGCGCTCACCATCACGGTGACGCTGGCGTTCAGACCAGTCGGCGCGTTCATATTCGGATTGATGGCCGACCGATACGGTCGAAAGCTGCCGCTCATGATCGACCTGGTGTTCTTCTCAATCGTCGAAGTGCTCACCGGATTCGCTCCCAACTACGCCACGTTCTTCATCCTGCGCGCGCTGTTTGGCATCGGTATGGGCGGAGAATGGGGCGTCGGCGCATCACTGGCGATGGAAAAAGCGCCCAAGGGTCGCCGCGGAATTCTCTCGGGGCTCCTTCAGGAGGGCTACGCGACGGGATATCTCCTCGCCGCTATCTGCTTCTTCTTTGTGTTCCCACGTTGGGGATGGCGGCCGATGTTCTTCATCGGCGGGTTGCCCGCGCTACTCGCGGTATTTGTGCGCTATGGCGTCGAAGAATCGGAGGTCTGGGAGCGGACAAAGCACAAGGACTGGAGCAGCCTCGGCCGCGGGATTGCTTCTCACTGGAGGCTCTTTCTCTACCTGACGCTCCTCATGGCCGGAATGAATTTTGTCTCGCACGGAACGCAGGATATGTATCCGACATTCCTGCAGCGCGATTGGGGATTCTCACCACAGAAGCGGGCAGCGCTCACCGGCTTCTCGATGATCGGCGGGATAATCGGCGGCATCGCGTTCGGCCATCTGTCCGATAAAATCGGCCGACGCCGCTCGATCGTTATCGCACTCGGGCTGGCGATCCTGATGATTCCGGTTTGGGCGTTCTCTCCATCACTCACTGGTCTGGTCATCGGCGCGTTCGCGATGCAGCTCATGGTGCAAGGGGCGTGGGGCGTCATTCCGGCTCACATAAGTGAGCTGTCGCCAGACTCCGTTCGCGGATTTCTGCCCGGGTTCGCCTATCAGTGTGGGGTGCTGATCGCGAGCTCTGTCGCCTACCTCGAGGCGCTGCTCGCGACCCACATGAGTTACGCCAAGTCGATGGCCATGGTTGCCGTCACGGTGTTCTCCGCTGCGGCGGTGATCGCCTGGCTTGGTCGCGAGCAGCGCGCGGTGGAGTTCGGTATGGTCGAGAACGAGCCAGACCCCGTTCCCCGACTCGCGCGCTCAGGCTGATTCGATCTCTTTTGCTTTCGCGGCGAGGCCATCGAGCAGAGCTTTCACGTGTACCGCGCTGGTCCTTGGATTCATCATCGTCACTCGCAATACCGGCCGACCGCCGAGCACCGTCGCAGTGATCCACCCGGTCCCGTCCCGGTTGTAGCGCGGCCGGAGCTCACGATTGAGCGCATCGATTTGCTCGACATCACTCGAGGTGATGCCGCTTCCCGCTTTTTTTCTGCCCTTCGCCCCGAGGTATCGAAAGCAGAGAATGTTCGACTCCGGCTCGTGAAGATTCTCGAAATCACCGCGCTCTTCGATCGCATCGTGGAGAATTCGCGCGGTATTGCAGAGGTGGTCGTACAGTTGCCCCAACCCGCTCGTTCCGAAGCGCTGCATCGCGAACCACAGCTTCAACACGTCGGCGCGACGAGAGCACTGAAAGCTTCGAATTCCCTGATCGACGATTCGCGTCGACTTGCCGGCGTGAAAGAGATATGGAGCCTGCTGGGCGAACGCGCGCTCGAGATCGCCTTCATCACGCGTCAGCACCATTCCGGCCGCGAGAGGCAGCAGCATCATCTTGTGTGGATCCCAAGCCAGTGAGCGCGAGTAGCGCAGGCCGTTGAGGGCGCGCGGCGGCTTCGAGGAAAGCAGGGCGCTCGCGCCGTGCGCCCCGTCGACGTGCAGCCAGATCCCCCGCTCCTCACACAACTTGCCGACAGCTTCGAGATCGTCGAACGAACCGGTCGCCGTCGTGCCCGCCGACGCCACGACCGCCATGACTTGCTTTCCTTCATTGCGAAGTCGATCGAGGGCGGCAGTGAGAAGATCGACATCGATTCGATAGTCTCTCGATGGAATCGGGATTCCTCGACGGCGCCCCATCCCGAGCTGCCCAATCGCGCGAGTCACCGCGTAATGCGCGTGCTCGCCGTACACGACAACCGGAGGATCGGCGCCAAGACCATCCTCCCACGCATTCGGAACCGCCGCATTTCTGGCCGCGAGCATCGCCGTGAAGTTGGCTTCAGTGCCTCCGGACGTAAGCGTTCCACCGGCGCCGGCGCCGTATCCAGCGAGCTTCGCCAATCCGCCGACGATCTGCTGCTCGATCATCGTCGCCGTCGGCGACATCTCCCACACCGCCAGCGACTGGTTTAGCGCGCCAATCACGCTCTCCATCCAGACACCCACCGGGAGCGGCGCGGATGTCTGATGCCCCATGTACATCGGGTGGTAGTACTTGTTCGCGTCCGCTATCACATCGCCCTCGAGGCGCGCGAGTATCTCGGCCACCGGGCGCCCGTCGCGCGGAAACTCCCCCGCAAATCGCTGCGCGAGCTCCTCGGCGGAGCAGGGCGTCGAAACCTGACCCTTCCCCGCTCGCGTCGATTCGAAATAGCGGGCCGTTACGGCGGCGAACTGTTTTCCGACTTCGAGCGAGGCATCGGCCTCCAGCTCGGCGAGAATGTCGTCGATCATGCCGCAAATTTACTGCGGCTAACCGTCGAGGAGTCCATTCTGGCGCACGAAGTCGGCGAGCTCGCCCCTCGACGCCACGCTCAGTTTCAGAAAAATGTTCGAGAGATGGGTGCTCACGGTGCGCGCTGATATCTCGAGCGCGCTCCCGATCTCCTTGTTCGATTTTCTGGCCGCGACCATCCGCGCGATTTCCGTTTCGCGGGCGGTCAATCCAGCGGCGCCGCTCGCAATCGTTCTCGGCGGCGGTCTGACGCCTCGATCGCGCATCTCTTCCCGCGTTCCGCTCAGTTCGTCCGTAGCTCCCAACCGCGCCAGGACATCGTGCGCCTTCCGGAGCTCACGAGTGCCTTCCTCGCGCTCGCCGACTTCAACCAACGCTCCAGCGAGACGGCGTCTGATGCGCGCGGCTTGGGGCGGAAATGGAATTGCTTCGAGCTGGTCCACTGACGACCGCAGCAGATCGACAGCGGCGCGAGGATTCCCATCGCGAAACCAGGCGAGCAGACCGTCGCATGCGTCCGCGTACGCGAGTCCGAGTCGGTGATGCAGACGACCGGCATCACGCCGCATTCGCGCCGAGTGGCGCGCGGCCCGATCAAAATCACGCGCGGTGAGCGCTGCCTCACCCACGATCGGAAGCAGCCACTGGAGAGCCCAGACGACGTATCCGGCTTCATCGGCGATCGCGAGCCCCGCCTCGCCAATCCGGACGGCTTCTCTGGCATCTCCCTTTGCCAGATGATACGAAGCCAGACCGAGATGAGCCGGAACTATCGAAGGGACGTCGAGCGCTCGCTCGCCGCTGCGCTGGACCGCCCCTTCCTTCTCACCACCGGCGAGCTTCCACGCGAGATCGAAGTACTCCTTCGCTTTCTCGTCCGCGCCGCGCCAGAGATAGATCAGGCCGGACCACACGTAAAGACGTGGTAGAAGAGTTTTTTGATTGAGAGTCTTCGCCAGACCAATCGTACGCTCCGCCGTCTCGAGTGCGGCGTCCCAGCCTCCGGTGCCTGAGAGATACTGAACGGACATCTCCGCCGACCAAAGCGGAAGGATCGGCGAATGCATCTCCTCGGCGAGTCTGTCGCTCGCGGCAATGTGTTCCACGACGCCCTCGGCATCTCCCTGCACCCCAGTCAGCAGGGCCATACCCCAGTGCGCCGTCCACTCGAGCATGCGCTGACCGGCGGCTTCCGCATGAGCGATCGCTTTCATTCCGTGTTCTCGCGCCAGCTCGAGCGGGCCAGTCCACGCGTATAGGAGAAGAAGAGCTCTGTGAGCTCGCGACAGCAGCGCATTGTTGTCGACACCCGTTGCCGCCGCTGATGCGAGTGCACCCTCGACCTCCTGCTGCGCCTCCCGAAGCCGACCGAGGTCCTGCATTACGATTCCCTTTGCCAGACGCAGTCGCACCGTCTTCGCCGGATCGTCTGCCCCAACTAAGGCCAGACCGGCCTCGTAGTGCGATAGCGCATCGGCGTACTTGCCACTCCAGTAGGAAGCGAGGCCCATTCGATGCTCGATTTCGGCGAGCGCACCGGACTCACCCCGCGCGGCCGCATCTTTCCGCGCGCGCTCCCACAGTCCCATCGCCGCGTCGTACTCGCCGAGGCGTTGTCTCGTCCGCGCGAGAGTGGTCAATATCTCCTCGCGAGATGCGTCGCCGATCGTGGGATCACTGTCGAGATGGTCGAGTGCGGCAGCCAGATAATTCGCGGCTTCTCTGTTTGCGTACTTCTCGATGGCGCCGCGTCCGGCGGCGTGAAGGTATCTCACTGCCTTCCGCGCCAGTTGCGGCGAGTGAGCTCGTTCGAAATGAAGCGCCAACTCGTCGGCGTGGGCCGCGGATGCATCGGCGTAAAGAGCCTCGAGCGCCTCGGCGATTGTCGCGTGGAGCATGCGTGCTCGAGCCTGCCCCAACTCGGAGTAGATCACCTGCTGGAGCAAAGGATGCGTAAAGTCGTAGCGTATCGTCGCGACGCTTCCAGTTTCCTCCAGGACGCGTTGCGCGAGGAGCTCGTCCAACCCGGCGATGATTTCAGTTTGCGACAGGGCAGAGACGCGCGCGAGCGTTTCGTGCTGAGCGCGCGTTCCAATTACAGCCGCGAGATTCGCCAGTGAGCGCGCGTTGGGCGACAGCCGGTCGATGCGCGTCTTCACTACGTCGCGAATGGTAGAGGGAAGATTGATGGTCTCCATCTGCCATCCGGTCCACCGCCCGTCGGACTGCTTCAGAGATCCTGCCTGGACGAGCGATTTGAGCGTCTCCTCGACGAAAAATGGATTCCCGCGCGTTCTGTCGTAGAGCAATGCGGAGAAGCCGCGGCTCGAAGCCTTGTCAGCTCCGAACATTTCCGTGACGATTTCCTCGACGTCCGCGGCCCCGAGCGGAGCAAGTTTATGAACGACGAGCGAGCCGAGACGCAGCAGCGACTGCTCAGTGGTTCGCAGGACCGCGTTCGAGTCCCGCTCGGTCTCGTTGTACGTTCCGAGGAGAACTATTTTCTGCGCCTCGATCTGCCGCGCGATGAAGTGCAGCAACTCCAGCGACGACGCGTCGGCCCACTGCAGGTTCTCCAGGACGATGAAGAGCGGCTGCTTGGCGGAGAGGCGTCCCAGAAACTGCGTGAAGCTCCAGAGCAACCGCGCCTTGAACTCGGACGGGTCGGCGCCGGCGGAGGCACGGTTCCGTTCGGCAGGTGCACCGAGACTTGGAAAAAGGTGCGCGAAGTCCGCTGCGCCACCACGCGTCAACACCGTCATGGCTGCCGGATCCAGCTTGCTGACTAATGGAAGCAGTGCATCGGCGAAGAGAGCGTAAGGTATGCCTGTCTCGACGGGATAAGCCCGTCCAACTGCAACCGTCCATCCGCGTTTTGACGCCAGATCGGCGGCCGCGGTCGCAAGCCGCGTTTTGCCGATTCCCCCCTCGCCGACGATGAAGACCGAGCGTCCCGCGCCCTTCGCCGCATCGTCGAGTGTTTTCGACAGGAGGGCGAGCTCCGCCGTCCGGCCGAAGAGCGGCGCTTCAGTGGGGTTTGACATCTGAGGCGTTACGTGCCCCTCGGAAATGGAGGATTCATCCGGAATTTTGCCTCCATAAACAATTGTCCGCAACGATCAGCGGCCGCCGCGACAGCTGATCGCCCTGATGCGTTAGTTTCCGAAACCTCGTTGAATTGATCGGATCTCAACAGCAAGGGCAACCGTTCTGAAAAAAACCTCGAGCGGCTCGGGCAGGCATAAGCAGAGCGCGACTGGAATCGACCTCGAAAAGCGAACCGCCGATCTGGAGGAAGCCAACAAGACGGCCAGCTACGTCGCGCACGAGCTGAACAACCTCCTCACGGTCATACAGATAAATACCGAGTTCCTGCTGGAGACTGCTGGCGACGATCCCGCCAGTGCGCAGGAGCTTGCCGAGATCCAGTCCGCGTCGCGGCGCGCCTCCATTCTCGCGCGCCAGCTGCTGGCTTCGGCGCGTCTGGAACCGTTCGATGCCAGGCTGGCCGAGGAAGCGCTCAAGATGAAAACGGGCGCCCTCGCCGCAAAATCGCGAGCGCCAGCTATCGAAAAAGCGCTTCGGTCGAGTGAGACGATCCTTCTGGTCGAAGACGAGGCGGCGTTGCGCATACTCGCGAAAAAAATCTTGTCGCAGAAGGGCTATCGCGTTTTTGACGCAGCCGACGGCGCCATCGCTCTGCGGGTCGCCGCGGCTCACGTCGGAGAAATCGACCTCGTCCTCACCGATGTGGAGATGCCCAACCTCGGCGGTCGGGGTTTGGTCGAGGAGCTGAGAGAGCTGAGCCCCAACATTCGCGTCCTTTTCATGTCGGGATTTCCGAAGGAAGAGGCTTTTCCCGCAAAAGGTAGCGGCGCCAACATCCCGTATCTCCAGAAACCCTTCACAAGCGAGACGCTGTTCTCCGAGGTGCGCGCCGCCCTCGGCTACGCGAAGTAGGGGAGACGCCTCGCGCGGCCGCGGTATGTCGGGCGTCAGCCTGCCGCGAGCTGGCTGGTGCAATTCGGGCAGCGTGTTGCCGCGGGGTCGATGGACATTCGGCAAAACGGACAAGTCCGTTTCGCGGCCTCCGCCGCGGGCTTGATGAAGATCTTCGAGATTCGCCAGGCCACGAATCCGATTATGAGAAAGTTGATCACCGCGGCGGCGAAATCTCCAACGCCGAACTTTATGGAGCCAACGCTCCACGTCGCCTTCTGCCAATCTCCACCCGGTCCGATCGCTACGATGATCGGCATGATGAAATCGTCCACGACAGCTTTCACCAGCGTATTGAGAGCCGTCCCTACAACGACGGCTATCGCCAGCGCTACGACGTTCTGCTTGAGCAGGAAATCCTTGAACTCTTTGAGCATGGCTTCTTCCGGTTACAGGGTCAGGCGGGCCGGGACAAATTAGCCTTTTCTGACGGGGCCGCGCGAAGCGCTGCGAGCTTCCTGATCGCGGCGATCCCGGCCACCGGGCCAAGCGCCAATACCGCAAAGGCCCAGCGCCACCCCGTCCGCTGCGCAATTAGTGGCACCACCTGCATTGGAAGCATGGTGAGCAGAAAGCCGAGGGAAGTTTGAACGGTCAGCGCCGTTCCGACTGCGTGGGGAGGGACCGACTCGGTCACGAGAGTGCTGAATTGAGCGCTGTCGGCAATCACGAAAAAACCCCAGGTCATCGCGAGCGCACCAAGTATCCAGATCGGCCTGCCAAAGAGCACGCCACTCAACAAGCAACAGCTTCCACTCATCACGAGCGAGATGGACACGAGCCGCTCTCTGCCCCGGCGATCGGCGAACAGGCCGCCCCACACCGAACCTGCTCCCCCAATTGCGATGGTCGTAAAGGCGAGAAGGGATATGACGCGTGGCGCGCGAAGAGATCCCCCTGAGGCTACGGCAACACTTGCAGAGAGAAACGCGGGAATCCACGTCCAGAATGCATACAGCTCGAACATGTGTCCGAGATAGCTGGCGGTTGCGAGCCGCCATTCCCGGACCCGTACGACATCACCGACATGTCTCCATGAGAACGGGCGGGACGCAAATGGATACGGACCTTCCCGGTATCCGACGGAAACAAGCAAAGCAGCGATCGCTGCGCCGATACTGGAGGTGAGCACGACGGGCCGAAGCCCGACATGGGGAATGGCCCGGACCAGATAAGGCACCGCCTTTCCCACGGTAAGAGCGCCGACGATTACACCGATCGCCAAGCCTCGCTGGGAGCGGAACCAGGTCGCGGTCATTTTCATTGCGGGCGGGTAGACCGCAGCGAGACAAAATCCGGTGGCAAAGCGCAGCGCGAGCGCGGAACGATATCCGGGAGCCGCGAGAATCGCGGCGTTTGCCCCGGCGCCGAGTAGCGCTCCTGCACCGAAGAACGTGGCGGCCGGAATGAGATCTGGCAGATTGAGAATGGCGGCGACGGCCGTACCGCAAACGAACCCGAGCTGGACGATCGTCGTCAACCAAGCGGCCTCCGACGTCGTCAGTCCCCAGATCGAGCGCAATTGCGGGGTAACCGCGCTAGCCGAGAACCACAGTGACATCCCCAACAACTCGGCAAAACCAAGTAACGCAAGGACCCGCCAGCGCGTCGTAGATGTGTCCACTTCCATTGCAAAAAATTAGCTTCGGCGGGGAGCAACTTCGACACTGGCGTACCCCGGACCCATGGTGAGTATTGTAATGCCGCTGCGACACTCCATTCTCCGGTCTCCGTTGAGGCGTATTCGTACGCCGACCCAATGACGAACCCGTCACAGGGAGCTCCGCCGTCCGCTTCACCGGGGCCATCCGCTCCAGCGGGGCCTTCCGCTCCAGCGGGGCCTTCCACGCCTACGACGCCTTCGGCTCCAGCCGCGCCTGCTGCCCACGCACCCAAGCCGGGAGTTGCCACGCTGTCGCGCGAGCTCGCCGATTTTCTCGTCGAGCTGTCAATCACTCTGAACAAGCACGCGATATACCCGGAGAGCCACCCCCTTCTGCACGGCGCGGTCGATGGAGTCGCCAATCGACTGGGAACGCTCTTCGTCGGCGATCGTGAGTCGCTGTCGATCGGAGTCGCGCGCAGGCAGCTGATAATCGAAGGGGTCGCGACCGATCCGTTGAACGCCGTGTTGAAAGAGCTTGCCACGCGTCTGCACGCGCACCACGTCGGCGCGGTGAAGTTCATTCGCGGAATCGGACGCGAGGAGCTGGGGAATGCCTTGGCGGCGCTCGCTGTCGACCCTGTTCGGTCGCAGACACCCATCGGCCTCGACATCGAGCGCGTGGGCGAGCTCTGGCCGCACGTGCGATTCTTTCCGCTCACTTACGATCGATTGCAGCTCATTGAAGATGATCCGGCCGATGAGCCAAGCACGGATCACATGGCGGCGGGACGCGCCACCCAGCTCTGGATCGGACTTGCCCGCGCAGCGCTCGTGTCGGACACCTCGGGGCCGGGCGAGAAGAGGCGCGAAGCCGCCGACGACAACACCTCGCTCGAGCCGGCCACCGTCGCTCGCGCCATCGATGAGCACCAGCGGGAAGAGGCTTACGATCAGGTCATCGTCGGATACCTCCTCCAGATAGGCGAGGAGCTCAAGACCGCCGAGGGCCCCGAAGCTGCCGGATTGCAGAAGCGCGTATCGCGGCTGGTCGGATCGCTCAAGGAATCGACGCTCGAGCGGCTTCTCGAGATGGGCGGCGACAAAGCCCAAAGGCGCCGGTTCCTCCTCGACGCTTCTCAAGGGATCACGGTCGAGGCGGTCATCGACCTCGTGAAAGCAGCATCTGCCGCCGAGGGACAAACTGTCTCTCACTCGATGCTGCGGATGCTCTCGAAGCTCGCGCACCATCCTTCCTCCGACGGACCGCGCGCCAGAACCGATCCGACTATTCGCGATGTAATGCGCCGGCTGGTCGACGACTGGACCCTCGACGACCCGAACCCCGAGGCGTATCGACAGGCGCTCGAGAGCATTTCAAGCTCGAGAAACCCAGCCACGAAGGCGTCCAACGACGCGATGCCCACCGACATCGAGCCCGAGCGCATAGTTCAAATCGCGATCGAGGTGGGCTCGATGGGACCGCAGGTCCGCGCGGCCATGGTCGACTTGTGTAGAGCCGGACGCGCCGAGGTGCTGCTCGACCTGGTAGAGCGGGCGCCAACCCCGGAGTCGGTTGCACCGGTCTGGGAATTCCTGAAAGGTGAACGCATTCTCGAAGGCCTGCTCCAGCACCCGCGCATCGACATGCCGCTGGTCGCGCGCTTCGTGAAGCGGCTCGGAATCGAGACTGCGTCGACCCTGCTCTCGGTTGCCGCCGTCTTCGAGGACGCAAAAACCCGCGCCCAGTTTTACGATCTGCTGCAAT
>Ga0209488_10001670_pt1 | contig 18883 bp, 26 predicted proteins | sample Rivendell_Oct201_8_FD_188349 | JGI IMG/M metagenome (GOLD analysis project Ga0209488, IMG submission 188349) | Vadose zone soil microbial communities from the Eel River Critical Zone Observatory, Northern California, USA -... | ecosystem: Environmental > Terrestrial > Soil > Vadose zone >...
TTCGTCACAATTGCAACTAGTACAGTAGTCACATTTATTAGGTGAGCGGGATTCTGAAACAATTATCAATCGGAAATGTCGCCTTGGTTCCACTGAGTGGGTTGGTTATACTGTGTATCCCTGAATCAGCATCACTGGGCGACGACGCGGATGAACTTTTGACGCAGTTGTGACTCGAATCTGGATTATTTACGGTCAAAGCGTCCCAAATAGGTAATGGTATGGTCGTTTAGATCTGATCTTCGATCCACGGGAAATAACGTTGCCCTCGGCCCCAGGCTAGCGCCGCAGCTCTGGTAAATCTAGGTACAGACAAGGCCCTACATCTCATGATGATTTTCGATCAATACAGCTACTGGTGTTCGGGGAAACTGTGACACACGCCGCAGTCGTACAGTTGCTGTGTCAGCATTGAATAATGAATGTATGGCTCTCCCGTGGGCTTGATGGATGGGATTTCATCGTGGTTCACCGGTGGATTGGCCCCTGGGGCCAGAGGCTCCGTTAAAAAGGCAGAGACGAGAGAACTGGTTGTCTAACACCTGCCACGCATGCTAGCCATGTCTCAATCTTATCACCCACTCGAGTCCTCTCATGGCTCTTCAAATGCACCCCAACCCGTGCCCATTGGCGCAAATACCCAAATTGGTGCTGTACAGGAATCAAACGTGACACGCTTCAACGACGAGGTGCAGGGCTTGTCTACATCAGCAGGGGCGGACTATCCCGCCCTTTTCGCTCCAGTGGAGACACAAGAAAACGAGTGGATTCCAGGTTTTGGAAGCATGGTGAGTAAATGATGACGTAATGCGCAAAGACGCTCGTGAATGACTATCTATACGCTGCAGGATCCCTTGACGCGACGAGACGAATTGAATCGTCACCTTCAGACGCCCGAGTTTACATTCGAGGGCATCGTGCGGGCATTTTTGCAGCAGCAACAGCAGCAGCAGATGCAGAGCCAACACGAGGCACAGAAGGCGGCGTCCGAGAGAGAAGCGATGGAGCGAGAAATGCGGATGCGGTCAGAACAGCAGCGCAAAATATCGAGATTGGATGGACAAGGACCAGGATTTCAGCCGAGGCGGTTTTAGTACGGGAGATGAGGTTCCGTTGCAGTTTCTTGCGGGTTGAAGGTGGTCGTAGATAAGAGCGAAGGGAATGCGTAAAACGTCCTGTATATTCGACAGTTAGCGCCGCGGGCAGGTCGCAGTTCTTGCGGATAGCATATGCTTTGAACACTGTTCTATCCGTTCACCGTGCAGTGAAGACCCATGGCGATAACTGGACACGAAATGGACACGTTATTGAACTGAGGGCTGAGGTCACATAGCAACTTTTTCCCAAGAATAGCGAGGTTGCTTGTCCAACCCTTTGGTGTTTGCGCGTCTCCAATTACAGAATGAGGACTTACGTTTACTGTCACGGTGCGTTTCCTGGAGAACATTCCCGAGTACGATATTTCCACTAGGGACAAATGTGCCGGGCATCGATTGGCACCTGTGTCAAAAAGAAGAGTCACAGGATGGGAGCCCTTGCGGCACATGGCGTAGTGGATGGATCAAATTAGAAGCCTTGAGGACTGGTAAGGCGCAATGGAAGGTCCCAATTTGTTGCTGGGTTGATGGGTCCGATGAAGATAAGCATGAAAGGAGACCTATCTGAAGTGAGATCGACGATATTCACAGCTGCGAAGGAGTTGCCTGTTTGCGGCACTTGACTGTACTGACATGACATCCATCCATACAGTCAGGCCCCGTTCAAGCCATACAGTACACAAAGGCACCGGCAGCACCCGACGATCTCATCTCATCTGTCTGATGAACCCGAAACCTACCATAACTTACCATCCGGCTCTGGACCGCTCGGCGATACCAGATAAACGTGCAACAATCCGAAGATTGACTATACCCACCGACTCCAGCTGGATGTACTGTAGGGACTTGATCCCCCCACTCTAACAACCCACTCGATGACGTCTTTAACCCATTCCCACGCTCCATGAGTGGCCACTGACCACCCTACCCCAAAGCACTAACCTATGTCAGTGCTCTTGGCAGCGTCCATATCGGTTATGTCTTGTACAGTATAGGGGTTCACGTGTCCGTTCCACGCGCTAAAGTAGGACGATAAGGTTGACAGGTTGACTGACCACTTTATCTGGACGCATTTCTGCACGCCGGCGCCCAACACATGTGCTGTATGCTGGAGCCCCGCTCACCGCACCGTTAACCCCATGAGCCGTGCCACCCGCGCTTCGATAGTGTCATCCGGCTAAGCACCTTGTCTGATATCTCAGTTACGGTCTTGGCCATAAGTTTCACAAAGGTTACTTCTTTTGGATGTAAAGGGGGGTTTCGCAAGGATCCCTCGTGCCAAATCAATGTGATGAAAAGGTGTATGAGGGTGGCGGAAACTGGACGGAAAAGTTCAAAAGTGAGTGTAGGAGTTTGTGTAGGGCCGTCGACGCCACTGAAAGTGGTCGAGACCATCGAAAAACTCCGCCAAATCCCGGTTATTCCCGCCACACACCACGTGTCAACACCACAACCATGAACCTTTCATCGTACTTCTCGTCTCTAACAGAAATAATAACGCTACATGCAGATGCTCCTGAGGAGAAGGTCACAGAGACCGAGTCTCAGAAAGACGTAGCCACCGAGGCAGAGGCAGAGGCAAAGGCAGAGGAGGAAGAAGAACCCGAAGATGTTCGTCGGTCGTAGTTTCACCCAAAGAGGTGTTGTCACTGAGTTGGCCTTGGAATATTGCAGATCCATCCCACGTTGCGGGAAGAGGCACAGGAATCATCCAAGTGCAAGGCTGCCACGCAGCACTTTCAGCACTGCACGGAGAAAGTTCAATCCGGAAAGGGCTTCAAGCACGAGGATTGTGTCGAAGAAATGTGCGTTTGCATCCTCGTTCTCGATATAATCTCATAAATGACCGCGTATCACCTCCAGGTGTACGTCCTTTTCACATGGCTGATCGCTGATGTTTGTTGATTCGCTCACTGTTACCTGAATCCCCTAGTCCAGTATGTCTTTCTTTCTTGTTCACATGGCCTTTTCTCATATTTTCAAAGCATGATGCATTGTGCCGATGTAGGTGTGCCGCCATCCTGTGCATGGCCTTGTGTTAATTTTTCACAGAATGAGGTTGCCCCGAAGCTCTTTGCCAAGCTTCGTTGAGCCTTGCCTATACTACAGGCCGTGGACAGACTCCCCTACTTTATAATGTAGTAAAGGGCCCTAGCCATCTCAAAATTAGATACGCGTTTTTTGATCTCCGTCCTTGCGTGACGTGGAGGGTTTATAGGACAACGTGCACTGTATAGTGATTCGGCGTGTCATCATCCCTCATGTTCTACGGCACTTCTCTTGTCCTATTTGCGAGTACGCTCCTCGCGTCTGCATCGGGCGTTTACGATTCTTCTGAAACTCCATTGACGCTCCCTTGGAACACCTACAATTATTGCAACGCACCTCACGTCAACGCCGCGCACTATGAGCTCCCACCCAATCGTACGGGAGCCAATCTCGTCCACGTTTCCATCGTCATGCGGCACCACAAGGTGTGCCATGCCGTGCCATGCAAACATTGCAAAGAAGCTCCACCAACTAACATCCCTGTGCCTCGCGATTGCGATAGCGCACACCAGACAACCTCGCGCCTTCTGAACGTGCACTCAATCCACCCACAGGCTGGACCTGTTCCGACGCGGCGGTTCAGTTCACCTACGATCTCGGCGGCGCCGCAATCGCGCACGATGCCACGACGCCCCCCAACCACCCGTTCGCTTCCACGTTCTGGACCGGCTCCTGCGATGCTGGACAGCTCACGCCCGGTGGGCTTCTCGACGCGTCACGACACGGAAAAGTGTGTGCCTGCGTCCGTTCATGGGGACATGAAAGGAAAAAAAAATCTAATTCTCGAACAGGATCTATGGGAACTCTACCATGACAAGTTGGGGTTCCTCTGCGCCGTGGACCCCGCGGAGATATGGGTCCGCACCTCGACGGAGGATCGCACGATGCAGGTCGCCGGCGCCATGTTAGCCGCCATGGACCCCAACGTCGCAGGCAAACCCTGGTCCGTGCACACACAGCCCACCTCCGTGCGTCCTCACCCCTCCCCGTCGCGTCGCGTTTTGACGACAATGACCTAAACTTAAAAAAAAAAAACTAGATTGACTCCCTCGTCCCGGCGTACCCGTGCCCCGCCGCGAACGCGATACGCGCCGCATACCAAGCCGTCCCCGCGTGGACAGACCACATCCAGGCGAACACGACCCTTAAGGCGCGTCTGGATGCCGTCTTTGGCACTGCCGGGCTCAACGCCTGGTCTAGCTGGTGTGAGCACGTCCTGCGTGGATTATCCGCGCGATAGTTTACAGAATTCCTTTAGATGATCACTTTTTCGACGCGTTGACCGCACGCACGTGTCATGGGCACCCACTCCCGTGCAACAGCACGACGGGTGCGTGCGTGTCCGAGGACGACGCGGCCTCTGTCTACGCCATCGGTGATTTCGAATACAAGTGCGTATCGTCATCGCCTGCGACCGTCTGAGGTCAGCTGTTGATGTGTTGCAGCTACATCTTCAACGAGGCCCAAAACTCGTCGACGTACAATTCGCTCACAATTGGTAAAGCCCACTTTTCATATGCTTCTGAACACGTCGATCAATCTATTCTAGGCGTGCTTGCCTCCGAGCTAGCAGATGGTCTCGCAGCGCCCACACATCGCCTTGCGCTCTACGTTGGCCATGACAGCACGCTGGTACGCCTCCTTGCTGTGCTCGGTGCTATCCCTCTCCGGTGGCCCTCATTCGGATCGGAAGTCGTCTTTGAGGTGTGTGCACGTAACACGGTATTTGTTCTCTTGGCCTCCTGTCCGATGCACCCGCACAGGTTTGGGAGGATCAGGCCACGCGGTTCATACGCGTATTTCACGAGGGCACAGTTCTCAGAGGAATGGAATGGGTGCAGCTGGACGAGCTTATCCAAAAGTTGAGAGGGCTCGTACCACCTGACCTCTTTAAACAGTGCATGGGCACTTGAAAGATGTGTTCATAGACTGGAATAACAACGATAATATCTAATGCGAATCCGTCTCACCTCGCGTGGCTGACTGTCCATTACCGCACAGCAGAGAGAGAGAATTGGAAACAATGGCTTCTTTTTCCATATCCCAACTATGTGGGATTACCGTCCAAAGCTCGATGACTCAAGCAACCTTAGCGTGGCGGGCCTCGGCCACGTCAAAGTTGATGACGTGCCAGATCGCTAAGAGATACTGCACGAACCAATGGGTCAGTCGTCACACTGGGGGCAGAGAGGACATACGTCGGCCTTGACATTTTTGTACTTGAAACTGTGATCAGTATATATTTTTCACGGAAAGAAAGGGAGCGCCGTACTTGAAGATAAAATGCCTACATAAACCTCGAACATGAGTATCTCGGAAGCAAAATGAGGGGTGGACAATCACGTACGTGTTCCCAAATATCAACACCAATGATAGGGACGTGCGCTTTGAACACCCAGTCGGCGACGAATGCGGGAAGGGGAAGAAAAAGGAGAGGAATGCAACACGCACAGAGCAACGGATCCTGGTTCGTCGTCGTGACAATCTCCAGCTTCTTCGTCTTTGCACTATACCCGAGCCAGCCCCAACCACTCCCCTGAATGCCAGCGGTGGTCGCGTTGAACGCCTTCTTGAATGCGTCGACGGATCCAAAGTCGCGCTCGAGCGCCGCCTTCAACTTGCCGTCTTTGAGCTGGCCACCGCCTTGCTTAACCGGGGCGAGATTCTTCCAGAAGAGCGAGTGATTTATGTGGCCTATGTGAGGAGTAAGAGAGAGAGAGAAGTAAGAGGGTGGTGGATGAAACTTACCTCCGCCGTTGAACTTGAGCGCTGGCTGAAGAGTGATCCTCTCGTACGTGGAGGGGGCCTTGGCGTACGCCTCCTCGGCGGCATTGAGACCGTTCACATAGGCCTGATGGTGCTTGGAATAGTGAAGCTCCATGATTTCGGCAGATATGTACGGCTCCAGGGCCTAAGCGGTGTTGACCAAACAGCAATCAGCGGGAGGATTGTGGTGTTGGAAGTGCATGGACAATTACATTGTACGCGTAGGGCAACTTTGGGAGGGTGTGAAGAGCTGCAGCGCGCTGAACGAGAGAGCGGGAAAGAGTAGGTCGAGCGAGAGAGAGCATATCGTGGTTGTTCCGAATGAGCGTGCTCTCATAGCTCCACACGGCACGAGGACTTACACATCATCTCATCTGTAGTATATTCGCGCCTAGAATACATCAACAACTACTACACGACCAGCTGTCTCACCCATCGTCAACGTAAAAAAGAAAGAAAAAAAACGAAAAGGTGGGTAACTAATAAGAAAAAAAAAGGGAGGAAAGCAGAGCGGGGGAAAGATACAAATCAAGGTCACAGTACGCTCACCGCCCCCACGAACTCGCTGTGCCTCGCCCTCTGCCACGTGCCACGCCTGCCCAACCCCGGTCACGATCACGGTCAACAGACGGCCCACGCGGAACCCCAGAGAATTGTCCAGGAGGATATCCACGTCCATTCCCGAATTGGGGACCGGGTTGCGACCCAAAGCCACCCAGACCCGCGCGCAGAGCCCGCGGCCCACTCGGAAGCGGGCGCACCGAGGCCGGGATGGACGGTGGCACGTACGAAGAGCCAGGGCGATATGTGGAAGAGGGCGGCAGACGATGTGGGAGCGGGCTAGACGAAACAACCGGAGACACGTTGACAGCAAAAGAGCGTGGTTGAGTAGGCGGCATGCCGCGCACCACGCCAGCTCCTGTTTCCCCATCCTCGCTGTCGGTCAGAGTGGGCGACGGTGTCCGGCTCGAGCGTGGAGAGACACTGTTCAGATGTCCGCCGCCGTCACCATTACATATAACGTCGTGCGTCACGGGTGTTGAAGCTTTCATGACCCCGACATCATCCTGCAATTGACGTCCCTTGCTTGGTGACATGCTGTGCGCAAGCTCGGCCAGTGTAGAGGCTAATGAAGTGTCAAAGTGTACGCCGTTTATCTGACGCAAGTACAAGTTTGACTCCGAGTCCACATGATTGGTTGACCCACGCAAGACTGTGGGTTCTTCCTTGGCGCCATCGTTCATCGCTATGGTGCTTTCTGTGGGCGCCTTAAGGGCAGGGACGTCTGCTTTAACAGTATCGCCTCCGCCACCCGTAACCCTCGGGCTACACGCTCTATCAATGGGTGGATCGGGCGCAGCGCCCACAGAGCCCCCATTTTTATGCGTGGGGTCCGGCGGTGACGCCGCTGCCCGGGCCAGCTCCTCTTCACGCTGCTTCTTTTTCCGCATCGCAAAATCCTTCAAGGACATTTTGACTTTTGGAGCGGGAGGTGGGGGTGGAGTTGAAGCCACAAGCGGAGGCGACTGCGCTCGAGGTTGTTCAGAATCTACCGATGACTCAGGAAGATCCAGAGAAGGTAGTGATGGCGAAGCAGGAGATGGAGGCTCTACTTGGCTCTTTGGTGGGGACAGCACTCGCCTGAGAGGCTCAGAAGGGAAAAGGGTCTGTGGTGAGGGCGAACGGGGGCTACATGATTGCGGGCATGGGGTCAGGCCCGAATCTCCAGGGTCCTTGTCCACATCCATCTGCAATGGCCGGCATGAGTCTGCGTCGGGAGAAGAGGTTGAAATGATCGATAAGAAAGAAGATGACAAAGTTGATAATTTAGGGGAAAGAGGAGAGGAGTTGGAAGAGAACGAGGCCGTCGACGGCGATAGTAACGATAAGTTAGCGAATGGAGTGGAGGGTGATGGTGACGCCTGAGGATCAGGTAGTTGGGAGCCAGAGGACGACGGAAACGACGAAAGTTTGCTGGTAAAAATGCGCGGGGAGTTTGACTGTGGAATAGATGAAATTGTTGTCGGGTCAAGAGATGCGGGCATGGGGGGTGGGGGCATAACCTTCACATCTATACCAGATGTGCGTCAGAAGAGACAAAGAGTAAGGACTTGGAATGCACACCTGAGGATTCCACCTCTATTGGGCCCTCATCTAATGCGCTACCAAGGCTATCATTGCTGCCGGATGGCGAAGGGAAAGGCGAAACAGAGCGGAGACCCTCCGTACTGCGATGAATCCAGCGCTTTCGCATCCTGGGCGGCATCTGCTCTTCATCCTCTGAATGGGGTTGAGGATCCGAGTCTGAAGGTGACGGCGAACGGTACATTGAAATGTTAACGGCATCTCGCAAATCGTGTGCACGGGGGGATGGTCTCAGATCTGGCGGAACAAACGTATTAGTAACGTCCTGGATACGTTTCTCCTTCAATTGATCACACAGTGAGGGAGGCGATGTATTCGTAACGTCTTGGGTACCTTTCTCCTCTGATTTATCATTCCCTGAATTGGGTGATGTGGAGACAAAAATAGCTTGTGCCACGGGTGCTTTACCCTTCATGTGACTCGGTGTGGGATGATGGCCATTCGGCAGTGAGTGACCGGAACCGAGGGTGGTTCCGGGCCCAACCGAGGGTTTAGGGATCATCTCGACGCCGTTCATGCCACCATTGAGCGGCGACTTTTCACGAGTGCGGAAGCCGCGCTGTGCACCGACGAGGGGACCAAGGTCGATCTTAAGTGGTCTCTTATCTACTCCGCTCGAGTCGTCGGGTGGCCGCGACATGGGGACAGTTGGCGTGGGAAGGCGACCATCAACAAATTCAGCCATGAGATTGAGGGCGCAGTCTTTGGCTTTGGAACCACATGCGCACGTGGTAAAGGTAGAGCTGAGGGCGTGCAGCATAGACGCCATTTGGCTGCGAATGTAATTGAGATGATGGGCCCTGTAAGGACAGGTGATCAAACGTGCATGAGAAGCAAAGTGAGCAATGCCGCGTACTCGAACAAGTGGGGCGTCTCGATAAGTGCGGGAAGGTGGTGGACAGCGTTACCATCGTCCCACTCCCAACCAAGGACCACCTCTTCATTCGCTTTGATGTCACGTAGCGCAAAGACGCCAAATGTTAGCGTCCCGGGATCATCACATTTGGACGGGGAACCATGCTCGGCATTACTCTTGGCGCGCGGACAAATGACGGGGCGGAGGACCGCGTTGGGACGACAACCACTACGAACAAAGCGAGCTTCATTGCCAGTGATGCGGGCGTCGAGGGCGACATCGAGAGGTGGCCCAAAGAGATGGACGAAAGGTTTTGGCATGCCATGGTGCGCATAAGCGTTGAGGGGGTCTGAGAGATAAGCAGAGGAAGGGATGATGGTAGATGTGTATGGCGTGATGAACTTTGAGGATGGTATAGACTGAGTTGTATGCATGGCATAGGAGGGGGGGAGGACGGACGGGTTCGTGTGAGAGGAGAGGATGGGGTGAGAAAACGACGACTGTGGGAGAGGGCGGATGGACGTTTGGGACAGGGGAGGGGTCGAGAGTACTACAGGAGAATTATCGAGGGGGCGTAGAGGGAAAGCAGGGTCTGATAACGCAGAGACACCGCGCCATTGCTTGGCCTGCCTACGAAGGTTGTCACTCACTTGGTGGTGGGGTACAACGTCTTGGAAAATGGGGATATAGCTGTGCATCCAGGGCTCATCAACGGTGACATGTTCGTCTTCGCCCGTGGTTTGGACATTGACCGAAGTGCGACGCTTACGCCTTGAATTGGAGCCATCGACGGCGAGGGCGGTCTGTCGGCGGTGCTTGCGGTCCACACCAGGGCTCAATTGCCGCCTCCGCTTCTCATTTTCAGCTCGTATGGCGTCCTGCTTCCGTTGGGTTTGAAGGCGTACGGCACGGTCACGATCGACAGGTCTCGGTGCGCACACCCAACACCTCCACTCTTCGGGTACACCGCCCTGAACGATTTCGAAGCAAGCTGCGTGACACCAGCGGGAGCAGTCATCGCAGGCTATTGAAAAGCCATCGTCGAAAGAATAGCCGCATATACAATTGATGGAATCTGAACCAGCCGCATGGGGCAGGTCGTCGTCTTGGGGGGCTGCGCGTTTCGATGGCACGGTCGAACATTGGTTGGCTGCGTCTGCGGCTGCGAGATTGAGCAGACCGAGGGCTGCTTCAGTTGCATCGTTTTTCATGAGGGGAGGGGTCAACGCGAGGGGTTGGAAAATGAATCCACCGTGTCGCTGACGGTTGATTGGTCGTAATTATCGTCGTTGTCGTTGTCAGTGAGGATTCGAGGCTTGGTCGACTGTCGATGGCTCGGTGCTGAGAAAATACACAAATATGCACAAACATTATGAAGCCAGGCACACTGCGATCAATGGCTGTGCAACCCCCCAAAAACCAAAATTATCCCCTCCTATTCTTACACACAGTAGGATATCTCCGCATATCAAACAGATGGCAAGGGATTGACAATGACGTGAATCGTACGGATTGAATGGTGATGCATCGCCTAGTTCTGGTGAGTGGGAAGGTGATACGCTTACAGCGATAGGATGCGAACTGAACGGCTGGGGAAGAAGAAACTCTGGCAAACGCCGAATCTAACTGTGGAGAGGGCGATATTCCCGAGGACCCAGAAGAGGCAGTCGGATAATCACTTCAAACCCCGCTAGACAGCGAATATTTTATATATATAATATATTAAAAGCATGTATGGTGTTGTCTGCCTGAAACGACACGTGATCAAACGCGTGTGGCCTTTCTTTGGGCGCGCACGACGCTTCAACTCATCGTCATGTCGGACATCCCAAAGCTCCTCTTAGATTCTCTGAATCCTCAGTCCAGAAAGCAAGCAGAGCGATCCCTTGAGGCGTACGGTCGTCAACCGGCCTTTGTTGTCCACCTTCTCCAACTCGTCTTGGGCAGTGCTAATGATCACCCCGTCCGCCTGGCAGCTAGCGTATACCTCAAAAATACTGTGAAACTCAGATGGTTGGAGGATGTACGTGATATTTGATATCCTCTTCTCTCGGTGCGTAGTTCTGACGCGCTCTAAGGACGAGTATCCTATCTCACTCTCGGATAAGGACGCCCTCAAGCCCCGACTTGTTCCTGCAATGATCGCCCTTTCCGCTTCAAACGAAAAAGCTATCCGTGCACAGATAGCTGAGTCTGTCTCTCTGATAGCCGAGCTGGATTTCCCCGAACGTTGGCCGGATCTCATCGATGTGCGTCAATCGCCTAATCTTTCCACCTTGTCATTCATTTCCATACATTTGGCAGCAACTCGTTCAATCCCTCAACACAGACGATTTTAACGTAAATCTTGGCGTTCTTGAAACAGCCCATTCCATCTTCCGCTCCTGGCGCTCCCAAGCCCGCTCAGATGCCTTTTGGTCCACCATCAAACTGGTCCACTCCAAATTCCTCGCGGCCTATTTCAAGCTCTTCGAATTTACAATCTCTCGACTTCTGCCTTCTCCAGACCAATTGCTTGCCCGGACAATGGCCGTACTAGTCGAGCTGTTTTACGATCTCACCTGTCAAGATCTCGCCCCTGAATTCGAGGATGGCCACGAAGTATTCTTTGCTACGGACAAAGGTTACTTCATGCAGCTCATGGAATGGGATCCCCCCCAGCTTCGGACTGATGTGTGTTCCTTCGGCGTCCCTTCGTGCCGCGACCAGAACTGAGTCGTCCCAGCCAGAAGAACCCACACCCTCTATTCCATCCAGGATCCGCACGGCTGTCCTCGAGATCGCTGAGGTATATCTCCTCAGATCCCACTCTGATATGCATTGACGAGTACCAGTTGTACGTCAAACTGTATCCTGAGATGCTCTCACGCTCCCAATCTGTTGGAGCCTTCGTCAAGAAAGTATGGGAGCTCGTCGGGGGTGGAAAGCAACTCGGTGTCGCGTACGACCAGGTATTTATCCCTCTTTCAAGTCCATCAAATGTCATTTTATGCAATAATCTATAGCTCGTGTCTCAATCTCTCCGCTTCATTTCCACCGCGATCCGCTCAGGCGCTTATCGCGACATCTTCGGGGCGCATGAGACAATCCAAGGGCTTATTGGTGGCGTCGTAGTGCCAAACGTCGCGCTGCGCGCACGCGATGTCGAAGCATTCGAAGATACACCCCTTGAATACATCAGAGGGGAGTTACAAGTCTCTGAGATTTCGACGCCACGCCAAGCTGCAGCTGATGTGCTCAAAGCATTGGCGAGTGTTGGTCCGGAAAGTGAGCTCGTGGCGACCAGGCTTGTGTTTGAGTGGATTTCTCGGGCCCTCGCTGAGGTTGCGCAGGGTGGGGAGGATGGCTGGAAAAGTAAAGACGCTGCGGTGTATCTCTTCGAAGCCGTCGCGACGCGCAGTGGAACCCTGACGGTGCGTGTATAGTCCACCACGCCTGCTACGCCGAGTGGGTTCATGACAATTGACGGACCTACAGCAAGGCGTGACAGCTACAAACCCGAACGTGAATATCGTACAATGGTTTGCAGATAACATTTTCGGCGATCTTCAGGCAGGCCCCAGCGGTGTCCATCCTGTCCTTCAGGTCGACGCTATCCGGTACCTCTATACATTCCGTTATCAAGTGCGTCGGAGTCCTTCTTGAAGCGCTAGCCGCACGCGCCCTGATACATACCACCTACAGCTCACAAAAGAGCAACTGGTTTCCGTGTTGCCACTGCTCCTGAGTCGCCTTGATTCCCGTGATGTCGTAGTATACACCTATGCCGCGGTGGCGCTCGACCGCATATTGTCTATGCGCGTGGGAGATTCTACAGTACTCATGTGCGTCCTTTGTGTGGACCCAGCTTCCTTTTTCATCGTATCTGCAGGTTTTCATCTACAGATGTTCAACCTTTCGCTCCACAACTCTTGAACGCACTCCTTACCAAGATCGAAGCACAACCAAGCCCCGAGCGAGTCGCAGAAAATGATTTCCTCATGCGTTGTGCGCCCGTAATTTCATATCTTAAATGATGCGAGCCCCAACGCAACCTTTTCTCTCTCGAGCCAGGTGTCACAAGGGTAATTATCACAGCAAAACAGGGACTACGCGAAGGTTATGCGGATGTGCTGCGACGGCTCGTTTCTATTCTCCGGGTCATCGCGAGAAACCCGAGCAATCCAAATTTCGATCAATATATTTTCGAGAGCATATCAGGGCTTCTTCTGTGGGTCCAGTGTCTCTCCTATGCAGTCAAACTCTGACAGCGAGTTCTATAGGTTCATCGGTGGATCACTGCCTGATTCAATATCAGTTTTCGAACCTACCCTGTTTCCACCTTTCACGGAAATTCTACAAGCAGACATCGATCGTGCGTATTTGCTTAGTATTTGACACAGGAACTCAACCCAAGCGTTGCAGAATATATACCCTATGTCTTCCAGATCCTTGCGCAAATGCTTACACTACACAGAGGCGTTCCCGTTGACTATCGCGCTCTTCTTCCCTTCCTTCTCACACCTACGACTTGGGGCCAGAAAGGCTCCATCCCTGGACTTGTTGCGCTGTTGCGCGCGTTTCTTGCCCGCGACACCGCGGCCATGGTCGAGGCAAACCAACATATTCCAGTGCTTGGAATCGTGCAGCAAAGGCTCGTGCCAAGTAAGGTGAACGATGGGTGGGGCTTCGACCTCCTGCAGAGTGTCATCCTCCATGTTCCGCTGTGAGTGAGCCGCGGCACCTTGGTATCTTGACGTTGCAGCAGTTTCTGACTGCACGACTTCCATAGAAATGCCCTTCAGCCATATTTCCGCCAGGTCATTATGACGCTACTCACACGAATGCAGCAGAATAAAACCAATACCTATGTCTACTACTTTACGTACTTTTTACTGTACATGCTCGCGATCAACGTCAATGGCCTTACCCCGGATTATCTTATCCAAACCGTAGACGAGATCCAGCCAGGGTACGATCTAGACTGTCACGTATCTTTTACTGAGCTAATAATACCTCCTCGTAGGTTATGGTCTCAAATAGTCGCAAACTTTGTCGTACCACAAGTTGGTCAGCTGGTCGTGAAGGATCGCAAGGTGGCAACTGTTGGCCTGACACGGCTGCTCACACAATCCACGCTCTCATTAAAAGACCCGAACGTGAAAACCTGGTAAGTCCTTCTCTTGCACCTGTGGGCCTTCCTGCTGATTGCAATTAGGCCCGTGTTAGTGGATCAGCTCGGGGGACTGTTTAAAGAACCAAAGGCATTCGCGGCGGCTGAGGATGCCGGCACTGGGGTGACCGAGATAGACCTCGAAGAGCAGTCAGCCGGATACCAGGCTGCGTACACGAAGCTCGCAGCAGCCGCCACGCCTTCAACCGATTTAGTGGCCCATGCCGGGAACGTGCGCTCGTACGTCGCTGGAGAATTCACGCGACTCCTTGGCACGGAGCCAGGGGTCAAGACTCTTATCGGACAAACGGATCAGGGCCAAATCCGTCCGTTCTTGTCAAGTCTTGGGATTTCTGTGTAGCATGGCGTTTCAGGGAGGCGTGACACGAGAGGGAGAGGATGAAAAGGATGCGGTGCAGGGCTACGAGTAGGTAGGTAGGACCTGTACTGATCTCTGTCAAAGAAGATATAGTTTATACACTGGAACTGATAACATGGAGGATCAACCCGCAGGAAGGTAGTGGTCGAGGAGAACGGCTCGCGTCGTCGCTTATTGATACCGCGACTCGTCGGTATCAGACCCGGAGACGATGTCAGTCGGATCCGACATGTCTCGCGCCTCGGGGCAGCCAGGCAGCAGTGTCTGCGGTCACTCTGCGATGTGCAAATGGGTCAAACCAGCCAGTGATTGTTTCGTCTCCACTGGAAAAGAGCATTGATAAGATTTTATCGATCCCTCGACCCAGTGGTACAGTGGGAGCGGTAGTCTAACAAGAGATCCTGGCATTATCGTCAGGCAAAACCAGAAACAGACCCGCAAACTATACCAGCGGCCAGTCTGACCATCCTTGTCATCCCAGTCTTGCGACGGAAGCCGGGCAGACTAGTTGAAGCGTGTGTGATGCATCTTCACAGAAGTAGAATGGATCCACAACCGTTGCCATATGCATTCTACCCGAACGGCCTCGAGAAGCCGCCTCCTCTGGGATTCACGATCAATCCCGAACGTAATGAAGACTTGTCTCTTGAAGGGGGAAGAGAAGCAGGAAGGCCGAGCCTGCTGCTCTAAAGCGTATCGTCGTCGATATTAAGAGTTTGAGCACAGATTCTCCGAAGGCGCATGGTTGTGTCTCATTGGCATGGAGGTTCAAGTTAACTCTACACGTTTACCTACACCGTCTAACCCCTACTCCTCTCGAACTCACATTCGACACCGTACCTATTGCTCCCCCTGTTGCGAGGTGATTGTGCGCTACGTCATAACCGGATCTTCTCCTAAATATAGGTGGCTCTTTCAACCCTAATACGTATTGATGCACCTTTCCAGCCCATTCGCGCCCGGCGGTGTCACTATCCAACTTTGGCAATTTGAAAGTAGACGCCATGTCTGACGGCACAACAAATAAAAAGTGCCACGGCCTGGTTGTGCTAGGGCGGAGATCTCCAAGCGATGGACTATCCGGGTCGAGCCAGCTTTGGATAAGCTGAAGACCCGAGACAACAATAGCGTGATCGTGATTTGAATACAAGTAAGGACTGCGTTCGGGTCGTTCGGGTCATAGAGGATCGAATCAACGGCCGGGAAGTTGCGAGCTAAGGGGACCAAATGCAGTGGCTCTCGGTTCTGAACCGCTTTGGTAATTGCACCCAAAGCCCTCGATGTCTGGAAGTTGATACGCCGAATGGGTCCACATAGGGTCCACGTCATTTGGTTGGAGTCGGTCAACCCACCTATCGGAAACTCGTGTGCGGCACGAATGCCACACAAGTGGCCCAATACCTGGCATTCGAACAGATGACCCCGGAGCGATGCTGCTGCGTCAGGCATTGCCGGTGACAGGGTGTAGTAAAAGTCAGCGATCACATCAGTTTTGCGAGCCCCGTATGGTTCCAGTAAGAGATCCTATGGGAGATGTCGGAGTCATCCGTTTGGGTCTTAAAGACGAGCTGCAGCATATTGTCGCCTGCACAGTGCGCAGAGCTTCCGATTAAAGTTGCGACGGACTTCGTCCCATGTTGCGATATAGCGACGGATGAGGAAGCTTTAAAGCATTGACGAGGATTGTAGCCAAAATACGAGGTCGACACCCTGAGCAACTTGAAAGAGAGATCAGAGGAACAAAGGAATATCCTACGGAGAGGCATCAGTCGAGTGATGAAAGCGATGGTGAGACCAACCCAGTTAGTAAGAGCTCCTCGTACGACCATAGTTTAACCACAAGTTGAGTAATGGCTGCGGTTGGGGGTACTTGCTTGGTCCATCTTGGAGGTAGGCCATTTGGGGGTGATGCCACAATTAACTGCACTGAGCCATCAAAACGGAGTATATGATTGGGTCCATAATCCTTGTCGGCATCAACAAAGGCCACGATGGTTTCTTCTGATGACCACGACCGAACCACCTCAACACCCTCGCCGGCGACACGATACACAGTTCCTTGTATGGCTTGGAACAGGAACGGACGACCCTCAATCATATTCTCGATCATCCTTAGGTAGAGATAGGCGGTCTTACCTTGATATCAACAAGGCTGGTGAGATCCTGTGAGACAGGGAGACAAAAAACTCACCCGTTCCAGGTTGACTAATTATCACCGGACTTCTGATCAGCTCTGAGATAGGTTTATATTCTTCACGAATCAAAAGTGGCAAAGGTAAGCGGATCGGCACCTTCTGCTCGAGCCCCAAAGTTGACAGATCCAAAAAGCTGAGGATAAATGGGAAGAGTGATTTAATTTCAAGCTCGTCCTCATCGCAATGTCTTGGTGACAAAGCTTCTGCTGGGGTGAGCGACCGAAGGAGATCGAGCTTGACACTTAAGACATCAGGGTTTGTGGAATCGTAATCTGGCGAGTCACGATCCGGGTGCAGCTCCTTCAGGCGCTGTTGTAGCGTAACATAATGCTCACGAGTGACCTCTACCCCTCGGAAAAGTTGCGGTCTAAGGTCCTTTCGATTCCAAATTTTTGGGTGAACTTCAGTTAACCAAGGGAGGTCGGTGAGCATCGGGTCGTCTTCAACACGAGATCGCTTGCCAAGGACCGATGCTGACAAAGTTTAGGCGATGGCGCAAAGAGACGTACTGTATAAAGCACTCACGTCGCAAGTAAGAGTCGGGCTGCCTACTCCATCCGGTAGACTAACAAAAACGTGGAGACGGTCGCAGTCAGGTTTCTCAGGCCATACATCACTGATTTCTCTTCTCGTCTGCAATGGCTGGTTGTTGGCATTGGGCCGATATTGGCCGGCAGATATGATTTGCTCCACATCATCGAAATCTGCATCAACCTGCGGATGTAACAAGCCAGCAGGGGCCATTCATTACATCAATGTTCACATAAAGATCGTAATATAGCCCACCTTCGTGAGAATGAGATCCGCAGCGTTACATCTGAAGTTGAAGGACTTGTCCTTCTCGTCATAAATCCGCTTCTTCAGGTGAAAAATGGTGTCGAAGATAAAATAGAGCTGAAAATAACTGCGGTCGCCTTCAACACAGCACCAGAGTTTGAGCTCGTCCATTTGGTTGGGCTAGTGAGGTGGTCGTGGGAGCGTCGTCGAAAGGGTGGCCACCAGGCCGATCACTTGGTTGTGACCTCATTCAAGCTCAATCTGTAGTGCTTAGTTATAAAAATTCCAAAAATTTGGTCAGCAGGAAAGGAACCAACTCGAAACTGGTCCATTTTTGTCTGATTTCTCACTTTGTCACGGGCAAAAAGGTGGCCAAAAAGGCTCCAAGGTGAGTCTCCTATCTGAATGGTGGAAGGGATGTTAGTTATTGCCCAAGTCACCCCGGGAAAACCTACTGCAGCGGCCACTCCAAGTCAAGCTGGGAAGATTGAGCTCGAGTGCGAATCGTGGACGCATGCCCTTGCTGGCCCCTCCAACCACCACAATTCCATCGCAGACAACTACCCCGGGCCCTATGCCTGCCACCACATCTGACCCCACCACCTCGTCCTCGACATTCCCGGGTGTGACCTTGTCCAAGCAAATCACGCCCACACCATACCTCGCCACCTTCTCCCTCTGGTGTGGGTGCTCTGAAGCATGCCATAAGGCCCTCGAGAGCCATGTGGGGATGTGGGCACCATCACAGTGCGTGCTGGCCCTCCGAGTGAATGCTGGGCACCTCCGTGCCGGACCTCAGGCTAAAGGTATTCTCCGTCAGCGATTATAACCAAGTGGAAAACATCTCTGGCAACAATCCCAACAGCGGGTGCGGATCCGTACTAGTAGCACAAAGGAGAGTTTTATAAAATCTGTAGAAAAAATAAGGTGTGAAAGGGACTGGAATCCCACAACTGGAGCAGCGTAGTCCTCGTCTTGGTGCCTCTTCGATGGCAAGCCCTGGAGGAGATTCACGCGGGGAGCGAAAAACGTCCCGGGGGAAGATGATGTCCGGTACAGGAGGTTGTCCTGGGAGACATAGTGCCACGCTTGTGTGCGAGTGGACTCTCACATTGTCAAGGCCACCGTTGTGCCATGAATGCTTAGTCATCACACCTTCGTATTCGTATTCTCGTTTCGCTCTCTGTGATTCCGCTGTTCCGTCTTTTCGAGCGAGTGATAGAGAGAGCTATGTCAATTCACCTTGGCTCTGCTACCATCGCTGCTGCCGCTGCCGCCGACTCATCCACGCCCGCACCACCTGAAGAAGAGGAATTCTATTCCTCTTGGTCCCTTTTCCTCGTCTGCCTTCTCCTTATATTATCCCTCTGGACTTCTTATTACCTACAAATCAAACGAATACGCGCCATTCATGAAACGGTCGTATCTATCGTTGCGGGCATGGTTGTTGGGTTTATTGTCCGCATC
>Ga0209488_10001672_pt1 | contig 18867 bp, 20 predicted proteins | sample Rivendell_Oct201_8_FD_188349 | JGI IMG/M metagenome (GOLD analysis project Ga0209488, IMG submission 188349) | Vadose zone soil microbial communities from the Eel River Critical Zone Observatory, Northern California, USA -... | ecosystem: Environmental > Terrestrial > Soil > Vadose zone >...
AGCCAGATTTGTCCGCTCGTGCTCGCTTTCGCAGCCATAACAGCGCCGGCCCTTGCCGACAGCGTCGCGGTCGGCACGAGCTCGAACGGCACCGTTATCGTCAACGGCAAGCCCTGCCGCGTCGTGACGACGAAGGACGGCTCGAACAGCACAACGATAACCTCCGGCGCCGGCGGCCTCAGCGGCAGCACGACCGTATCGCCGGGCGGCGGTTCGTCGGTGACGATCTCGCCCGGCAGCAACAGCTCTTCGGTCGCGGTCGGCAGCAGCTCGAGCAGCGGCGGCTCTTCGGCCGCGGCCGGTTCGGATTGCGTGATCTATCGCCCGGAAAAGAAGTAGCCGAAAGGAAATAGACGCTCGGCCGATCAGCTTGAGCCGATCAAACTGAATCGACGCGACAAAAACGGGCCGGCTCTATGGCGCGGAGCCGGCCCGTTGCGTCTCGGATTTGTCGCTATTGACCGAGATTGACGCTGCTGCCGCTGGTCGATTTGGCCGGCGGCCCGCCGGGCTCGTGCGACATAGATTTGGTCCGGCTCGTTAGCTCTCCTCGACGATCATGGGTCACGGTGTGCGACTTGCTCCACACGCCGCCGGGCTGATGCGCTTGGTCCATCGACTGGCCGCTGAGGTTCTGGTTCCCGTGCACGCCGCTATGGCTCATGACATGCCCGTTGACCGCAGCAGCGCTGCCGCCCGTGCCAAGGCTCGAGGACGAGGCGCTCGGGGTGTTCGACTCGGCCCCGAGGCCGAGGGAGGAAGCCGACGTGCCTCCGGCGGCGGCACTGCCGCCGGTTCCGACGACGCCGCTCGATCCGCTTGCCCCGGCCGAGCCCGCGCCGGTGCCGACCGTCGAGGCCGATTGGGCAAACACCGCGCCCGCCGTGCCCAACAGCAACATTGCCGCGGCCGCGCTGATGGCAAAACGACTGGTCATCTCCTGCTCCTGATCAGTGGGTCTCATTCAGGAGAACGACTGGCGCCCGGGGGTTTCCGCCGCTTGCAATCGTTGGGCGTCCTACCCGTTCCGGAGATTGCGGAACACGAGAGTGTGGCGAAACCGGGCTGTGCGCCGCTGTTAGCTCCGTGACGACGTGGTTCGCGCGAATCGTAGCGAGCGGTGAACATGGGGAAATAAGCGCGGACCGCGATCTCCCTAGGCGACGGCTAATCCAGTACCAACGCAGGAGAAGACGGTATGTGGAATAAACTCAGAGTGACGGCAATGGTGGCGAGCCTGCTAGCGGGCACCGCCGCGGTTGCCTACGCCCAGTCGAGTTCGACGATCGGCGCGGGCGGCAGCTCGGCGGGCGGCGGCTCGACCAGCACGACGCTCGGGACGGGCGGCAGCTCGGCCGGCGGCGGCACCAGCAGCACGACGCTCGGCACCGGCGGGAGCGCCGCTGGTGGCAGCGCGGGCAGCGGGTCAGCCAGTACGCTTGGCACCGGCGGTAGCAGTGCCGGTGGCGGGACCAGCAGCACCTCCCTCGGCACTGGCGGCAGCGCGGCCGGCTCCGGCGGCAAGACCGGCAGCGGCTCGGCCAGCACGCTCGGGACCGGCGGCAGCAGCGCCGGCAAGGGCAGCACCAGCACGAGCCTAGGCACGGGCGGCAGCGCGGCCGGAACCGGCAAAGCCGGCACATCGAGCACGCTTGGCACCGGCGGCTCGACGGCAGGCCGCGGATCCGGCTCCTCGTCGACTCTCGGCACCGCCGGGAGCTCGGCGGGCAGCTCGAACGGTATCGAGGAGCGGAACGAGCACCGCTTCAAGCATGGCCGTCACATGGGCCAAAAGATGGGCAACCGGCACGCCCCTGGCCTGCACTAAGCCCTGAGTAAGGGGCCGGGCGCTCGGCAGGGCTCCCGGCCTTTTCTTTTTTGGCCTGCTCTTTCTAGATCGTCAGAGCGGCCGCTTCAGGGGGACCTCGATCGGGACGCAGTTGCGCCGTCCCGCCATCAGGCAGTCCTCGATTCGCATCGTTCGGCTGATCTCTCGCACCAGCACGACGCCCCCGATGGCCAGCACGAGAATGATAACAAAGCCCATCAGGGCCGCGGTGCGGCGGTTAGCGTCTTCCTGATGCTCATGGCTGCGGCGCAGCATCGCGTCAGCCCCGCGGCGATACCAATATAACCCTAAGAGTAGCGGGCTTACCCGCCCGCGTCACGATTCAAGTGTGCGATCCGGCGCATCAATCGCGCGCAACGGACCCTGCAACCGGCGTCCAGGCGGGCGGGTCGCTCGCCGGGAAGCTTTCCTCGGAGGCTTCGAGGACGCGATCCATCGGGCGTCGCCGCCGCCTCTCGCGAACAGGCGTCCTCTCTGGTTTTCCACCGATCCCGAGCGTTTCGTACACCTCGCAATGGCCGGTGATGGCGCGCTTCAGCAGCATCGCTCCGCCCACCCCGGCGGCGATCCGCCCCCATGTCGGCCGCGACAAGGCGCGCCCGATCAAAACCGCGCCGGCGACCAGGGACCCAAGGCGCTCGCCCTGCCCGACATTTGCCGCCGCCTCACTTCGGATTGCATCGGTCATCGCCCTCTCCGCGCTCGCTCCGACAGAAAAGCAACATTGCCGGGCTGTCGCGGTTCCGGCGCGTAGCCGGTGACCGCGAGCACGCCCGCACCCAAAGACTGCCGAACACTCGCCATAGTTTCCGGCATAATGCCGGGCCGCGGCGGGGGGCTGCCGCGCAGGAGGGGAAACGCAATGCGACCGGCGGGCCGCTGCGGCGGCAGCCATCGGGGCGGCCGATGAGCGATCGGCCGCTGCGAGTCGATCCGGCCGAGCGGCTCGGCGCCGCGCTGGGGCGAGGCCGGCGCGGCGCCCCACGGCAGGGCCGCCGCCCAAGCATGTCGGGCCGCAGGCGGCGCTTGTCTCGCAGCCTGTTGCGGCTTGTCGTTCTCCTCGTCCTGTGGGCGGCCATCCTTGGCTGCGGCACGCTCGGCTATTTCGCGCTGACCTTGCCCGATACCAGTCAGCTCGGGGCGGCGCAACGCCGCCCGGCCATCACGATCCTCGCCGAGGATGGCAGCACGTTGGCCAATCTCGGCGATCTGTTCGGCCAACCGCTGACCCTGAAGGAGATGTCGCCCTATTTGCCGCAGGCGGTCATCGCGACCGAGGACCGCCGCTTCTACAGCCATTTCGGGGTCGACCCGATCGGCCTGGTGCGCGCCGCCGTGACCAATTTCCGTGCTCGGCACATCGTTCAGGGCGGCAGCACAATCACCCAACAGCTCGCCAAAGTGCTCTTCCTCACTCCGGAGCGCAGCCTCCCCCGCAAGATCCGGGAGACGCTGTTGGCGCTCTGGCTCGAGCACCGTTTCACAAAGAACCAGATCCTCGAAATCTACCTGAACCGGGTCTATCTCGGCGCCGGCACCTACGGGGTCGACGCCGCTGCGCATCGCTATTTCGGGAAATCGGCGGCGCAGCTCAGCTTATTCGAGAGCGCCGTGATTGCCGGCTTGCTGAAAGCTCCGAGCCGCTTCAGCCCTGCCAACGACCGCGACCGGGCGTTGGGGCGGACCGCGCAGGTTCTCGACAACATGGTCGACGCCGGATTTATCGCCAGCGCGGATGCGGTCGCCGCGGCGAAGCAGGGCAGCCAGCTTGCCGTACTCGGGCGGCCGGGATCGCGCTATTTCGCCGATTGGGTGGCCGACCAGGTCCGCGAGTTCGCCGGCGCCGGTGATCGCGATCTGACAATCCGCACGACCCTGGATCCGCGGCTGCAGGCAGCGGCCGAGGCGGCGATCGCGGATGTGCTTTCCCGTTATGGCCAGAAATATGCCGTGAGCCAGGGCGCCCTTGTCGCGCTGTCCTCCGACGGCGCGGTGCGCGCCATGGTCGGCGGCCGCGATTATGGCCAGAGCCAGTTCAACCGCGCGACGCAAGCGCAGCGCCAGCCGGGCTCGGCCTTCAAGCCGTTCGTGTATCTGGCCGGGCTCGAAGCCGGGTTGCGCCCGGCCGACCACTTTGTCGACGCTCCGATCCGGGTCGGCGACTGGCAGCCGCACAATTACACCAACCGCTATCTCGGCGACATGACGCTGGCGGAAGCCTTGGCGCAATCGATCAACACGATAGCGGTGCAGGTCGCCGAGCGCGCTGGCATCGCCCGCGTTATCGCGGCCGCAAACCGGCTCGGCATCACCTCCGACCTCGCGAAGGATGCGAGCATCGCGCTCGGCACGAACGAGGTGAACCTGCTGGAGCTCGTGTCGGCCTATGCGCCCTTCGCCAACGGCGGCAGGGGGGTCTTGCCCTACGGCATCGGCGAAATCCGCGACACCGAGGGACGCCAAGTGTATCGCCGCGCCGGGTCGGGCCCGGGCCAGGTCGTCGCGCCGGAACTGGCCGCGGCGATGAGCGACATGCTGGCCGGCGTCATCGGACACGGCACCGGCAAGTCCGCGGCCTTGCCGCGCCCGGCCGCCGGCAAGACGGGCACAACCCAGGAATACCGCGACGCCTGGTTTATCGGCTACACCGCCGACCTGGTCGCCGGGGTATGGCTCGGCAATGACGACAACAGCCCGATGAACCGCGTCACAGGCGGGTCGCTCCCGGCCTTTACCTGGCGCAATTTCATGATGGCCGCGACAAACGGCGTTCCCGCCAAGCCGTTGCCGAGCGCGCCGGCAGCTACAGAATCCCCGCTCGACCGGCTCCTGGGCTGGCTTTCACCGAGCGCCCCCTCCTCGACTCCGCTGGTCCCCGAGACCTGGCGCTATCCCTCACCGCAACGCGACGGCGGCGAGTAGTCCCTCACCCGCCCGCAATGGATGGCGCGGACGGGTGAGGATAAGCCGGACTTAACGGAGCGGGGAGAACTCGGCCGGGACGACGAACATGTTCTCCTGCTTGACGAACTGGCCGCGTGTTGCAGGCGGCCAGGCGCCGGCCGCGCGCGCCTCGTCGCGGATCCGGAACCGCTCGGCCGCGTCCTTATAGGCCCAGACATGGATCCATTGATTGAGCCCGCCGAGCTCGGTGTGGCCGCAGAAGGCGAGCGGCGACAGTTTGGTGCGCCCCTCGATCCGCTCGGCCCATTTCTCGGTCACGGTCGGGGCGGCGCCAGGCAGCATCGTATAGGTGCGGATCTCATAGAGATTGCCCAACCGGCGCTCTTCGAGCTTCGGCGAGAACGGCGCCGGGATGATGATCTTGCTCTCCATCTCCTCCAGGAATTCCTGAATCTTCGGCGGCCAGCCCGGCAGCTTCATGGCTTCGCCGCGCAAGCGCGAGCGCTCGCCGAGGTTCTCATAGGGCCAGCAATGGATGATCCGGTTCAGCGGACCGACTTCGGTATGAAAAAAGGCGCCGAGCGGCGACACCTTGACGCGGTCGCGCAACGCCTCGCCAAAGCGTTTCTCGACTTCCGGCACCGAGCCAGGCTTCAGCCGATAGCTACGCATTTCAATGATCATCGCGTTCCTCCAAGCGTGAGTGACCGAGCATACTAGCCAGAGAGCCCCGGCCCCGCACAGTCCCGATCAGGGCAAGTCTGCCAGCCGTTCGGTCAAGAGCGCGTAAAAGCCGTCGGCATCGATCTTCGTCATGACCCGCGCATTGCGCGGTCGGCCGCTGATCCCGCGCCAGTCGATGACCGTCATTCCGAGGGTCAACGGGCTCTGCGTCTCGACCGCCACATTGGTCTCCGCGCCTTCGAACAGCTCCGGCGCGAGCAGATATGCAATAACGCAAGGGTCGTGGAGCGCATAGGCCGGCGGTTGTCCGCGGCCGGTCTTCCGCGCTCGCGGCGGGCTCATCAGCAGCGCCGCCGCGAGGCCGCAACGATTCCCGAGCGCCCGCACCCTTTCCATCCGCTCCGGCGTGCTCATCACCTGATGCGTCAAATCGAGCGGGATCAACGTGATGGACGCACCGCTGCCGAACACGATCGCCGCGGCAAGCGGATCGGCGTGGATATTGAACTCGGCGCAGGGCGTCGTATTGCCGAGCGCGTAGGACGCGCCGCCCATGACGACCAGCTCTCCGATCCGCTCGGCGATATCGGGGGCCTTGATGAGCGCCGCCGCAACATTCGTCAACGGCCCCAGGGCACAGACGGTGATGCTGCGTGGCGGCGAGGTGCGGAGCGTCTCAACCAGGAAATCGACGCCATGCCCGGGCTGTAGCGCCAATTGGGGCGGCGGCAATTGCAGACCGCCGAGGCCGCTCTCGCCATGGGCGTGCTCGGCGCTGATCGCGCCGCCCCCGATCGGACGCGGGCAGCCGGCATAGACCGGGACCTCCGTTCGACCGGCCAGTTCCAGAACGGCGCGGGCGTTGCGTTCGGTCGCCACAAGCGGTGCATTGCCGGCGACCGCAGCAAGCCCGAGCAGGTCTAGCTCAGGGGCGGCGAGCGCCAACAGGATCGCCACGGCGTCGTCGGTGCCGGGATCGGTATCGATGATGATCGGGCGCGGCATGCTCGATGGACGCTAGCAAAACCGCGCTATGACGCCCAGTTAGGCTTGACGTCGCCGAAGAACTAAACTAGAACAAGGCAACTGTTTAGGGTTTGTTCCCCGGCTCGAACCGGGGTGGGAGATATCGATGCTAACCAAAAAGCAGCATGAGCTGCTGATGTTTATCAACCAGCGGCTGGCCGCGACCGGCGTTGCGCCATCCTTCGACGAAATGAAGGACGCGCTCCGGCTGCGCTCGAAATCCGGCATCCATCGCCTGATCAGCGGTCTGGAGGAGCGCGGCTTTATCCGCCGGCTGCCGCACCGCGCCCGCGCGCTCGAGGTCATCAAGCTGCCCGGCGAGAGCGCCGTCGCAGCATCCGCCGAGCGCAGCCGGTTTTCGCCAACCGTCATCCGCGGCGATTTCGCGGCGGCTCTGCCCGGGGCCCCGGTCGCGCCCGACAGCGCGGCGGCCGAATTGCCGCTCTATGGGCGTATCGCCGCCGGCACGCCGATCGAGGCGTTGCGCGACCAGAGTACGACGGTCGCCGTGCCGGGGAGCCTACTTTCGCGCGGACGCGAGCATTACGCGCTCGAAGTCGCCGGCGACAGCATGGTCGACGCCGGCATTTTCGACGGCGATACCGTCATCATCGAGCGTGCCGAGACGGCGGATAACGGCGTCATCGTCGTCGCGCTTGTCGACAACGAAGAAGTCACATTGAAACGGTTGCGTCGGCGCGGCGCCTCGATCGCGTTGGAACCCGCAAACCAAACCTTTGAGACGCGCATCTTTGGCCCGGACCGTGTCAAGGTGCAGGGCCGCCTTGTCGGTCTGATGCGGCGCTATTGATCGCGTTGGCAAAGCGATTCGCTTTTCAGATCGCCGCGCGAAAAACCGCCGCCTCCTGAGCGGCTTGGCGAGACTTGCGTTGCAGCGCGGACGTATGACCGAGGGGAAGCGCGCGGCAGAATAGGCAACATCGGTCAACTGATCGCATTCTGCCTAAAAACTAGCCTTCTCGTTTACCGATTATTCGTGGAATCGGTGGCTAACTCAACCAATCGACTAATCGGGCGCATTTGCAGCCGCAGGATTGTTTACCGCGTGCGGTTACGGTTCCTGTCTCGCGTGTTGGGATGGGTGAATGCACCTGCATCGTAATCTGAACAGGGGGCCGCGCAAATTGTCGCTCATGTCAGCCATGCGCTTGAACCTGTGCGGGCGGTCATCAACTAACCGCCATCACCCGGCCCGCATCGATCGAGCCGAACGGGGGTTTGGAATGAAATTTGGCAAAATACCCGCAAATCGTCGACTGACGCTGGTCGGCGCCGCGCTGTGTCTTGGGCTTGTCGCTGTGGCGCCGCAGGCGCGCGCCGCGGGCGGTGAGATCGCCGTGCGCAGCCTCTATGACACGCTGCTTGCAAATATGCGCAGCGGACCGTCGCTCGGCGCGTCCGGCCGCTATGCACGGATAGAGCCGGTCGTGCGTCGCGTCTTCGACATTCAGTTCATGACCCGGCTCGCGGTTGGTCCGGAATGGACCAATTTGACCGAAGCGCAGCGCCAGCAGGTCTCGCAGGCGTTTGAGCGCTATATCGCCGCGATCTATGCCGAGCGCTTCGACAATTATTCCGGCGAGCAGCTGAAGGTGGTCGGCGAGCAGAACTCGCCCGGCGGCACGATCATCACCAGCCAGATCGTCAAATCCAACGGAGAGCCCGTCAACATCAACTACCTCGTGCGGCAGAATGGCGGGGGTTGGCAGATCGCCGATGTCTACCTGAACGGCACGATCAGCGAGCTCGCGACCCGCCGCTCGGAATTTGCATCGATCCTGCGCACTCGCGGGATCAACGGGCTCATCGCGATGCTGAACACAAAGGCGGACGCGCTGTCGGCGCGCGCCTCCTAGGTCCTAATCCGGAGCAGCCGGCCTTACGGCCGGTTGCTCCCTTCCGCCCAGGCGATCAGGCGGCGGATGCCGTCCTCGACCCCAACCGCCGCTTCCCAGCCGAGCAGCCGCTTCGCCTTTGCCGGCGAGAAACCCAGCGCAGCTTTTGTTGTCGTCTGCACCTTCCCCGGCTCGTCGCGATGGCGCGGCTTGAGCGGCGATCCCGTTAGCTTCAGAAGGATCGCGACGATATCGTTGACCGAGCTGTCGACGCCGGTCGCAATCAGGAAGCTCTCCCCCGATACCTCGCTCGTCATCGCCATGACGTTGGCGCGCGCGACATCCCCGACATAGACGTAGTCGTGCGCCTCGCTGCCATCGCCCGCAATGACCGGCCGCTCGCCGGCTTTGATGCGCTCGTAAGATTCGATGATATGCAGCGCGTTCACGCCTCGGTGATGCTGCCGCTCGCCATAAACCGTCGAATAGCGCAGCGCGATGTAGTCGAGCCCGTAGCGCTGTTTGTACAAGCGCAACAGGTTCTCGCCAATGATCTTGCTCGAGGCGTATAGCGCCAATGCCGGCGGCGCGGTATGCCACCGGAACGGCGTCGTCTCGTCCACCTGGTCCGCCTCCGGATCGCCAAAGGTCGCGACTGAAGACGAGAAGACGACCTTTTTGACGGCGCGATGGCGGCACGCCTCGACGATGTTGAACATGCCGTGCACATTGACATCGAGACCGAGCCCCGGGTTCTGGCTCAACGGCAATGTCAGGAAACCGGCCAGCGCAAACACACCGTCGATACCGTCGAGCGCGTCGAGCAGCTCATGCAGCCGCGTGATGTCGCCGCGCACGACCCGCACCCGCTTGTCCTGCGCGAGAAAGGCCGCGACCTCCGGCGAGCCCAGCGCGTAATTGTCGAACAGCACGACCTCGCCCGCCCCCGCTTCGAGCAATTGCTCGGCGACGTGCGAGCCGATCAGGCTCGCGCCGCCGGTCAACAAAAACCGCCCGCCGCTGATCTTCATGATGCCTGTATCCTCCGCTTCTCTCGCCGCCTATCCTGCCTGCCTTGCCGAGTGAAATCACCCTGTCGAAAGCAAAGGGCCATATCGCCATGATTCATGTTATCGCCATCATCACCGCCAAACCCGGCAAGCGCGACGAAGTGCTGGGCCATTTCCGCGCCAACATGCCGGCCGTCCACGCCGAGGCGGGCTGCATCGAATACGGTCCCGCGATCGATGCCGAAGGCGGGCCGGGCGCCAAATACGGCGCCGATACCTTTGTCGTCGTCGAGAAGTGGGAGAGCCTCGATCATCTGAAGGCCCATGCCGCTTCGCCGCACATGCAGGCCTACGCCGCCAAGACGCGCGACCTCCTCGCCAATCGCGAGATCCACGTCCTCTCCCCCGCCGCGTAGCTTCAGCGAATGTGAAGGACGGCCTTGCCGGTGAATTCGCGGTCGATGAGGCGCCGGCCGATCGTGCCGATCTCGTCCCAGGGCGCCTCGACGGCGATCTGCGGTCGCAATTTCTTCGCCTCGATCAGCTCGGCGAGGAGCCGCAAGCCGATGCCGGCGCGTTCGACGCTCATCAGCTCGTGGAACAGCGTGAGGCCATAAAGCTTCACACCGCCGGTGCCGAAGAAGTCGCGGCTCTCGAAGGTCGCGGTCGGCCCTTCGGAGACGCCGAACGTTACGCAGGTGCCGTTCGGCTGCAGCATGCCGAGCGCCGCGCCGAGGGCTGAAGCACCGAGCGAGTCGACAATCAGCCAGAACGGGCCGTGCGGTTTCGCGGCGCCGAGATCACGACCGAGGACCGCCCGAGCGCCGCACGCTTCGACGGCGGCCCGGTGCTCCTCTCGCCGCACATGCCCCCAGACCAGCGCACCGGCTGCGGCGGCGAGCTGACAAGCGAGATGCCCGACCCCGCCCGAGGCGCCGTCGATCAGCACCTTGCGGCCCAAGAGAAGCCCGCCTTGGCGCAGCGCATGCAGCGCGGTCAGCCCGGCGACCGGCAATGTCGCAGCCTCCGCGTCGCTGACCACGTCCGGCAGAACCGCGACCGCGTGGCTGCGGCAATTGATCCGCTCGGCCCAGGCGCCCGACGGCAGGAGGCCAACGACCCGCGTACCGGGCTTCGGGCCGGTGCCGTCCGCCGCCGCCGACTCGACGATCCCGGCGAAATCCCATCCCGGCCGCCAACCCGGCTCGGCCACTTGCAACGCACGCCGCGTTTCGCCGCGGTTCAGCGAGATCGCGGTGACCCGCACACCGACCTCGTCGCGGTCCGGGTCGCGCAACTCGACCGGCTTGATCGCGAGCCGTCCCGGCGCGGCGGCATCGACGACAACAGCGCGGATCGTCTGCGGCATGTAAATTCCTCTCAGCAGTCACTCAGTCTGTCGTTGTGCCGTGAACAGCAATGCGCGCAGCGGCGCCTCAACCGGACCGCTGCCGAAGCGCGCATCTATCTCCCCTGCCGTCGCCTCGGTGATTTCCGCGAGCCGGTCCGGCATCTGCGCTTCGATCGCGGCGCGGATCATGCCGCCATGGGTCATGCTGATGGCGGCTTCGCGGGCCGAAGCCGAACGGATCACCTTCGTCACAGTCTCGCAGTTAGCCGCCGAGAACCCGGCTGCGGTGAGATCCGCCTGAACCACGCCGACATCATTGTAAGGAGGCGAGACGAGCGAAGCCGGGTCGCGGCCGAGAAATTCGCCCACCACCGTTGCGGCCACATCGAAGGGGCTACCCTCACGGTCGCCCCAAACATTGAACATGAATCGCCCGCCCGGGCGCAACACGCGCCGCGCTTCACGAAACGCAGCGCGCTTGTCGGGAAAGAACATGACGCCGAATTGGCAAACGACGCAGTCGAATTGCCGATCATCGAACGGCAGTGCCATCGCGTCGGCCTCCTGCCACGTTACGCGCTCGATCCCGCGATGCGATTTGGCGCGATCGAGCATGGCCGGGTTGAGATCGGTCGCCGTAATCGAGACTTCACCGGGCAGCAGGCGCGCGAGCGCGCGTGTCACGACACCCGTGCCCGCCGCCAATTCGAGAACCTGGCCAGTGGTAATCCCGCGCAGCCGTTCCGCCAGGTCGAGCGCAAACGGCTCAAACATGACCGGCACCAGAATGCGGTCGTAGAATTCCGGCATCGAACCGGCGAACGAGCGGTTCATGTCGGACATGAGCGGCGGCCCTCGCTAGCTCTTATCGGTTAGCACCGGCGCGCGCGTGACGATGACCTCGCCCTCGGCGGTCAGCCGCACGAGATTGACCGTGTGCACATAATCGGGCGAGCCCGAATAATAGGCCGGCACCGCGCCGCTTCCGACCTGGGCGGCGCGGTCCCAATGTCCGAGCGCGACGTAATCGGCTTGCGTGGCGTCGATCATCGCGTCGCTGATCAGCCAGGACGGGCGCAGCGGATTGTGCCAGGTCTCGGGCGGCTCGTAATGCCCGTGCCCCATCGCGATGTGCCAGCGCATCGCGCGCGGCGGCGGGTCGCGCAGCGGCGGCATGTCGTGATAGTCGCGATGCGCATTGCCCCAGATCTCTAGGCCGAGATTCAGGAAAGCGATGCTGCGCTCGTTGGTGATGCCGAGTATCGCGACATTGCCGATCTCGTCGAACCGGCCGCGCATCCAGATCGAATCCGGCGTTGCTGGGTCGTGATTGCCGGGCAGTATCACGAGCGGCAGCTTGGCCTCGGCGAGAAGCATGCCGGCACGGTCGATCGTATCCGTCGTGACCTGATGATTGTCGAAGGTGTCGCCGGCGAGGATCACGGCATCGGCGCCGAGCGCGCGCGCCGTCGCCAGCACGTCGCGCAATACGCCGGTGCCGTCGCCGCCGTGCAATGCCGCAATCCGGTCGTCATCGACATGCAAATCCGACGAGTGGACGAGGCGGATGTCCCTCATCAGTTCCGCTCGAAGTCGATGCGCTCGGTGACCGGCAGGCCGTAGAGATAGCGGCGCAGGCAATCGAGTCCCAATTCGACGGCGCCGAGCCTGACCCATTCGCGGCCGCCGAGAATGCGCGAGCGGCGCGAGGCGACATCGTTCTCGGTGGCGATCGCGATGCAGATCGAGCCACCGAAATCGATGCGGTCGGCCCCCTCATCGAGATCGATCAGCACGGCCAGCGCATGGCTTGCGCCGCTTTGCCGCCGCGCCGCGCTCGCCACCGCCTCCGCGGCTTCACGGGTAATCTCGCACGGCACGGTCAGCGCGAGCGCGTCCCACAATTCGCCGGTGTCGCGCGCGACAAGCCCGCGGCGAAAAACCGTCTCGGCGCCCGGCAGCGGCGCAATGCGTGCGGCCATCTGGCCGCTCGTAAACATCTCGACAATTGTGAGCGATCCTTGCTGTTCCTTCAGCGCTTTCAGGATCATGCCTTCGAGCGTGTCGTCATCCTCGGCGAGGATGAAATTCCCGAGTCGCTTGCGAACCTCGGCGCTGACCGGCGCGAGCTTCCGCTCGATATCCGCCTCGTCGGCGCCGCGCACCGTCACCTTGGTTTCGATCTGCGGGTAATGCGCGCGAAAGCCGAGCTTGGCGCTGCCGTCCGGCACCAGCTCTTCGACGCCCTGCAACAGCGCATCGACATGCGATTCGCCGAGCCCATAGGAATGAAAGCGCTTCAGCCTGATCGCGCTCGGCGCGCCGCCGCGCGCCAATAGTCGGGGGATAATCTGCTCTTCGAGCATGCGCCTGAGTTCGCGCGGCACGCCGGGGGTGAAGAAAAATCGGGCCTTGCCGATATCCATCGCAAAGCCGCAGGCGGTGCCGATCGGATTGTCGAGGATCTCGGCGGTCGCGGGCAGCATCGCCTGCTTTTTGTTGTTCGGCGACATGATGCGGCTGCGCCGCTGGAAGAACGCCTCCATCGTCGTGAGCCATTCTTCGCTGAGCACGAGCTCGACACCGGCGGCGCGGGCCGCGATCTCCTGCGACAGATCGTCGACCGTCGGCCCGAGCCCGCCATTGACGATGACCGCGTCGGCGCGCTCGCCGGCATGCAGGAATGCGGCGAGCAGGGTGTCGCGGTCGTCGCCGACCGTCGTCCCCCAGCGCACCGACAGCCCGACATCTTCGAGCTTTTGCGCCATGTAGCTGAAATTCGTGTTGACGATCTTGCCGGTCAGCACCTCGTCGCCGGTGCAGATGATCTCGATCAGCATTGGGATGCCTGTGCTTGAAAAACCCGCTGCGCCGTCACGCCATGAAGTTGAGGCGCAGGCCTGGTTCCGGCCATTCCATCGCCCCGAGTTGGCCCGAGGCCGACAGCGTGATGTAGGCAGTGCGCAGATCGGGGCCGCCAAAGCAGATGTTGGTCGGGTAGACGTCCGGCATTTTCACTTGGCGTACGACCTGACCCGACGGCGAGATGACCGTGATGCAGCCGGCGATCAATGTCGCGACGCAGATATTGCCGGAGGCCTCGACCGCCAGGCTGTCGAAGCGCTGGAAGCCGGGCAGGCCGCAGACGCACCGCCCACCATAAGGTGCCGGGAACGGCTCGTGCTTGATCTTGCCGGGCTCGAGGATGTCAAAGGCGAAGAGGCGCGAGCTCTCGGTATCGGCGACATAGACGGTGCGCTCATCCGGCGACAGCCCGACGCCGTTCGGGGTGAGCATCGGGTAGGCCAGCTCGACGACCTGGGAGCCGTCCGGCAGCGCGTAATAGAGCCCGCCATGGTCACGCTGGTTCGCGTACCGCTTGCCGAGATCGGTGAAGTAGAACCCGCCCTCGCTATCGAACACGATGTCGTTCGGCGCCGACAGTTTGTGGCCGTTGCATTCGCTGTAGAGAACGCGCGTCTCGCCCGTCTTCGGATCGATGCGCTGGATCGAGCCGCCCTTGTAATCGGGCCCGGGCCCCGTCGACAGAAAGCTCGGATTCGTCTGATAAACGGCGCCGCCGTTGTTGCAGACATAGAGCGCGCCGTCGGGCCCGGTGGCGAGCCCGTTCGGCCCGCCGCCGGCCTTGCCGATCTCGCTCTTGCTGCCGTCCGGCGCGACCCGCGTCACCTTCCTCCCGGAAATCTCGCCGAGAATGACCGAGCCGTCGGACATCCATACCGGCCCTTCCGGAAAGCCGAGATCGCGCGCCAGGATCTTGATATCGGGCATTCTCCACTCCGCCTGCTCAGCACCGGTTTTACCCTCTCCGCCCTTCAGGGGGGAGAGGGAGGGGCCCACGCCGCAGGCGTGGGGCGGGTGAGGTGGGTTTAACTCGAAGCGCTCCGGAAGCCCCCACCTCACCCCGGCCCTCTCCGGCCCGCCCATCAAATCCAAGAGCGGCGGAGAGGGAGTTGGGGTCAGCCGTTGACCTGGCGGATAATTTGCGCCCAGCGGTCGAGCCGCGGCAATGTCGCATCGGCGCCTTCGGCCGGCAGCATCGCGACCCAGCGCACGACGCCCATGTCGCGATAGCGCTTCAGCTGATCGACATCCTCGCCGGCGCCCATCAGCGTGATCGGCACGTCCTCGAATTTGCGGCCGGCCTCGCTCAGCATCGCCTTGAACTTCGGCAGGTAGTCGTCGATGTCGCCATACGGCGCGCGCCCGGCGATCGGGGCCCAGCCGTTGCCGTAGCGCACCGCGCGGCGTGCGGCATGCGGAAAGGCGCCGCCGACGATAACCGGCAGCGGGTTCTGCACCGGTTTCGGCCAGGTCATCATCGGCGGAAAGTCGACCGTTTCGCCGTGGTACTCCGGCTTCGTCTTGGTCCAGATCTCGCGCATCGCCTCGATCTGCTCGCGCATCTTCTTGAAGCGTGTCGCATAGACGGCGCCGTGGTCTTCCATCTCGTCCTGGTTCCAGCCGCCGCCGATCCCGAACAGAAACCGCCCGCCGGAGACCTGGTCGAGCGACGCCACCGCCTTCGCGGTCTGGATTGTGTCGCGCTGGATGACGAGGCACACGCCGGTGCCGAGTTTGAGCCTCTTCGTGACCGCCGCCGCGGCGCTCAGCATCACGAACGGGTCCATCGCGTCGTAATACTGCTTCGGCAAATCGCCGCCACCCGGGAACGGCGTCTTGCGGCTGAGCGGGATATGCGAGTGCTCCGGCACCCACAGCGACTCGAAGCCGCGCTCTTCCAGCGCCTGGGCCAGCGCCGGCGCCGAGATCGCGTAATCCGTCATGAACATCAAGACGCCGAAATCCATCGCTCACTCCTGGTCAAAAAGGGGGCAACCCTGGGTCAAGCTTATCCGGGGTAGAGGCGGCTCGGCCAGTTTTGATTATGCGACCGACAGATCGCCCCAGCTAACGGCTCGCTCGACGCGCACGGCAATGACCGGGAGCCCAGCCAGGCTCATCGCGCGGTATTGCGGGTAGCGCGCCCGCAGCATCGCCTGCGCGGCGTCGTGCTCCGTCCCCGTTTCGAGGATCTCGGCCGGGCCGCGCAGCATGACCCAGCCGAGCCGCCGCCAATCCTCGTCATAGCGGTCGGCCACAAAGGCCGCCTGCGGGTTTTCCAGGATGTTGCGCACCCGTTTCAACGGCCGGTCCTGACGTTTCGGCTTCTCGTCGATCGTGATGTAGACGGTGCCCTCGGCGAGCACATAGCACACCGGGATCACATGCGGCATGCCCTTGCGGTCGGCCGTCGCGAGATGGCCGACCCGGCAATAGTCGAGAAACCGCCGCTGCGCATCGGATAGCATCGCGCGATTTTGCCGGATGGCGGGCCGGTTGCCTATCGCTTCGGCCGGATCGTACGATACCCCTCCCGCTCGCGGAGACAGTGATGGCGGAAGCATCGACGGTCGCGCTCAGCCCCGAAACCGTGCTGGCGCAGATGAAGCAGAACGGCGTCACCGACATCGTCTGGCTGCCCGACAGCGAGACCAACTGGCTCTATCTCTTGATGCAGGCGGAGCCGTCCTTGCGCCTCGTCGGGGTCAGCCGAGAAGGCCATACGATGTCGATCGCGGCCGGGCTCTATGCCGGCGGCCGGAAGCCGATGATCCTCATCCAGAACACCGGCATGATGGAGTCGGGCGACTCGATCCGCGGCTGGCTTTTGAGCCTCAACATCCCGGTCGTCATGATGGTCGGCTATCGCGGCTGGACCCGTCACGGCGTCACGACGGATACCGCGGCGACCTATACCGAGCGCTTTCTGATGGCCTTCGGCCTCAACTACTACCTCGTCGAGAGCGACGCTGACGCGGACCGCATCGGGACCGCCTTCGCAGAGGCCGAACGCACCCGCCGGCCGGTCGTCGTCCTGGTCGGCGACGAATATCACGGCTTCAATCGCTAACCCGGGGGCACCCACAAATGATGCGCATTGCCGAAGCGCTCGACGCCTTTCGCCCGCATCGCGGCGACGCGCTCGTCGTGCCGGGCCGTGGCGGCCGCTATTGGGTCGAGCAGAGCTCCCACCCGGAGCTCGACGCGCCGCTCGGCGATCCGGCGATGGGCGGCCATGCCGGCTTCGGCTTGGGGCTCGCCCTCGCCCGCCCCGAGCGCAAGCTGGTGCTGTTCGATTCCGAGGGCGACATTCTGATGAGCCTCGGCATGCTGGCGACGATCGCCGAGCAGGCGCCCGCCAATTTCTATCATTTCCTGCTCGACAACGAGTGTTACGCGACGACCGGCGGCCAGCCCGTGCCGAACGCGAAGAACGTCGCGTACGACAAGCTGGCGCTCGCCTCGGGCTATCCCCGCGCCCATGCCTTCGAGGAGATCGGCGAATTCGCGCGCGAATTGCCGGCGATCCTCGGGCGCCCCGGCCCGGTCTTTGTCTGGCTGAAGGTTTATCCCGAAGTCGAGAATGAGCCGATCGGCCGGCGCCGCCGCTGGCAGACCCGCTCGCGCGAGCAGGTCATGCAAGATTTGCGCGGCGGCTTGGGGATCGCGCGATGAAAGCAAACGGCGCGGCGGCAGCGGGCGGCAAAATCGACGCCGGCACCTTCGATTTCATCGTGACCGGCGCCGGCTCGGCCGGCTGCTGCGTCGCCGCCCGGCTCAGCGAGAACGGTCGCTACCGCGTGCTATTGCTCGAAGCCGGCGGCGAGGACCGGTACTGGTGGATCCATGTGCCGGTCGGCTATTCGCGGCTGTTTGCCAATCCTTCGGTCAACTGGATGTTCGAGAGCGAGCCCGAGCCCGAGCTCGAAGGCCGCAGCATGTACCAGCCCCGCGGCAAGGTGTTGGGCGGCACCAGCTCGATCAACGGCATGGTCTATATGCGCGGCAACCCGGCCGATTACGATCTCTGGCGGCAGCGCGGCTGCGCCGGCTGGGATTGGGACAGCGTGCTGCCCTATTTCAAGAAAGCCGAGGACCAGGAGCGCGGCCCGAGCGCAACACACGGTGCCGGCGGGCCGCTGCGCGTCGTGGACCAGCCGATCCGCTGGGAATTGGCCGATGCCTTTGTCGCCGCGGGGGTCGAGGCCGGGCTGCCGCGCAACGACGATTTCAACGATGGCGAGCAGGAAGGCGCCGGCCCGTTCCAGAGCACGACCAACCGCAAGCGGCGCTGGAGCACGGCGCGCGCCTATCTGCACGAGGCGCGGCGGCGCCCCAACCTGGCGATCCGCACCAACGCGCATGCGACGCGGGTCATCATCGAAAACGGTCGGGCGAGCGGCGTCGAGTTCCTATGCAACGGCGTCCCGCATGTCGCAAAGGCGCGCGGCGAGGTCGTCGTCTGTGGCGGCGTCTACGGCTCGCCGCAACTGCTGCAACTATCGGGGCTTGGCCCGGCGGAACATCTGAAACAATTCGGCGTCCCCGTGGTTCGCGACATGCGCGGCGTCGGCGCCGATCTGCAGGATCATTTCTATGTCCGCCTGGCGTTCCGCTGCACCAAGCCGATCACGCTCAACGACATCGCCAACAGCCCGGTCCGCAAGCTCCTCGCCGGGATGCAATATGTGTTTTTCAAGAGCGGCCCCCTGACCAGCAGCGGCATCTGCGCCGGCGCCTTTGCCCGCAGCGACCCGCGTCTCGAACGGCCGGATCTTCAATTCAATTTCAGCGTCTGGAGCTTTGCCGAGCGCAACCGGATCGGCGCCGTGCCACACCCCTTTCCCGGCTTTACGGTCAGCGCCGTCCATCTGCGGCCCGATGCGCGCGGTACCGTGCTGCTCAAAAGCCCCGACCCGCTCGCCGCGCCATCGATCCGCTTCAACTTCCTGAGGACTCGCTACGACATCGACGCGCTGACCGCCGGCATGCGCCTCGCGCGCAACATCATCCGGCAGCCCGCCCTTTCGCCCTATGTCGCCGAGGAGCTGGTGCCCGGCCCCGACTTCGAGAGCGACGCGGATTTCGAGGCGGCGATCCGCCGCTACGGCATCTCAAACCTGCATCCTGTCGGCACCTGCCACATGGGGACCGACGCCGAGGCGGTGTGCGATCCGCGCCTGCGGGTCAACGGAATCGGCGGGCTGCGGGTCGCCGACGCCTCGATCATGCCGTCGGTGCCGGCCGGCAACACGAACGCGCCTTCGATTATGATCGGCGGGAAAGCCTCCGACATGCTCCTCGAAGACGCCCGCGCCGCTT
>Ga0209488_10001675_pt1 | contig 18850 bp, 23 predicted proteins | sample Rivendell_Oct201_8_FD_188349 | JGI IMG/M metagenome (GOLD analysis project Ga0209488, IMG submission 188349) | Vadose zone soil microbial communities from the Eel River Critical Zone Observatory, Northern California, USA -... | ecosystem: Environmental > Terrestrial > Soil > Vadose zone >...
GAGGAACGCGTCGAGAGTAGTATGTAGGTCGCGTAGGAGCGTGCACACGAGGACCTGTGCGATTCTGTAGGCACAGAAAAAGGGCGCGAAGAGGGCGCGGTACTCTGGAGCCGGGACGCCGAGGATGTACCAAGCCACGGTTGTCTCGAGGTATATCGGGCTGGCATCCCAATGTCAACGTCAACCCCAGTGCAGACAGAAGTAAAAGGGACGTACTCGTCGCGTTTGGTATAATCAATCGTATATCTCAACAAGGCCCCAAGCCTCAAACGCACCGACACGGGTGTCCCCTCTCCCTCGTCATCACCAGTGTTATTATCATTATAATCGCCATCATCTTCCTGGCCGACATCCTCCTCATTCTCAAAATACGGGGACGCAGCGCCCGCGCCCTCTGGCGCACAGTCAGTGTCTGCGTTGTCTAACGCATCATCAAGCCCGAGAAGAGAAATCAGCTCCAGTGCGAGTGCGCCGCTGGCGGCCTTTGCTTTACTCGGGCGTACATCAAAGACAACCCAGTCGTGTAATAGGCGGACGGGCTTTTCTTCATCCATGCCCGCTGCAGTGAGAGAGAGAGGATCGTCGGATTCGCCGAGGAGGAACGCAATGTCTGGTGCACTCTCGGGGAGCTCGTCCGGTCGGGGGTTGTAATATGACAACTCATTCTTATCCTCCTCTTTCTTATTTCCTGCATCCTGGACTGGCAACGGGGGTTCGCGGATGTGACGTTTCGCCGGCTATTATATCCATGTAATAATGAGACAAGAGGGAGGACTCAGAGAGAGGAGGGGATGTAGCGCACACGATCGTCTATGTTGCCGTATGTCTTGCGTTTGCTGTTCCTAACAGGTAACTCTTCCCGCTGTGCTCCTTCCTCTTCCTTCTCGTCGTCGTCATCTTCACTAGGCTCATCTGGGAAGCTAACCTCCCACGCAGTTGGGCGGCGCGGACGGTGGGGGTTCATCGAAAGTAATTTCGAGTTGCAGGACCGTGACTAAAAGGCGCACGAGGACCGGGCCGATTGGGTCGATTGATGCCACGTGCGAACCCCCGTCTGAATCTGATAATGTCTCAAATATACTATACAAGAGTCCCATACTACGGCAACTATTAAAAAATAATCACGCAAGGGTGGCAAATCCAATTTGGACGTTGCCGACATCCCAAGCAGAATAGATGTTTTGGAGGAAAACGTCCCCAAGAACCCAGAAGTCTGTGTCATGTCACAGTCAGCTTGGCACACAGGGAAAGCGACAGCTAACGTACTACCCGTGAGACTCGGGTCCGCAGACGCACCGGCAGCGCAGGTGCTAGAGCCTTCGGAGACATGTCCAAGGTTAAATGTAGCAGGAGAAATCTCGACACCCATGCCTCCAACCGAAATAGAGATGGGAGTATTAAAGTCACAGGGGACTGAAAGAGAAAACTGAGCATGCGCGGTAGCGAATCAGCAAGTTGCACAACGTACTGGTGTAGGTACCCTCACCATCCGCCTGGGCGCCAGGAATCGAGTCGAAGAGGGCCTTGATGCCATCGGGGTCGCCAATGATCAATGAGCTTCCCGTGTCGAAGATCGATTCAGTCTGTCCCACCACCGTGTTTCCATTCACTGAGATAGAATCGAAGGGTGCTTGCCAGAAGCCCTAACCGGCAATCGAACGTATTAGGATTCATGCAGCATGCAGGACGACAATTTCTGGACGGCAAACCTCAACGGACAAGGGGACCCAGGTGAAGCCACCCGTGAAAAGGGCGTCATTTACGCCACCAAGGGAGAGCTCGGAGCCAGAGGTGGCAAGCTTAAGTCCGAAAATCGGAGAAGTCACTACGCCCTCAGAGATAAGAGTCTGGAATGGCGGGCTTGCATGAAAGACGGATATGGACTCGAAGGCCATACCCATCAGGCCGTCTGGTGCGAATTCATCGCGTTGAAGTCCCATAGAGTAACTGGTTGCAAGTCCGAGTGTCTGATTATCAGCCTATGGTGTGACGGATCAGAGATGATGTTGTATGGCACAAGGGAGACGTGGGGCTTACAGTGAGGCCTGCGATGCTAACGACATCAGAATATTGCTCGCCACTAACAACGGAGCCGTCTCCAAAACTTATATCGAATGGAACCCCGAGATCCTGGGAGTTGGCGCTAGCAGACGGGTCATATGTCTCATGTCCCGAGCAGCTCGACGCACAGTTCACGGATGGCACGAAGAGATCGCTGCTGCCAGTGTCGAAGTCCACTGCATATAACGTATGGTCGGATGAGAAAATTGGAGAGCAAATAAGAAAGATAATACCGGTCAAAGAATCGGCCTGTGTGCCAATTGAGATGGAACCATACCACAACAGAGCGTTGTCGTCGGTCAATGGTTCGCTACCAGTGTCACGCTTGCCCAACTGCTTGATTCCCCCTGCAAGGGGGTGCACCTTGTTAGTATTTCTTTGATATGCATCCATGCCATTTGCGAACTTTCTGCAAGTATGCTACATGGTAAGGGACTGGTGAAAATTGTAAAATTAGGATGGCCTACGCAATCGAGTGCTTGATATGGCTCCTTAATTTGGAAGGATCACCGACACCTTTAAGACCGCCGCGCTTAGCGATAGGAACTGCGATACCGCGAGAAGTGGGAGGCCCGATCAGTGGGACAGCTGCTATAAGGAGGGGAAGTGTGACGATGAAAAAGGTTGAAGAGAAGTACATGTTAGAAAGGACTGGAAGGGTTTAGGTCAAAGGATCGGATGAGGATTGTAGACCCCCAGGAATATAGGAAGTACTGCTGGTATTTATACCCACTGGAAGGGTGATTCCATCAACCTAGGGAAACATGTTAACGCTATTACGCATGTGCTATCCTAACTTGAAGTAGCTGCTAGATTGGTACGTGTCATCCTTATGACCGTGACATCGGAAGTAAGTTTGAAGTCGACCTTTCACCCTTCTAAGCGAGAATCCAGTGGTTCGATTTATTTCCCTCATGCTAGCATAAATCGTAGTCTGAGTCTGTGATGACAGGATACAGTACATACCGGTAGCCACCCATCATACGAGACGTGAGAATCGTGGGTGTTTGGTTCATGCCAGTGTTAGCCGAGGTCCGCTTCCGGCGCGTTGGGTATGGAAGTCGTAAACGCGAGTCAAATGTGACGAAAATATGCGTGCTGTCGGGGCAGTATTGACGCCAAATATAAATGAGTATGGAAGAGGGAGGAGCGTCCGACGGTCAGGTTCAAGTTGTTGAAGTAACTTGGATTGAACAGAACAAGGAAAGAGCGTCTGACTTTCAAGTTTGTGACGGCCGAACAACAAACCAGTATCAATTGGCTTAGCCACCGCTGGCCCCACCGGGCACGGTCGACACTAGACGATAGATCGAAGACGGGGACGGTATTTGACAGAGATGACAAGTGAATGGGCAGATGGGCGGAAGACATCATGCCAGTGATGATCCCCCGCAATCGACAGATCGCTCCATTTTGACTTGTTCGGATCGAGATGGACTTTCCCATATTTCATACAGTCGACTCTGTCATAACTCGTACCCCATAAAATGCATTGTCACATAGGTTTGAACAGGCGGACTGAAACGTTCACATCTGCACGAGCCTTGCCTTGTTCATGGTTGGTTCATTTCCGCACCATATTTCGCTGGACCTCTCTGAACGGGTATGGGTTATGACAGAGTCGTCGACTGTAATAACTATTCTTGCTGTAATCCTTGTTGCGGTTCCAAAGTGCTGGTGCTGGATGTCTTGTGCCGACAAACGCGATGATGCATTCCCAGACCGCGGTTTTGATACACCAACTTAGTACGCTACATATACTACGGTACCACTGGCACGTTTGACACAACCTCAGTCTCTTTTTCCAAAGACTGACTCGCGCTTCTGCGCAACACGAAGCAGCAAGGGCGAGAACGACGATAGAGAGTAAGGCATCGTAATGAACACATCAATGGTGGGCCTCAGTCAAAGCAAGGACGTCATAACGACAGCATGGACGGAAACTAATAGAACAAAGAGAGGTTGTCGATCAATGCCTTGAAAGGGTTCGCATTAAGTATCAGTCGCATTTCCGCGATACTCGTTAGAGTGATACCGCAATACTTATCCGATTCACGTTTCTTGTAATGGGTAGCACATGACTCGGTCACACCAATGTGCATCAACACTTCTCAGGCTGGATTTCCAAGCGAGGATAGTTATTAGTTGTGTGGTATTTGATAGGTTGTTAGAAGATGTACAATAATAAAGGCAACACTACCCTACCCTGGCGAGAAGGCTCCAACAACCTTCAAGCAAGGTCAGCAAACCCGATGCGGCCATTGCCAACATCAAAAGCGGTGTAAACGCCTCGGAGGAAGACATCACCCATAATCCAGAATTCTGTACTGTGGTCAGCTTTATCCCCAGGAAGAATGGCGTCCACTTACGCAAAGTGATGAGCGGGCCAGCATACGCGGCCGCACCGCCAAGGCAAGTAGAGCCATCGTCAGAGATAGGTCCAAGTTTAAATATCTCGGGAGAAATCTTGACTTTCTTGCCTCCAACGGAAACGTATATAGGTGTATCAAAGGTGCAAGGGACTGAAAAAGAAAAATGAATAGGGGCGACAACTAGTAAGCCGCACTAAACGACATACTGGTGTAGAAAAGGACGCCTCCAATTCCAGACTCTAACACGGCTGGCTTGGCACCGGGAATTGTAGCATACAATGCCGCGATGCGGATCGGGTCACCAATGATCAGGGTGGTGCCGGTGTCGTAGATCGCGGGAACATTCAAAATCAATTCGGCAGTTACTCCGTTTACTTCGATTTTATCGAAGGTTGCTTGCCAATAACCCTATTTGGTAGAAGTAGGAATTAGCAATTTGCACAGGAATCACACTTTGCAGACGTAGCAAACCTTCTTGGTGAGGTTTAACCAGGTGAAGTCACCGGTATAAAGGTCAGTGTTTACACCACCAAGAAAGAGCTCGGCGCCGGAGTCGGAGAGCTTGAAACCAAAGACGGACTTCGACACTACACCCTCGGACATGAGAGTCTGGAATGGCGGCGGTGCGTTATAGACAGATATGGATTGGAAACCCATGCCCATCAACCCATCTGCTGGGAAATAGGTGCTGTTGAAACCTGTAGAATACTGGTCTGCAGCGCCAAGCGTTTGCGGATACGCCTAGGGCAGGGCATGTTAGCATCTAGGGGAAATGAGAAATCACGGCCTCGCATACAGTCAAGCCTGCAATCTTAACGAGATCGGTATATTCCGTGCCAGAGACAGAGGAACCATCTCCATAAGTAAGCGTGAAAGTATTCCCAAGTTTTTTGGAGGTAGAGCTAGCATTTGGGTTATACGCTGTGTGACCCGAACATGTTGCTCCGCAACTCGATGAGGGTAAAAAGAGATCGCTGCTCCCGGTGTCAAAGTCCACTGTGTGAGACAAAGGTCAGACATCAGGTTTTGCAAGGCAGAAAGGGAGGCCATACCTTTGAAAGCTTTCTGAGGTGTGCCGACATAAATGGTCCCATACCACAACACATTGTAGTAATCCGTCAGTGGAACGCCACCAGTAGCACGCTTGCCCGCCGACGGCTTGATGCTACCGGCGAGCGGGTGTGCCATACCAGTGTTATGCTGATACGCATCCATGCCCCTCTTGATCTTGCTGCAAGGATGGATGTTAAGTCATCAGAACTTCTAACAAATCTTGGGAAAGAGAACCTACTCGATCGAGTACTGGACTTGGGTGGCATATTCGGAAAGACCAACAGGGGAGTTCCCGCGTTTGGCGATGGGGATTGCGATACCACGAGATGAGAGAGGCTCGGCCAGTGGAATGGCTACGGTAAGTAAGGGAACGGCAACAAGGATGAACGAGTGGAAGAAGTGCATGACAGAAAGGACAGGAAGGGCTCTGGTTGGCTGGAAAATGAACGGAAGAGGACTACAGTCCCTGGGGATTGCAAGTGGCTCTCAGGGAAGATATATATTTGGGAAGGGGCCGTCCCAGACGTAAAAAGGGGGGAGTGTAGACTTGCCGCTCCGGTTGCCGTTAGGGGATTGTTACCGTATCCCGTTAAGAGGGCTTGTCCATTCTACGGTGATATGCTTCCATGGCGTTAGCACGCACATCTCCAGTCACATTATCGATAATATGATTAGCAACTTGCGAATGAATTTTCCCGATGAGATGACGGGAGTCACCATGAGCATGTGCTGCCATGAATAGCACTGGAAATTGTCAGGACATTAATGGCTTGCATTAGAGACTAGAAAGACACCTGTTGTGGTAGGATCGTGTTAGGTCACCAATGCCCCAATGGCAAAAGAAAACGTCCAACTGGGATGCGATGATGGTTAGACTAGGGTCAATGCTGCATGTGATCTGTCAACTCAACTCTGCTAAGCGAGCCAGTTGACATCCGGACGACTGCAAATTTGAATAATTAACTTCTAGCGCAGAATCTATCTGGCCATCGTAATCAATATTCAGCTTGGCCACTGCGACAGAAGCCTGCGTAAGTTGAATTGAACGATAAAAATAAAAGCAACTGACGACACGGAAAAAGAAAAAGGGTTAAATGTAATTAATGCTCTTAGTGACGGCCCGCAACGGTCCGTTTTGCCGGAATGCCCGAACTGCAACTGCTTCTAGCAATTCAATTAATCCTGAACTCGAGCATATACACGGAAAGTCATGGCATTAATTGTCATTTCATTACTTCTATTGTAGCCAGAAGCGGCCCGCTCCACAATGTCGAAAGCCGGGGCCCGGGTTAATTCGACAGTGACGGACTGCAGGCATTTTCCAATGAAATCCAATTCAGTTGCAAAAATCTGACCAATCAGATCTCGCAAAATAGCCGACTGAATTGAATTACATTGGAAAATGCCTGCAGTGAGACTCGAATTTGAAAGAGCCATGCGACACTGTCACGTGATGCCTATGTGACGGATCAGCATGAGCAAACACAGCCCAAGTGACTTCAAAGAGACTCGGGGCCCAACGCAGCATGGGCTGTAGATGGGTAAGGTGGCGAGGAGCCCGACTCGGAGGAGGAGTGTGTCCGGCATCCCTTTGCTGTATTGACGAGAGAGATCGACTGTATCTCCTTGTCACCTTGTCAACTTGAAACACACACTACCGACGCGCGCTATTCGTTTGGCATATTCCATGCAGTCCACCCGTTGACACAACCGTTCACGGTATTCACATTCACCAAACTGTGGTGTGTGGATAACGTAAAGCGCCGCTCTGCAGGTCTCACAAAAATCGATCCCTCAATGTAGCAACCAGGCCTCGCTGGTTCAACAGGCCAAAACTTGACGTCCAGAAGGAGACTGGGCAATTGCATGGTGAGCAGACCTTCACATCTCCATTTCTCGCACGAGCAGGAGTTGACGTGGTCCGCGAACGTACACGTGCTTGTCACGCGAGGCAAAACACCGTCGGACACGCGCCCGGTTTCCAGGCTGTGGAGTCTGTGGAGCCCTTACAGAGGGTGACATAGGGAATCGGCTCCAAGATGGAGTGGAATCAGACGCGTGTATTCCATACGAACGCATACGAACCTCGGGCAAATTAATGATACCACACTGACTAAAGCCACGTCTCCACGTCTCCAACTTGAAGTTGCACAGATTATACCGTAATTAGCCGTGTATCGTAATCGTCATCCCTCTGACCCAACTCTCCACTCTACCCAAGAGAACTATTCCTGTCCACAGAATCGAAGAAAAACGAAGAAAGCAAAACAATCGTGTCCTCAGTGTCGCAACGTACATTACATTGCGCAGTGCATGCAGTACATACACACATGGTTCATCTTCCGGCATTAATTCTTTCTGGTCGGATGGGCACGTGAGCATGGATGCACGTGATTACTTTGCTACTGCTGCGACAGCTGTTGCTGCTACCGCTACCGCTGCCACAGTCGCTGCCGGTGCGGCGGTAGTGGTAGTGGTCGTACTAGAGGTGGTGGTGGTGGTCGCTGCAGACCCTGCGCCCGCCGCCGCCGACGCGCCAGCAGCGGCGGCCGCATAACGGTCATCTGGGCCTGTAAGTGCGCCTTCGGGTACGGATCCATTGTTCGCGGCTGGGTCTGTGGTCACCTCGTGGAAATCTATACCAACTCTCTTCAATACGTAAGAATTCCAGTCTTGCGGGCAACACAGCGCACCCAGAATTTCGGCATACATCATCACCTTCCAGGTATCGACAGGGAGATCAGCATCGTTGAAGCTCCAATCGAACTTTTCTGCAGCGACCGGCTCATCCGTCGGGTCGTGGTAGGGCGCAACGTACTCGTGGGCCAGACATTCGGTCGCATTGATTCGCTTGCGTGGATCAAAGACGAGCATCTTTTCAAGCAGGTCCAATGCGCTCTCATCATTGCATCGCAACTTTTCGCTGAATGGAACCCGTTGGCGTTTTGGCAAGCTCTGCACAAAGCGAAGGGTCTGAATCCCCATTTTTGGTCAACAAGCGCTGTGGAGAAGAAATTCTGGTTGGATGGCGTACGTACGTTTTCGCTGCAAATGGTCTCAATTACGTCATCCGGCGGTGTGCCAAGCAACTCGGTGATAATCGAGAACTGATTCACGTCTAGAGTAATCGCGATTTGAGAGACAAGAGGTTTATAGAAGAAGTGTGACGTACGGTCCTTTCCAGGAAAGAGCGGCTTGCCCTCAAGCATCTCGGCAAAAATGCACCCCGTGCTCCAAATATCAACCGCAACATCGTACTTCTGCCACGTGAGCATAATCTCGGGGGCCCGATAATACCGCGTAGACACGTAGCCGGTCATTTGCGGATCCTGTATTCGGGCAAGACCAAAGTCGCATATCTAGGTTGCTGCGCTGTCAGCCAAGAGACACAGGACGGGACGAGTTCGCACTTTGAGATCGCAATTCTCGTTTACGAGGATATTACTCGGTTTCTATGAAGGGCGATGAGAGGGGGTAAATCAGAGATAGGAACGATCCTGTGGGCCTACAAGATCGCGGTGGACGACTCCGGCCGAGTGCACGTATTTGAGTCCGCGCTGAGCAGTAGAGATAAGGAGGGGCCAAACGTTGCGATGAGGACGGTGCTTACAAGAATTTGGTACAAAAAGTATTGAATAAATTGCTTCTCTAACGGTCGTGAGGTGAGCAGCCGGTGAAGGTCAGTACCGAGAAGCTCAGTCACAAAATAGCTGACCGGGAAGGCGGTGAGGGCAGAGACGAGAGAAGGAGATGACTGGACGCACATGTCCTCCAAAGGAGAGATGAAAACGTCGCTAAGGCTGATGATCTGGTGAGAAGAGAGAATTGGTGTGCTGTAAAAGGAAGATGTGAGAGAGGAAAGCTCGGACGAACGTTTTCGTGTTGAATGTGCTTGAGGAGCTTGAGCTCGCGATAAGTGCGTTTGGAGAGGACCGGCGTGCTGAAGGGCTTCATAATCTTCTTGATGGCAACAGATGCGCCTGTGAGTTGGTCTTTTGCAGAACTGAACGGAAGAGGTAGGAATAAAAGGTGGAAGGAGGAGAGGGAATGGAGGTACCATACTAGCCCAAAAGCTCCTGAGGTGCCATGTCAAGTCGAAACTTGTCGAGAATTGAATGGATGGGGGACGCACCCATGCCGACAGGTTGAAGATCGACATATCTTGTGGTGACCTGAGATCGGGGAGGAAGGATGAGAGAGAGGGTGGGCAAGGCGGGAGATGGAACGGACCTCGAAGGAAGTGCCGAAGATGCTGAGTTTGACGAAAGACATGGCGATGGTAAAAGGCAGAGGGAAATAGGGGTCCAGGTGGAGTGGGATTGAGTTTTTTGACCTCACCCAGTTGACCTCAAATCGGTGGAGCCACAGAAAAATCTTTTCGACTGGCCAGGGAGATGTTTCCCATCTCAATTATCTCTTTTTTTTTCAATTCCAAACGTAATCTCTCCACCCACCGATACACAGTGGGACCTATGTCGTCACAGGCGATCACATAACAACCCTAGTACAATGACAGTCGATCTTCGATCAACAAGATCCCCTATTCTACTCGAATGCACCACCCACTCCATTATTAGTGCAGCCGCTGACGATGGGAGTACTATGGGCGTCCAAAATTTGGTCCCCATGATCCCACGTTTGATCACGGGTTATCTATCCGAATCAGGCAACTTTGGATATGAGGTGACAACATGCGCACGGTAAGACCTAGTACGCGTCAGAATGTTCGAACGCGGCTCGTTTTCTCCTTGTCCTGGACCCTGGACTCTGAGAGAAAGGCCATGCAGCACACTGCACACGCGTTCGATACTCAATGTTTGAGTTGTTTATGCTCTGGTGTAAGCCTTAACGAGTTCGGGGACACAAATGAGAGAGGAGTGAGCAAAGGGGAGGTGTCGACAAGGGAAGCTAGCGAGTATGGAATATTGGTTGGCGTAAAGACCTCAAGAACCGTGGCGGCGCGGTGGCACAGTGGGTCAGTATAGCGTCGAGAAAGGTGCGAGAAAACTCAGTCAGGGAAGAGGGGCGCAAAGAGAAGCAAGGAAGCAGTTTTAAATTCAGTTGTGTAAGGGGGACATGCCATGATAGTGGTTGAGTGCACCTTGCTTGCTCACCCCGATACATCATGGCCAACTAGCACGTGACGCGTGTGCAACCACTCAGGTAATCAGGTAATCAGAGTGTACTCAGCTGCAGACGTGCTCAGTCAGACGCACTAGCTTTTCATCCTATCCCATGTCCATCCGGTTTGTTGCACGCACTCTACGCCCCGTCCCGGTGCGCTATCTCTCTACTAGCAGTGGAGAACCCACCAAGTCGTCCAACCTCCCGCTCTACCTGGGTGGCGCAGGTCTTGTGGGGCTTGGCGCCTACCTTTCTCTCGGCGGCTCGTCTGCACCGTTCTCCACTTCCGCGACGGCGACAAAGCCGAAGTCCGTCAAATCCGCGCTGGACCCGGAGCGCTTCCTCGACCTGAAGCTGAAGGCAATCGAGCCGTACAACTGGAACACCGCGCGCTTCGTCTTTGAGCTTCCCGACGGCAGCGCGGCACTCTCGCCCGTCACCTCGCTCGTCGTCGTGCGCGCGTCCGAGGGCGCCGAGGGTGCGCCCGTGGACAAGAAGGGTAACCCTGCCATACGCCCGTACACGCCCATCTCGAGCCCGAACCAGGAGGGCGAGCTCGTGCTGCTGATCAAGAAGTACGAGAAAGGCGTCGTCAGCAAGTACGTGCACGAGCGGCTCAAGCCGGGCGACACGCTCGCCATCAAGGGCCCAATTCCCAAGTTCGCCTACCAAGGTACGCCCCCCCCCCCCGGCGTCGGGTCTTTCCGTCTTAATCGTCGGTGCTCACCACGCACGCACGGCGCTGCTTGCTGCTGAACAGCCAACGAGTTTGAGCATGTTGCGCTCATTGGCGGCGGCTCGGGCATCACGCCGCTCTACCAGCTGCTCAACCACGGGCTAAACGACCCGGCGAATCGGACGCACTACACGCTGCTCTACGCCAACGTGTCAGAGGGAGACATCCTCCTCCGCGACGAGATCGCCGCGCTTGAGCGCGCGCACCCGAACACGTTCCGCGTCGTGCACACGCTCGACAACCCCCCACAGGGCTGGAAGGGCGCGTCGGGGTACGTGAGCCGCGAGCTCATCAAGGCGCACGTCCCCGCAGCCGAAAAAGGTACAAAGATAAAGGTGCTCATATGCGGTGCGTTTTCCACTCTTTGCGCTCACATTGTGCGCGTGTCGTTCGTTGGTGCTGACTTTGGAATCCTGCAAACAGGCCCCCCGGGACAGGTCAACGCGGTCGCAGGACAGAAGGACGGCATGAAGCAGGGCGCCGTAGGTGGCATCCTCAAGGAACTGGGATATACCGAAGACCAGGTGTTCAAATTCTAGAGCTGCTGGACAGGGGCTTTGTTCCACCAAAAGTTGCTTTCAAAACATCAGAGAAGAGGATTATTTACATGTTGATATCATTCGTTTTTTTGAATACGAGTGTTCTCCTCGTCGGGGCGTGGCGATGGACCCGCCTCCTCTCTTACCTACCTGACAACCCGTATGCGAGATGATCACCGCGAAAGCCTCGCCAACGACCCAGCCAGTTCTCGTGGTCCGACAAGGACTCATGGCCGTCGACGACGTTCGATTATCTCAGGCAGTTCAGGACACCGGGTGAGGTACGAAATTGTTTCAACGGAAAGAATCACGCCTGTCATGTGACATATGTCTATCCGTTCTGGCCCGAATTAATGTGCTTGACTTGCCCGCTCGTTTGACCTATCTTAGACGTAGTACAAGATTTATTATTTTGATCAGTTACACGCTGAATGCGAGTACAAGTGGGCGGGCGGCAGCCAAGAATTCGTAGCAACAAGTCCTAAGACTCGTTCCGTTTTCGACATTCGGCCGCCTCTCAAAACATTTTGTTGATACACCCATTAGCGTACAGCTCTTTCTTTACTTCTTGAGCAGGGCGGGCCAAGTTGTGCCAGCAGAGATGCCCTTATCGCCTGCATACGATGAGTTGCTTCCGAGTTCCTCCCTGAGTTATAGCCACAAACAAGTCAGAATATATAGAAAACGCAGGAGTCAGGAGCCCGTACTCGATGCGGAGCAGTGCATTGTATTTCGCGACACGCTCGCTGCGTGCCGGCGCGCCGGTCTTGATCTGACCAGTACCGAGTGCGACGACCAGATCCGCGATCAGAGTGTTCTCCGTTTCGCCAGAGCGGTGGGAGACCATGACACCCCAGCCATCGGACTGTGCGAGCTGCGCACTTGAATACAATTGTTAGCTTCTCCCACACAAGGTGATCTTTGAAACCCCGACGTACGCCTGAATGGACTCCGAGATGGTGCCAATCTGGTTGACCTTCAATAGAAGACCGTTGCATGCCTTCTTCTCGATGGCTGTCTTGATGCGCAGTGGGTTTGTCACAGTCAGGTCATCGCCGACGATCTGAATGCCAGACTTGGATGTCAAGTGGGACCATGCCTCCCAGTCGTCCTGGTCAAAGGGATCCTCGATCGAGACGATGGGATACTTCTCGGCGTAACTGCTGTACAGATCGGCCAGCTCGATACCAGAAATCCACTTGGTAGGGTCCGAGTTCGGGTTCTTAAAGTCGAGGTCGTACTTGCCCTCCTTATAAAATTCAGATGAAGCAACGTCAAGCGCGATCTTGATCTTTCCCTCGTAGCCGGCTTTCTTGATCGCTTCTGTGAGAAGATCGAGTGCCTCCTCCGGACTAGATACGTTGGGTGCGAAACCTCCCTCATCACCCACGTTCACAGCTGTGCGCGGGAACGCATCAATGCGCGAGGAAGAAGCGGCGTATAAGCGCGCAAGCGACTCACCGTCGATGCCGTATTTTGCGCTGATAACCTTTTTAAGGGTGTGATAGGTTTCGCTGCCAATTTTTATCGCTTCGGTAAAGTTGGACGCGCCAGTGGGAAGAAGCATGAATTCCTGGAAGGCCAGCTTGTTTCCAGCGTGAGAACCACCATTGATGACATTAAGCGCGGGGGTCGGCAGCACGTATGGGGGCTTGACGCCTGCTAGCTCCGCAAGGTGCTGGTACAAAGGGACGCCTTTCTCGGCCGCAGCAGCATCCGCAACCGCAATGGATACGCCGAGAATGGCGTTGGCGCCGAGCTTGCCCTTGTTGGGTGTGCCATCGAGCTTGATCAAGAAGTCGTCTATCTCCTTTTGCTGCGTAACTTTGAGACCGGACTCGATCAGCGCGGGCGCGATAGTGTCGTTAACATTAGCGACGGCCTTGAGGACACCTTTATCTGTGTGTGAGTCGCGGAAACGACGCTGGAGGAGGCGCGCGTACCCTTTCCGACATAGGCACTCTTGTCACCATCACGGAGTTCGACCGCTTCATGTACACCGGTGGACGCGCCAGAGGGTACAGCAGCCCGGAAGCGACCTATATGCGCTGTTATATGCCAGGCTCGCAAGTAGATGATCGATACATGCCCTTGGCAGTGTGCAGGTCGACCTCCACGGTCGGGTTACCACGGGAGTCGAAGATCTATTGTCAGTGTCGGGTGTCAGACGCACGACGGCAGCAGGGGAAGAGAGGTGAGACTTTCCTGGCGGGCGTGAACTTTAGTGATGGACATGATGGTGGAGTGAACGAAGCGAAGAGGGTGGAAGCAAACAGAACGGGGGGAGTATTTACGCTGACCGAAACCGGCCGATAACTGCTCTCACGCTGATTATCTCCACCCCGCCCGCATCGGTCCTGCCCAATTCTTTGAATTGCATGGCTTCATGCTGGCGCGTCGCCTTTGGCTAGAGTTCAGCGCTTTACGCAACCTTTAACCCCCCTCAGGCCGATACTCCCCGAATCTCCATTCCGCTGAAAGGGCGAGATAACAGAGCCAAGAGATCGGCGCACAGAACAAGTCACGTGCGAGTGTCCACTAATACTGTACAGTAGTTCCATTTTAAGCTTCATATGTTCTCACGAGTCAGCTGTAAGCGATGTCGGGTATTCGGCGCTCAAGAATTATTGAGAGCAAGGGCCTTAAGTTATAAGTAGGTTCTAGAACAGTACATGATACACCGCCAGAGACAAACGCATCATTTTTCCCTCATGAGACAACAAGCGATCAGTTACACTATTCTGTTGACAAGTTTGCACTGCACTCACTCGCAACGTCCGCCACGGTGAACAAAATATGGATAATAGCCTGTGCCTACGAGTCAGCTCTCAAGGTCCAATGGACATGTTTTGAAAACTGCGATGCACCACGACCGCGTTCTATCGGGTTCGACCGTTTACATCTATGATCACATATCTTTTACGGTCGACAAATGCGAGTGGTTTCATCTTCAGATCCCATCGTATAAGAATGCTCAAATACATCGGACCGCTGGACGTGTTGACGCGTGTGGTAGGGTTTACCCGATAACACGGCAAGCAACGAAGGACGTAAAATCCGATACTCTATCGATTCGAGAACGACAAGAGTAGCGTGCGGGATGATTTTCATCCAAAAGAGCGGCGCATACGAGAAAGTCAACTCGTATGCTCGCTCACCGCCTCTTCTTTCTATCTCGGTTTCGACTCCCATTCTGTCCTTGCAGGGACCTGAGCAACAAGGCCTTTGCTCGATTTTTGTTCTTGACATTTGCAGTTTGGTAAAAGTTCTCTGCTTTTTTCTGGAATGCCGGCGTGAGTCCTTCAGATAATTCCAGGAAGAAATTGGAACATTTACCTTGTTTGTTGTCATTCGTGTTTCTTTCATTTTCCTCGCAGGCTCTTTTGAGTCGTCGTCCGAGTATTCTTCAGCTTGGCAATGGATCAATTAGCGAACACCGAGGGCTAAAGTCCCACGCACCTTCTTCGGGAAGAGACGTTATTCCAGACCACTCCTCTTCCTTCTCGTCCTCCTCTCCGGGATACACAGACTCCGTCAGTGCTGTTTTCCTCTCTTCCATAAAAACATCTCCCCAAGCTAACGGTGCATCTTCTTCCACCTGCACATCATCAGCGGCTGCCTCCTCGTCCCCGTCTTCCTCATCACGCCCATCCTCGCTCTCGCCATGTAGATCAATCCCTTCTAGTGACCGCACGTCCTCCCCAACAAACGTATTCTTCTGCATGATCGAACCCAAGTTCTGCTTGACACCTGGTACACGCTTTTCTTCTATGGTCTCGCTGTCCTTGTTCTTCGCAAGCCGCCCGCGCTCCTTAGCCTCGCGTTCGTTGAGTTCTGCGGGGCGCTCTGGCGGCGAAACAAAGTACGGTACGCGCCCGCGCACCCAGTCGCTTAGAACAATCTTAGCCGCGCTCTCGATGTCTGGCTCGCCGCCCTTGAGTAGCCTGCCCTTCCCGCGTGCGAGTACATCGAGGAAATCGTCCGCTCCCCAGGAACCAGTTTCTGGCACGGTGAGCCCATAAGTGCGGGCAAGATAGAGCGGCTTTACGCGCATGAGGAGCTCCGGGATGTGCTCCGACGGCGTTGAGAGCGCTTCCACGCGTAGGACTCCTTTGAGAACTGTTGCCGTCTGAGAGTCATGCGCGGAAGTTGGGACAATACCGGGACAGTCGATGAGGTAGATACGCCGTGTCAACGTGATGTATTGCCAGACCTAAAATGCCACCTCGTATCGGGACATACTCGGAACGTCGTGCGCAGCGAGCACTGACCTTTGTTTCGCCGGGCACGGGTGCGACCCGGCACACCTTGCCACTCTTCAGCGTGTTGATGACGCTGCTCTTCCCTACGTTCGGATAACCGATGAACCCAACCGAAATTTGCTTCTTATCCGAGTGTAACTGGGAGAATTGTCGCAGCAGCTGAATGAGCGAACCCTTGCCGAATGAATGGTTTGGCGAAGCATGGAAGGCAATTGTCGGGTATCGCGGCGTCAGGTGTTGGATATACCGTGCCTACCCACATGTCAGCAGTTTCGCGTAGAGGAAGGGAACGCTATGGCATACCGTAACCCAATTCGGCACAAGATCGCACTTGTTTATCACAAGTACAACCTGCTTGTGGGCCTTTTCCTTTCGTATATATTCCAGTACGCTCTCGCAGAGCGTACCAAGCGGATCTCGTGCATCGAGTACATGCAATAACACGTCCGATGAGTCAATAACCTTGTATAATTCGCCATATATCCGTCGGGAGGTGCCCTTCGCGTATATCGGCTCGATGTAGTCGGCGTGAGTTTGTTCCATCACCACGGGCGCAATCGCTTCCGTTATTTCCGCCGTCACCTTTGCTTGTGCAGCTTCTTCAGCAGCGGCTGCACCCAGTCTGCCCAGCTCCTCAAATGTACCAGCATCGATGCGCGCGCGCTTGCGCTGCGCCTTGGGGCCGAAAGTAACCGAAAAAGGCTCCGTCTCAACAATATGGGAGCGCTGCGCTTGGGTTAGTCAGATACGCGAGATGGATTATAGTAGAGCCATGCGAACCTTGCGCAAGTTTGGGTTCGCGGCATCGTCGAGGAGTTGCATGGGAAGCTTGTTGCGCCGTAGAAGCACCGAGTAAGGGTCATGCTGCTTGGTCTGCAAGCTCGTGCGGAAGTGGTCCAACGCTGTCTGTGAGATCACCCGGGTGTTTCCTAAGACGCGTGATCCACCATAAGCAAGGTTGTCGAACCTACAAGACCAAGCTAACAACAAGAACGAGACGCACCGAACCACCGCCGATCCGGCTGCACTCTTCCAGGCGTCGTCTCATCCTCTCCCTTCTGAAATGCTGCAGCCTGGATGATTTTCCCGTCTCGGTCTCGCACGGCCTTGCCACCAGAGAGCATCTTGAGCCGCTTGACTTGTTTGGCATCGCGGTAGAAATTCTCGCCTTTGACCTTTTGTTGATGGTGCTGAGACACAGATGAGCGTGATTTTGAATCAGACGATGACTTTTTTGTGGGCGCCATCTCTGCGAGACCTCGGTCCTCTGAATTTCTTGCCATTGTGGATTCGGCCCCTCATATATGGTATGTCATTCCCACGTTATCGCTACCCGCGCTACGTACGGGCGATGACGTAAGGAAGATAGAACAACAAAATCAATATATTTGGTCGAAACAGCTCTGTTTGTTGAGATATGTAAAGAGGGAGGAGGAGATTGGGGAGTGGCCTAGTCTGCTCAAGTTGGACATCCTGTCTCTCTCTCGACGTGCTCGACAAAATAGGACGGTCGTGACGGTCGTTCATTCTGATTGTTGAAGGGAAGACAGTAACCCCAGTGACAAATTGCAACCAAACAGCCACACACTGATTTTTGAGCGGCGGCAGCGATTGATTTTCCGGCCCACCCAATACCATAGGAGAGTCAGCACATTTGTGTCGGTATCCCCAATTACAAAATCACATGGGTCAATCACCAGCGACCCAATTCCAGTACTAGTCGCGAGATCGACCATCGACCGAGAGGACCGAGAAGTCCCCATCGCTAGCCAATCAGAACGCTCGGAACGCATGACGTCCGCCAACTACAAGGCGGGCGAAAAATCGTAGGCACTTATAATATGAAGATTTGCAGCGCCAGGGTGAACTTCACTATTCGTATGAAGGAACAATACTGTCAGTGATCACAGAAGCCACCACATTAATTGAGTGTGTCACCTCCGGATCGGGTGGTGGCTGGACGAGTGGAGAGCATGTTAAATATTAGCTCTGACCGCTCCGGGGAACCCTGAACAAATGATAGAGCTACAGTCTTCTCATTTTGACGTGTCATTTGTGTAAGAATGCTGGATCTACTGGATCAACTTGAAAGGGGCGGGCTTAGCCCTTACTTGCGCCACAACACCTTTAGCTCGTTACCGTAATGGGTCACGTGTAATCACTTCTTCTATTTGTCGTCTTCCGTACCTCGTTGGCAGACAAGCCTGATGTCAATCAGGTAATTCTCGTCCTTGAACCCTCAGGTTTAGGTCCTTCGTGCGCGCACGATGCCACTCGTACTGCTCCGTCATCGTGCAGTGCAGTGCGCTCACAGAGTCGCATGAAGTCACCTCCAGCTATGGCTGTGGTTGTACTCTCCACGCGGGATTGGGTTCTAGAGACTTGGAGCGTCTAACGCGACACCATGACGTTGCATGAAATACAACCGGAAAAGCAGTATGATCCGTCAAAAATCTGCTAGACCGGTGAACAGGGTGGCAGCCGATAGGATACGGATCGTACTGTCTCATCCTCAAGTTGCATCCATTCCGGAGTTACCTATGAAGGCGCCACGACTTGCAATATCTCCTAACTCGGCCTGTACATGTGCTCTGAAGCGCCAATGTCCTGATCCCAACAGGCTCGGAACTTGTCGTCTGCAGTACTTTCCAAGCTTCCAGTCGGTGAATCATTTCATTACTTGTGTTGTAACTCCACTTGAAT
>Ga0209488_10001676_pt1 | contig 18848 bp, 25 predicted proteins | sample Rivendell_Oct201_8_FD_188349 | JGI IMG/M metagenome (GOLD analysis project Ga0209488, IMG submission 188349) | Vadose zone soil microbial communities from the Eel River Critical Zone Observatory, Northern California, USA -... | ecosystem: Environmental > Terrestrial > Soil > Vadose zone >...
AGTTTCAGTAGTTTCCATAGCAGTTGTACGACGACATCCATAGATATCGAATTACATAAGCCACAACATCTCTGGTCTGATCACGTGAAAAGGTCACTTGTAGCAACATTCACTCCTTCACAGTCCTCCATCGACACAAATATTAATGCAGGTCAACGATCTTCTGGAACCCAATGTCCGTATTCGAGATCTTAAGAAAGACCGCGTGAACTTTGCCCTCGAAAATGTTGATCTCTCGTAGGTCTCGCCACCTGCGTCGCTCTCAGTCCTTACCCACAAATGGGACTTAGGTTTGCCAACTCTCTTCGGAGGGTCGTGATGGCAGACATTCCCACCGTCGGTGCGTTTGTTTTCTTTATAAGAATCACATATCTTACCACCTAGGATTGGGTAGCTATTGACATGGTGGAATTTGAAACCAACACAACTGTCCTTCCCGATGAGTTTATCGCTCACAGGTTAGGGATGATCCCTCTAGTTAGCACAAATTGCGACGAAGCTATTCGGTATAGCAGAGTGCGTGCTTCGTTATTGTGCCCTTGACCCCGTATAACTATAACTTACTTGCAACTCTAGGATTGCACCTGCCTCGAGTCATGTCAAAACTGCTCAATAGAACTGGTTCTGAATGTGGCTTGCAATGAAAACCGGACCATGGACGTCAATAGTAATCATTTGGATGTTGTGGGCCGTGGAGGGTACGGCTGGAGGGAAGAGGTGGACGATGGAGAAGAGATTGCGCGACGTTCGGAGACTTTTGGTCACCCTGTAGGAAAGAGTGCGTCATTCCGGCTTTCCATGCTTAACACCCTTAACACTGAATTTGTTTTAAAAAAAAATTATGTGTACTCAAGACGATCCTTCTGCACAACCAGTCTTGATATGTAAGATTCGGAAGGGTCAGGAGCTCAGAGTACGCTGTATTGCCAAAAAGGTAACTGTGACTCTCTCTACACATCAACCGTAAACAAGGACATCGTGCGCTCAGCGTGCCGGTGCTCTCTAGGGCATAGCAAAGGAGCATGCGAAATGGTCTCCCTGTTCAGCGGTCTCCTTCGAATACGACCCCCACAACCGGTTGCGCCACACCACCTACTGGTACGAAACCGACATCAAAAAAGAATGGCCATTGAGCGCAAACGCGGCAGAAGAAGAACCCCAGCGCGACGACGAGCCGTTCGACTACACCGCCAAGCCGCAAAAGTTCTACTTTGAGGTGGAGACAGACGGGAGTCTAGGCCCGCAGGAAGTGGTGATGAAGGTGCCAAATTTTTCCGAATTTCTCTTATTCCTTTTTCAACTCATACATACATACTCACACCCGCAGGGTCTCACCGAGCTGCAGACCAAGCTCGCTAACCTCGTTCTCGGACTCAAGTCAGACCCGAACGAACTCGACACCCTCGGTGGCGACGGTGGTGCCCATCTCCAACCACCACCGGCCAACGGCGCGGCGGCCGCGGCGGCAGCAGCACAGGTGGCGCCCAGGGCAACGGGGTGGGGCCAGGAGGCTGCTTCGTCTGGGTGGGGGGGTACAGCGGGTACCCCGGGTGGTGGCGGTGGCGGCAGCGGGGGCGGTTGGGGGACGTCTCCAACAGGTGGGGGTACTGCATGGGGTGGAAGCTCAGGGTCTGGGGCATCCCCGGCAGGAGGGGGATGGGGTGCCAACGCAAACTCTGGTGCGTGGGGTGCAGGAGGGGGTGCAGGAGGCAGTACTAGTGGCTGGGGGACGGGCAGTCCAGCTCGAAACACGGGTTGGAGCAGTCCAAGTCCGCAAACACAAAGCGGCTGGAACGTGTGATGCGTACAGTTCGCGTCCTCGTCCTCAGGACTGTGCCTTAATCTTACAGAGGATCAGCGATTGACATATGTCAAATTTGGAAATACTCGAGTAGAGCAACAATATTTCCAACAGTGGTTGGGTCAGTAGATCGAGGTAAAAAAAAAGAGCGTTCGACGCGTTGGGTTATACGAAAGCAAGTGTTCGAAATTTGGAGTAATACGAAATAAAAAAAAGCGAACGCGATCACGCCCGCGGTGACATCTCAATCTCTTCTGGGTACAGCGCCCGCTGTGCCTCAGGCATGACCACCGTCTGCCCCAATGTTGTTTCCGCCGGTCTTCGCGGGAGTTGAGTCTGTAGTCCGGGATTTAATCAGCACCGCTCTACCGGGACCTAATATATTACATACTGGTGTTCCTGGGTTGCCGAAGATGTTTTCGGTGTCGTCAACTATACAAGAATGGCACGAATTAATCAGATCGGGTCGACCGCTACGCTCTACGCAAAACTTACGCTTGATGGCACTTCGGCTCATAAGATTGAAACCTCCAGAGGGCATTTCGGGCATCGTGATTGGCACCATCAGATCGGCGCTCTTTTTCCCTTTTTCTTGTACCTCTTCCCAGGGTACGATGGTGTAGCGTGTGGGTGCAGGGGTTGCATCTGGGTTTCCTTTCGGACCATAGATTTTCGCCTCCGCGAGGTATGTCTTGAGGGCGCAAATCCACTTGTTACGCCGAGTGGCTGGGAGCGAGCGTCAGCGATGACACTTCTCGTTATCATTCTACGTCAAAAGACATGCCCTTTAAGGTTCCCTGCTGCCAGTTGCTCTTGTACATAATATCAGCCTGAAGGACCATCTTGTCCTGGTCAGGTATGTCTTTCGTGTCGAGCCCGATATCAGATGGATGCGATTTTGGATGACCGACATGGGCACGCACCAACGACACTAATATCAAACGACGGCTGGAAATCCCTGCGCTCCATTTGAACGAAGCCAAGCATCAGGCTACGCAATTGCTCGATTTGTTTGAAAGTTGTAGAGTAATCGACGTCGAAGGTAAAGGATTCAGACATCTAGCACGAAATCTCAGCGAAACCATACGATAACCGATGATGAAACTTACCTTGGGGCTCCGGCGAATATTTTTAATGAACTGTGGGATAACTAAGTGAGTTAATAGCCCGTCTAAGATCACATAGACCTACAAGAGTGTCCAGTACGGTATTTGACACCTGGACGGATGTGCCGTGACCATCGAGGAAGATGGTGCTTAGGAGACGAATCTCCTTCACGGTAAACATCCCCTTATCGCCAAGATCGATCCTATCGCCAACGTCGAAAGGGTGTCGGATAAACAAAAAGATGATACACGTCAGAATGTCGTGTAAACTCGAACCGATGAGCCAGCTCAGTCCTGTCAAGCGTAATGACACGTCAGGATATTTGCCAGTGAAGGTAGGTCGGATATGACATGCCAAGGACCAAAGTGCCAGCGGCGGTGATTAACGTAGCAAGTTGCGCTTCCTTCACAGAAGTGATTGGTCCACGATAACGCAACACAGAAGGGCGTGCCTACCAGCATTACGGCAATGATCAAAATGGCAACGACGACATAAAGACTCATAAGAAGGTTGTCCAGACGACCGACAGCGCTATCGAGATCGCGCATAGAATGCTCGATTGACAGCTGTTCCCTATGGAACTCTCTAAGACGTGTATGTAGTCAGCTATGAACGAAGCAGGGAAGCAGAAACGTAACGAACGCGCAAGATTGTTCGGTCTCTTCCAGCGAGACATCACCGTTGCCATCTCTATCGAATAACGAGAAGGCGGCATCCGCCTCCTCCAAAGAAGGGAAAAGGCGAGAAACGTCCTGAAAGACCAAGTGGTTCCTGCCTGGTTTGCGGAAGGAGAAGAAGATACGGCGTGCGAGCTAAATTTCATCGCTATCACGACAGGAATGACATATGCGGAATATGAAATTAACGTACGAGCTTTGTCTTGTTCCCTGACTCTATAGCTGTTAAGACCATGGCTTGGGGCGAATTTGGTTGCAGTACGGAGCTGGCAAGTTCATTGTATCAATATTCTGAAATCCATTAAGGAACTGGGCCAACCCACCTGCCAGCGATTTCTGATGCAACATTTCCGAGCGCCGTAGTGGTAGTGGTAGCGGCAAAGCGAACACCTCTGATAGCCTGCTTGACAAACCGCTTAGGATCAGCCAAGGGCTGTTTTTCATTGTTAGGCGAAATGCCACGACTCTCAGGCAAATCAGTCGAATTACGGTATAACGTAGTGAGCGTCTTGATGGCAAATTTTTGGTCCGCGATCCGTTCTATGGAAAATTGAGTTAGGCGCACGCGGAAAAAAGTCTGCCTTGACACCCTCACCTGCATAGGAGCGCTCATGAAATTTTCCAGCAATCCACTGAATGGAAAACTTCTCAAAGAGCAGAAGCCCACTGCACAGGTAAATGCCGAAAAGCAGACGACCGACCAATTGGACGATTCGCTTATTTTTATCAGTGGTGTCCTGTTGGCGGGAGTCGACGAGCGGGTTCCACGCGACCCAGATTGCCAAACTCCAAGCAAACAAGGCAACGTATCTGGGCGAGATGGGCGTTCGACGTCAGGATTATGAAAGACGGCAATCAGAGTGAGGTGTCAGGTGGTCAGGTGATCACCGACCTAGACAGCGCTACAAGCCAATCAATGTAGCGCCGGGAGCCGACCGCCACAACGCCAATGGTATACCTAGCGACGTGGGGAAGGATCATCCTATTAAATGGGTGAAGAGCGCGCTGAGAAGCTGTCGCGGCGGTCTCGGAGGTCAAAGTGTCACGTACGCTACCGCTAGGCTGGCCCACCAACCTATCAAATTTTTGGGAAATGTGAGACGCGAACCTTGAGAAATAACCAGATAACCGTACCACCCCAGGCAACACTCAGCCAAATGCTCCACCAAATCAGACGCACCCCCCATATCTGTAACAAAGGGCTCTCCTTGAGACACGTACAAAGTCCGTTTGAAAAGCGGGGTAACGAACCTGTCCCCTAGGAGACGCCGTGAGACCGATAATTCCAGGAATCCAGAGGATGGCCAGGACAGGGAGGATGAACAAGGTCCATCGAGTCACGATTGACGCGTTCAGAAGGAACTGATAGAAGCGAACGAACTGACAGAGTGCGTTGACGCGTTAATAGCCGCACGTATCAATAGAATAGAGATAAAAACTCACCTTTGAGTTGGGAAGATCGCCGTCTGCAAAGACCAGGTGCTGCTCGCTCGCATTTCGGGGATCGAACTGCTCGTACGCCTGTCCGAACTTGCGAGCTCCACCGAGCATGTCCCAGCTCGAGTTGCGGGAAGAGTGGACCGGGCGCTGCTGGTGATTATTCTGCGTCGGCTGGGGCTGTTGCTGCTGCTGCTGCTGCTGCTCATAGTAACCCTGCGGGGGGAGGCCTTCGACGACCTGCGTCTGAGAATAATTGGGGACGGAGGCACCTGGAAACGACGGGAGTGGTATCGAGGTGGTCGATTGCGCAGGGTGAGGGCTATTGGCAGTATTCAGAGGTGTGCGTGAATGCGACGTGTACGATAGCGAGGTGGCACGATCAAAATCATCAGTCACATCAAGAGACTTTTTTCCCTCCGGCGCAGATAGATCAATTGAACGGTATCCTGAATGGTTAGCGACAGTATTCATGTAGAAAAAAAGAAAAAGAAAGTGAGGATGAAGGTGGTGAAGAAAAAGAGGGAAATATTTTTATTTTTATTTTTGCAATTGATTCCCGAGACGTCGAAGGTTTTGCGCCAGCTCACCAACAAAACCTAACCTTGCCCTCGCTCTAACCGACAGCGCGAACCCCCGACGCGTACCTCTACTGTAAGAGTGATCAAGATCATGAACGAGCAAATGGGCGCGGGCGCGGCGAATACAGCCCGAGTCCATCTCAGACCTGACTTGTATCTGTACATATTGTACGTACTGCCCCAAAGAAAGAATATTTGTCTGATACACGCTTTCGGCAATTCTTGATTCGGTTCGCGGTCTTTTAGTTTTTTTTTCTTTCTTTCTGCAAGTCGAATTCCTTCTTGGAATTGGAATGATCGCCGTCGCGCAGCAGTCGAGCTCATAAGACCAAATATGCAACTTGTGTGTATGTCTCCGAAGGCAGCGCAAAGATCTGGTGACGTCGCGCTGACATGGCGTGTTTCCTCATACTGAAAATATCCCATCGGGCATCGAGGATCATTCTCTCATACGTGGGACGACTTTCTGGCTCCAGTACTGCGTATAAGCCGGCAACCGCATGTAGTATGCATGTGCCTGTGCTCTTGGTATGTACAGTATAGTTAAATTTGGGGTTGGTTGCTAATGGACTCTCAGATCGGGTAAACATGCTGGCTCAAGGCGGTGCGACGAGGCATGCATTTGTGCTACTGTATTGCTCACTAGACTACTTACAGACTCCTCGTTCTCACGCGATCTCACGGCTCGTCCGCATGCAGTTCTGGACAGCCTCAGCCAGAGTGAGCCACCGTGGCTTCCGCCTGTCTACGGTGAGACAGTCCCCACTCCACTGACGCTGGCGATCCTTTATTTCAGCCGAAAAACAAATAGGCTAAACCGCGGTGCATACGATCATACAGCTAAAGCACACGCCAAAGGTATCCCGCAGGCCAGACGCGGACGCAGAACAGCCTGCAAACAATTCCTAAAAGTAGAGGTGGTAAAAAACTGTCCGTTATGGCAATGTAATAAGGTAGATAGGTGGGAAATACAGCGGCCATACAGAAAATGCACAAACCAGCAACAAGTGGGCAGCCGTTAAATCAGTCGTCGTTAGTTGTCATTGCGGCCATCGCGTGTCATTATAAATCACATTGAAATCGCACGCCCTCTCCCGATTTCTTGGTTCGAGCGTAGCATCAAACGGCCTCGCTCGGGCGCCTCTTGGCCGTAGGAATCAGGCTCCGGGTTGAATGCCTTGTCTGCACGGACAAGGCTGATCGCACGGGGACTCTTATGCGTGAACCCTGCGAACGCGAGTGCCTTGCGCACGTCCAAGATTTCTTGTCCATGGACCTTGTCACGAAGCAGTGGATCTCGGGTAGCATCCGGAGGTGCACCATTGGCTGGGGCAAGTGGCTACACGATGATCGAATCCCTGTCAGGAGAAATGGAGAAACGTAACTTACCTCAGCCGGTATGTCATCATCAAAGTGTCTGGTGTCCTCAGGATTGCGGAGTTCGGGGCGAAATGGGGCAGGATATCGATGAATGTTGGCCCAGTCAACCCCACGAAAGAAAGGATGAGCCTACGAAATTGCGTTAAACGGCTTAGGGAGCAGTAAGAACCCTGAGCACGACCTGCCTTGATCAACTCAGCACCATCCCCGCCACGGCTAGCCCCTGAAGGTGAGAGGAAGGCACTATTACGCCTCGCTTGCACGATCATTGAATTTGGGCGAGTAACCGAGCTTGAAGTCTGCGAACCCAAACGGTCTTCAGGTTCGCACAGCAACTGTTGCATTAGATCAACTGCTTCGTGTGACACACGCGGCAGCGCAGGGAAACGCAAGGATTGCTTCCAGTTCAAGATCTTTTGCCGAGTGACATGTCGCTAATTGAATAGTCAGAATTGCATCCGCAGCGGACAAAATTTCTTACTGAATTGCTGACGAACGGAGGATATCTCAATGTCATAACATGAGTCAAACGATGACACAACGGAGATGCATGAATACGTACCCATACAAGCATTCAAACATGATCACGCCCAAGCTCCACCAATCGCAAGAGTATGAATAACCTTGACCACGAATAACCTCCGGGGCCACTGAGACGGTCGAGTTAGATTCCTTTTCATACCGGGTACAGCATGGAACTCACTGTAAGAGTTGGTCCCACAACTTTCGCTTAGTCAGCAACAGGCACCGCAATCGGAGATTGTACCTACACTGAGTACGCCAACTAACAGGTGCGATGAGACGATCTGGGCATGCACGAGGATAGTCGTTCCTACCTTTCGACGGTTCTTCTCCCTCCAGGTGAAGATGCCGCTCCGACCATCTCCGCCCATCAATGCGTCGAGATCCTTACGATCCAGACGTTTCGTTCGTGTGCCGTCTCCAAGAGGATTGGCCTCCAAGTCAATGCCGTGCTTCCGCATGAGGTGTAGTCTCTGTTGTTCATAATCTACGCGAATTGGCATGAATATGAATTCGATGGAAGCAAGGTAAATGAGGCCACAAACAGGAGGTGTCATGGGCCCAATGTAAATCAGTTCTTGTGATGGACGGGAAGAAATGAACTCAGGGTCGACCAGCTCTGCAGGTAGTGTAGCAACTCACGCTAAACCGAAGTCGCTTAGTTTGACGTGACCCTCGTGATCAAACAAAAAGTTCTAGACAAGGATATCAAATTCAGTCAGTCCCGGGTCAGTAGGAAAGAGCGCACATCCGGTTTGACATCACGGTGAATGAAACCAAATATGTGGCATGACTCGATGGCCAATACCATCTAGTGGAGCGAAAAAAAAAAAAAATCAGCGCTGGATGCTGTTCCAAAAGAGGTATTCGGACCTCCGCAACGTAAAAACGAGTGAAGTCTTCCGGAAAGGTATCCCGTTCGATCAACAAATTGAGGAGATCACCCCCGCCCATGTACTCAAGGACCTGTTATGTATGCATGAGATCGAGAGGAAAACCCCCACGTGGAGTACCGCGGACGCACTAGGTAGAGGTTGTCCCTGTCTTGGAAACTATAGTGCAATCTCACGATCCACTCCGCGCCTCCTGGTGAGCTTACAAGTGATGCGGATTTCAAGACATCACGCTCGGCGCGAACGTGACCCTCTTGACCCTTCTTCAACATGTCCGTCTTGCGCAACTGGATATGCATATACGGCAATTAAGGTGATGGATGGCTTGGCGAGGAGGACACGCACCTGCTTCATAGCGAACAACTTGCCGGTGGCGCGTTCTTTCACAAGAGAAACGACGCCAAATGCACCTGACATGAGGCGACTTGGGTGTGCAAAAGGATGAGACGACACAGAAGCATACTCACCGTGACCAATGGTCTTTAATTTCACAAATGCACTGACATCGACTTTGCGACGTTGTTCACGGAGGTAATCTGTTTCATTCTGACGCCAACGAGTACGGAGATAGTCTTTTCGTGACTCGGACAAACCAATACTCAGCATATCCCGTTCCATGGCCAGCCGTCGTTGCTCTCGAGAAGGCGGTTGGCGAAGGAGAGGAAAGTAGAGGTTTTCGAAAAATATCCTAGCCGATACGGCTCTCTCCAGCGTTGCAAGGGAGGGAGTGATAACCCTTTTAGGCTCGGGTGACGGAAGCGTATTCTCGGAAATCCGAGCGGGCTCTTCCTCAAGGTCTTGTTCAGGGTGGGTTACGAGACCGCCACCCCATCTGATGGTGGAGTTCCCGGGACGGCCAGCAGTAGTTTCAGTGGGAGAGAGATGTACATTCTCCCTCGCAGCTACAGTAACCATTGACGAGCTTTGGGTACTGATGCCGTTGACGACACGTAAAGGAACACCCTCTCCGTTCGCCGTCTGATGCTGCTCTGGTTTGAGCGCGTTGAGGACCTCATTAATCGCGCGAGCCTGATTTGCCTCTCGTACTCGAGCCTTGATGGGTATAGCCCAGCGTGGATCTAACAGGAGTAATGATGGTGAAAATAAGGAAAAAAGTTCCGGGGGGGAAGGTGCTCACCGCCCAATTTGCCAAGTCCATCAGGACCCCAACGGGTCAAAATGGCCTCCGCCTGATCGGCGTCAGATGCATGCACTAAATGGCTGGTTGAAGTTGAGGCCAAGAGATGGGAGGTACAGCGATCGCACACGTACACAAAACCCATAGGCTTGGACACCATGTCTTTGCTGATTCGCCTTCCGTTCTTTGATGACACGGGGCTGGTGGACGGCAAGCTGACAGCTGGCGGGGCAAATTTAACGGGAGGGACATGATTTGATTCAGGTAGGTCCTCGTATCTCGGACCAGCTACCACATCTGGAGGAGGATCTGCACTTGCTCCCCAGAGAAACCGAGAGGGAGATGGAGTCGGGATTAGCGCTAGTAAATCGTAAAAGCCCTTGTGTAATAAAGTGCCTCCACGTAATGTGGCAGCCGGTCGTTCCTCGTCAACTGGAAGGGACGGGCCAGCATTCGGAGGATGGGGAAAAGGAGTGCGATAAGGATTGGCAGGGGAGTAAATAGAAGCGAGATCTGACGCATTAAGGGGATATACGGGACCGGGGGGAGTGGGCAAGGGTCTCGAAGGTCTACTGGCCATCTGGACGAGGGAAGGATCACAGACCCACACCGCACCGCACCGTACCGTACCGTGAACCTGGATAATACCGGAAGCCGGACGGGAGCCGGCACGGCATCCACGTGTACGCCACGAACACGTGCCTTCACGTCTGTCTCCCTCAGCCAGCTCAACCAATGCAACCGTAATCTTCTCCTTCTCTTTTGTCAATGGATTTTCTTAAATTCGCCCTTACACTCCACTTCCTGGTTGCGACGTGTATTGCTGTTCCCCCAAATCCGGTCGAGGATAATGTGTTCCAGATACAGCTAGTTGGTTTTTGACTCCACCCCGAGCTTGTAAACGGGGTCTTGACCTTCCCAGGCCCCGTGCCGATCATTTCTCTGCGCTTAACGAGGTCCCACGTATGTGGGTGGCAGAAACAGGACCGTGGCCATGCAAAATGATCTGTCCTATCCGCAAGTCAGCGTCAAGGAACCCGTCTGGGATGCCGCTCGGTATACACAACCGGAGATCTCATCGTAATATCCTACTTTTATGACCTGTCCAAGTCCCGGGTAATACCTCGATTCGTTTCTCCGCTCAATCTTGCACCTTCCTGCCCCCACCCTACATACTGCATTGGTAGCCCACACGTTTTCGATCCGCAGGACGAGCTTGCAACCTACCATCTGCCACACGTTGAACCCTTCACCACAGCAGTGGTCCGCGAGGCGAGAACCAAAGCCTCACAGCCTCGATTGTCAACGCTCGCATGGCCGAAACTTTGAGCCTTATTTATACTGCTTAATCCTACAAAGTTCACCCCCCATCACACTACGTTATTGTTCTTTCTTTGCCTTCTTCTGTAATAGCTAGCAATGTCCCACCCCAATTACAGTCACGGAAGGTCGTTGAGGCCGAGCCCCCCTAGTGGCGATTCTCACAGCGGTTCGTTATATTCGGAACAGGGTCACGGTAGGACTACATTGCCCCCACTCACCATAGCATTCCCAACCTCTGACTCCTCAGGTTTGTCATTTAATATCGCTTCAACACATCTGAACTCAACCTCCGCGTCTCTCGAAACAGTGTCTCACAATTATCCAAATTACCCTACTCAGCAGCGTTCTACTCCCATACCGTATGAGCAGAGTTATTGTACGTGACCTTGGCCACTGGTAACCCCTGCTCCCTCGTCCTCTGACCCCATGTGAAGACTCGCCTCCCCAGCCGCAACCACAGGCTGGGTACCCTAATTATCCTTCGTACCAGCAACTTTCCGATACAAGATACACTGGCGGTCAGACGTACGGCTCTTATAACAGAGCCTCGCCTTCGTCTAGTTCAGCCGACCCGAGGCGGCTTCCACCTTTGAGTGTCCCGCCGAGTGTCCCGCCCCGAGAGGACAGGTGGCCGGGATCGCAGTACTATCACACTGACTTGCAGGTGCCACCCACATCGGGTGACATGCGCTCACCGCATGCAGGATATTCCCCTGCGCCGAGCTACCCGCAGTATCAATCCCTTGCCGCAACTGCGTATCCACAAGGGCACAGCTCTTCTCGGAGCCATGGCGCTGCAGTCCCGCCAGCGAATCCGAACTATCAGTCTATGTCAATGGGTCCCGCTTCGTTAGAACGCACCGTGCCAAGCGCCCGAAACCTGCCGCTTCCCTATCCCCCGCCCCGTGTCCCTCCCGTAATGTCACCTGTTGAGCCTCTGCAACCTGAGGAGCCCTCCATCAAGAAGAAGCGGAAGCGCGCCGATGCACGCCAATTGGAAGTGCTTAATGCTGTATATGCTCGTACCGCATTTCCGTCTACAGAAGAGCGTCTCAAATTAGCGAATGACTTGGACATGCCTCCTCGCAGCGTCCAGATTTGGTTGGCACATCTCTTGCCTGTACCACATTTATGACCTCTGAACCCTCGATCCTCCCAGGTTTCAGAACAAAAGGCAGTCCGCCCGTCAAGCAGAACGCAATGCTACCAACCCTCTACCGAACGTGGGCCCTGCACCCGCCTCTACATCCTCAAGCCCGTCCATTGGTGGATATCGTGTTAGCCCGGGCCTTATGAGTCCTATGGCTGGACCACCCGTACCCACGTACCCTTCTTCTCGTTCTCCGCCGCCGCCTCCTGTGGTGAGATCCGGACAAACTCCCTCACCCCCTCAGGCTAGCGGCAGAAGCCGCGACATGGACCCCCGCAGGCAATGGCCTAGTCGCGGATATTAAACCATATCACCCAAGACAGCGCTCGGGGACTGGTATCCCGTGAGCGTAGTCTTCTTTCGGTTGTGCTGAGAATCTACTACGTTACTGCTAATGTCATACCCCGCCCTTCCCTCATCTCCGATTCATTATGTCGTTTTTGTTCATTCTTCAGATGTTTTCAATGTCTCCTTCGCTTAGACACTCTCCTAGGTTACGCTATCCTCTGCATCACATCGTATTATATTCGCTTTGACCTCATGCTAGAATCACTATGTACTGCTCATTTGTCCTGTGACCGAACTACTACGTTACTGTATGGTACCTAACCTAACCTCGCTTTGACGCGGAGCGTCATCTAAATAATTTCGGATATGGTTGCACCGCTTGTTATGTCCTATGACAGAGGGCCGGCGAAAAGCGAAATTAATTCTTCCTTTAGTGACTGATGCACTGTGTCGGGAATCACCCCATTTATGAGTTCCATTCTAGGGCCATGGCAATTCACTGTGAAGGGTTTGTGCTAGGATTCACATCTCATTAGACTTAGCTTGGCCACATACAGGTACCGGACCCGTGATACATGGTAGTAGGTTAGACATGCCCATCTTGACAGGTCCGACAATTCGGCGGCGAACATAGACACGTCTCTCATGCAAAAAGAGGACCTGGAACCTGAGGAACAGGAAAGAAGAACAATGGTTTTCGTAAGTGCTGGCATGGCATCGCGTCGGGGCAGACAGACGCTTTAGAGGAAGCTGGGAACTAGCCTGATGCAACGTCCTTGGCCTAACTCGTATGGCATCTCCACATTTAATATGGCGCATATTAAAACCGGTTCTTGTCCAATTGGGACGACGAGCGCAGCGCGTCAGCGCAATAATCCAGGACCGGCGAGCCCAGAATGGGAGGTGGTGTCGCATAATGCTAATGCTTGCCTTTTATCGACCAGCAGTGTCGCCCATAAGAGGCTGAAAAGAGTAAAATGAACTCGCCCCATGACTCGGAACGAAACGAGAAAGAACAAAGGACTTTGAAGGAGCGCGAAGGCCCGGGAGGGAGTGGAAGCGTCCCTGATTTCATTTGTCGACTCGAGAACCGAAATTACTTTGCGTCTCCCTCTCGAGAAGGACAACGGCGGCGGCGGCGGCGGGAAGGTGGCGGGGACTCCGAGTCGGAGGCCCCACAAGTGGAGAGAAGTTCCCATGTTTTGTTTTGTTTTCGTTGTAACAGACAGAACGACATGCCAGTATCATGGGTCCCGTCGACATGTTAGCTTGAACACATCAGCACGCGATGGATGCGGATATGGAGAGACGCGCCCAGCGCTCCCCTTCCCTAACCCGCAGCGGCACCATCCGGTGACAAACAAAGTGATCCACAGCCCTGGCACGGCGACGGGCGACAAGGGGCGGGAAACCAAAAAAAAAAAGGGCGGCCAACCAACTCTGAATTGAGCGTCCAACTAACCAATCAACCAGTTAGTAGCAGCAACGCCGGGCCTAGGGATCGCGGTACTAGTGACTTTTACCAGGACGGCGGCAAAAAAAAAATAATCCCCCAACCCATGGCCATCCCCACGCCAAGTCCCTCCCCGGAGGTCCCCCTCCTCGCCCCCACCCCATATCTGGTCAACGGCAGGGCACTGACAAAAAAAGCTGTATGTGCGTGGAGCTGCGATCCGTTGACTGGAACCCTCCAGTCAGGCAGCTAGAGATCGATCCCATTTAACGTACACCGCCATAACAGGCCAGGCGCAGGATGATACTAGTAACTAGTAGACCCACCGTTTCCGGCAGAAGACCCCACACAGCCCTGACGGCGGACGGTCGATTGAAGCCGGCGGAAACATGTGTCCTCCCAACTGCAAGCATGGCGAGGGCGATAACGAACGCATGGCGGACCGGAGTTTATAAAAAAAGACAAACAGCCCTTTGGGCCCGGGCCACCTACCCCAAAATGATAGGTCGAGTCATCGTTGCAAGCAGGCGTCGTACCATTAAAAGAGTGAAGCCACCGGCGAGGACAAAACTCCAAGACTGAGGAGGGCGACACTGCGTTCGGTTTTGGGTTAAGCGGGCGAGTGGCCACCAATCACCTGTACTCAAAATGGAAATTGTAATGGTTTAGACTCGACGTCTGTGATTTGTCAAAGCTAGTCGCTTCCCCTCTACCCTCCAGCACAGCGTACAAAAAAGAGTGGGCGCTCTTTCATATATCTTTTGCAAAATGATAAAATGAAAATGTATGCAGAGAATCCGCACAGCCTTATCGTACACATGTACGATATCGGGCTAGCCGCGAGTTTTCTGGGTGTGTTGATCCACGCACTTTAGGCCTGGGGCATTAAATCCAGATGCTAAGCGACGACCAAATCCTCGCCGCTACCACGTTCACGGAACAACCTTATCGATCAAGGATCTCATTTCCAGAGTGAGGCAAAATTTTATGAACATGCACATCAACAATAAAGTCACTGCACGTGACCAGGAACCAGTGCAGGCATTTCGCAATCCAAGTGCATCAGTCCTCGTCAGTGTCCCCGGGTTTGGGTCCACCAAAATGTAACCAGTTCAGCTTCCTCTGTCTCCTACGCTCCTCCTGTGCCTTTATTTGATTACGCGTTAGTTTCTTCTTTTTCACCACAGGTACGCCGGGTGTGCCTTTATCCTCAGCACCGCTGGCCGCAGGTGTCGCAGCTGCAGATGCAGCAGGGCTTTGCACCCTTGAGCGTGCGGGAGTGTTCGAGCCGCTGCCCCTGGGTGATTTGAAATCGGCAAAGGCATCTTCGACCACAGCTGCCTTGCCCTTATGTGTCATTCGACCTTCTGAAATGTTCCAAATTTCCGGACCTGACATAGCAGTTAGCACGTATTTAGTGTGGACATATACATAGCACTAACAGAGGGCATTCACGAATTCTTCATTATGGGATATTATGACCTCGTTTTGAGCACATCAGATGACAGTCGAAGAGAAAGGAAAATGAAGGCGTACCACGGCCCCACCCCAATCCCGGATTGCAACAGCAAGACCGCCGAGTGCTTCTCTGTCCAAGAAGTTGCTTGGCTCATCGAGTATACATATCTTTCGCCACCTTTAAGCCGACCCGGGTAGCGGTGTATTCGAAGGGAGACATACCTGGGGGTTATTCCATAGACACGCAGCGATAACGAGCTTAATCTTCTGACCTGTGACCCGAATGAAGTGACCGCTAAGCGGCTATTCAATAGTGTTACGATCTCTGGCTTACCACCGGAAAGGCCAGCGATTTCGTTGTACTGAGCGATGTCGCCGTCCAAACCTATGTCTTCTAGATGTTTTCGGACAACATGAGCGGAGGTCTCCCGCTGTCCAGCGCCTTCTCTGGATGCTTCCAAGTCGTCAAATTGTGAAACAATTTTTTGGAACCCTTTCTCAAGGAGCTCTTCGCGTGGGATCCATGTGTTGAATTTATGATCTAGCCCTCTCCACTTGATCTCATACTGGAAGGACTTTTTCAGTTTTTGACGGCCCATAATAAGCTACGTACAATGAGTTTAGTTACAACATACACAGATACGAAGACGGGATCACACTCACTTCGAGCTTCCTACGTTGACCGTTCTTCCCAACGAAATCCTTATCGAGGAGTGCTATCTCTTCGTCGGTCAAAACACGGGTAGCCTTTTCCAAGATTTCACCTAAAGGAATAATGTAATATGTAACACTGAACGGGTGACATAGGAGGGGGCTCACGATCGTGGCCATCCTGGAACCGCCACTGGATGTACTGAATTGGTGTCTTCTCTAGATGGCGCTCTGAATCGGGGTGATTAGAGGGAGTAAGAGAGATCGATCGCAGACGAGCTTACCGATATGGTGTGTCGCGTGCTGTGAAACATACCCTATTCGCAATGAGGGGTGTTTGTAGACGGTTCCCATTTGAGGTTCTGTTTCACCCTGCACAAAGTTTAGGGATTGACCACGTAAATGCGCAGTAGACACGAACAGTTAGAAGCTTGATGAGTGTCGACTTTCCGGCGCCGTTGGGTCCCACTATCCCTACACGACTATCTCGCTATGTTAGCAAGTCTACATGACGACATGTACAAGAAACGCCGAACCTTGATAGCGATAACGCACAACTGACGTTTATTAAACTAGGGGTTGTCTTTCTTGAATAGGTGAAAGTGCAATTGTTCATTTTGAGAATGGCACGAGTATTGCTCCGGACACCCATGAGCGAACCCGGGGGTGGGAAAGAGAACTTGACTGTAGTCGCGGCCAAGGTATAATACGATCTAGCCTCCGGATGGATTTCAACGAACTTCGAGAGATTTCCGTGGTAGTATAAAAGCTGAATCGCCGTATTGATTAGCGAGGAGTGGAGCCAGAACATATGCACAAACCTTCTTCTCTTCGTAGTGTATGATATCTGTTGTTACATTGTCTAAAAATCTGAGACGACGGTCAAGACATTGCGGCGCAGAGACGGTCGTAAGACTGACCGAGAGTCGTGGCTGATAATCAAACACGTCACATTGGTATGTGCAATAAGGTAGTCTTCTAACCACGCCACAGAGGCTCTATCTAACTGTAATGCAGCAAATAAGAACAGGGCGGCGCTGCTAGACCAGCAAGTCACACACATGATTGGTGGGCTAAATGAGACGACGCATGTGATCAATACCGGTTGGTGGTCATCAATCAACCAGGCGACAAACCTCATCAAGTAGTAACAGATCAGCGTTGTACAGCATGGCCCTCGCCAGTTCAAGCTTCATTTTCCAGCCCCCGGACAGGCCTCCGACAACCTCGTTTTGCCGCGAGCTGTCAAAACCGACTTCCAGGAGCTGTTTTCGGATCTTATCACGTGGGACATGTGCGAGGGCCTCGTCTAGCAGTGCGGGAAGTTGTGAGAATTTCCGTCAGGAGCGAAGAAACTCACCTGACGCAATGAAATCTATCACGGACGACGACGTGTCCTCGCCTTGGAGTGCGTGTTCGACCATTATACAACGTAATTCCTCCTTGGGCGGAAAATTCTCCACTTTTCCATCACGCAGTTGGCGCATTAGAGTGGATTTCCCACTCCCATTTGCACCCAAGATACCGTACCGACGCCCGCGATACAACTTTAAGGATGTGTGCGATAGTAGGAGAAGGGCACCGTATGCAAGGGAGAAGACAATATCGCAGAGAAGCTCGCCCTCTTCCGAGCCCACATCGTTAACATGAACATGCTTGGCCTGAAGGGGTAATGATGAGTTGTGGGTCAAAGATTGAAAAAAAGCTGACTTTTTCGATAGCATAGAAGTGCTTGCAGACCGACTCCGCAAACGCTGCGCCACCATCCCCTTGGCCTGGAAACCAAGGGGCAATGTAAACTCCCACGCAACGATACCAAACCTTCTTGTCCGCAAATCTCTTGGTGTAAGCAAGGTCTGCAACAAGAGACCCTGTAAAATCAAGAACCACTGCAAGATAGGGGTCCTGGGCTGAATGTGGGCCAGAGGAAGCCGTCTTTTCGGCGAGGAGCTCGACGAGGGCCTTCTGTGCTACTATGACTTCAGTTGTGACGTCCCGTGGGGGTAGGGCATTATCCTCTGACGAAGCTCCAGCTTCCTGCAACGTGTTCAGCGCGCCTTCTGCGAAAGCACGGACCTGAGATCGAGATCAGTTTCCAGTAATTAAAGATGGAAGCCACGGACTTCAGGAAATGCGGCACCCTTGGCGATCTTATCCACGCCAGCTACCAATGGACCAAGATAGGTCGCAGCCACGACAGGGTCGCGGACCAATTTGACTAGGTTATCAATAACGACTACAGTCCGCCTCTGTACCTCCATGCTTCGATCATTCAAGGCGCGTGTGAGAAGAGGAACGAGAACAGCGAGGGCAGGTGCTGTAACTTCGGCAACAAAGGTCGTATTGGACAGGGACTTGATGCACAGTGCGACAGATGTCGGATCGGACATGCACTTGACGAGTATTGGGATGTGCGGTGCCAAATCCGCATTAGCGAGAGTAGTACACAGTGCCGTCGCACACCTGACAGCCGCAGAAGAGACCTTTGCACATTTCTCAGCGGACATTCGATTGCACGATCAACGTATGGCACACCTCGCTTTTCGTGTCATGCATGGCTGCGGTGACAGCAGGCAAGATCGTAGCAAGCTCAGTGGCAACAGCCTCTTCGGCGCCAGTAACGAATGTTCTCATTGCGTCGAGTGCACCGGTCTTTGCTCGCCACTTGCCGTTCTCGATGACACCCTCGAGCATTTTGAAAACCAACCGGGTAGACTCCGGAGGAAATAGTTTTAGGATCGCTTTCGTGGCTGCGGAAGCGGCCTGGCGTACAACCTCGCCCTTGTCCATGTAGAGATCGAAAAGTGTCGGAATTGACGGCAGGAGGACTGGCGCAACAGGAGGACCAAGAACGGCAGCGAGGGAGTGAAATGCTATGGCCGCAGATTCGCGCTCGTATCCGGATGTTTTGTTGGTAGCGAAATTGCGCATAGTCTCTATGACTTTTCCATTTCTGGGAATGAATTATCGCACAGTGACCACGAACATA
>Ga0209488_10001677_pt1 | contig 18848 bp, 15 predicted proteins | sample Rivendell_Oct201_8_FD_188349 | JGI IMG/M metagenome (GOLD analysis project Ga0209488, IMG submission 188349) | Vadose zone soil microbial communities from the Eel River Critical Zone Observatory, Northern California, USA -... | ecosystem: Environmental > Terrestrial > Soil > Vadose zone >...
CGAAGAAGGGCCTGAAGATCGTTGGCGACGAGGCGTACTCCTCGGGCTCGCCGGACTACCGATCGACTCTCTCCACCGTCAAAGCCGCGGGCCCCGACCTCCTCTTCATGGTCAGCTACGTGGCGGACGCGATCCTCCTGATGCGACAGGCGCGTGAGCTGGGCCTCACCCCCAAGGGCTTCCTGGGTGGCGGCGCCGGCTTCACCACCACTCAGTTCGCGAGCGAGAAAGGGATCAGCCAACACGTCCTCACCAGCACGCAGTGGACCGAAGACGCGAGTTGGCCGGGCGCCAAGGAGTTCTACAACCGCTACAAGGCGAAGTTCGGCAAACCGCCCACCTACCACGCGGCCTGCGCCTACGAGTCGATGCGCGTGCTGGCCGAGACCGCTGCCCAGGTCGGTGGGGACCGGGAGAAGACGCGCGCCGGCCTGAAGAGCGGCTCCTGGGACGGCATCATGGGCCCGGTGAAGTTCGAGGATTACGACGGGTACACCAACCAGAACCGTCACCCGATGCTCGTCGAGCAGATCTTCGACGGCACGTTCGCGACCGTCTTCCCTCCCGAGTTCGCTTCGAAGAAGATCGTCTACCCCATCCCGGCAGGCGGCAAATGATCCTCGCGCTCCTCCTCGCAGCCTCGGTCCGCATCGGCATCATCAACTCGGTGACCGGCGCCGAAGCGCCCATCGGCGAGACGCTGTCCAACGGCTACAAGCTCGCCGTGGAAGATCTGAAGAAGGCCGGAATCGAGGTGGATCTGGTCTCGGAGGACGACACCGGCAAGCCGCAGATCTCGCTCTCCGCGCTGGAGAAGCTGGTGACGCGTGACAAAGTGACTGGGATCGTCGGGCCCTACAGCTCGTCCTCGGCGAATCCGACGGTCAAGGCGGCGGAGAAGAACAAGGTCCCCATCCTGATCCCCACCGCGGCCAAGGAAGAGCTGACGCGGATGAACTACAAGTACGTCTTCCGCATCGCTTCCCCGGCGAACGGGCTCGCCTCGGCCGGGCTCGACGCGACGCTCGCTCTCGGGCCGGCGAAGAAGCTCGCCGTGGTCTACGAGAACACCGATTTCGGGACCTCCACGGCCAAGACCGCCAAGGAGTATGCGGCCAAGCATGGTCTCCAGCTGGTGGCCGACGAGGCGTACTCGAAGGGATCGCCCGACTATCGCAGCACGCTCACCCAGGTGAAGAGCGCCGAGCCGGACGTGGTTTTCATGGTCAGCTACGTGGCCGATGCCATCCTCCTCATCCGCCAGGCGCGCGAGCTCGCTCTCTCGCCCAAGGCGTTCATCGGCGGCGGGGCGGGCTTCTCGCAGCCCCAGTTCGTGGCCGAGCGGGACATCTCGGAGGGCATCCTGGCTTCCACGCACTGGACCAAGGACTCCGGCTGGCCCGGCGCCAAGGAGTTCGCCGAGCGCTATCAGAAGCGCTTCAACGTCGACCCTCCCTATCACTCGGCCTGCGCCTACGAGTCCCTGCGGATCATGGCAGAGTGCGCGGCGAAGGCGAACAACGATCGGGAGAAGACCCGCGCCTGCCTCCGGGAGGGGAAGTGGGACGGCATCATGGGCCCGGTGCAGTTCGTCGACTACGACGGGTTCCAGAACCAGAACAAGCACCCCGTGCTGGTGACGCAGGTCCAGCAGGGCAAGGTCGTCACCGTGTACCCGAAAGAGAACGCGGTCGCCAAGCCGGTCTACCCGTTCAAGTGGAAGTGAGAGCAGCCTCCGCCGCTCCGGAGCCCTGAATGGCAGTCCTGCTGCAGTCCATCCTCAGCGGCGTGCTGATCGGCGGCGTCTACGCGCTGATCGGCATCGGGCTCACGCTCATCTTCGGCGTCATGCGGGTGATCAACTTCGCCCAGGGCGAGCTGGTGATGATCGGGATGTACTGCACCTTCTTTCTCTTCAAGCTGGCCGGGATCGATCCCTTCCTCTCGGTGGTGCTGACCATGCCGGCCCTGTTCGTGCTGGGGGCAATCCTGCAACTCTCGCTGATCGACCGGGTGCTCGACGCCCTGCCGCAGAACCAGATCCTGCTCACCATCGGGATCGGGCTCGTGCTCTCCAACACCGCCATGCTGGCCTTCACCAGCGACTATCGCATCCTCTCCACCACCTATTCGTCGTCCAGCGTCGCGCTGGGCAGCGTCCGGCTCTCCACCCCGCTCCTCTACTGCTTCCTGATCACCTCGGCGATCACCGCCGCGCTGTACTGGTTCCTTGCCAGGACCGACACTGGACACGCGATTCGCGCCACCGCCCAGGACCGAGACGCCGCGCAGCTCATGGGCGTCAACGTCCGCAACATGGGAGTGCTCGCTTTCGGGCTCGGTTCGGCGCTGGCGGGCGCGGCGGGCGCGCTGATCGCGCCCATCTACTACATCTTTCCGCAGGTTGGCGGCGTCTTCACCCTCAAGGCTTTCGTCGTCGTGGTGCTCGGGGGGATGGGCAGCATCGTCGGGGCAACGCTCGGCGGCGTGCTGATCGGCATGAGCGAGAGCCTGTCTGCTGTCTACATCGGCTCCGGCATGAAGGAGCTCTGCGTCTACGTCATCTTCCTCCTCGTCCTCCTGCTCAAGCCTTCCGGCCTTCTCGGAAAGAGCCGCATGTGAGGGCGCTGCTTCCCTGGGCAGTCCCGGCGCTGGCGCTGGCCCTGGTCCCCCTCTACGTCCAGAGCCCGTACGCGCTGCACATCTTCATCCTGCTCTTCATCGCGGTGGCGCTGGGCGAGAGCTGGAACGTGATCGGCGGCTTCGCCGGCCAGTACTCGGTGGGCCACGCCGCCTGGTACGGGCTCGGCGCCTACGGCTCGTTCATCCTGCTGCAGCGCCAAGGCATCCCGCCCTGGTTCGGGGTCTGGGCGGCGGTGGCCATCGCGGTGACCATCGCCCTGGCGGTAGGCTGGATCACCTTCCGCCTGCGCGGTCCCTACTTCGTGCTGGCGAGCATCGCGGTGGCGGAGATCATCCGCCTGGCCGCCCTCAATTGGAAGATCCTCACCAACGGCGCCGAGGGCATCCTCGGCTCGGACCTGCCGCCCCTGCGGATCGCCGGCACCGTGATCACCGACTGGAACAGCAAGACGCCCTACTACTACCTGGGCCTGATGATGGCGCTGTTCTGCGTCGCGGTGAACTTCGCGGTGAAGCGGAGCAAGCTCGGGTACTACCTGCAGGCCATCCGCGAGGACCAGGACGCCGCGCATTCGCTGGGCATCGCGCTCACGTTCTACAAGAACACCGCGCTGGGGATCTCCGCCGCTTGCACCGCCCTGACCGGGAGCTTCGCCGCCTTCTACGTGAGCTTCATCGAGCCGCAGGGCGTGTTCGGGATCGACGTCTCCATCCAGCTGGTGCTCACCTGCATCATCGGAGGCATCGGCACCGTCACCGGCCCAATCTTCGGCGCGGTGGTGCTGGTACTGCTCTCCGAATGGTTGCGGGCTTCGCTCGCACAGGCCCACCTCCTGGTCTACGGCGTGCTGGTGATCGCGGTGATCCTGTTGATGCCGGACGGCTTCGTCGGCTTCATCGCACAGCGCTTGCGCAGGAAGGCGGCGGCGCGATGAGGCCGCTCCTGGAGGTGCGCAACGTCAGTCGCTACTTCGGCGGCGTGAAGGCGAACCAGGACGTCAGCTTCTCGGTGGTCGCCGGCTCATTACTAAAACAAATCGGTCCGAACGGCGCGGGGAAGACCACGCTCTTCAACTGCATCACCGGGTTCTACCCACCGTCGAAAGGAGAGATCGTCTTCGACGGCCAGCGGATCAACGGCTTTCCGCCGGACAAGGTCTGCAAGCTGGGGATGGCGCGGACCTGGCAGAAAGTGCGGCCGCTGGCGAAGCTGACGGTGCTGGAGAACGCGGTGGTCGGTGCGCTCTGCCGCACCGCCTCCGTCTCGCGGGCGAAGGGCATCGCACTGGAGCAGCTCCGGGTGGTAGGGCTGGAGAAGCGGGCGGAGGTCCTGGCCGGCGGGCTGCCCATCGGCGAGCGCAAGAAGCTGGAGCTGGCGCGGGTGCTCGCCACCATGCCGCGGATGATCCTGCTCGACGAGGTGATGGGCGGCCTGAACGCGCGCGAGAGCGACGAGATCATCCAGCTCATCCTCGACGTGAAGAAGCGCGGCCTCACGCAGGTGGTGATCGAGCACGACATGAAGGCCATCGTGAGGACGTGCGACCGGATCGTGGTGCTCAGCTCCGGCGAGAAGCTCGCCGAAGGCACGCCCCAGGAGATCGTCAACGATCCGCGGGTGATGGCCGCCTACCTCGGCGACAGCGGAGGCGCCAAGGCATGACGCCCCTCCTCGACGTCCGCGATCTGGACTTCGCGTACGGCGACGTGCAGGTGCTGCGGGGCGTTTCGCTGAACGTCAACCCCGGCGAGATCGTCACGCTGGTGGGGAGCAATGGCGCCGGAAAGACCACTACCCTGCGCAACATCTCGCGCCTCTTGCGCCCCCGCGCGGGGACCCTGGCCTTCGACGGCCACGATCTCACCCATCTCGCTTCGCACCAGGTGGTCGAGCTGGGCGTGGTGCAAGTACCGGAAGGCCGCCGGGTCTTTCCCGAGATGACGGTGCTGGAGAACTTGAGGATGGGCAGCTACATCAAGACCGCACGGCAGGAGAGGGAGAAGAACCTGGAGCGGGGCCTCACGCTGTTCCCCCGCCTCCGAGAGCGCGTCGCCCAACTCGCGGGGACCCTCTCCGGCGGAGAGCAGCAGATGCTGGCGATCGCGCGCGGGCTGATGGCGAGGCCACGGCTCCTGGTGCTCGACGAGCCGTCGCTGGGGCTATCGCCGCTGCTGGTGCGGACCATCTTCGACACCATCGTGCAGATCAACGCGCAGGGCACCTCGGTGCTGCTGGTGGAGCAGAACGTGTACCAGTCGCTGCGCATCGCGGCGCGCGGATACGTGCTCGAGACGGGGCGCATCGCGCTCTCCGGCACGGGCTCGGAGCTGCTCTCGAACGACCGGGTGAAGGCGGCATTCCTGGGCGCCTGAGATCAGCGCCTCCGATCGCCTCAACCGTCCATAACAGTACAGGGCGGGGCGTCCGATTGGCGACGATCGCTCGCACTCCGCGACGCGAACCCCGTTTGCAGCAGGCTCGAGCGGCACCCAAGACCTAGGGTAGCTGGATGCGAGGCGCGGTCGGGCTGCTGGCCATCCTGCACTCCGGTGCCGCCGTCGGGCTGCCGGCGCCTGCGGGGCGTCAGGTGCTGCGCGCCGAGCGGAGCGACGTCTCCGCGCCGCTCACGCTCCTGACCGCCAGCGCCCGCGACGGGGATGACGACGAGCGCGAGGAAGAGGGGCCTCGCCGCGTCCCGCACGAGGTCCAGGCGGCGCCGCCGGCGCGCGATCCCGTGCTCCAGGCTTCGGTCGCCCCGCTGCTGTTGCCCCGGACCGCCAGTAGCTTCGACGGGATCGGCGCCGGGTTCGCGGGTGTGAACGGGAGGGGCTTCGAGGTCTGGGGAGTGCCGCCCGATCCGCAAGGAGACGTCGGCCCCGCCCACTACGTGCAGATCGTGAATGCCAGCTTCGTGGTGTTCGGCAAGGACGGACGCGCGCTGCTGGGCCCGGTCCCGACGCGGACGCTGTTCGCCGGCTTCGGCGGGGACTGCGAGACGCGCGACGACGGCGACGGGATCGCCCTCTACGACTCGCTGGCGGACCGCTGGCTGATCGCGCAGTTCGCCATCGGCAAGGGCTCCGACCGTCCGTATCACGAGTGCGTCGCCGTCTCGCGGACCGCGGATCCCACCGGGCAGTGGGCGCGCTACGACTACGCCTACGCGAACTTCCACGACTACCCGAAGTTCGGCGTCTGGCCGGACGGGTACTACGTCACCTACAACACCTTCGCCACTACCAGCGGCGACAGCTTCAACGGCATCGCCTACTGCGCCCTCGACCGGGCGAAGATGCTTGCCGCCGCCCCCGCCGCGCAGCAGTGCATCGTCATCCATGACAACGTCAGCGGCATCACTCCCGCCGACCTTGACGGCCCGGTGCCTCCTCCGGCCGGAGAACCGAACACCGCGGTCGGGTTCAAGGCCGGCGCGCTCATGCTGTACCGCTTTCGCGCCGACTGGAGTGGCTCGTTCGACAGCTTCATCGAGTCGGTGGCCCTGCCGGTGGCGCCCTTCGCCGAGGCCTGCTTCAGCGCCCGGAGCGGTGCCTGCATCCCGCAGCCCGGAACGGAGGCAAAGGCGCTCGATTCGATCGGCGACCGGATCATGTTCCGCGCCGCCTATCGCAACCTGGGCGGACATGACGCGCTGGTCGTGAACCATTCGGTGATGGTGGGCAACGTGACCGGCGTGCGCTGGTACGAGATCCGCCAGCCGGGCGGCACGCCCGTGCTCGTCCAGCAGGGCACCTACGCTCCGGACGATTCCTTCCGCTGGATGGGCAGCGCTGCCATGGACCGCGCCGGCAACATCGGCCTGGGCTTCAGCATCTCCAGCGCGTCGATGCGCCCGTCCATCGGGTACACCGGCCACGCCGCGTCCGACGCCCCGGGCGAGATGGGACGGGGCGAGGCCATCGCCCTCGCCGGCGGCGGATCCCAGGCGGCAACGCTGCGCTGGGGCGACTACAGCAGCATGTCGGTGGACCCCGAGGACGAATGCACCTTCTGGTACACGAACGAGTACATCCCGGCGGACGGCATCTACAACTGGCGCACGCGAATCTTCACCTTTCGCCTCCCGAGCTGCGCCACCTCGCCAGAGCACGCGATCTGGCCCAAGATGCACGAGCAGGTGGTGCAGCGCGGTTCCACCACCACCATCGTCCTCCAGACTGCCGCGCTACGGCCGGGCGCGTCCGAGAAGGCGGTCTCGCTGGCGGTCGCCGGCCTTCCTCCCGGACTCACCGCACGCCTGGATCCTGAGGTCGTCACGCCGGGCCAACCGGCCACCCTCACCCTGACCGCCGCGGCCGACGCCGAGCCTGGCCGCGGCCAAGGTTACTCCATCAGCGCAACCGGACCCGACGGAATCGTGGCGTCGGGCTCCGGCGTTCTGGACGTGGTCGATTCCGACTTCTCGCTCCAGCTCGACCGCGCCGAAGTCTTCCTGGTGGCGGGCGGCAAGAGCCGCATGCGCCTCGATACCAAACCTCTGTCCGGCCCGGCCGAGACCGTCTCCTTGTCCGTGTCGGGTCTCCGCCCCGGGATCGCCGCGACGTTCGAGCCGCAGCAAGTCGTCGCCGGCGAGAGCGCGACCCTCGTCCTCGCCGGGGTCACCGGGCCCTTCCGGTTCGGCGCGGCACTGACGGTCATCGCCGAGTCAGCCTCCACCTCGCACAGGGCGATCGTCCACGCCCGCCCCGTCGACGCCCCGCGGGTGGAAATCACCTGGCCGGGGCAGGCGGATGCGTTGCGCGGGAGCGCCCACGTGCTGGCCACCGCGGTGACCAGCCCCGTCGCGTCGTTGGTTGCCGTCGAGCTGCTCGTGGACGGAAGGAAGATGCCCGGCGCCTCCGCCAACGCCTCGCCGGCGGTCCTCACTTGGGACACGCGCACGGTGGCCGACGGCATGCACAGCCTGGTGGTGCGCGCCACCGACTCGCAGGGAGGCACCGGCGACTCGCTGCCGGTGTCGGTGACCGTGAGCAACCAGAGCGGATGCGGGTGCTCGGCCCGCGGCGGCGGGTGGGAATCGCTGGGCCTTCTCGCGCTGGCCGCCGCGATCCGCAGGCGGCGTTCCTGAGGGCTATCTCTTCGCGGCCGCCTTGCTCCAGGTCGAAGGATGCTCTGCCTTCCACCGCATCGCGGCGAAGATGCGGGCGCGGCCGCTGGGGTGATCGTAGAACACGATCTCCTCCAGCGGGGCCGGATCGAGCTTGCGGTACTCCGACAGCTTGAGGGCGATCTGCGCGAACCCGTCGGGCTGCTGGGCCGCATTCAGCCCGAAGATGTCCGCCTCGGCCTCCTGCACGCGGATGATGGAGTTCAGGACCGGGGTGAGGGCGAACAGGTATCCGGCGAAGAGCAGCGCGGCCAGCGGCAGACCCGCGACGTCGCCGATCTCCCGCACCCGCCAGCGCGCTTGGTTGCGGCGGCGCAACCGCTCGAACAGCACACTCACCACGGCAAAGCCGGACACGATCACCAGGCCGAGCTCCGTCAGGCCCTTGTAGATGTGATGGAGGACGTAGTGGCCCATCTCATGGGCCATCACGGCCTCGATCTCCGGGAGGGAAGCGCGGTTCAAGAGGTTGTCGTTGAGGGTGATGCGCTCCGTCCCGAGAAAGCCGCTCACGTTGGCGCTGATGCGCTTCGACTGCTTGGATGCGTCGATCTCCCAGACCTCGCCGGTCCCGATCCCGTTGGCCCGCGCGAGCGAGAGGATGGGCGCGACCACGCGCGCATCCTCCAGCTTCTTGGGATGATTGAAGATCGGCGAGATCAGCACCGGCTCGATCAGCGTGAAGAAGGCCGTGAGGGCGAGGACCACCAGCGACCCCCAGATCCACCAGCTGCGCGCGAGCCTTCGCACCACAGCGTAGAGCGCCATCATCGCCAGGCCTCCCAGGACGATGGAGACCGCCAGACCCTTCAGCTCCTCGCCCAGCCAGGCCGCGAAGCCGAGGTTCGAGAGACCGTAGCGGTGCTCGCGCAGGTAGTCGCGATACACCGAGAGCGGAAAGGAAAGCGCCGCGATCGCGACCGCGAATTGCGTCCAGTAGAGCCCCGTCTGCAGCGCCCGCACCTGGGTGGCGCGCTCCGCCAGGTCGCGCATCCGGGCGGAGAGGCCGGTCTGGAGGAGGAGGATCAAGATTCCGGCGCTCCAGAGGAAGCTCCAGAGCGAGAGCCAGTACCCTCCTTCGAAGTACGCGTCGGAACGGGCGCGTTGCTCCGCGGGTACCTGTTCGAGGTACGCGCGAGTCGCCGCCGCGGGATCGATGGATCCGGAAGCGCCGCTCGCCGCGGCCGGCGGAGGCGAAGGCGGCACCAGGCTTGCCGGCGCGGCGGCGAGCGCGACGGCGAGAAGAAGGGAAGTCATCGACCGGGAGTATCGACCAAGGCAGGGCAGACGCAATTGTATGAGCCAGGCGCAGCTTTGACCGGAGCGGAGGAGTTCCCTACGTTAGGCGGATGCAAGGCTCGATGGCCGTCGCCGCGGCGGCTCCACAGCTCGGAAACCTGTTGCCGCTCTGGAGCGTCCTTCCGTTCGCCGTCATGCTGCTGGCCATCGCCGTCCTGCCGCTGGTGGTGGGCAAGCACTGGGACCCCAACCTCAACAAGGCGATCCTCAGCGCCCTGCTCGGAGCGCCGGTCGCGATCTGGACGGCCACGCTCGACCCGGCTGCGGTCGTGCACGCCGGCGGCGAGTACCTGGCGTTCATCCTCCTGCTCGGGGCCTTGTTCGTCATCTCCGGAGGGATCGTCATCCGCGGGACCCTGGCCGGAACGCCCGGCGAGAATGCGATCGTCTTGGGAATCGGCGCCGTGCTCGCCTCCATCATCGGAACCACCGGGGCCTCGATGCTCCTCATCCGGCCGCTGGTGCGGGCGAACTCGATCCGGCTGCGGAAAGCGCACGTGTTCGTCTTCTTCATCTTCATCGTTGCCAACGGCGGGGGGCTGCTCACGCCGATGGGCGACCCGCCTCTGTTCCTCGGATTCCTCCGCGGCGTCCCCTTCACCTGGACGCTGAGACTGTGGCCGGAGTGGCTCTTCGTCAACGGCGCCTTGCTGATCCTCTTCTACATCGTCGACTCCACTATCTTCCGGCGAGAGGACCTCTCGCGCCCCGGCGATCTCGACCGGATCGCGGTCGAGCATCAGGTGCCCATCAGCATCGCGGGAAAGCACAACCTCCTCTTCCTGGCCGGAGTGATGGGCGTGCTCGCCGGGGCGGGAACGCTCGATCTGCCGCGGGTCGTGCAGGACGCGGGGATCGTCCTGATGATCGTCCTGTCCTGGGTGACGACGCCGAAGGCGCTGCGGGTGGAGAATGGGTTCACCTGGCACCCCATCGCCGAGGTCGCGGCCCTGTTCGCCGGGATCTTCGCCACCATGATCCCGGCGCTCGCCATCCTGAATGCCCACGGCGCCGAATTGGGCTTGCAGCACCCCTGGCAGTATTTCTGGGCCAGCGGCGCGCTCTCCTCGTTCCTCGACAATGCGCCCACCTACCTCACCTTCGCGTCCGCGGCGAGCGGCGCGGTGGGAACCAATGCCGAGGACCTGGGACAGCTTCTGCGCACGGCGCGCGGCGCGGCGCTCCTGGCAGCCATCTGCATGGGTTCCGTGTTCATGGGCGCCAACACCTATATCGGGAACGGTCCGAACTTCATGGTGAAGGCGATCGCGGAGCGCTCGGGCGTCCGGATGCCCGGCTTCTTCCGGTACATGGGATACAGCGTGGCGATCCTGATCCCGCTGTTCGTGGCCGTGACCTGGGTATTCCTGCTCTGATCTCAGGACCGGCGCGCTCCATCCGCACCGGGCGCCGCCACGCCGTTCTCGGCGCTTAGCGTGTTGTTGCCGGGCCGGAGTCGTCGGATGTCGAAGAACCCGCGGCGGTTCTCGCGGTTCGTGGCCAGCAGCAGGACGGTGAGCGCGATGTAGACGATCGCGTAGACGTAGCGCACGGTCGGCGAGGTGAAGAAGAGCTGGCTTCCGAAGAGGGCGGCGACCACCATGGCTTCGAGCAGCGAGAAGCGCAGGTTGGCGATCACCGCGACGCCGAAGAACGACTGCGCCGCGGTGAGCAAGACCTCTTGCACCTGGCGGTGGTCGAGCACCATCGCGGCGACATGCCCGTTCGAGGCGGAATAGGCCAAGGGAAGCATGCCGATCAGCAGCGTCCACTGGTTCACCTTCGAAGAGATCAAGGTGCCGATCGCTGCTCCCGGGTTGCCTCGGAGGGCGAAGAGGATCGCGACGATGAATTCGGGGGATTCCGACGCCAGAGGGGCGATCCATTGGACGAGGATGAACTCCTCCACGCCGTACGCCCGACCGGTCGCGAGCAGGCTCTCGGCGAACGGTTCCGCGGCCAGGCAGATGGTCAGGCCAGCGATGAGGAACAGGGCGATGGTGGTCACCCGGCGCGGGATCTTCGGCAACTCGCCGATGAGCTCGGACGGCCCGCCAAGCTCGGGCTCCGCCATTCCGGCGCGGGACGCCGAGACGACGTAAAAGCCGAAGATGGTGAGCAGGACCACCGTATCGACGAGGGAGAGGGTGCCCTTGAGGGGAATGAGGAACGAGTACACGGTCGCGACGGTGAGATAGGAGATCTCCATCGAGTGAGAAGGTTCCAGCTCGACCGCCGGCTTTCGCGTCTTGAGCCAGTAGCAGATCACCACGGCTGCCCACCCGAAGCCGATCAGGAGCCGGTTGGCGCCGGTCATGTTGGCGGTGGCGTACTGCGTGTAGGTGGGATCCTTCCCTGCCTGCCAGGCGAAATACATGTCGACCGCGTACTCCGGGAGGACGGCGATCAGGGCCAGGAACGCGAGCGCAAGGCTCTGCGGGATGTCCACCTGCGCGGCCTCGGCTGCCCAGGAGAGGAGGACCGCTGCTCCGAAGATGCCCACGCCGGAGAGGATGGCCCCCCACAGGTGAGGGAGGTGGACACCCGAAAGCCGCAGGACGATCCACTGCAGGGCGACGAGGCTGACTGCGAGGAGCCAGAGGACATGGCTCCTGTGTTTGCGTGAGCTCATCGGATCTCCGTCGGCGCGGGCGGTTCACGGATTGCGGCGATCGGCGGACCCGCTCCTGGCGCGGGCCCGGCAGCGGCCCGCCGCTGCTCCCGCCTGCGCCGCCACATGCTGATGGCCGGCAGCGCGAGGAAGAAGATGGCCAGAACGGTGATGGCGGCGGCGATCGGCCGGCGGAAGAAGATCAGCAGTGTGCCCTGGGACATGATCAGGCTCTGGCGCAACGCGTTCTCGGCGAAGTCGCCCAGGACCAGGGCCAGCACCAGAGGGGCGAGCGGGTAGTCCAGCTTCTTGAACACGTACCCGATGACCCCGAAGATGATCATGTACCAGATGTCGATCATGTTGTTGTGGACCGCGAACGCGCCGATGGCGCAGATGACGACGATGAACGGCGTCAGGATCGCGAACGGCAGCCGCAGGATGGCGGCGAAGAACGGCACGAACGCCAGCACCATCAGCACGCCGATGATGTTGCCGGTATACATGCTCGCGATCAGGCCCCAGACGAAGTCGGGCTGTTCCTTGAAGAGCATCGGACCCGGCTGCAGGCCCCAGATGATCAGGCCGCCGAACATGACCGCCGCGGTGGGCGATCCGGGGATCCCCAGCGTGATCATCGGCAGCATGGCCGCGACGCCTGCGGCATGTGCGGCGGTCTCGGGAGCCACCACGCCCTCGATCTCGCCCTTGCCGAAGCGCTCCGGATGCTTGGAGGCGCGCTTGGCGAAGGCGTAGGCCATGAACGACGCAGGAGTGGCGCCGCCCGGCTTGAAGCCCATCCAGAAGCCGATGATGCAGCTGCGCAGGAACGTGCGCCAGTACCGGCCCATCGTCTTCCAGGTGTCGAAGACGACCCGGAGGTTCATCTTGGTCCGTGCTCCGTCGAACTTGAGCCCTTCCTCCACGCTCACCAGGATCTCGCCGATCCCGAAGAGCCCGATCACCGCCACGATGAAGTCAAACCCCGACATCAGCGGGGTGAGCCCGAACGTCATCCTCAGCTGCCCGGTGACGATGTCGAGCCCCACCGCCGCGAGGATGAGGCCGACCACGATGGAGATGAACGACTTGACCGGGTCTCCACCGCCCAGCCCGACGAAGCTGGAGAACGTCAAGGCCTGGATGGCGAAGAACTCCGGCGGCCCGAAGTGCAGCGCGACGTCGGCCAGGAGGGGGGCGAAGAAGGTGATGAGCAAGGTCGCGAACAGCGCCCCGATGAAGGACGAGGTGAACGCGGCGGTCAACGCCTGGGCCCCCTTGCCCTGCCTGGCCAGCGGATAGCCGTCGAAGGTCGTCGCCACCGACCAGGGTTCGCCGGGGATGTTGAAGAGCACCGAGGTGATCGCGCCTCCGAACAGCGCGCCCCAGTACAGCGAGGTGAGCAGGATGATCGCCGACGTCGGCGGCATGCGGAACGTCAGCGGGAGCAGGATGGCCACGCCGTTGGCGCCGCCCAGCCCGGGAAGCACGCCGATGATGGTGCCGAGCGTGATCCCGACCACCGCCACGAGCAGGTTGAACGGCGTGATCGCGATGTGGAAGCCGAGGATGATGTTCTCGAAGCCCATCTCAGTAACCCAGCCAGGCTTCGAGCGGTCCCTTCGGCAGGGGGACCAGGAACCAGCGCTCGAAGATGACGAACGTCGCCACCGGGAGCGACACCGCGAGACCGAGGGCGGTGGCCCAGGAATGGTGCCCGACCCGGCGCACGTAGAAGCCGAGGTAGAGCGCGGACGCCAGGTAGAGACCGAGGAACTGCGTGACCAGCACCATGGCCGCCGCGGGCGCGATCACCGTGAGCACGGAGCGAAGCTGCTCGCGGGTGACGAAGGGCTTGTCGGAGTTCTTGCGCAGCGCGCGGATGACGACGGCCACGCCGTGCCCGATCAGGATGACGGCCAGCCAGAAGGGAAAGAACCCGCTCTGCGGGCCGTCCGGTCCCCAGCGGAACCCGAGCCGGAGGGCCTCGACCAGCACGATCGCGCCCAGCAAGGTGAGCAGCGACGCCGTGATGATGTCCGCGGTGCGCATCCGGTTACTTGGGGAGCAGTCCGCCCTTCGCCATCAGGTCCTTGTGCAGCTTTTCGTTCTCCTCCACCCACTTGGCGTACTCGGCGCCGGTGGCGAAGGCAGGCTTGAGCGCTCCGTCTTCCAGGTACTTCTTGAACTCGGGCGTCTCGTAGATCTTCTTGAGGAAGCCGGCGTACCACTCCACCGCGTCCTTCGGCATCTCGGGGGGTCCGAAGATGCCGCGCAGCATCTGGTACTCGATGTCCACCCCGAGCGCCTCCTTCACGGTAGGAATCTCCTTCCAGGGCGCATCGGGGATCCGATTGGCGTCGAAGACCGCGAGCGGGCGGACGCGCTCGGCCTTCCAGTGGCTTACGCACTCGATCGGGTTGTTCACGGTGGAGTCGACGTGCTTGCCGACCAGGTTGACGCACACCTCGCCTCCGCCCTTGAAGGGAACGTAGGTGAGCTTGACGCCCAGCGCGTGCTCGAGCTGCACGGTGATGATCTGGTCCTCCTGCTTCGAGCCGGTGCCGCCCATCTTCATCCGGTTCTCTCCGCCCGATCGCTCCTTGACCACGGCCAGGTAGTCCTTCGCGGTCTTGTAGGGCGTCTCGGCGTTCACCCAGAGGATGAAGCGGTCCAGGGCCATGCGCGCCACCGGCGTCAGGTCCCTCCAGTTGAACGGGGTGCCCTGCGCCAGCGGCGTGGTGAACAGGTTCGAGAGCGTGATGATGATCGTGTGCGGGTCGCCTTTCTTCTCCTTGACGTAGAGGAAGCCCTCGGCGCCCGCCCCGCCCGACTTGTTGACCGCGATGAGCGGCTGCGGCGAAAGCTTGTGCTTCTCGGCGATGCCGCTGATCAGCCGCGCCATCTGATCCGCGCCTCCGCCCGTTCCGGCGGGGATGACGAACTCGACGGGGCGGGTCGGCTCCCAGGCCAGCAGCGGGCGCGGGTAGAGCAGGACAATGCCCACCATCACCGACAGGCCGAGAGAAAGGAGAGCTCGTCCAATCGACGCTGCGTGCGCCATGGTGTCCTCCGAAGGGCGGACCGACTCAGGCCGGAGGGCCATCCTCGTCGATCTGCTCTCGGAAGGGAATCACCCCCCCGGACGAGCCCCGGGTTCGAAGTCGGACAGACTCAAGCCGGAGGCTTGTCCTGCTCCAGCTGCAGGCGGAACGGAATGACTCCGGGAATGAGCCACCGGGTCCACATTTCATCGACCTTGGACTGGAAGTACGCGATGTCGTCGTCGGTGAAATGCGCGAAGCGGCCCTGCCGGAGCAGATAGTCGCGGATGGGGAGACGCTTGAGGCGGCCGTCGGAGATGTCGCGCGTCTTCCCGATCAGCCGCAGCACGCCGTTCTCCACTTCATAGAGTGGCCAGAGGCCCGTGAGCACCGCCAGCTCGCCCAGCTCGTGCGACTGCATGGGGTCGTAGTCCCAACCCTTGGGGCAGGGATCGAGAGAGTGGATGAAGGTGGGCCCGCCGATGGTCAGCGCCTTGCGCACGGCGTTCATCGCCAGCACCGGATACGACATGTCCACGGTCGCGACGTATTTGCACTCGGGGTGTCCCGCCGCCATCATCCCGGCCATGTTCTTCTTCCAGCGGTGATGCATGATGCGCTTCTTGGTCCCGGGGGGACTGAACGTGGTGTGCGCGCCCCAGGGGGTCGAGCCGCTGAGCTGGATGTCGGTGTTCGCGTACGACTCGTTGTCGTACATCAGGATCAGGCAGTTGTAGTCGGGATGGGTGAGCGTGGCGGAGATGGCGGAGAGGCCCATGTCGGCGCCGCCGCCGTCGCCGCAGAAGGCGATCACGTTGATGGGCTCCTCCTTCATCTTGCCCTTGCGCATCAGCGCCTTGAGCGCCGCCGCCGTTCCCAGCGCGGCGGAGCCGGAGGAGCCGAGCTGCGTGTGCATCCAGGGCACGACCCAGCTCGTCGAGTAGTACGTCGTGTTGGCGACATACATGCACCCCGTGCTTCCCAGCACGATGGTGCGCGGCCCCGCCGCCTTCACCATCATCTTCATCACCAGGGCCGACTCGCAGCCCTGACAGGTGCGGTGGCCGGACGTGAAGTACTCCTCCACCGGCAGCTTCTTCACGCCCTTGAACGGTTCGAGGTGTTGGGTGGGGCGAAGCTGGACCAGATCCGCGAGCTCCTGCTGATTGATGGCCATGGTCTCTCCTCCTACTCGCGCAGGCCGATCCACTGCGTGGAAGGTTGCGGCTTCCCGGCCGCGGCGGCGTACACGTTCTCGGTCATCTTCTTCACGTCGGGCAGCGTCACCTCGCGGCCGCCCAGGCCGCAGATGAACGCGATCAGCGGCGGCCGGTTCGGGACCGGATACAGCGCCGCGCGCACCTCGGTCGCCAGCACGCCGCTCGAGTAGGGCGCACCGAGCGAGAAGTCGCGATCGATGATCCCGACCGCCTTGAACCGCGAGAGGCTCTGGGCAAGCTCCTCGGCGGCGAAGGGACGGAACCAGCGCACGCGCACGAACCCGACCTTCTTGCCTTCCTTTCGCATCTCGCGGATGGCGACCCGCACCGGATTCGACAAGGTGCCCATCCCCACCAGCACCACGTCGGCGTCGTCGGTCATGTACTCTTCGAAGAACGGGTTCCCGTAGTCGCGGCCGAAGATCTTCGCGAACTGCGCATAGGCCTCGCGGATGACTTGCGGAGAGCGCTCCATGCCGGCCGCGGTCTGGCGGCGGATCTCCATCAGCCAGTCCTCGTTCGCCTGGGGCGCGACCGTGATGGGGTTGTCCGGATGGAGCAGGAGATCGCCGCGGTCGTAGCGAGGCAGGAACTGCTCCACTTTCTCCTGGCTGGGGATCTTCACCATCGCCTGCGAGTGGGTGAGGAAGGCGCCGTCGCAGGAGATGGCGCAGGGGAGGAACACGCGCCGGTCCTCGGCCACTCTGAAGGCGATCAAGGCGGTGTCGAGCGCCTCTTGCGCGTTGTCCACCCAGACCAGCTGCCAGCCCAGGTCGCGCACCGCCAGCGCGTCGTTGTGCTCGACGCCGAAGGCGCCGGGGTCGTCCAGCGCGCGGTTGCCCACCATCGCCACCATGGGGATGCGCAGCGCCGGAGTGACGGTGAGCGCCTCCATCGCGTACATCCAGCCCACGCCGCTGGAGCCGCAGAACACCCGCGCCCCGCAGGCGCTGGCGTGCTTGACGATCTCGAACTGCGAGTGCTCGCCCTCGGCGATGATGTACTCGCAATCCATCTCGCCGTTGGAGACGAGCTTGGCGATGTATTGCATGACGGTGTCGTAGGGCCGGATCGGATAACCGGTGATCACGTCCACATCGGCCAGCTTGCAGGCCACCGCGATGGCCTCGCTGCCGGTGATCAGGGACGTCTTGTCGACCGCGGGCTTCTTTGCCGGCGACTGCGCGATTGCCTCTGCCATGTCAGCCCTCTCTCAGCCCTGCCGGGCGAACTCGTTGGGGAGCTCTTCCTGGTACTGGCCGCGGTAGCGGAAGCCATGTGACCGCTCCGGCCGATCCTTGAGCCACGCCGCCAGATGCGTCTGGTACGCCGGCTTGTCCGTACGCCACTCCTGCCACTGGCTGGCGTTGTCCGTGAATTGCGCCTCGTTGACCATCGTCACGCAGGTGGGCACGGGGCAGACCGCCTCGCAGACGCCGCAGCCGCAGCACGCCTCGAGATTCGCGTCGTAGAGGCCGTCGGGCGTGACGTCGAAGCAGCTGTCCGGACACTGCAACCAGCAGAGGGTGCACTTGATGCACTTCTCGAAGTCGATCACCGGCCGCATGGTGCGCGTCGCCCACTTCTTGAAGACGGTGTTGCGAGCCGGCTGCCAGCCGCCCTCCGCGCCGGTGATGGGGTCCTTCATCTGGGCGCCCAGCGGAATGCCCGGGATGGCGATGCCTTCCCGCATCTCGGTCCAGTTGGGCATGTCGAACTTGTAGGGCTCCTGGGGATTGCCCTGGTCGGGGGTGACGGTGACGGTGCTGACGCGTTCGGAGGCCCGCAACGCCGAGGTCGCCTTGAGATCGCTGTGCCACTCGTCGCGGATGGTCTCCTGCACGGAGCCGAGGCTGAACAGCTCCGGCAGCACCCGTGCCATCACACCCAGGATGCGGACGTCGGTGTGATCGTCCTTGTAGACCCAGAGGCCGGAGAAGCTCGGCGTTCCCTTGAGGACGGCGAGCTGGTACGGCGTCTCCTTCCGGTGCGCATGGGGAATCAGCTGCTCCGGCTCCTTCAGCGAGGTGACGATCAGCGTGCCGCCCGGCTTGAGCAGCTTGTTGATCGGCTGCAACCCGTACCAGGCCCAGGACTCCACGCCCTTGAAGAGGGTGTCGTCGACCACGATGCTGATGTCGACCTCCTTGGGCTCGTACTTGGCCTTCCCCTCTTCCAGGGTGAGCTCGTCGCTGGCGACGATGGCGAAGTACTTGGCGGGGATGCCGTTGCGCTCCGGGCTGTCTCCGTACCTGCCGAAGGAGATCCCGGGTTTTCCCTCCCGGTGCGCTGCCAGCACGATGGCGCGGCTGATGTTGGCCGCGAGCTTTTTCTGGAAGATTCCCCGATAGACGATTTCGACTGCGAAGAGACGGCCCATTTGCTTCTTCCTCCCGTTCAGAGCTGACGCATCACGACTTCTTCGATCTCCTTCAGGTGCCTGCGTACGGCGGCCTCCGCGGCCTTGGCGTCTCGCTTCTGGAGGGCGCGGAGGATGCGTCGATGCCCGTCGAACGAGCGCTGCGGCCGCCCCGGAACCTGGAGCGAGCGCGAGCGGCTCTCGCGCAACAAGTCCATCAGCACGTCGAGGACGCGGAGCACGACGCTGTTTCGCGCCGCCAGCGCGATGGCGTAGTGGAAGTCCGAGTCCTCGTCCATGGCCTCCTCCCCGCGGCGGAGCTTGGCCTCGTGGCGCTCGAGGATCGCGGCCATGTGCGCGAGCTCCTCGGCGGTGGCGTTCTTCGCGGCGCGGGCGGCCAGCCCCGGCTCGATCATCCTGCGCACGTCCAGCAGCTCGGTGACCAGCTCCCGCTTGCGCGTCAGCACCAGGGAGAGGGGCACCACCAGCGCGTCCGCGGAGAGATCGCGCACCACCGTGCCGTGGCCCTGCCGCGGCTCGAGGATC
>Ga0209488_10001678_pt1 | contig 18838 bp, 17 predicted proteins | sample Rivendell_Oct201_8_FD_188349 | JGI IMG/M metagenome (GOLD analysis project Ga0209488, IMG submission 188349) | Vadose zone soil microbial communities from the Eel River Critical Zone Observatory, Northern California, USA -... | ecosystem: Environmental > Terrestrial > Soil > Vadose zone >...
CTATATCTCGGGGCTGGGCTCGGGCGAATTTCGGATTCGAAAGCACACTAGCAACTCATTGAAAGCTAGTGTGGTTTGGATTTGAAGTTCCCAAACGCGACTGCCCTCAAAATGAGGGGAACTTCAAATCCACCACACTAGCAGCGGGCCCCGCACCGTCGTCTTACACCGCCGTCAGCTCGCGCGCCGAGTGGTTCTCCAGCGTCTTGAGCCGGCCGAACAACGCTTCCGGCGAGATGCGGGCACCACCGACATCGAGACAGGCACGGAACTTATCGAACAATTCGGCCTCGCCGAGCGGCAGGTCGGCGTGACCGCGGGCGCGGCGCACCTTCTCGCTCTCGATCCGTTCGCCATTCGTCAATTCGACCGTGACCTGGTCATAGGCCGAGGCGCCGACCTGCACGGGGTCGTAATTCTGGTTCGTGACGACGGTCACGCGGCGCATCAACTCCTGGACCTCGGGCCGGCGCACGAATTCATCGGTGTATTCGCCGAGGCTGGCGCGCCGGGAGATGACCGCCGCCGCCATCGCGAATTCCATGCTGAACTTGCCTTCGAGCCCGGTCTGCGGCTGGTGGTTGCGCAGGATCAGCGCATGCGTGTCGCTGATCGATGCGGTGATCCGCGCGATCTCAGACGCCTTCAACGGACGCTGCGCCAACAGATCGAGCATCCCGTCGAGCGCGCGGTGGGTGCAGTAGCAGGCCGGGTATTTCTTGATGCTGAGGCCCTGCTTCAGGATATGCCATTCCTCGCCGAGAGCGGGAGACGGGCCGTCGCGGTCGGCCTTGCCCTCGGGCGAGACCGCCGACAGAAAGCCCTGCGGGTGCTCGAGCGCATCGGCGGCGGCCGTGAAGCCGAGCTCGGCGAGGCGCGCCGAGACAACACCGGCATGCGCCGCGCGTCCGGCATGGAACGGCTTTGTCATCGTGCCGAAATTGGCCATGATGCCGCCGGCCTGCGACGCGGAGAGCGCGATGGCCATCGTCGCGCGCGCGGGATCGAGGCGGCGCAGATTGGCGCAGGCGGCGCCGGCGCCGATCGCGCCGAAGATGCCGGTCGGGTGCCAGCCCTTCCGGTGGTGATGGCCGGGGTCGCGGCGCGACAACTCGGCCCAACTCTGGTAGCCGGCGACATAGGCGGCGAACATCTCGCGGCCGCCGAGGCCGAGCATCTCGGCCTCTGCGATGATCGCCGGCACCAGCACGGTCGAGACATGGCCGCGGCAGCCGACATCGTCGTAATCGAGCGCATGGCCGGCGGCGCCGTTGATCCAGGCCGCCTCGGGCGCGGCGGCGGTCTCCCCCGAGAAATAGAGGCTCGCCGGCCCGGGCGGCGGCTGCAGCCCCTTGCGCAACAGCTGCGGCGCCTCGTCGTTGGCACCGGCAATCATCGTCGCGATTGTGTCGATAAAGCCGGTCCGGGCGATCTCGACCGCCTCCGCCGGCAATTTCTCGAAGGTGAGATTCGCGACAAACCGGCCGAGCTCTTGGGTTAATGCCATGGCCTTCCTCCAAGTGTTGCCGCGATTATGCGGCAATTCGTGGGCTCTTGCCACGGCCGCGCCTTGTCATGGGACGGCGGTTGCGCGATGAAGGTCCATGAACATGATGCCGTCACGGCATGGCCGGCGCGCCCTAGTGACCCGGCCGCGCGCCGAGGCCGTCGCTCTCGCCGAGGCGCTCGACCGGCGCGGGATCGAGGCGATCATCGAGCCGTTGCTCGACATTCTTTACCGGGACGAACCGGCGCCCGACCTCGCCGGTGTGCAGGCGGTGCTCTGCACCAGCGCGAACGGGGTGCGAGCCTTGGCGCGGCGCAGCGGCGAGCGTGGCATCGCGCTGTTCGCGGTCGGCGAGGCGACTGCGGCCCGGGCGCGAGCGGAGGGGTTTAGCCACATCGAAAGCGCCGGCGGCGATGTCGATGATCTGGCGCGGCTGGCATGCGAGCGGCTGGCCCCACAAGACGGGCGCTTGCTGCATGTCGCGGGGAGTGACGTCGCCGGCGATCTCGCGGGCTTATTGCGCGATGCGGGCTTCGCGACGGAGCGCGTCGTGCTGTACGAGGCGCGGCCCATCGCGGGCCTGAGCCCACCGACCGTCGCGGCACTGCGCAATGGGCTGATCGATTTTGCGCTGTTCTTCTCGCCGCGCAGCTCTGCAATTTTCGCCCGGCTGACCGAGCAAGCGGGGGTCGGCGCGGGATTGCGGAGCGTGACCGCCGTCTCGATCAGCGCGGCAGCCGATCGTGCTCTCGGCGAGCTTGCGTTCGGTGCGCGGATCATTGCCGAGCACCCCGACCAGGGGAGCCTTCTCGCGGCGCTCGACCGCACGCTCGCGGAGCGGGGCACGCGATGAGCGAGGCCGCCCCCGAGCCGCCGCCGGACAACGCGCCGCAGAACCCACCGCCCCGCCCCGCGCCGATCTTGTCCGGCTGGCGCGGCGCGGTCGCGATCGGCTTCGCGACGGCGCTGATCGTGTTTGGGGTTCTCGTCATAACCGGGCCGTTCTGGGCCCCGGCGATATCACCGCTTTTCAGTGCCGCCAGTGCGCCCTCTGCCGATGCTCCCCTGGCGGATCGCCTGGCGCAACTCGAAGCCGCGCAGCGCGACAATCAGCAAAAGATCGATCAGACCGTAGCGGCGGCGCAGAAGGCGGCAGCGGATTCCGCCACATCGGTGCGGCAGCTCGACCGCCGGATCGCCGTTATCGAAAACAGGCCCGCGGCATCGCCGAATGAACTGGCCGAGCTGCGCCAGCAGCTGCAGGCGCTTGAAAACCGCCCCGCCGCGGCGGCGGGCGATATCGCCGAATTGCGGCAACAGGTGAAGGCGCTCGAAGCAAAGCCCGCCGCAGCGCCACCCGAGCTCACCGAGATCCGCCAACAGGTTCAGCAGCTGACCACCGCTAATGCCGATCTCGGCAAGCGGGTCGCCGCCCTCGAAAAAGGCGAGCAGGCACAGAGTGCGGCCGACCCGACCGACACGACACTGCTGCTCGCCGTCTTGCAGATCCGCGAGGCGATCGAGACGGCGCGACCGTTTGCGGCGGAATACGATGCGCTCGCGGCGCTTGCCAAGGCGCGGCCCGATATCGCGGCGGCCGCCGCGCCGCTCGCCGAGCCAGCGAAAAGCGGCGTCGCGAGCCGCGCCGTCTTGATTGAGCGGCTTCGCGCGCTGCGCGGCGCGATCGCCACGGCGCAGCCGGCGCCGGCCGATCGCGACTGGGCGACGCGCGCCTGGGGGCAGCTGCGCGGGCTGGTCACGATCCGCCGCGTCGATGGCGCCGGGCAGAGCGCGGCGGAAGCGGGGGTCAGCGCCGCCGAACGAGCGCTTGCGGCCGGTGACCTGCCGGGCGCGGTGACGACGCTTGACGGGCTCACCGGGTCCGCTGCCGAGGCGGCACGACCGTGGCGGCAGATGGCGGGCCAGCGCCTGGCAGCCGAAGAGGCATTGCATCGCGTGCAATCGCTGCTCGTCGCGCGGCTCGGCCCGGCCCGGTGATGCGAGGCCTCCTCGCCCTGATCGTGATCGCGGCGGTCGTCGCGGCGGCCGGCTTTCTTGCCAGTCATCCCGGGCATGTCGAGATCGTCTGGCAAGGCTGGCAGATCGACACCTCGGCCGCCGTGCTGATGGCAATCTTCATCGCTGCGGTGCTGCTCCTGTGGGGCCTCATCGCGCTCGCCGGCGGGCTGCTGCGCGCGCCGCGTCACTGGCGGCGCCGCCGCGCTGTCCGCCGCCGCCGGACGGGCGAGGCTGCCGTGACCCGCGGTCTCGTCGCGCTGGCCGCGGGCGATGCCGTGCGCGCCCAGCGCGAAGCCGCGCGCGCGACGCAATTACTGCGCGGCGCGCCGGTGCCGCTGCTGCTCGCCGCCGAGGCGGCGCAGCAGCAGGGCGACCGCGGCATGGCGCGGCAGTCCTTTGCGCGGCTGCTGGAGCGCCCGGAAACGGAGCTGCTCGGCTTACGCGGCCTGCTTGCCGAGGCGCTCAAATCCGGCGATCACGCGATCGCGCGGCGTTTCGCCGAGCGAGCCCGACAATTGCAGCCAGCCTCGCCCTGGCTCGCCGAGAATGTCCTGGCGTTGCAGGCGCGAGCCGCGGATTGGCCGGCAGCACGCGACACGATCGCCGATGCGGCCCGGCGCGGCGCATTGCCCGCGGGACGGGCGCGCCACGGGCGCGGCGTCGTGCTGTATGAGCTGAGCCGCGAGGCCGAGCAAAAGGGCGATCTGCGCCGCGCCGCGGCCTTGGCGGCGCGGGCGCAGAGCCTGTTGCCCGATCTCGCCGAGGCGGCGGCCCAGCATGCCCGCCTGCTGCTCGCGATGAATCGGCAGCGCGCCGCGCGGCGGGCGATCGAACGCGCCTGGCGAACCGCGCCGCATCCTGATCTCGCGCGCATTTATCTCGAAGCCGCTCCCGCCGCAGGGCCGCTCGCCAAGGCCGCGGCATTGCAGCGCCTTGCATCACAAAACCCCGCCGCCCTGGAGAGCCATCTCGCGATCTCCGAGGCGGCGTTGAACGCGCGGCTGTGGGGGGAAGCGCGCCGTCATCTCGGAATGGCGATCGCCGCCGCGCCGCCGGGCGGACCAAGCCGGCGGCTCTGCCTGATGATGGCGCGGCTCGAAGACAGCGAAGCTGGTGACCCGAAAGCGGCGCGCCAATGGCTCGAACGCGCCGCGGCCGCACCGCCCGACCCTTGCTATGTCTGCGACCGCTGCAACGCGGCGAGCACAGCATGGCAGCCAGTCTGCCGGGAGTGCCTCGGCTTCGACACGTTCACGTGGCGCGTTCCGGAGCACCGACCGCCCCAAAGCTCTGGGTCGGTCGAGGCGGCAGCGGCGCCGCTGATGCTTCCGGGACCGCCCGCCGCCATGACCGATCAGGCGCGGCGAAACGTGCCGAGCGCCTTGGCGGAGCCCTGACAATCGGCTAAGTAAGCCGGCGCGGGCCAAAGGCGGAACGCCCCGATAGCTCAGCGGTAGAGCAACCGCTTCGTAAGCGGTAGGCCGTTGGTTCAAATCCGACTCGGGGCACCACCTTCGCGCAGCCGCAGTAGCATGTTGGGGCAGAGGTAGTGTTGAATGTCAGCGGTGGTGAAGGCGGTCAGCCGCAGTGCGGAGCATACGTTTAGCAAACCCAACGAGGCGCGGATCACATTACTGGCGGGACGGGGCGTCGAGGGCGACGCGCATGCCGGCGCGACGGTCAAGCACCTCTCCCGCATCCTGAAATTCGGCAACGCGCCGAATCTGCGGCAGGTGCACCTGATCCACGAGGAATTGTTTGAGGAATTGCGCGCCGCCGGGTTCGCCCTGAGCCCGGGCCAGATGGGCGAGAACGTTACGACGAGAGGCGTCGATCTGCTTAAGCTGCCAAAAGGCGCGCGTCTGCATCTCGGCGAAGAGGCGGTCATCGAGATCACCGGGCTGCGCAATCCGTGCCGCCAACTGAACAAATTACAGCCCGGGCTGATGGCCGCGACCTTGGCGCGCCACGTGGCCGGGAATCTGGAGCGCAAGGCCGGCGTCATGGCCATCGTGTTGGCGGGCGGCGAGGTCAAGAACGGCGACCCGATCCGTATCGAATTGCCGGAAGGGCCGCACCAGCCTCTCGCTCCGGTCTGAGTGGCGGAGCAGCGCAGCTCTCCGGCTTGATCAGCAAAGAACCGGCAGCAATCGAAAGTCGCTTTCCGTAATGTTCTCGATTATGAGGCCGTGAGTAAGTAATTATACGACATCATACCTACAGGTTTATTTATGAGGTAATTACTTTCCTTGCGCAAGGCTCGCCAAACTGGAACCGGAGCAGCGATTCCTGGGTTTATTCCAAGAGTCGGTCAAAGCAAGGAGGTTGTAATGGCCACTGTTGGACCCGACGTCATGGTGCGCGAAACCGCGCGTCTGATCGCCAGCGACAAAGTGGAAGGCACGCCGGTGCGGCGCAGCAATGGCGACCGGATCGGCACAATCGAGCGCGTCATGATCGACAAGCGTAGCGGCAGGGTCGCCTATGCCGTCATGACCTTTGGCGGCTTTCTCGGCATTGGCGAGGAATACCGGGCGCTGCCATGGAGCGTCTTGCGCTACAACGAAGATCTCGACGCCTACGAGCTCAATCTCACGGACGAGCAGTTGAAGGGGGCGCCGGTCAGCGAAACCGGGTTCTACGAAACCGGCCGCGCCGATCGCGAGTGGGAGCGTCGAGTGCACGATTACTATCGGGCAACGCCGTATTGGTAAGCCCGTGAAAGTTGCGCGGCGGGGCGCTTAGGCTCCGCCGCGCAGCGACTGGCTTAACATAGGTTAACCCGGGGACTTAGCACAGGCTAAGAAATACTTGGAGTAATCAGGTAAACTAAAGGCTTCGTCCTCAGCGGGCAGTAGAGGATGTCCGGTTTTCAGCTAAAACGTTTGAACCTTTTGCGAGGCAAGTTCGTTTGCCGGGCGACTGAAAACCAATCGCCGGGACGGAATGAACAAGACAGTTCTGATCACTGGCGGGGCAGGGTTCATCGCGTCCCACTGCGCCGCTCTGCTCCTTCAGCACAATTATCGGGTGAAGGCGCTCGATAATCTCGACGCCCAAATCCATGGCAGCGACCGGCATCCGCCGAGCTATCTCGATCGGCGGGTCGAGTTGGTGGTCGGCGATGTTCGTTCGCCAAGAGCGGTAAGCCGCGCCCTCGTCGATGTCGATTACGTGCTCCATCTCGCGGCCCGGGTCGGGGTCGGCCAGAGCATGTACGAGATGGCCGACTACACCGACGTCAACGGGCGAGGCACGGCCCTCCTGCTTGAAGCGATGGTCGAGCGCGCCAAGAAGCGGCCTTTCGAGCGGCTCGTGGTCGCCTCCAGCATGAGCATTTACGGCGAAGGCATGTACCGCGCCGCCGACGGGCGGCTCGTGCCCGATGCCGAGCGCAATTCGCGCCAATTGAAACGCGCGATCTGGGACCCGGTCGACGAAGCCGGGCAGACGCTTGAGCCGGTGCCGACACCCGAGGGCAAGCCGCCCTCGACACGCTCGGTCTACGCGCTGTCGAAATACGATCAGGAACGGCTCTGCCTGATGGTGGGCGACGCCTATGATATCCCGACAGTGGCGCTGCGGTTTTTCAACGTTTACGGCCCGCACCAGGCGCTGTCGAACCCCTATAGCGGCGTGCTCGCGATCTTTGCCTCGCGGCTGATGAACGATCGGCCACCGCTGATCTTCGAAGATGGCGAGCAGCGTCGGGACTTTGTGTATGTCGACGATGTTGCCGAGGCGTGCCGCCTGGCATTGCTCAACGACGCAGCGGTCGGAAAGGCGCTTAATATCGGCAGCGGCTCGCCGGTGACGGTGAAAGAAGCCGCGCGCCTGCTCGCCGACACCCTCGGCGTCTCCATCGAACCCGAGATCACCGGCGAATGCCGGGTCGGCGACGTACGGCACTGCTTCCCCGATATCCGCGAGGCGCGAGACGCGCTCGGCTATCGCCCGCGCACGACCCTCGCCGCGGGGCTGCGGAAGCTGGTCCGCTGGCTCGACGGACGGGTGGCTATCGACCGCGTCAGCGAGGCGCGAGCGGCTTTGGCCTCGCGGGGTCTGACGCTATGACCGTCGCGATTGCCGATCCGGGCGGACGCGCCGCGCGGCGGCCGGTGCTGATTACCGGCGGCGCCGGTTTCGTCGGCACGAACCTCGCCGACCGGCTTCTGCGCCGGGGACGCCGCGTGCGGATCTTAGACAGTCTGGCGCGGCCGGGGTCGGAAGCCAATCTGCGGTGGCTCTTGGCGCAGCACCGCACACGGCTTCAGGTGGAGGTCGCCGATTTGCGCGATGGCGCGCGCCTGCGCGCGGCCCTGGCCGAGGTCAGCACGGTCTTTCATCTGGCGGCGCAGGTCGCAGTGACGACCAGCCTGCAACACCCGGGAGAAGATTTTGCAGTCAATGCGCGCGGCACGCTCGACCTTTTGGAGGCATTGCGCGAGCGCGGCGGCGACGCGCGCCTGATCTTCACCTCGACCAACAAGGTCTATGGCGCCATCGACGACATCGAATTGGTCCAGTCGGACCGACGCTATGTCCCGCGTAACGAGCTGGCGCGCAGCGGCATTGCCGAAACCCGCGCCTTGCAGTTTCACAGCCCCTATGGCTGCTCGAAGGGAACAGCCGACCAATACGTCCTCGATTACGCGCGCAGCTATGGGTTGGCGACCGCCGTCTTCCGCATGAGCTGCATCTACGGGCCGCACCAGCACGGCACCGAGGATCAGGGCTGGCTCGCGCATTTCATGATCCGTGCGGCCGACCGGGAGCCGATCACGCTCTACGGCGACGGCAAGCAGGTGCGCGACGCCCTATTCGTCGATGATCTCGTCGATGCGTTCCTGACGGCCGAGCAGCGCCTGCCCGACATCGCCGGCCAGGCCTTCAACATCGGCGGCGGCCCGGAAAACACGCTGAGCCTCCTCGAACTGATCGACCGTATCGCGGCGCTGAACGGCCGCCGCCCGCGCCTCAGCTTTGGGGCTTGGCGGGTCGGCGATCAGCGCTGGTATGTCAGCGACATCCGAAAATTCTACCGGGCGACCGGCTGGTTGCCGCGGGTTGGTGTCGAGGAGGGCGTGCGCCGGCTGCATGCCTGGCTAATGGCGAGCCGCCAGCAAGCAATGCCGCTGAGGGCCGCTGCCAGGTGACAATCAGGTGACGTTTGCCGCATGAAAATCGCACTCGTCAATCCGCCCTGGTCGTTTGACGGCAGCATCTATTTCGGCTGCCGGGAGCCGCATCTGCCGCTCGAATACGGCTATGCCCGGGCGTTGCTGACGGATGCCGGACACGATGCCGCGATCTTCGATGCCCAGATCGACGGCATCGATACCGCGGCGCTTCAATCGCGCGTGGCGGATTTCGCGCCGGACATGATCGTCGTGACGACAGCGCCCAGCTATCTGTTCTGGCGCTGCGCCCCGCCCGAGCTGCGGATCCCGCAACACACCTTGGCGGCGCTCGACGGACTCGGTGCGCTGACCGTCGCAGTCGGCCCCCACGCCTCATCGACGCCACGGATTGCGGTGAAGAAGCTTGGCGTCGATGCGGGCGTACAGGGCGAATGCGAGGAAGTGCTGGTGAAACTCGCCGACACCCCACGCGAAGCGTGGGGCACCATCGCCGGCTTGGTGCGGCGTGACAACGGGGACATCGTCGTGCAAGGCGGGCCGCAAGCCGTCGACATGGCGCGGCTGCCGGCCTTGCGCTGGCACCCCGACATCGTGCAGCGGCACGCGCATCACCACCATCGCTTTGACACTGCGCTGCATGGCCCCGGCGCCGAAATGGAGGTGTCGCGCGGTTGTCCCTATCATTGCACCTTCTGCGCCAAGGACAATTTCCGCGACCGCTACCGCCGCCGGCCGCTTGCGACGATCCTCGACGAACTCGACGGGCTCATCGCAGCGGGCGCGAGCTACGTCTACTTCATCGACGAGATCTTTCTGCCGTGGCGCGAGCTGCTCGAGGCCCTCGTCGAGCGGCCGGTCGAATTCGGCGTTCAGACGCGCATCGATCTGTGGCGCCCCGACATGCTCGACCTGCTCGGTCGCGCGGGCTGCGTCTCGATCGAGGCCGGTGTCGAGAGCCTGACGCCGCACGGGCGCGACTGGCTCGACAAGGACTGCAAACTGTCCACCGAGGAATTGCGCGACCGGCTGATCCACGCGAAGCGCTCGGTGCCGTTCGTGCAGGCCAATCTGATCATGACCGAGGGCGACGACCCCGAGATCATCGCGCGCTGGCGCGAGGAATTGCAGCAGCAGGGCGTGTGGGCCAACGAGCCGGTGCCGCTGTTCCCTTATCCTGGCTCACCCGAATACCGCCGCATATGGGGGCTCCCCGACGACGACGCATGGGAGCGCGCCCTGGATTACTACCTCGATCGCTACGCGAGCTTCAGCGATATCCAGGAGGCGCAGCCGCGCCGTCTGGCTGAGTTGGAACGCGCCATCGGGTGATGCACAGCCGCGGCAAAACCAATCCAACGGTGCTGATGAGCGCTGATGCTGTCGGCGGAGTGTGGAGCTATGCTCTGACATTGTGCGCCGCGCTGCCGGGAGTCCGGTTTGTGCTCGCCATCATGGGGCCCGCCGCGAGCGTGGCGCAACGCGCGGCCGCTGCCCGCCTCGGCAACGTCGTGCTGGAAGAGGCGCCCTATCGGCTGGAATGGATGGAGGGCGCGGCCGCCGATCTGCCGGCAAGCCGCCAATGGCTCGCCGGACTGGCGCGACGGCACAGCGCCGACCTCATCCATATCAACGGTTACGCGCACGCACGGATCACGGCCGATCGGCCGGTGCTCGTGGTCGCGCATTCGGATGTCCTATCGTGGTGGCAGGCGGTCCATGGCAAAGCCGCACCGCCCGAATGGGGCGATTACCGCGATGAGGTCGCCGCCGGGCTTACAGCAGCCGATCGCGTTGTCGCGCCGAGCCGCGCGGTGTTCGACGATCTCGCCACCCATTACGGCTTCGCGCGCGACGATGCTCTGGTGATCCGGAACGGCATCGATCTCGCCGCTTATCGCCCAGCCGCGAAACGGCGAGTCGTCATGGCAGCCGGCCGGATGTGGGATGCGGCGAAGAACCTCGCGCTCCTCGACAAAGTTGCCGCGGGACTCGCCTGGCCGATCGAGATTGCCGGTCCGGCGACCAATCCCGAGGGGGGCACCGCGGGTTGCGAGGCGGCGGGCCTCATCGGTGTGCTGAGTCCGGCCGAAATGGCGGTACGTCTCGGCCGCGCCGCGATCTTCGCGGCTCCCGCCCGCTACGAGCCCTTTGGCCTCGGTATCCTCGAAGCGGCCGCGAGCGGCTGCGCCTTGGTGCTCGGCGATATTCCGTCGCTGCGCGAAAACTGGGAGGGCGCAGCGGTTTTTGTCCCGCCCGGCGACGCGGTCGGGTGGCGCACCGCCTTGCGCGACTTGAGCGAAGACGAGCGCGACCGCGAGCTGTGGGCATTTGCGGCGCAGCAGCGGGCGCGCGGCTTTTCGCGCGAGGCGATGGCAGCCCACTATGCCGGGCTCTATCGCGAGATGGCCGGCAGCAGCGTCGAGCGCGAGGTCGCGTGATGACCAAGCTCGTGCTGTTCTGTCATTCGCTCCGCTCGGACTGGAACCACGGCAATGCGCATTTCCTGCGCGGCGTCTTGAGCGAATGCCGCCGCCGCGGCATCGCGGTCAGGGCCTATGAGGCGGCGGATAATTGGAGCGCGCACAATTTGGCCGCTGAGCAGGGCGAAGCGGCCCTCGATGCATGGCGAGCCGCTTATCCCGATCTGCCGGTCACCGTCTACGATCCGGCACGGCTCGATATTGATCGCGCTCTCGACGGCGCCGAAATCGTGCTGGTGCACGAATGGAACGAGCCGGCATTGGTGGCGCGCCTCGCCGCGCATCGCCGCCGCGGCGGGCATTATCTGCTGCTGTTCCATGACACGCACCACCGCATGGTGACCGATCCCGACGCGATCGCCGCGTTCGATCTCGACGGGTTCGACGGCGTCCTTGCTTTCGGTGATGTGCTGCGCGACGCATACCGGCGACAGGGCTGGGGACGTCAAGTCTTCACCTGGCACGAGGCGGCCGATCTCACCCTGTTCCGTCCGCGCCCGGAGATCCTGCGGCAGCACGATCTCGTATGGATCGGCAATTGGGGCGACGAGGAGCGCACCGCCGAACTCGGCGAATTCCTGATCGGGCCGGTCAAATCGATGGCGCTTGCGGCGCGCGTGCACGGCGTCCGCTACCCAGCGGCCGGCCGCGCGGCGCTGGCCGATGCCGGTATCGAATTCGCCGGCTATCTGCCGAACTTCCGTGTGCCGGAGGCTTTCGCGGCGGCCCACATGACCGTGCACATCCCGCGCCGCCCCTATGCCGAGGCGCTGCCGGGAATTCCGACGATCCGTGTGTTTGAGGCGCTGGCCTGCGGCATCCCGCTGGTCTCGGCGCCGTGGCAGGACCAGGACGACCTGTTCACGCCGGGAGAGGACTACCTCGTTGCATGCGACGGCGAAGCCATGCGGCATCACCTTGCCGCGTTGCGCGCCGATCCGGACTTTGCGGCGGCGCTCGGGGCTCAGGGACGCGCGACCGTGATGGCACGCCACAGCTGCGCTCATCGCCTCGACGAGCTCATCGCGATCTGCCGCCGGCTCGGGCGCGAATTGGCGCCTCCGGAGATGGCGGCCGCGCAATGAGCCGCGACATCGCCTTTTTCGGCTCCAGCCTGGTCTCGGCCTATTGGAACGGCGCCGCCACCTACTACCGTGGCGTGTTGCAGGCGCTCGCCGCCAACGGGCATCGCATCACCTTTTACGAGCCCGACGCGTTCGACCGGCAGAAGCACCGCGACATCGCGGACCCGGATTGGGCACGGATCGTTATCTATCCAGCGACGGAAGACGGTGTCGACAAGGCTCTCGAACAGGCGCGCGACGCCGATCTCCTGGTTAAGGCGAGTGGTGTCGGCGTCTTCGACCGGCTGCTCGAAGAGCGCGTTCCGGGCTTGCGGCGTGACGGTTCCCTCGCCCTCTTTTGGGACGTCGATGCACCGGCGACGCTCGAACGGATCGGCTCGGATCCCGCCGATCCGTTTCATGCGCTGATCCCGCAATACGACATCGTCTTCACCTATGGCGGCGGGCCGCCGGTCGTCGCCGCTTATGAAGCGTTCGGCGCACGGGTGTGCGTGCCGATCTACAATGGGCTCGACCCTTCGACGCACCATCCGGCGCCGCCCGAGCCGCGATTTGGCTGCGATCTCGGTCTCGTCGCGAACCGGCTGCCCGACCGCGAGCGGCGCATCGAAGAGTTCTTTCTGGCGGCAGCCGCCGAACTGCACGACCGCCGTTTTCTGCTCGCCGGCGCCGGCTGGGGCGACAAGCCGATGCCGCGGAATGTCGGCTATATCGGTCACCTCTACACGGCCGATCACAACGCCTTCAACGCGTCATGCCTCGCCGTCTTGAATGTCAGCCGGGACAGCATGGCCTCAAACGGCTACAGCCCGGCGACGCGTGTTTTCGAGGCCGCCGGCGCCGGCGCCTGCCTGATCACCGATGCGTGGGAAGGGATCGACCGGTTCTTCGCGCCCGGAAGCGAGATCCTCGTCGCCGAGAACGGCCCCGCCGTTGCCGATCATCTCGCGCGGCTCAGCCCGGCCGAGGCGCGGCGGATCGGCGACGCGGCGCGCCGCCGCGCGCTCGCCGAGCACACCTATACGCAGCGCGTTCGCCTCGTCGAGGATGTGCTCGCCGGGAGGCTGCCGTGAGCGCGACCGTATTGCCGGCGGCGCCGCGGCCGCTGCGTATCGTCATTCTCGGGCTGTCGATCACCTCGTCCTGGGGTAACGGCCACGCGACAACCTATCGCAGCCTGATGCGCGCTTTGTGCGACCGTGGCCACGAGGTGCTGTTTCTCGAATGCGACAAGCCGTGGTACCGCGCGAACCGAGATCTGCGGCGGCCGCCCTTCGGCACGGTGCGGCTCTACAAAAGCGTCGCCGAGCTGCGGCGCCGCTGGCAGGGCGAGCTCGCCGACGCCGATCTGGTGATTCTGGGCTCCTACGTCCCGGACGGGATCGCCGTCGCGCAGCTGATCCACGATGTCGCGCGCGGTGTCACCGCCTTCTATGACATCGACACGCCGGTGACGCTGGCATCGCTGTCGGACGGCAGCTGCGAGTATCTGGAGCCGGATCTGATCGCCGGTTTCGATCTCTACCTCTCTTTCACCGGCGGCCCGGTGTTAGGGATGATCGAGCGGCGCTATGGCGCGCGGGCGGCGCGGGCGCTTTATTGCGCGGTCGATCCCGAGCAGCACCGGCCAATACCGGCTGGGGAGCCGCACTGGTCCCTGGCCTATCTCGGCACCTACAGCGCCGACCGCCAGCCGGTGCTCGAAAAGCTGCTGTGCGAGCCGGCAGGGAAATTGCCAAAGCAGCGCTTCGCGGTGGCGGGGCCGCTCTATCCGGCCGATCTCAAATGGCCCCGGAATGTCGAGCGCATCGAGCATGTCGGCCCGGACCGGCACGGCTGGTTCTATGGCCGCCAGCGCTTCACGCTGAACGTCACGCGCGCCGACATGGTGCGCTGGGGCTATTCGCCGAGCGTCCGGCTGTTCGAGGCGGCGGCTTGCGGCGTCCCGATCATCAGCGACGACTGGCCGGGGCTGGCGACGATCTTCTCACCGGACCAGGAAATTCTCGTCGCTCGCGGCAATGGCGATGTCCTCCGATACCTGGCGATGGGCGAAGCCGAACGGTTGCAGCTGGCGGTGAACGCTCGCCGTCGTGTTCTCGCCTCACACACGGCGGCGCATCGCGCTGCCCTCCTCGAAAGCTATGTCGAAGAGGCGCTAGCGCCGACGAACGGGCGCAAACGGGCGGGCCGCGCCGCGCTAGGCAACTCTCGCGCGATGGCCGCGTTTTCCAGCGACGAACCAGCCGATCCGCCGCGGCGATTGGAGGTATCGCGCCCGCGATGAAACTCGTCGTTTTTGGACTTTCGGTCAGCTCCTCCTGGGGCAACGGCCATGCGGTATTGTGGCGAGCGCTGATCCGCGCGCTGGTGAGTGGCGGCCATTTTGTCGTGTTTTTCGAACGCGATGTTCCCTGGTACGCACAGCACCGCGATCTGACCGAGATCGAGGGTGGGCGGCTCGTGCTCTATGGCGCGTGGGACGAGGTGCGCCTCGTCGCCCGCCGCGAGCTGGCTGACGCCGACGCGGCGATGGTCACCTCGTACTGCCCCGATGGGATCGAAGCGACCGAGCTCGTGCTGGAGGCACCGGGGCAGCACGTTTTCTATGATCTCGACACGCCGGTGACCTTGGCACGCCTCGCTGCCGGCGAGCCGCTCGAAGCGATCGGCCCGCGCCGGCTCGCCCCGTTCGATTTGGTGCTGAGCTACACCGGCGGCGGCGCGCTGACCGCGCTCACCGAACGGCTCGGCGCAAGGCGCGTGGCGCCGCTTTACGGCAGCGTCGATCCCGAACGCTATCAACCGGCAACGCCGCCCTCCGAGCCGCGCGCCGCCCTGTCGTATCTCGGTACCTATGCCGCCGACCGTCAAGACGCAGTGGATGGGCTACTTCTTGAACCGGCGCGCCAGCGGTCGGATTTACGCTTTGTTGTCGGCGGGGCGCAGTACCCGCAGGATTTCGCCTGGACCGATAACATTTTCTTCTGGCGGCATGTCGCGCCAGTCGATCATCCCCGATTCTATGCGGCGGCGCGCGCCACGCTGAATGTTACTCGCCGCGCGATGGCGGCGAGCGGCTGGTGCCCGTCGGGACGGCTGTTCGAGGCAGCGGCTTGTGCAGCGCCGGTCGTCAGCGATTGGTGGGACGGGCTCGATGCGTTCTTCGTGCCCGAGCGCGAAATTCTGATCGTGCGTACAACCAAAGATGTCCTGGCGGCGCTCGATCTGAGCGATGCGGAGATCGACCGGATCGGCGAGGCGGCGCACGCCCGAGTGCTCGCCGATCACACCGCCGGTCGGCGCGCCGACGAGCTTATTGCTCTGTTGTCAACCCCGACCGGCATAGCGCCGAACCGGCATCCCGCCGCGCCGATGGAGGCTTGAGCCATGTGGGGCATCATTCCAGCCGCCGGCAACGGCACGCGCATACAGCCGCTGGCGTTTTCCAAGGAATTACTGCCGGTCGGCAGCCGCCAGCATGACGGCACCGAACGACCGCGCGCCGTCAGCGAATATCTGATCGAGCGCATGGTGCAGGGCGGCGCCGACAAGATCTGCTTTGTGATCTCACGTTGGAAATTCGACATCCTGCAATATTTCGGCGGCGAGATGGGGAAGGCCGCCATCGTCTATGCCGTGCAGCCCGAGGCAAAAGGGTTGTGCGATGCGATCTTCCGTGCCGTGCCGTTTGTCGATCCCGCCGAGCCTGTGCTCGTCGGATTGCCGGATACAATCTGGCTGCCGGTGGACGCGTTTTCGCGCTTACCGCCCGACAAGCTGGGTTTCCTGACCTTCCCGGTGGCGCGTCCGGAATTGTTCGATGCCGTCGTCAGTGACGATGCCGGTCGGGTGCGCGAAATTCAGGTAAAGCGCGAGGGCGCCGAGTCGAACTGGATCTGGGGCGCCTTCGGCATGCCGGGCGCCGTATTGCACGAGCTTTATCGCTTGTGGCGGCGGCGGCGCGAGCGCGACGAATATATCGGCACGCTCGTCAACGCCTATCTCGCGACTGGCGGTGAAGCCGTCGCGGTGCCGGCCGGAACCGATTATGTCGATGTCGGTACGCTGGGCGGGTATCGCGAGGCGATGCGCCTTCTTGCCGAAGCGACTCCTCCGACGAGCGCAAGCCGCATCGCGCCGTTCCCTGTCGCTCCCCGGCCTGTTGCCGCGAGGCGCCGCTGATGCCGAAGCTTTCCGATGACGCGATCCGCGAGCGGGTGGCGGCGCTCGGCCCGTGGTTCCACAATCTCGACCTAAACGGGGTGAAAACCGCCCCCGACCATTTTCTCGGCGACTACCCGGCGGTGAAATGGCGGCATTTCGCCGATGCGATCCCGGCCGATCTTTCCGGCAAGAGCGTCCTCGATATCGGCTGCAACGCCGGGTTTTATTCGCTGGAAATGAAGCGCCGCGGAGCCGCGAGGGTGCTCGCGATCGATTACGACGAGGGCTATCTCCAGCAGGCGCGCTTCGCGGCCGAGGTGACCGGCCTCGATATCGAATTCGCGCAACTCTCCGTCTATGACGTCGGCGCGCTCGGCGAGCGTTTCGACCTCGTGCTGTTCCTCGGGGTCCTCTACCATTTGCGTCATCCGCTCTTGGCGCTCGATCTCATCCGCGAGCATGTCGTCGGGGATTTATTCGTCTGCCAGTCGATGCAGCGTGGCGATCCCGGCGAAGAGCCGCTCGACCAGGATTACCCGTTCAGCGAGACCGCGATTTTCGAGCGGCCGAGCTATCCGCATCTCTCGTTCATCGAGCATCGCTATTCCGGCGACGACACGAATTGGTGGGTGCCGAACCGCGCCTGCATGAGGGCGATGCTCCGCAGCGCCGGCTTTGTCATTGAGGGTAATCCGGAGGAAGAAGTTTATGTCTGCCGGCCGGGGCCGCGGCCAAGCGCCTATGGCGCGGTCTATCCGGCGCGGTCGCCGGCGCGCCGCATCGAGCCCGTTGGGGAGGTCGCGGCATGATCGAAGCCGCCATGATCTGGAACGAGCCCAACAACAAATCGCATTGGGATCCCGAGCTCGACCCGGACTGGTCGCGTTTTGCCCGAATGGGCCGCATCGCCGGCGAGGCGATCGGTGCGGAGGCGACCGGCTTGACGCGCGTGCTTGGCGGCATCTCGCCGATCGACCCGAATTTCGTGTCGAACATGATCGGACAAGGCCTGTTCGATCACCTTGATGCGGTCGCGGTGCACGGCTTTCCGCTCGACTGGAATCTGTGGCCGATCGACGAATGGCCGCAGAAGATCGACGAGATCACTGCCGTGACCGATCTGCCGGTCTGGGTGTCCGAGGTCGGTGCGTCGAGCTTTGGCGCCGAAGAGGTGCAGGAATTCGGTCTTCACCGCACCGCCGAATTGCTGATTGGCCGCGTGCCGCGCATCCATTGGTACAGCCTGTTCGATCTGCCGCAGGCTTGGCCCGCGACGACCCGCCACAAGGAGGCGGAGGGATCCTCTTATTACCGGCATTTCTACATGGGGCTCGTGCGGGAAAACGGCACGCCGAAACGGGCGGCTCGTTCTTTCGCCGATTACACGCCGGCGCTCGGCATCTGCCAGTGGTTCCATTTCGAGGACCAGCGGCTCGATGATGCCGTGATGTGGCTAAAGCGGCTCGGCGTCACGCAGCTGCGCACCGGCCTCTCTTGGGCCGACAGTTTCCGGCCCGATGCCGACCGATGGTTCGACCGCATGATGCGCGCACTCGAACCGTTCGAGGTGACGGTGACGTTCTGCTTTACGCCGGAGCATCGCGGGCTGGCGCCGCATCACACGAGCCCGCCCTTGGTCGATGAGGAATTCGCCGAATTCTGCGCCCGGATGCTGCGCCGCTACTGGCGCGCCGGGGCCGGCTTCGCGCCGAGCCCGGCGCGGCTCGGCGCCGCCGCGGAGGGATGAGCGCCGGCGAAGAAATCCTGGCGAGGCTCGCGGCGCGACGGCGAGTCGGGGATCGTGTCGTTGTCGTGGCCGCGCATCCCGATGACGAGACGATCGGCCTCGGCGCGCAGCTCCGGCGCCTCGACGACGCGCTGCTCGTGCATGTGACCGATGGCGCGCCGCGCGATGGGCATGACGCCGCCGTTTATGGCTTTGCGACATTGGCGGATTATGAGGCGGCGCGCCGCCGAGAGCTGGCGGCCGCTTTGACGAAAGGCGGCGCGGACCATCTTCGGACGCTCAGTCTGGGCATCGTCGACCAGGAAGCGATGCACCACCTCCCTTCGCTTGCCAGGCAGCTCCGTGAGCGTTTTCTGCAGGAACGTCCGCAGGCGGTCGTCACGCATGCCTATGAGGGCGGTCATCCCGATCACGACGCGGCCGCCTTTGCGGTGCATGCGGCTTGCCGGCTGATGGCCGAGCCGCCGGCAATCCTCGAGATGGCGCTCTATCACCGGCGCGAGGGCCGGCTCGTTTCCGGCGAGTTCCTCCCTATCGCGTCCCGGCGAAAGCCGGGGCCCACCAATCCTCCGGCAGAACGGCTGACGAATGGGTCCCGGCTTTCGCCGGGACGCGAAATTTTTTGCGTGACACTAGCGCTGAACGAGGATGAGGTTTGGCGGAAGCAGCGCATGATCGACTGCTTTACGACG
>Ga0209488_10001680_pt1 | contig 18827 bp, 13 predicted proteins | sample Rivendell_Oct201_8_FD_188349 | JGI IMG/M metagenome (GOLD analysis project Ga0209488, IMG submission 188349) | Vadose zone soil microbial communities from the Eel River Critical Zone Observatory, Northern California, USA -... | ecosystem: Environmental > Terrestrial > Soil > Vadose zone >...
AACCAGAACGCACGAAAGAGACGGAAGGCGGATTCGACGTTGGTTTTTGGGGCCAGAAGGCGGATATCAGCGCCACGTGGTATAAGTCGAAGACCCAAGACGTTATCCTCGTAACGCCTATCCCACCGTCAACCGGCTTCTCGAGCGAAGCAAAAAACGCCGGAGTCTTTCAGAACTCCGGGACAGAGCTCTCGCTCAACCTCCGGCCGCTTACCAAAATAAATTATGGGTGGGACATTGGCCTCGGCTGGGCGCGCAACCGATCGCTGGTGAAGAGCATCGCCGGCGCGGACTTTCTGCTCACTGATTTCGTCCTGCTTCAGACGGTTGCAGAAGTCGGCCGGCCGCTCGGCGTGCTTCGAGGCAACGGATTTATCCGGTGCGGAATCACAAACCCCGCTTCGTATCCGGCTCTCAACCTCGGTACTGTTTGTCAGGGCAAGCCGTTTGGCGCCGTTTACATAGATGACGGCAGCAACTGCTCCAGAGACCCTGGAATGCCATGCGGTGACGACGATCCGCGGATCATCGGTGACCCGAATCCAAAGTGGACAGGGAACGTTCACAGCAGTTTCCGTTTCGGGAAGTGGGAGGTTTCAGGTTTGGTCGACGTCAAGAAGGGCGGAGACGTTTGGAACGGTACCCGTAGCGCGCTCTACAGCTATGGCACACATGGGGACACCGAGGGCCGCGCCATTTGCACCGGAACACATAACGTCAATTGCACCGGAAATCTCCACGCGTTCGGCACACCCGGTTTTTATCCGGGCCCGGTCGTCGGACCTGGAGCCGGCATGCAAATCCCGATCGGACAGAATTGGTATCGGAACGGCCTCGCGCCGTGCGCATTCAGCGGCTACGACGAATCGTGCATCGAGGACGGGGGCTACGCGAAGCTTAGAGAGATCTCACTCGCCTACAGTTTCGCCGGGCCCTGGGTCAATCACTTGCTTGGCGTATCCACGGTGGACGTCAGAGTCTCCGGCCGCAACCTGAAGACGTGGACCAAATACAGAGGTCTCGATCCGGAAACGACCGTTGGCGGGGGAACGACCCGTGTCGGTGGTCAGGACTACTTCAATCTTCCCTTGACCCGATCGGTGGTGTTCGCCGTCGGGCTGAACCGCTAACGGCTGCGAGGAACTCACAATGAGCATCTATAAGATCGCGGCCACGGGGCTCTGCCTGGCGGTCGCCTTGAGCTGCACAGATTTTCTCGGCTCCGAAAAGGCCATTAGCGACCCGAATAATCCAACAGGTGCCACTCGGAACCAGCTGTTCGTGGGAGTACAGTCCAACATCATGGGGCAGCAGGAAGGGCCCGTCGCGATGCTTGTTTGCGAGTGGATGCAACAGTGCGCGGGGATCAACGGGCGCTTCGTGGAAAGTCAGGGGAAGTACGACGGTATTACCGCAGATGCGTTTGACACCCCATTCAGCTCCATTTACACGGCGGGCGGTCTATTGGGGATCCGTGCCGTGGAGGCGAGCGCGACGACAGACGGCGATCTGGCGTATCGCGGTGTCGCTCGCGTCTACGAAGCTTTGAACATGATGTACGCGGCCGATGTTTGGGGAGCCGTCCCCTATGATGAAGCGGCCACCGATAACACCAAACCCAGCTTCACGCCCCAGATGCAGGTGTATTCCGAATTGTTGACGCTGCTTGATGGCTCCATCACCGATCTTGGAGGAGCTGGATCGGGACCGGGCGCTTTCGATTTGATTTATGGAGGTGACAAAGCAAAGTGGATCCAGGCGGCCCATACTCTCAAAGCCCGAATCTACCTGCGGCGTGTCGAGAAGCTCGGCAACGGTGAGTACGCATCTGCACTCACTGAAGCGAATCTGGGGATTAGCGCCCCTGCCAACGATTTTAAGACGGCGCACAGCTCGGCGACCTCGGAGCGGAACATGTGGGCGCAATTCCAGGTCTCGTCCTTCGGAGCCGACCTCGTGGCTGGCTCCGTGCTCGCCAATTTGATGATCGCGCAAAGCGATCCCCGACTCCCCGAGTATTTTGGAAAAAATCCAAACGGCGGGTACGGCGGGTACGACGTTACAACCGGAAGTACGCCGTTGGCGGCTATCTCGCCCATTCTGGGGTCTGCCCGCACCGACGACGCCTCGTTCAGACAACCGATCATCACCTACGATGAAAACCAACTCATCAAGGCTGAGGCATCGGTGCAGACCGGGAACGCCGTGGCCGCCGCTGTAGCGCTGAACGCGGTTCGCGCCCGATTCGGAAAGGCGGCCATTCTGACGCCTACGCTGACCGACATCATGAACGAGAAGTACATCCTGACTTTCCAGAACCTCGAGGCATTCAGTGATTATCGGCGCACTTGCATCCCCGCGCTAAAGCCTGCTACAGGCAAGTTGGTGATTCCATCGCGGTTGTATTACGGGAGCACAGAGGCACAAACGAACCCGAACACTCCTTCATTCACTGTCCAGCAAGCCAATCCTCGCAACGAGAACGACCCGAATGCCTGTCCATGATGAGGCTCGTTTACGGCCCGCGACGGGGACGACCCGTGCGGGCCTGCTTTGCCTGGGTTTGCTCACCGCCCTGTTGAGTGGGTGCTACGAGTATCTCCCAGTGGCGTCGACGCCGGAACTAACGGGGCGCGAGGTTCAGGTGTCGCTTACTGATTCCGGATCCGCCGTTCTGGCGCCACAGGTGGGCTACGGAATCGAAGCCGTCGACGGAAGACTGGTCTCCGATTCGGACATGCGATATCGGGTCGCGGTCACGAGCATCCGGCGACGGGACGGTCAGGAGAGCGACTGGAACGGGGAGTCCGTCAACATTCCTCACGCCATCGTATCCACGATCATGGAGCGCCGTTTCTCTCGTAGTAGGAGTACGCTCTTCGCAGCTGCAACAACGATGGCGATGGTCGTGGCGAGACGCGCCTTCGGAGGCACTGGAGGCGCCACTACTCCCGGCGGGAACCCTGGGGGCACTACGGGACCACGCTGACCAGCGGCTACAACTAGTGCACGACGACTGTGGACTGAGCGAACTGGTCCTCGAGCTGCCACGTCACATCGTCACCAGCCTGGCCAAACAGAGTTTCGGTGGCGAGCGATGTCCGCAAGCCTAGAGGGTCACCCAGCAGACGATACTCGTGACCCGCACCGAGTAGGCGCAGCGGGACTTTGAAATCCGTGGTCGTGAATGCCACCGCCAGGCCAAGACGACTTCTTATCCCACCATGGTGCGATAGGTACACCCTGACGTCGATCCGATTGCGGTTCACTACGTGAACCGTAATCTCGCCTTCGGGCTCCGCCACCGGGTTCGCGGTGGAAGGAGTTCGATGGCACGCCAGGCACGATAATGCCGTGGCACCCAGGAGAATGGCGTTTCGCGGGAACAACACAGCAGTATAGTAGTGCGATAAATTCCAGGTAGCCATTCAAAGATCTTAGACGGCTTGGAGCAATGGATCTTTACATCTTCTGCGTAGTGCTTGGAGCGGCCGGCATGACTGCCATGGCGTTCCTCGGTTTTGCCAGCAGCCACAGCGGCGCGCATCATGGCGGCGCTCACCACGGCCACGATACAAGCGGGCACGAGATGCACGGAATCGGTGCGCCGCACGCTCATTCGATAACTCCGGCGCACGGACACTCAGTCGCACACGCCCACGCGGTCCCTCACGGACATGCAGCCGCGCGGGGACAGGCGGTTACGCAGGGTGAACGCACCTTCGCCGAGCTACGCGGCGTTCACGCGTGGAAGTCGAATCTCTGGTCGTGGCTCTCACCCCGCGTCCTGTTCAATTTTCTCGTCGGATTCGGCGCCACCGGATTGATCCTTGAGCGCCTAATCGGCCCGGTGCTCGCCCTCCCCGTCGCGGTTCTCGGCGGAGTGAGCTTCGAGGTTTTCGTAGTTCGACCGATCTTCAATTCGCTCTTTCGATTCGAGTCCCAGCCAGCTCAGACGCTCGGCACCGCCCTGATGTCTGAGGGGCGCGCCGTGACAGGATTCGATGCCAATGGCAACGGGTTGATCTCACTCGAGCTCGGCGGCGAAATAGTACAGGTGCTTGGTACGCAGCTGAAGAACGAGCGCGCCGCTGGCGTTCGAATCCGAGCGGGAGATATCGTCCGTATTGAGGAAGTAGATGACACACGCAATCGCTGTACGGTATCGCGCATCGGCCTCGGAGAGGCCGAGTCACGCGACGCCAACCGTAACTAAAAGGGACACACTCTCATGACACAGATGCTGATCATCATTGCCGCCGTTCTCGTCGGCGTACTCGGCGTGATTCCGCTAATTGTTTCTTCCTTCCTTCGCAACGTCGACGCGGGAACGATCAGGATGGTGAGCTGGCTGCAGGGGAGCACCATCATCTATCGCGGACCGGGCAAGTCGAAGGAAGTCCCCCTGCTCACTACCGGTACGACGCTTTCCAGTAAAGCGATCAACGTCGACCTCGACATCACCGATCAGACGGCCGATCTCGATCGCAACGGTACTCCTCAGCCGATCAAGGTCCGCATCCTGGCGAGCGCGATTGTATCGGTGGGAGACACGGACACTCTGATCAAGACGGCGGCCAACCGCTTCTTCTCGAAAGACGCGGCAGATCAGGAGAACATCCTCATCGATCTGCTCTCCAGCTCCGCGCGTCGCGCGATCAACCTTCTGACGCACGATCAGCTCTTCTCGGCCAAGACGGCCCCGCTCTATCCAGGCGGCCAGGCACCCGCGCTCGCCGCTGGTTCGCGAGAGAGCTCCTCGGTCGCGCTCGCGTCGACACAGCCAACGGCGCTGACTCACGTGGGCGGTGTGGCGCTCGAGGGAATGGAAGACGACGATGATCCGCTCGCAGTGATCATCCGCAAGGCGTGCTCGAGAGAGCTGACCGACCTAGGCCTCACGTTCAACTCGCTCAACATCAAGGTCGTGCAGTCGGAAGTCGCGGAATCGCGCCGCAGACAATCGGCGGCCGAGGCCCAGGCAAACGCGGACATCGTGACTGCGCAGCAGGCACGCCGCGCAAAGGACGCGCAGCTCGAGGCCGAGCGCGTGATCTCGGACAAACAGCGCGAGCTGGAACAGACGAAGGCATCCAACGCCGCGCTCATCGCCGAAGCGGAAGCCAAGAAGCAGACAGCCCTTGGCATTCAGCGCGTTGCCGAGCTCGAGGCGACACAGATCGCTCAGGCGCGCGCCGACGCCGAGAAGGTTCGCATCGGTGCAGAAGCTCAAGCCCGGGCTGAAGCGATTCGCATCACCACGGTTGCCCAGGCCAATGCCGAGAGCATCCAGAAGGTGAACGAGGCCATCAAGTCGGGGGGCGAGAGCTATTTCCGGTACCGGCAGATCGAGATGATCCCGATGATTGCGCCCATGATCGCTGAGGCATTGTCGAAGGCGAGACTGGTCACAATTTCGGGCGACTCGGCCGAAGGCGGCGCCGCGCAATCGGCGACCAGCAACATCACCAGCGTCATTCAAACAGTGTTGGCCGCTCAGCTCGTGTCGGGAAGCGGGATGTTGCAGCCGCCGGACCGCGAACGAGACAAGGATTCCGCGCGTGAAAACGGGAAGGAATCGGCCCCGCCGGCAAAGGCGCCCGGATCCCCGATCTCGCCGCCGCCAGCAAAAACCGGCCTCCGCTAGACCTCTTTCCGGTGGCGTTCTGCCAGAAGGTTGGCAGAATCCACCCCGAATAGTGCATGGGGCGCCTCGGACGCCCCGCTCTAAGTTATTACCACCCAATCAGTTATAGATACTGCTGAGCTTTGGCCTCTCACCTGCCTTGGACGTACTGACAGGCGTGGTCCTCACGCCACGTCATCCAACCGTCCATCCGAAGCAGTGGAGTCCATATGGAGAGTCGTTCATTCAGCTTTATAACCTTCGCCGGCGTGCTGATCCTGGCAATTGGCTGCAGCGGAGACAACCTCGCCGGCCCCGGCGCGCCTTCGCAAATCACTACCGCGGGCGCTCCACTCAGTTCGGCAATCAAGTCGGACATAGCCGGAGCCGCGGGAAATGCAATCGCAAGTGATCTCGAGAGCTTGATCGCCAACGAGGCGGCAGCTGTCGGATCCTTTGCCGTTTTCGCCCCGTCATCCCCTTCATTCGAAGGTGACACACCGAGCTCGCCACCACCTTCAACTCCTCCGGCAACTCAGCCCAATTGTACCCCGGGCGACCAACCGGGGGTCTTTCTTTGCGTCAAGCTGCCCGGCGAAGGGGACCATCTGAAGTGCACCTACTCGGATGAGAAGAAGCTCTACGTCTGCGTGAAGCAGGAAACGCCGGTACCAACCGATTCGCCGAAGCCGCCCGCTTCGACGCCTCCCTCGGGGGAGCCGCAACCAGCACCTGCACCGCCGACGAGCGCGGAGTCGTGCAGCTTCAACGCCGATGCGCTTCTGTATAGCTGCACCAAGTCGGCTGAAGGAAAGACAGTCGTGAAGTCATATCAGTTCCTCGACGCGTCCAGCAAAGCGATGGAGAAATTCATCAAGGGCACGACCGAGTCGATTCATTATCTCGTGAAGACCGACGGCAGCGAAGCGCGGGACAACTATACGACCGCGAGTCACTCGTTGCGCGACGTCACGGTGAGCGGGTTCCTCGGGCCCAATCGCGTTTGGAACGGGTTCGGAAGCAGTGCCGACACCAATTCGTACAAGGACGAGCTCTCGACCCGCAAGTACACCGGTCTCTCGGCAGACACACTCAAGGCTGTGACGTTCGTCGACGAGAGAGCGACGCATCCGTATCCGCTGTCGGGCGTTGCAGTCAGGGTCGTCGATTACACGGCTGTCTCGACCGGCAAGCAGGTCGAAACCACCACGGTTCACAGGAGTGTGGTCGTAACGTTCAATGGAACCGCGGACGTCCCAATTTCACTCGGCGACTACACCTGCGTTCTGCACCTGGGTACTCATAAGGTGGACGGCTGCAGATAGCATCTGGGTTTTATTCCAGAGGCGGGGTGGCGCGCGAGAGCGCGCCACCCCGCTTTGCTTTGGGACGGGCAGCCGCGCGCCGTCCCCTTATTTCTCGAGATTGTAGGTTTTGGATCTCGCTGGTATGTTGAGCCTGATGCCCGTTGTAGAGGCGGGAACTGACCAGAGTACTGCGTCAGCTACGCCGGTCTCGCTGGGAGGCCTTCATGTCAAAAGGTGTTGGCGGTAGCGGCGCTCTGTTGCGGCTGCTCACGACTGTGCTCCTGCCGGTCGTCGCTTACACTCCGGGTGTGACCGCTGCGCAATCGCCCGCCGTCGTCGTCGGCAAGGTGACAGCCGAGACCGGAATGGCTCTTACGGGTGCCGACGTGGCGATCGACGGGACGCAGCTGCGTGCGACGACGGATGACCGCGGGGAATTTCGCCTGCCGGGCGTGCCCGCCGGAATCGTGGAATTACGCGCGCGGCGACTCGGTTTTCGTCCCGACGCCCTTCGCATAAACGTCCCGGCATACGGCACCGAAACGGTGAGCATCATGCTCGCTGTCGCCGCGCAGGACCTCCAGCCAGTTCTTGTTCGTGGCCAATCGATCAAATACACCGGCCGGCTCGCAGGTTACTACGAGAGGCTGGAGCGCCGGATGTCAGGCGTTTTCATTACACGCGAGCAGATCGAGCGGGAGCGTCCGAGAACTCTGAACCAGCTGCTGCAACGGACGCCTGGAATCACCACGCTGAGGCAGCGGGACGGATCCGTCGGGATTCGTATGCGAGACCGAACATGTTCCCCACTTGTCTGGCTGGACGGGAGCGCGCTACCCACCGGCCAGGTCGATCTCGATACGTTCGAGCCGAGCACCCTCGAAGGGATCGAGCTCTACCTGGGCTCGACCGGCGCGCCACCCAGATATAGCTGGTCCAGGGATCTGTCCAACTGCGGTACGATTTTGCTCTGGACACGCGGCTCTGACATGGATGTGCCGCACCAGACCATAAACTCAGCTACCGAAATTGAAGAGATGGTTGCGTCACTCTCGGTTTTCACCGCCGATCAGGTGGATCGAAAGGTTGCGCTCGACTCCGCCAAACCGTTCGACATTCCTTACCCGCCGTCATTGTTCGCGGCGCACACTCGCGGCAACGTCGTCGCCGAATTCGTGGTCAATACCGAGGGACGCGTGGAGCCCGGCACGCTGGGAATCATTTCTTCCACGCATCCTTTGTTTTCCGATGCAGTCCGTCGGGCGGTGGCAGCCGCGGTATTCACCCCGGCGCTCAGGGCGGGGAAACCTGTGCGCCAACTCGTGCATCAGCCTTTCGAATTCGCCGCGGTGAAGTAGCGGAAGAAGGCTGAGTGCGGCGCGTGAGCGGTGGTGCTTAAAAGGGCCCGGGCCGGAACAGGCAAGGCCACTTAGACACCGGGTTTCCAAAAAAGGTTTGCAAAAACAGGTTGACAGCAAAAAAGGACGAACCTACCTTCTGGTCGTTCGGCGGAAACCCGTCCCGCCGAATTTTGTCGCCATCCTCCTCGGAGGCCCATGGATAAGACTTAAGTCAGAACCAGCGGCGCCCACTCGCATTCCGATGCTTGAGCCAGCGACGCGCTCCACACCGATGGAAAAGCTCTGAAGGCCCACCCCGCTCGCAGCAGATTCCGGAGAACCAGATCCATAGTCCGGGCTCGTCTGTGTGAGACTCCATTCGAAGTGAGGACAGCAAAATGGTAATTCGTAAGTTATTCCGCTACGGCGTAGCCGCGGCGTTTGCATTCGGCTTTCTGGCCGTTGCCAACACTGCAATTGCGCAGGGCGCCGTCATTACCGGCAAGGTGACGACGGATCAAGGCCGTGAGATTCAAGGCGCCAACGTCATCATCCCCGAGCTGAACATCTCGGTGGTCACGAATCCCGCCGGCAATTACACGATCATCATCCCGACGGCTCGACTTAACGGGGCTTCCGCGGTCCTGCGGGTCCGCGCCATCGGATACGTTCCCAAAGCCTCCACGGTCACTCTGACGGCCGGCGCGCAGACAACCAATTTCTCGCTCGCCCAGGACATCAATCGCCTCGAGGCGGTTGTGACGACTGGCGTGACTGGGGCGACGGTTGCCACCAAGCTGCCGTTCTCGGTGCAGAGAATTGATGCTGCTGACATGAAGGTGCCGGGAGCGGATCCTCTTTCTCAGCTCGCCGGCAAAATTCCGGGGGCATCGATCGTGTCGGTGTCCGGACGTCCCGGTGCGTCTCCTGCCGTTTTGCTTCGCGGCCCCACCGCAATCACCGGCTCGGGTCGCGGTCAGTCACCCCTCTATATAGTTGACGGAGTGATCCTGACCGACCAGGGCAGCAGCACCGGCGGCGGCGGACTTCCTGACATCAACCCCCAAGACATCGAGAGCATCGAAGTCGTCGAAGGCGCCGCGGCATCGTCGCTTTACGGAGCGCGCGCTGGCAATGGTGTCATCAACATCCGCACGAAGTCCGGCGTCAACTCTGGTGAAGGCGTGAAGTTCAACGCCCGCACCGAATACGGAACGAGCGACGTCGAGCACCACATTGCGATCAATCAGGCGCACGCGCTCGAGCTGGATGAGACCGGTACTCGTTTCTGCATCAATGTCGCTGGGCAGGGCACGTTCCAATGCGCCCGGACCATCGACTATGCCGCGGAGGCGCGTCGCATCAACGGGCAAGGCACCGATTTCGCGCTCGCTCCGATCGGAACCTTTCCAATCGATCCGGGCTCATCGCTCTCCAAGCCCAATGCAGCGCTTACGTCGGCGTTCCTGTCGCACCAGTGGCCCGGCTATAACTACGACGCGGTGTCGCAGTTCGTGAGACCGCAGCCGCTGATCAACAGCGTCCTCGACATGCGTGGGCACTACGGTAACACGGCATTCTTCGCCAGCGCGTCGAACCTCGATCAGGGCGGAGCGATCAAGTTCCTGAACGGATTCCAGCGGAAGAGCGGCCGTATCAATCTCGACCAGCAGATCGGATCCCAGTGGTCCGCCTCACTCACCAGCTATTACGCTCAGGGCCGAAAGGATGGCTTTTATGCGGAGGATGGAGGTAATGCATTCTTCCGCCTGACTCGTACGCCACCCATTGTGAACCTGGACGCGGTTGACTCGTTGGGCAGGCTATATGTCCGCCCGAACCTTCAGGGAGCCGGATCGCAAAACAACAATCCGCTCTATCCGCTTCAGAACGACAATCAGTTCACCAAGACGAATCACTTCATCGGTGGCGGCACGCTGCGCTTTGTGCCGACCACCTGGATGAACTTCGAGGGCAACCTGAGTTACGACGGGTCGCAGAACAACCTCGACAACTTCGATGACAAGGGATATCGCACCACCGCCGCTTCTGCCGGCGATGCGTCGTTCCTCAGGAAATCGTCCGAGCAGCTGCAGTCGTACAACTCCAGCCTGAACATGAATCTTCTTCATGACGTGCGGGCGGACATGACCAGCCGTACCAGCTTCCGATATTTGTTCGAGCGGCAGGACTACGACTACCGCCGCGGGCAAGCCGCGGGCCTGAGCGTTGTTGGTGTGCCGACGCTCGACAACGGAACGATCTCCAAGTCGGTCACTTCGACGACGCAGTCGATCCGCAGCATTGGATTCTTCATGGCTGAGGATGTCGATTGGAAGGATCGCTACATTGCGAGCGTTCTTGTTCGACGCGACGGAAGCTCGCTCTTCGGGCGCGCCAACCGCTGGAAGACATTCGGACGCGGATCCGTCGCGTGGCGTCTGTCGCAGGAGCCATGGTGGATCATACCGGCGCTCAACGAATTCAAGCTGCGCGCGTCCGTAGGAACCGCCGGCGGACGTCCTGGCTTTGATTGGCAGTACGAATCATTCAGCGTTACCAACGGCGTCATCTCGCCTCAAATCCTTGGCAACAGATTCCTCAAGCCCGAGTCGATTCGTGAGAACGAATACGGCCTCGAGTTGGAGGCGTTCCACAGATTCGCCGGCACCCTGAACTATTCCATATCGAATGCGCGCGATCAGATCCTTCGGGTTCCATCGCCGTCTGTTACCGGCTTCGGCTTTCAGTGGAAGAACGCGGGAGTGCTGCAGAACAAGACGCTCGAGGCGTCGCTCAACGTGCCGATCATCAACGGCCGTGATCTCACGTACTCGACTCGCTTCATTTACGACCGCAATCGTGCTGTAATCACTCACCTGTACGTGCCGAGCTTCACATTCGGCGCGACGGCCCAGGCAACGGATCAGATCTTCCTGGCCAAAGAAGGCGAGCGTTACGGAACGTTTTATGGCCGAGTGTTCATGACCAGCTGCAGCCAGCTTCCGTCGCAGGCGGCGGCTGCGTGCGGACACGCGGGCGATCCCTTCCAGAGAAACTCTGACGGATGGATCGTGTGGGTCGGCGCCGGAAATACCCTCGGTGACGGAATCACCAGGAACCTCTGGCAGTCGAGGTTGCCGGCGAATTCACCGTTCTATGCGCCGACTGCTTCGGGCGTGAATGGACTGATCAACCCGAGCGTGCTTGTTAGCTGGGGAATGCCGATGATCCTTCGCGATTCCACTGGCACGGCGCTCAAGAAGCCTCTTGGCAATCCGCTACCGAACTATCGCTGGGGATTCTCGCAGAATCTCGGCTACAAGCGGTTGACGGTCTACGCGCTCATCGACGCAGCGATCGGGCAGCACGTCTACAATCAGGGTCGCGGATGGTCATTCCTCGATTTCCTCGAGGGTGGCGAGTCTCAGCTCGGCAAATCGGTCGATCAAGCCAAGCCGCTCGGCTACTACTATCGAGCAGGGAGTCCGGACAACGGTGCCGGCGTCGGGGGAATGTACGACATCCTCGGGCCGAACAACGCAATGACCGAAGATGCGAGCTATGCAAAGCTGCGCGAGATGAGCATCGGGTTCCGTGTCGGTCGCCTCGGATCAATGGGAGGCGATTGGAATGTGAACCTCATTGGCCGCAACCTGCACACCTGGACCAAATACCACGGCTTCGATCCTGAAGTGGGCTTCGGTGCAGTGAGCGGGGCAGGGAGTACGGCGAACGGATCCGGGTCTGCGGCTATCAACGCGATTGACGCCTTTACGTTCCCGAATCTTCGCTCCTTCACGTTCTCGCTACAAACCAGTTTCTAATCGGGACCTCGGAGCGGGAAGATGAGAAATCGTCTTCCCGCCTCGAGAACCCATTTTAACCGAGGCGATTAAATGCGTAGATTGTTTGTCATTGCCGGCTGTGCCGGCTTAGTGGCCGCGATCGGTTGCCAAGACACGCTTGCTGTCCAGAACGGAAACAATCCTGACGCCGCCCGCGCTCTTGCGCGGCCGTCGGATGTCGAAGCTCTGATCGGCAGCTCGCTCAACACCGCTTGGCGGGCGATGAACGGCCAGAACGATAACGTGGACAACCAGATGAGAGTGTTCTCATTCGAGAACAGCTCCTCGCTGGCGAATTTCGGTTTCGGAACGCGCATTGGCGTGCCCCGCAACCCGATCGACAACTCGAAGGGAAACCCAGTCCTGGTCGGAAACTTCTGGGACTACGCGCAGGACGCAAAGGGCGCCCGATCAGCCGCGCTCGGCCTCGCGGCGATGAACAAGACGGGCTTCTCGCTTGGAACGCCGGCGCAAGACATTCGCGGCAGGGCGTTCGCGTTCTTCGTGATGGGAATGGGCAACGCCAACATGGCGCTGGTCTACGATTCTGGCGCAGTCGTGAACGAGTTCAACGGAAACGACATTAATCCGTATCCGCCCCTTCTCGGACATGATTCGTTGATGAAGCTCGCGTTGATCCAGCTCGATTCGGCTCAGGCGAACGCGAGTAAGATGACAACGTCTCTGCTCGCAACCTGGATTCCGGGAAATGCGTTGACTGGCCCGCAGTTCATTCAGGTGATTCGCTCCTACAAGGCGCGCTTTCGCGCCGCTGTAGCGCGGACGCCGACGGAACGGGCAGCGGTCAATTGGACGCAGGTCCGTGATGACGCGCTGGCTGGAATCACGGCCGATCTCGTGATCACACTCGATCCTTCCAAGAGCTGGGATTACGTCTGGTACGTCCAGCATTTCCTCTTTGACGCGTGGACGCAGCAGAGCCCCATGGTTGCGGGAATGGCTGACAGTGTCCGCCCAGCTGGTGATCCGGCTGGTCCGGGTTACGACGCGTGGCTGGCAGCGGGTCTCAACAGCAGGTTTGCATTCCTCATCAAGTCTGCTGACCAGCGCTTCCCGCCCGGCGACACACGCGCCGCGCAACAGGCGGCATCGACGATAGGCACGCTACAGACGCCTTCGCGCGCGAACCTGTACTTCAGAAACCGCACGTCGCCTGATCCGCCGGGACTTCCATACACCGTCTCGCAGTACGACTGGTTCAGACTGCAGCAGCTATATCAAGCCAATCGCATCGGAAACTTCCCGATGCTGCAGAGGGTCGAAGTCGATCTCCTCGCTGCGGAGGCATACTATCGGCTGGGCGATCTGGCCAGCGCCGCCGCGAAAATCAACATCACGCGAGTGGCGAAGGGGAATTTGCCGCCGCTCCCGCTTACCATGGTCGCGACCGACCAGGTTCCCGGTGGCGGAGCATGCGTGCCGCGCGTACCGGATGCGGCAGCGAACTTTGCTTCCGCCAAATGTGGTACTCTGTTCGAAGCTCTCAAGTGGGAAAAGAGAATGGAGCTGGCGTTCATGCAGTACGGCGCCTGGTACTTCGACAGTCGGGGCTGGGGAGATCTCGCACAGGGAACGCCCCTCGAGTGGCCGGTTCCTTACCAGGAGATGGATACCCGGAGTGAGAAACTCTACAACTCGAACACGGCAGCTGTCGTGGGCACGTACGGATACTGATTGGCAATGAGCTTTTCACAGGTCGACCTGCTTTCACGTTCGCTCAGGACGGTCGCGTTAGCGGCCGTCCTTGGCAGCGGCTGCACTCTCGGATGTTACACGTACGTCCCGTCGCAGGCGTCGTATCTGCAGCCGGGCCGAGAGGTGGCGCTGGACATCAATGATTTGGGCCGGGTCAACCTGAATGCACAGATAGGGGCGGAGGTCGCCAGGGTCGCGGGGATTCTGCAGCAGCAAACCGGAACCGACTACACGATTAAGGTGAGCGAGCTGACGTACCTCAACGGACGGACCGCGATGTGGAGCGGTGAGCCCGTGACGATCCGGAACGACTATGTAGGGAGTGTGCTGGAGAAGAAACTCTCTCCGGGAAAAACCGCAGCCGCGGTCGTTGCGAGTGCCGGCGTCGTCGGAGGCGCCATCGCAGCGCACACTCTCATTACGGGAGGAAATGGTGGTAGCGACAGCAAACCGCCTCCGGGCACGGGCACGTCGTCCAGGGGTCACCAGTGAAATCTCTGAACATCTCAAAAACTCTTCAGTCGGAGTCAGTAATGATTCTTCACCGTTACTTTCTGTTGGGCGCAACGATCGGAGCATTGGCCGCGTGTGGCAGCGACAGCACGTCGCCCAAGTTCATTACGCCGCCAACTTCTGGTCTCGTCCGTTTTATCAATGCGGTTCCGGACACCGGATTCCAGGACTTCAGGTTTACTGACGTCGTGGAGGGTGTTCCTAACGTAGAGTTTGTAAACCTTCCATTCCGTGGCGGAGTAAACGTCGCGTTTCAACGCGCAGTCGTGGGCACGCACCATATCAGGGTGTTCATGGGCAGCTCCAACACGACAGCAGCTGCGCCAAATGGTTTTGATCCGCTGGTCGTTTCAACGGTGATGGCGGACACGAGCTTTTCATTTCAACAGGACGTGGCGCAGACATTCGTGTTTTACGGATCCGCGAGAGCGGGTGCCCAGAAGTTCCTGATCACGACCGATGCCCGCCCGAGTCTTACGGCCGCGTCCGGGAGCCTCGGCTTTCGTACCACTAACCTGACTGCCGGCCCGGTTGACGTGTATTTGGTGCCGGGGTCAACGTTGGCCGCGGCGCCGAGCGGGACTGCGGTCATCACGAATCTCGCTTCGCTCGGAACGAGCTCGTACGTGACGCAGGCGGTCGCCGCCGCAGGTAGCAACTATTCGGTGGTGGTGACCACGGCTGGAACCGCGACTGTCGTCGCGAACGTCCTGATGCCGGTGGGAGCCGCGCTCGTACCGGCAGTTCCCGGCGTATCCGGCCAGCTAGATCCCGTCGCAGGCTCGCGCATTTCGGGGTCTATCTTCACCGGGTACATTTTTCCGCCGTCGGTTGCCGGCAGCAAGGCGACAGTTTTCGCCAACCCCGGAGTTGGCCTGACGATCGACAAGAACCCGCCAGCATCGTAAGGTCTTTCGCCGGTCGCCGGCGACCAGGTTTGGAGGGCCGCCGGCGAGGTTGATTGCCGGCGGCCTTCGCATTTATTAGTTCTGATCTTGTTTCCGCTAACACTCTTTCAGGAGAGAAGCCATGCGCCGTTTGCCTGCAATGTTGTCGTCCTGTCTGATGATCGCGGCTGTCGTCGCATGTGCCTCCACTGGCGGAGCCGCTGGATCTTCGGGTGCGAAGGCCAAATCAAATACGGATGTGATTACCACCGCCGAAATCGATGCGGGCAACTTTCGGGATGCGTATGACGTAGTCCAACGTCTCCGGCCGACATGGTTCACAAAAGCGCGCGCCTCTTCGTCGGGGAGCCTTAGTGGTACACAGGTATCCGGCAGCGCGGGCGGAATGTCGGGCGTCCAGCCGTCGTCGAGCAGCGGTGGACTAGTTGTCTATCTCGACAACACACGAATGGGTGGCCCCGAAGCGTTGCGCGACCTGCCGGCCTCGAGTATCGGCTCGCTTCAGTACATGGATGCAGCGACCGCGACTGCAAAATTGCCGGGCCTTGGATCATCGATCATCACGGGAGCGATCGTCGCTTCTGCGCGATCCGGGCGTTGATCGGCAAAAGAGCGCACAGTGGCGCATCTTCAGAAGCGCATCACCGGAAGCTCGGTGATGCGCTTTTCTTTTCTGAGTGAATAACACCGGTTGGGTCTTCCTCGCTCTCGCCTCAGTCGGGATCAGCGTCGCGATCGTGATCTGGTGGCGAGCCAGCGGAATCGCGCTGCGCGCCGTGCACCGGTCGGGCGTCCGCGTCGAGCGCTTCAAGCTCACGAGAAAGCCGTTCATTCGGGCCACTTTGCTCGCCGATGAAGAGATCGCGCGAGCTGTGAAGGAACATGCCGCCGAGAATTCGGTGGATGAGGCGGAAGCCTGGGCTCGGGTCGAAGAGTACATCGACGAGATCGTCCCGTTCTTCAACATCCTCACGTACTACAAGGTCGGACTCGTAGTGAGTCGGCTGTTGCTTAATTTCTTCTACAAGGTGTCCGCCGAGTACGCCGTAGGTTCTGCGCCAGCCGCGGGATCCACGGGTCGCTCGTCACAGGATACGCTCCCACGCGATGCGATCGTCGTATACCTGATGAACCACCGGTCCAACGCAGACTACGTCCTTGTTGGTTACGTCCTCTCGGGACAGGTCGCGATCTCGTACGCTGTCGGGGAATGGGCGCGGACGTTCCCGCTCGAGTACATCTTCAAATCCTTCGGCGCGTATTTCATCCGCCGCAAATATCGGGAGAAGCTCTATCACACCGTGCTGGAGCGGTACGTCCAGCTGATCACGCGAAACGGCGTGACACAGGGAATCTTTCTCGAGGGCGGACTTAGCCGCGATGGAAAGCTGGGCAAGGCGAAGGTAGGACTGCTCGACTACGTCCTGGGCGTCGCGCGTGACCAGGCGATGCGCGACCGACTCTACGTCGTGCCCGTTGCGATCAACTACGATCGTGTGCTGGAGGACCGCTCTCTCATTCGAGAGCTGGATGCGCGGGAAGGGCGAAAGCGACCGCCGCGTTACGTGCAGCTCGGTGAAGTGATTCGCTACGTGTGGTGGAACATGGCGCGTCTCGTTGCCCGCAGATGGAGGCGATACGGACGCGCGTCGGTTGTGATCGGTGAGCCCTTCGCTCTGGCGCCATGGCTGGAGCGACAGGATCGCGAAACTGGCGGACTATTCGACGTCGAGCGCACGGAGCGATTGTCGCGCGTACAGATGCTTTCAGACTCTGTGCTCGAGAGAATAGCCGCGATCATTCCGGTCACTCCCGTCACTCTCGCGTGCGCGGCGATTCAGAGTTTCGATGGCGACTACATCGCGCACGATCTATTGATCGCGCGCATGAGCGAGATGCGCGACGTGCTGCGGGAGCTCAATGCGCGCGTGATCCATCGCGAAGGAAGCGCCGAGGAGATCTTCGACCGCGCGTGGCGGATGCTCAAGATGCGCCGCGTGCTGGTGAGAGTAGGCGCCGGTTACTCGGTGATGTCCGGAAATCGCGCGCTCGTGAGCTACTATGCGAACAGCATCAGCCATCTGCTCGGACCGTTCGCGCAAGCCGTGCGTGAGCGCGATCAACTGCCGGCACTCGCCGCGGGAACCATCAGCGTCCTGTAGTAGTCGCGAGAGCTGTTCGCGTCGTATCGCCAAAAAAAACCCGCGCGTAATCCGCTTCGCCCTCGGGGCCACGCCGTTCACGCTCGCAACGCTGCGTTTCACCTTTCCATCACTCTTCTCGAGCACGCCTCCTTCTATAGTAGGGAACGTGTCGAACGAGTGCAAAACATCTGAGAAGCCGCAGCTCAGCAGCAGCACTAGGAGAATCGTTCACGTAGCAATTCGCTTCGACGATGCGACGAAATCCTCGTTGCTGTTGTCTAATTCTTCAGTTGGCACTTGCCGTTACACGCGAGTACTATGCGAAATGGACGCACTTCGGATCAGTACCTCGCGATGCGGCAGCACATCGTACCGCCAACAACCGTTATGGAGAAACGGTTTAATGAGCGCGCAATCCGGATCGCGTATCGCTGCTCGCTCCGTCACTGAGCGAGCAATCACGTCACCCGTGCAAACGGGCTCACCATCAGGAGGGGAAGTATGCTGGATAGTTCTCAGTCAGGAGCTCGACCGAATCCCGGTTCCCACCCACCCAATTCACACCAGAGCGTAATCAGGAAACTCGCAGGGAAAATCTTCGCGGCAGTAGCAGTGCTGGTGTGCGCCGCATCGACAGCGAGCGCGCAGGCCGGTACGACCATTTCCGGCACGGTGACGACCGATGCTGGCGTGCCGCTCCCCGGAGCGACGGTTCTCATTCAGGGCACGACTACCGGCGCGCACACGGATGATGCCGGTCGCTACGTCATCGTCGTTCCAGCAGACCGAGCGAACGGACAGTCAGGAATTCTGGTTGCCCGCGTGATCGGCTACAGTGCGCGAACGGTTCCAATCGTGCTCACGGCCGGTTCGACGATCAATCAGAACTTTTCGCTGATCGTGAATCCGCTCAACCTCGACGCCGTGCTCGTCACCGGCGCCGGTACATCGACGACGCGCGAACGACTGACCACAACCATCAACTCCGTGGACAGTAGCGCGCTCACGCGTGCTGCCAATCCGCAGAACGTCGTTTCCGCTCTGGCGGCGCAGGCACCCAACGTGGAAGTTCGGACGCAATCTGGCGAGCCTGGGGCGTCGGCATCGATCAAGATCCGCGGCGCAGCGTCTCTGTCCGGAACGAACCAGCCGTTGTTCGTCGTCGATGGTCAGCCGATCGACAATCAGACCTTCTCGACGCAGAGTATGGCGAACGGGTCGGGGTCGGCCTCGGGCGCGGACGCGAGCTCAGTCGCGCCGAACCGTGCGTCTGACATCAACCCGGCAGACATCGAGTCGATCCAGATTCTCAAGAGCTCCGCGGCTGCCGCGATCTACGGCGCTCGCGCGGCAAATGGCGTGGTGCTGATCACGACAAAGTCTGGCACACCTGGGGCGACGAAGTACACGATCTCGTCGACGGAG
>Ga0209488_10001681_pt1 | contig 18823 bp, 19 predicted proteins | sample Rivendell_Oct201_8_FD_188349 | JGI IMG/M metagenome (GOLD analysis project Ga0209488, IMG submission 188349) | Vadose zone soil microbial communities from the Eel River Critical Zone Observatory, Northern California, USA -... | ecosystem: Environmental > Terrestrial > Soil > Vadose zone >...
CAAAGCCCTCGGGCGCGAGATAGGCCGTGCGCGCGCCGCTGCTCACGGTTCAATTCGTCTGTGCGAGATGGCCGGTGCGGTTGATGCTGTGGATTACCCAGCCGTCCGGGCCGAAATCGATCTCGTTGATGCAGCACGGGCTTTGCTGGATCCGCCAGTAGCGCGACAGCGGCAATTCGAGCGCATGCAGCAACAGCACGCGATTGACGCTGTCATGCGCGACGAAGACGACGGTCTCGTCAGGATGCCGCCGGACGATGTCGCGCACCGTCGAGACCACGCGCGCGAGCACCTGCTGCAGGGTTTCGCCGCCAGGGATCGCGGCCCAATCCGGATGCGCATACCAGAGGTCGATCTCTGCCGGCCAGCGGGCATATGCCTCGTCCCGCGTCAAGCCCTGCCAGTCGCCGTAATCGATGTCGTTGAGGCGCAGCACCACCGAAGGCGCCAGGCCGAGGGCCTTGCCGATTGCGGCGCCGGTCTCGACGCAGCGCCCCAGCGGGCTCGTATAGACCGCCGCCGGCCGCCAGCTCGCGGCGATACGCGCCGCCGTCGCCTCAGCTTCCCGTCGGCCGGTGTCGGTCAGCGGCAGTTCGGCGCGACCACGAAACCGCTCCGGCGAGATGCCTTCGACATGGCCGTGACGGACGAGGATCAGCTTGGTCATGCGCTTCCTATCGAACACACGCGGGCATCGCGGCAGCAGCCCGTTATTTCCCATGCGCTACATAATCTTACGCGGAATTTCTGCACGCGTGGGGTGGTCCTGGCATTGTCGGGATCATTTGTCGGAGGTTCTCCATGGCAACGATGCGGGTCGCACAGGTTCCGCAGCCGAACGGCCCGCTGGAGTTGGTCGAGCGTGAAATCCCGCAACCCTCCGCCGGCCAGGTTCGCATCAAGGTGCAGGCCTGCGGCGTCTGCCATAGCGACAGCGTCACCAAGCAAGGGTTGTTCCCGAACATTCAGTACCCGCGCGTCCCCGGGCATGAGGTGATCGGCAGCGTCGATGCGATCGGCAGCGGAGTTGCCGGGTGGAGCGCGGGCCAGCGCGTCGGCGTCGGCTGGCACGGCGGCAATTGCGGGTATTGCGATGCCTGCCGGCGCGGCGACGCATTTGCCTGCGAAACCGAAACGCTGATGACTGGCGTGACCTCTGACGGCGGCTACGCCGAGTACATGATCGCCCCGGCGACGGCCCTCGCCCGCGTGCCGGACGATCTGTCCTCGGTCGAGGCGGCGCCGCTGATGTGCGCCGGCATCACCACGTTCAACGCGCTGCGCAACAGCGGCGCCCGGCCGGGCGAGGTCGTTGCCGTGCTCGGCCTCGGCGGGCTCGGCCATCTCGGCGTGCAGTTCGCCGCGAAGATGGGGTTCAAGACGATCGCCATTGCTCGCGGCCAGGACAAGGCGCCGCTGGCGCGGCAGCTCGGCGCTCATCACTATATCGACAGCCGGGCGGAGGACCCCGCAGCCGCGCTGCAGAAATTCGGCGGCGCCAAGGTGATCCTCGCCACGGCGACGAGCGGCGCGGCGATGGATGCCGTGCAGGGCGGCCTCGCGGTGAGGGGAACATTGTTGATCGTTGGCGTGCCGGAGTCGCTCAACATCGCCCCGCAGTTGTTGATCTTTGGCAGCCGCTCGATCACGGGCTGGTACTCTGGAACCTCGATCGACTCACAGCAGACGCTCGCATTCAGCGCATTGACCGGCGTGCGCTCGATGAACGAAGTCTATCCGCTGGCGCGCGCGGCGGAGGCCTATGACCGCATGATGAGCGGCGAGGCGCGGTTCCGGGTCGTGCTGACCATGGAGGGCTGAACCGGGCATAGCGGGCTTGGCGCGCCCTGGCGGTTTTGCCAAAGTAGCGCGATGAGCGACAACCCCGGAACCGCCACGCTTGCCCGCATGCTCGCCGAGGCGAAGCGCGTCGTTGTGTTCACCGGCGCCGGCATCAGCACCGAGTCGGGCATTCCCGATTTCCGCAGCCCGGGCGGGATCTGGACACAGATGGCGCCGATCTATTTCGACGAGTTCCTCGCCTCGGAGGAAGCGCGCCGCGAAACCTGGCGACGCCGCTTCGTCATGGAGGACACCTTCAAGGCGGCTGAACCCAATCGCGGCCACCGCGCGGTCGACGCGCTGGTGCGGCGCGGCAAGATCGCCGCGGTCATCACGCAGAATATCGACGGGCTGCATCAGGCCTCCGGCATCCCGCCCGAGAAGGTCATCGAACTGCATGGCAACACGACCTATGCGACCTGCCTCGATTGCGGCCAGCGCTATGAGATCGCCGATCTGCGCGCGATTTTCGAGAAGACGGGCGCGGTGCCGCCCTGCAGCGAATGCCTGGGTCATGTGAAGACCGCGACGGTGTCGTTCGGCCAGTCGATGCCGGTGCTGGCGATGCAACGCGCCGAGCAGGAGACGCGGGCAGCCGATCTCTTTATCGTGCTCGGCTCGTCGCTCGTGGTTTATCCCGCGGCAGGATTTCCGCAGCTCGCCAAGCACAACGGCGCAAACCTTGTCATCGTCAACCGCGAGCCGACGCCGCTCGACCATATGGCCGATCTCGTCGTGCACGAAGCGATCGGCGATACGATGGGCGCGGCGGTCGGGGTGAACTGAGCAGGAGGGCGGGACGATGAGACTCGAAAACAAGGTCGCGCTGATCACCGGCGCGGCATCGGGGATGGGCGCCAGCATGGCGCGGATCTTCGCGCGCGAAGGCGCCAAGGTCGTCGTCGCCGACATGCTCGACGACGAGGGCAAGAAAATCGCTGCGGAGATCACGCAGGCGAACGGCGCCGCGATGTACCAGCATCTCGACGTGACGAGCGAGGCGGAATGGCAGGCCGCGATCGCCGCGACGCTTGCCGCCTACGGCAAGCTCGACATCCTCGTCAACGATGCCGGGATCAGCGGCAGCGCGGTCGAGGATCTGTTCGACACCGCCGCCTGGGAACGCATCATGGGGATCAACGCGACCGGCACGTTTCTCGGGATGAAACACGCGATCCCGGCCATGCGCCAAGCGGGCGGCGGGTCGATCGTCAACATCTCGTCGATCTCGGGCGTCACCGGGCAGCGCGGCATCCATGTCGCCTACAACGCCTCGAAGGGCGCGGTGCGGACGCTGACCAAGGCGGGGGCGGTGCAGCACGGGCGCCACAACATCCGGGTCAATTCGGTGCATCCCGGGCTGATGCCGCCGATGCGCACCTCGGGCCGCACCGCCGACCCGGCGGTACGCGCGAAGATGCTCGAAGGCGTGCCGCTCGGCCGTGCCGGGCGGGTCGAGGAAGTCGCGAACGCGGTCTTGTTCCTGGCCTCGGACGATGCTTCCTACATCACCGGCGCCGAGCTTTATGTCGATGGCGGCTTTCTGGCGGTCTGAAGGAGACCAGGCGATGACCTATTCACTCGATGCGTTCTGCGAGGATTGCCGCACGGCGCTGAAAACCGATCACGGCCCGGGCGGGCGCGAGGCGGTGCGGCAAAATCTCGAGCGGCTGCTCGCCGAGACTGCCTTTCTCGACAAGCACGTGCTCTCGGCGCCGCCCGGCCGGCACACGCTTTACGAGGACCCGGAGCTCGATTTTGTCGTGCTCGCGCATATCAATCCGAAGGGTCACAAATCGCCGCCGCACGATCACGGCGCGTCCTGGGCGGTGTACGGCCAGGCAACGCACTACACCGACATGACGGAGTGGCGCCGCACGGATAGGACGAGCGATCCGGGGCCGGCCCGTATCGAGGTGGTGCGCCAATATCGGCTGGAGCCGGGTCATGCCGGCACCTATGACATCCGCGCGATCCACAATATCGAGTTCCCGGACGGAGCGCGGTTTGTGCGGGTGACCGGCACGGATCTCGAGCGCATCCCGCGGCTCAAATTCGATGTGGCGAAGGGCATCGCCGAGATCATCGAAAGCGCTTCGACCGGCCCCGCCTGAGGGTTCCTGCTCGATCCCGGGCGAGCGGGTTTAGTCGCGCGCGACCCTGACCGGGCGGTGCTCGGCGGCCGAGCGGATGATTGCCTCGAAGGCGGCGACGCCGTGCAAGATCTCCTCGGGCGTAATCGGATAGGGCGCCTCGCCGCGGATCGCCGCCGCGAATGCCTCCAGCTCGGCAAGCAATGTGTTGGAGCCGCGGTTCTGGATCGTTTCGGACTCCGCCGCCGCCTGGCGGCCGGTTGGCGGCGCGCCGGGAACGGGGCTGAAGCGAAAATCGAACTCCGGGGTCAGCAATTCGGCGCAGCCCTTTGTGCCGAACACCGCGAGCCGGTAGGTGACCGCCGTCACCAATGACGACAGCAGATTTCCCGACATGCCGTTCGCAAAACCGAACATGACGCTCGTCGTGTCCTGGGCGTCGTAGGCGATCGCGCGCTTGAGGCTCTTCGCATAGACCTCGTCGATACGGCCGAACAGATGGATCATCGCGTCCAGATTGTGGACGCCCATCGCGGTCATCCCGCCGGCCGGCGCCTCGCTCGCGAGCGCACGCCAGGAGGCCGGATCCATAAACAGACCAGCGGGGCCGTTCTGCTCGGCCGAGCAATGCGCCAGAGTGCCAAGGCGGCCGTCGTCGATGCGCGCCTTCAATTCCCGCATCGAGGGGTGAAAGCGGCGGGGATAGGCGACGCCGAGGACGATGCCGGCGCGCGCCACCACATCGAGCGCGCGGGCGGCGCTGTTGCGGTCGAGGGTGAACGGCTTCTCCATAAAGACGTGCTTGCCCGCTGAAGCGGCCGCTTCGACCTGCTTCCCATGCTCACTGTGCGGCGTCGCGAAGACGACGGCATCGATCTCCGGATCGGCGAGGATCTCGTCGAGACTGTCGCGAAGCGCGATGCCCTGCCTGGCGCAGAACGCCTCGGCCTTGGCGCGCGTCCTGGTATGCCCGGCGGTGAAGCGGAAGGCGCCGCTCTGCCCTTGCACGGCGCCGACCAGGGTCTGTCCCCACCGCCCGATTCCAACAATCGCCGCCCGCATCATGCCGTCTCCCTCCGCAATGCCGGACGATTTCTACAATGCCGGCGCTCGCCTGAGGGCGGAAAACCGCGATCCAGACCGCCGAGACTGAGCCCAGTGCATGACATCGGCCCTGTCGCGGCGGTAGAATCCGGGCTGCCGCCCGCCATATGTGAAGCGGGTCAGGAGGGCCAGCGTGAGAACCGGCGCCAAAAGGAGCGCGCAGCCGAGCGCACAAATCGTCGATTTGCGGACAATCGACCCGCTGTCGCCGTCGCGCTTTATCAACCGCGAGCTGTCGTGGCTCGCCTTTAACGAGCGCGTCCTCGCCGAGGCGGACAATCTCCGCCATCCGCTGTTGGAGCGGCTGCGCTTTCTGTCGATTTCGGCGAGCAATCTCGACGAATTTTATATGGTCCGGGTGGCCGGCCTGAAGGGCCAGAACCTCGCCGGCATCAAGACCGTCAGCCAGGACGGCCTCACACCGGCGCAACAGCTCGATGCCATCCAGGAGCGCGCCGGCCGCCTGATGGCCGACCAGCAGGTGACCTGGCTGTCGCTGCGCCGGCAGCTCGCCGATGCCGGGATCGCGGTCGTCGATCCTATCGACCTCGAACCGGGCGACCGCACCTGGCTCGAACAGCGCTTTATGGCCGACATCTTCCCGGTGCTGACGCCGCTCGCGATGGATCCGGCGCATCCCTTCCCGTTTGTCGTCAATCGCGGGTTCGGGCTCGCTTTGCAGCTCGAGCGGTTCAGCGACAATGTGCGCTTGCAGGCGCTGATCCTGATCCCGATCTCGGTCGACCGCTTTATCCGCCTCCCCGGCACCCGCATCCGCTTTTTGCCGGTCGAGCAGATGATCGCGCTGTTTCTCGATCACCTGTTCCCGGGATTTGCCGTCGTTGCGCAAGGCGTCTTCCGCGTGTTGCGCGACAGCGAGGTCGAGATCGAGGAAGAGGCCGAGGATCTCGTCCGCCTGTTCGAGACGGCACTCAAACGCCGCCGCCGCGGCCATGTGATCCATCTCGCGGTCGACGGCCGCATGCCGGGCGAGCTGCGCCGTTTTCTCAGTGAACACCTCGATGCCGCGCCGGGCGACGTGTTTGCGACCGAGGGGATCCTCGGGCTCGACGACACGGCGGAGCTGATCATCGCCGACGAGCGCCCCGATCTCGTCTTCACCCCCTACAACCCGCGCTTTCCCGAGCGCATCCGCGATTTCGGCGGCGATTGCTTCGCGGCGATCCGCCAGAAGGACATCATCGTCCATCATCCGTATGAGAGCTTCGACGTCGTCGTGCAGTTCCTGCGGCAGGCGGCGCGCGACCCGGCTGTGGTCGCGATCAAGCAGACGCTCTACCGGACGAGCGAGGACAGCCCGATCGTCAAGGAATTGGCGCAGGCCGCCGAGGCCGGCAAATCGGTCACCGCGATGATCGAATTGAAAGCGCGGTTCGACGAGGAGGCCAATATCCGCTGGGCGCACGAGCTGGAGCGCGCCGGCGTCCAGGTCGTCTACGGCTTCCTGCAATTGAAGACGCACGCCAAGGTGTCGCTGGTGATGCGCCGCGAGGGCGGCGAATTGCGCTCTTACGTGCATTACGGCACCGGCAACTATCACCCGTACACCGCCAAGGTTTACACCGACCTGTCGTTTTTCACGTGCGATCCCGCGCTGTGCCGCGACGCGGCGCGGCTGTTCAATTTCATGACCGGCTATGCCCGCCCGGCAAGCCTCGAAAAAGTCGCGGTCGCGCCGGTCAATCTGCGCGCGCGCATCGCCGAATTGATCGAGGCCGAGATCGCGCATGCCCGGGCTGGGCGGCCGGCGCAGATCTGGGCCAAGATGAACGCGCTCGTCGACCCGGCGATCATCGACCTGCTCTATAAGGCGTCGCAAGCCGGGGTCTCGGTCGATCTCGTCGTGCGCGGCATCTGCTGCCTGCGGCCGGGTGTCCCCGGCATGTCGGAGAACATCCGGGTCAAGAGCATTGTCGGCCGCTTCCTCGAGCACGGCCGCGTTGTCTGCTTCGGCAACGGCAACAAATTGCCGTCAGATCAGGCGCTCGTGTTCATCAGCTCGGCCGATTGGATGCCGCGCAATTTCGATGGCCGCGTCGAGGCGCTGGTGCCGATCGAGAACGTGACGGTGCACCGCCAAGTGCTCGACGAGATCATGGTCGCCAATCTGCGCGATACGCTGCAAAGCTGGCACCTCGCTCCGGACGGCACCTATACCCGCGTGAGTGCCGAGGAGGACGGCTTCTCTGCGCATACCTATTTCATGACCAATCCCAGCCTGTCGGGGCGCGGGAAGGCGCTCAGGCGCGGCCAGCCGCGGCTTGTCGCGCGCTGATGCGCCGGGCCAGGTAATCCCACCGCCGATGCCCGACCGAAATCACAGCGCGGTGGCCAGTCGGATCGCGGTCGTCGATGTCGGCTCTAACTCGCTGCGCCTTGTCGTCTACGAGCGGCTCGGCGCGACGCTGCTGCCGCTCCTCAACGAAAAGGTCATGTGCGCGCTCGGCCGCGGCATTGCCGCGACCGGTCGGCTCAACCCGGACGGCGTCGCGCTCGCCTTTGCCAATGTGCAGCGCTTTGTCGCGTTGGCACGGGCGCTCGCGGTCGATCACCTCGCGATCATTGCAACCGCCGCGGTGCGCGAAGCCGCGGACGGCGCCGCGTTCGCCGCCGAGATCGAAGCGCTTTGCGTGATCCCGGTGCGGATCATCGATGGCGGCGAAGAGGGAAGGTTGTCGGCGGCGGGCGTGCTGGCCGGCATCCCTTATGCGGATGGCGTCGTCGGCGATCTCGGGGGCGGCAGCGTCGAGCTGGTGCGGGTCGATGCGGCAACGACGCCGGCGGTCGGCGCGGGTGTCAGCCTGCCGCTCGGGCCGCTGCGACTCGCCGAATTCGGCGATAACCGCAAGGCCGTCATCGAGCAGATCGAAGCGGCGCTCCCGGCCGCGCCGGTGTTGCGCGAATGCGCCGGCCGGGCGCTTTATCTCGTCGGCGGGGCGTGGCGCGCGATCGCGCGGCTCCATATCGAGCAGACCCGCTACCCGCTGCACATCATCCATCAATACAAGATCGCGCGGCGCCCGGCGGAAGCCTTTCTCGAACTTATCGCCGCGCAATCGCGCCGCTCGTTGGAGCGCGTCACCGGCATGAGCCGGCGCCGTCTCGAAGTCGTGCCGCTCGCCGCGACGATCCTGCGCCGGCTGATCGCCGCCGGGAAACCCGACCGGCTCGTCTTTTCCGCGTTCGGTTTGCGCGAGGGCTATGCCTATGGCGTGCTGCCGGGCGGTGAACGCGCCGACCCGCTGATCGCCGGCGCGATGACGATGGCGCGCCGCCAGAGCCGGCCGGGAAATGATGGCGACCGTTTGCTGCGCTGGATATCGCCGGTCTTCCCGCGCCTCAACGAGGCCCGGCGCCGGCTCTACCGCGCTGCTTGCTGGCTCAGCGACACGGCCTGGACCGAGCATCCGGATTACCGCGCCGAGCTCGCCTTCCTGCGCAGCCTGAGGATGCCGGTCGGCGCGATTGAGCATTCCGAACGCGCCTTTATCGCGCTGGCGATGCACGCCCGTTATGGCGGCCCCGCCGACGACCCGGTCAAGGCCGCGGCGCTGCCCTTACTCGACGACGATGCCGCCGCGGAGGCGCGCTCGCTAGGGTTGGCGCTGCGCCTCGCCTACACGCTGTGCGGCGGCGCACTCGATCTCCTGGATCAGGTGTTGCTCGACGCGAAGAGCAATACACTTGTCCTCGAACTGCCGGCGAGCGGCGGCCTGTTTGTGGGCGAGGCGGTGCAGCGCCGGCTCGACGCGCTCGGCCGCGCGCTTGGGCTCGCAACCCGGACCGAGCGCCGCCTCAGCCCGACGCCCGTGCTCGCTTAGCCTCGTCGCGCCGTTCCGGGAGCGGCACGAGCTCGATCTTGTTGTTACCGGCGGTCAGCGCGAGCCGGCCGTGCTTTAACGCCAGCGCGTCATTGCCGAACACATCGCGCCGCCAGCCCGACAGAGCGCGCACCGGCGCATTGTCATCGGCGGCAATCGCTTCGAGGTCGTCCGCCGAGGCGACCAGTTTCTGCGCCACCTGGAAATCCTCGCAGCGCTGCTTGAGCAAGACGCGCAGCAGTTCGATCAAGGGGCCGATGCCCGGCGGCGCCTCGGCCTTCGCCGGGACCGCAGGCGGCGGATCGGGGTCGGCGAGCCCGTCGGCGATGGCGGCGAGGATCTCTTTGCCGAGCTTCCCTTCGGCGACACCCTTGCCGAGACTGCGGGTGCGCGCCAGCGCCTCAATTGTTTTCGGCGCGTGCGAGGCAATTTCCAGCACCGCCTCGTCCCGCATGATGCGGCCGCGCGGCAGGTCGCGCTGCTGCGCCGCCTGTTCACGCCATGCCGCCAGCGCGCGGAGCACACCGAGAAACTTGCCGTCGGCGCGGCCGCGGATGCGAAAGCGGCGCCAGGCCTGATGCGGGTCGCTGCGGTAGATCGCCGGGTCGACAAGATCGCCCATCTCCTCGGCGAACCAGGCGGTTCGGCCGTTCTCGGCGAGGAGATGCTGCAGCCGGTCATAGACGGTGCGCAGATGCACGACATCGGCCAGCGCGTAATTGATCTGCCGCTCGGTCAGCGGCCGGTGCGCCCAGTCGGTAAAGCGCGAGGCCTTGTCGAGGCTCGCACCGGCGAGCCGCTTGACGAGGGTCTCGTAGCTGACCGCATCGCCAAAACCGCACACCATCGCGGCGACCTGGGTGTCAAAGATGGGGTGCGGCACCTCGCCCGAGAGCTGGAAGAAGATCTCCAGATCCTGGCGCGCCGCGTGAAACACCTTGAGGGTGTTGGGCTCCGACATCAGCGCCAGCAGCGGCTTCAGATCGAGGCCCTCGGCCAAGGCGTCGATGGCGATCGCCTCCCCGGGGCCCGCCACCTGCACGACGCAGAGGATCGGCCAGTAGGTGCGCTCGCGCATGAACTCGGTATCGATGGTGACGAATTCCGCCCCTTTTTGGCGGGCGCAGAATGCCGCCACGGCGTCACTGTCCGTAATCAGGCTCATTGCCGAGGGCTATACCATTTTACCCGCCGCCGCCGAAAGCCCGAGCCGGCTATGCCGGGAGGAGCGCCTCGGCCTCCTCCCAAAGCCGGCGGACGATCTCACCGGCCGGCTCGCGCCTAGCCAGCGCCGCTGCCTGCCCGGCCCAGGCCTGCATGCGCTCTACATCGGCCGATTTGGCCGCCGCCTCTCGCATCGGTGTCGTCAGGCCGCGCTGCACCGGATAGGGGGCGGGCCGCGGTGCCTCGGGTGCAGCGGCCGCGCGCGCGTAATCGGTCGCGATCGATCGCCCGAGCCGGCCGGAGAAGGCGCGGGTCGGCATGGTAGCCTCGGGCTCCAGCTCGGCGAGCGCATCGGCCCAGGCCGGATGCACCTGGGGGGCGGCTTCGGGCGAGCGCAGAAACGCGGTGCCGACCTGCGCCGCGCTGGCGCCGAGGATCAGCGCAGCGGCGACCCCGCGCCCGTCGGCGATGCCGCCTGTCGCGATGACCGGCACCGAGAGCTTGTCGGCAAGCCGCGGCACGAGCGCAAAGAGGCCGACGGTCTGCCGCTCGGCCTCGGCCGCATCGAAAGCGCCGCGATGACCCCCAGCCTCGAAACCCTGCGCGACCACCGCATCGGCGCCGGCGGCTTCGGCGGCGCGCGCCTCGGCCAGGGTCGTCGCGCAGGCGAACCAGGCGATTCCGCGCGCCTTCAACTCGGCGACGAGCTTCTCCGGAAAGAGACCCATGATCGTCGAGACGACGCGCGGCGCCGCGGCGAGCAACGCGTCACACTGCATCGCGAAATCGAGCGGCTTCGCGTCGCCCACCTCGGGCGGCACCGGCGGACCCCATTGCCCAAGGAAATCGCGCACCCGCATCTCGTGCCCCGTATCGCGCACGGGCTCCGGATCGGGGACCCACAGATTGATCTGGAACGAGCCATTGCTTTGGCCGCGGAACTGCTCGGCCCAGGCGGCGATACCGTCCGGCGAGGTCATCAGCGCGCCGAGCGCGCCCAGGCCGCCGGCATTGCCGACCGCCGCCGCCAAACCAACCGGAGAGGCACCGGCCATCGGCGCCTGCAGGATCGGGACGCGCAGCCCGAATCGCCGGCAAAAGGCTTCGGCGCGTTCCCGTGCGCTCTGTTGTTGCGGCATCGCTCACTCCGTCCCAGAAATTCCGGCAACCTGCCGGGCCGGCTTAGGCATACACGAATTGAGCCCCGCGCTTAACCGCGTGGCTCCGCTTAAGATGCCGCAGGTGAATTGAAGGAAAAAGCGAGGGGCCGATGACGGAAGCGCTGAATTTCACGGCAAGCGATGGGCTATCGCTGGCTTATTACACCGACGATTTCACCGATCCGTGGAAGAAGGCGCCGACGCTCTTGTTGCTGCATGCCGCGATGGGCAGCGCGCGGCGCTATTTCGCGTGGGTCCCGCATCTCGCCCGCGACTGGCGCGTCGTGCGGCTCGATCTGCGCGGCCACGGCCGATCGCAGGTGCCGCCGGCCGAGCAGATGCTGACGCTCGATCGGCTCGTGTTGGACGTCGCCGAACTGCTGGACCATCTCGGCGTGCCGCAGGCGCATATTGTCGGGAATTCGGCCGGCGGCTATCTCGGTCAGCAACTGGCGATGACCCGGCCTGAACGGGTCCGCAGCCTCTGCCTGTTCGGCTCGACGCCGGGGCTCAAGAACAGCCAGGCGCCGAGCTGGATCCCGCAGATCCAGCAAAAAGGGCTGCGCGCGTTTCTTGCCGAGACGATCCGCGACAGGCTGCCGGAAGATGCCGATCCCGGTCTGGTGACTTGGTTTCTCGACGAGGCCGGCCGCAACGACCCCGCCTATATCGGCAAATTCGTGCTGCTCATGGCGAGCTATGATTGGAGCGGCGAGGTGCAGAAGATCCGCTGCCCGACGCTCGTCGTTATGCCAGGCGGCGAGACGGTCGGCTCGATCACCAATTACGAGCCGTTCCGCAAATTGCCGGATGTCGAGATGCGGGTCTATGACGGGCTGCCGCATAATATCTGCGACGCGGTTCCCGACCGCTGCGCTGAGGATGTCCGCGACTTCCTGCGCCGCCGCTTCCCCGCGGGCTGAGCTACTCCGCCGCCTTGGCCGCCTCAGCGAGCGGATCAAGGAGGCCGGGCTCGTCGTTCTTGACGTTGCCGACCGCGGGCCCGATTGGGTAGGCGCGCATCAGTTCGGCCGGATAGGGCTGCAGCAAGGCGAAGAGCTGTTTTGGGCCCGCGTCTTCTTCGCCGAGCCATAAGGGCCACGCCGCGGGCGGCAGGATCACCGGCATGCGGTCGTGGATCGGCCGGCACAGCTCATTCGGCGCGCCGGTGACGATCGTAAAGCTGCGCAAAATGCTGCCGTCCTGAGGGTTGCGCCAGCGCTCCCACAGACCGGCAAACGCAAAGAGACCGCCATCGGCCGGCACGATCGCATAGGGCTGCGTCTTGCCGCCCATCTTCTGCCATTCATAGAAGGCGTCGGCCGGCACGAGGCAGCGGCGCCGCTCGAAGGCGTCGCGGAACGCCGGCGTGCGGGCGAGGGTCTCGGCGCGCCCGTTGATGCAGCGCACGCCGAACGAGATGTCCTTGGCCCAGAGGGGGACGAGGCCCCAGCGCAGCAAATCGAGCGAGCGCTCGCTTGTCTTCGGGTTGTAGCGCACGACCGCCAACGTGTCGGTCGGGGCCGCGTTGTAGCGCGGCGGTGCGTTCGGCACCGGATTGCTGGCGCCGAACAACACCCGGATTTCACCGAGCGGCGTCTTCTGGACAAACCGGCCGCACATGTCCTGATGAACTCAGAGAGGGTTGCGTCGTCGCTGCGCCTGCGCAGGACAACTCTCACCTTCTGCAGTCTCTGTAAACCACGCGAAGGTCGCATCTGCGGCGCAAACAAGGCGCCGCCGCGGACGCCTGACGGCCGGGGCCAAGGGCGGCTTTAAGCGCCGCCCGATCCGCGATTAACGAAATTTTAGGGTTAACGGCCGGAAATGATGCGGCCCCAAGGCTCGGTGTCTCAACAGCAGCTCCCGACCCCTCGGGAACTGCTTGTGATGGAGTTCATGAATGTCGGCGAGCATCGACAAAGGGTCTCCCGAACTCTCGGGTCTGTTTGCGGCGAATAGCGGCTTTTCCCTGGTCGGGAAGGCAGTCACCCCGGCTTCGCCTCGGCTCGGCGCGGCGTCGTTCTGGTTCGCCACCGCCATCAGCTTGGCGAGTTTGGCCGCGGCGGCCGGGATCACGGTCGCCGGCGATCCGCCTGCGATCGCCGAACTCCAGGAACCATCGGGCGCGGCGGCGCCTGTTGTCACTGTTGCTGCTGCGGCTGCCGCTTCCGGTCCCGCTGCCGCTTCGGGTGCAGCTATCGCGCCGGCGGTCGATGAGCGGGCCACACGCGCCAAGAATCCGCGCATGCTGCCCGTCGTGCTGCGCGGCCAGCCCGCGAAGGCCGGCATCGGGTCCTAAGCCGCCGCACTGCCCCGCTGGAGCCCGGGAGCTTAATTCAGGCCGGGAGGATGGCGCTCGTGCCAGTCGGTCGCCTGCTGATAGGCCCAGCCGATCCGGAGCGCCGTCGCCTCGTCATAGGGGCGGCAAATGATGTGCAAGGACAACGGCAGGCCCGTCGCGGTGAAGCCGTCCGGCACCGAGAGCGCACATAGTTCGAGCAGGTTAACAAAGCGGGTGAAGAACGCCGGCGTTGTCGTCTGGTCGATCGAATCGACCGGGATTGCCGGTGTCTGCGTTGTCGGCGTCAGCAGCGCATCGACCTCCTGGAACGCGCCCAGGAAGGCGCGCTTCATCGCGTCGCGCTCGGCGAGCGCGGCGAGATAATCGGGCGCGGTGATACGGCCGCCGGGCTGGATGCGCGGCCTGACCGCCGAGTCGATCGGCAGGGCAGGATCGTCGACCAGCTTGCCCACCAGCTGATAGGCCTCGGATGCGATGATCCGGCCGACCGCGCGCGTCGCATCGGCAAACCGGCACGGCAGCGCCAGATCGACGATCTCGGCGCCGAGCCGGCCCAGCGCATCGAGCGCCGCGTCATAGGCGGCGAGCACCTCCGGGGTGCAGCCGTCGCGCTCGCCCTGCGGCATGCGCGCGAGGCGGAGTCCCTTGACGCCGCGCCGCAGCCCCGCGGTCACGTGCTGTGGCTGCGGCGCCGACAGCGTGCGGGGGTCGAGCGGATCCGGACCGGGCATGACGCTGTAGAGCAACGCCGCGTCCTCGACCGAGCGCGCCATCGGCCCCGGCGTGTCGAGCGAGGGTGCGAGCGGCAGGATGCCATAGGTGCTGACCCGGCCGATCGTCGTCTTGAGACCCGAGAGGCCGCACCACGACGCCGGCAGCCGCACCGAGCCGCCGGTATCGGTGCCGATGCCCCACGGCGCCATGCCGGACGCGACCGCGACGCCGGTGCCGCTGCTCGACCCGCCCGGCGTACGGGGTGTCTCGAGGTCCCACGGGTTCCATGGCGTGCCGAGATGCTCGTTGGTGCCCCAGCCGCCCATCGCAAACTCGACCGTGTGCGTCTTGCCGAGAACGATCATGCCGGCTGCGATCAGCTTGCGGGCCAGCGTGGCGGTGGCCGGCGAACGCCGGTCGCGCCACGCCATCGAGCCGCCGGTCGTGACCCGCCCTTCGAGGTCGATCAAATCCTTCAGCGCGATCGGGACGCCGTGCAGCGGGCCGACCGAATGGCCCGAGCGGATCGCCTTATCGGCGGCCTCGGCGGCAAGTCGGGCATCGTCGCCATAGACATCGATGTAGGCGTGCAGTTTGCCGTCGAGCCGCGCGATGCGCGCGAGAAACGCCTCGACGATATCGACAGGCGACAGACGCCGCGCTGCGATCTCGGCGGCGAGCTGGTGAGCCGGCTGATAGGTCGGATCGGTGTTGGAAGAGCGCATCGGGATCACTTCGGAAAAAGGCGGCGATAGACGCCGGGCGAGCCGACATCATGCCGCATAAAAGCGCGGACACGGTTGCTCCAGGGATTGCTGTCGCGCGCCTTATCCCATTCCGGAGTTTCCGAGACGCCGGCATGCTCGAATTCGTAAAGCGTCAAATATTTCGGCTGACCGTCGATCGCCACATAGCGACGCGCTCCGAGACAACCCGGGCATTTGAGGTAGGGCGGGATATACGCGGTGTTGTACCAGTCGTTGAACTCCTCCTCGACCATCGCCGGGATGTCGATGCGCCCCATCTGCAGAAACGGCGCGGGCTCGCGCGTCTGCTCGACCGGGCTGGTCTTGAGGGGAAAGATCTGGCGGTAACCGTTAAGGAGATAATTGCGCCCGATCGTCCCGCCGGAAGAGGAGACCCGCCGCGCCGACGGCCGGAAGCGGACGCCCTCAAGAAAGGCCGGGCTGCGCAATACATCCGGGTGCTCCAATTCGTAGAGCGCCAGGTATTTCGGGCTACCCTTCAGCGCCTCGTAGCGGCCCGCGCTCAAGAAACCCGGCACCGCGAGAAGATGCGCAATGTGCTCTTCGTCATACCACCGGTGATACTCGGCCTCGTATTGCGGATCGATGTCGGCCCACACCATCAACAGGCCGGTGCCGCGCGTTTTGGCCATGGCGGTCTCCCTAGCGTCTCGGGCATTTAACACCGCCCCGGCGAGCGAGGCGAGCGAGGAGATCGGTTGCCTTCCGGCGACAGCCCCTCGCCAAATCCGGCCAGGCGACTACAATGCACCGGCTGCGGCATTTCGGCGCAAACCGGCCGGATACGCGATGGCGGAGCGGGAAACCAAGCACATCATCCGGCAATGGAACCGGGAGATCGAGGACGAGACCCGGCGGCTTGCGGCGCGCGGCAAGGATTCGGGTCCGTGGCGGGCGGTCGTCTGGGGCGCGATCTGGGTGTTGTGGCTCGGCGCTCTGCTGGCCCTAATCGCGCTGCTAAAGCCGTGGCATTGACGCGCCGAGCGGCCGGAGGGCATGAGCGATGTATGCGGTCATTTTCGAAGTCGAGCCCGCGCCGGGGCGGCGTCAGGACTATCTCGACATCGCCGCGCAATTGCGCCCCGAGCTCGAGCAGATCGACGGCTTTATCTCGGTCGAGCGCTTTCAGAGCCTGACGCAGGAAGGCAAGATCCTGTCGCTCTCATTCTGGCGCGACGAGGAGGCCGTGGCGCGGTGGCGGTCTCACGCGCAGCATCGCAAGGCGCAGCGCGCCGGCCGCACCGGCGTCTTCAAGAATTATCGGCTGCGGGTTGCCGCCGTCATGCGCGATTACGGGCTCGAAGACCGCGCCGAAGCGCCGCAATCCCCGCCCGAGCTTTAGCTATTCCCACGGAATTTTTGGCGCGGGGCCGAGTTTCGCGGGGCCCAAAAACATTTCGCCGTTCTGGATCGTAAACGATGCGGTGATCGCCGGACGGCCGGACGGACCGGCCTTGGCCAGCATCGCCAGCCCGATCCGCGCCAGGCGGGCATCGCTCGCCTTCATGCGCCCCGCCGCGACGAGCGCGTTCATCAATTCGTCGTAGCCCTCGACCGCGCCGGAAAACGCGCCCATCGGCTGCAGATCGCTATCGAGCGCCAACGTCCCCGACCCGCTGACCGCGAGCGTGCCCCAGCGCAGCGTGAAATTATCGATCTCGGCGGTGCCGCCCTCGTCCCGCCACCCGGTTGCCGCCTGGCGCGGCGGACCGGAGGGGATCGAGCCCTTGACCGTGACGCCCAAAGCGAGTTCGTCGAGCAGGTTGCGAAACGGGCTGGGCGCCTGCGGCAGCTTGACGTCATGCAAGTCGGCGGCGAGCGCGATGTTGCTGTCGCGATGGGTTGCGGGCGCTCGCGCCGGCAGAACCAGCCAGAGATCCGCCCTACCCGCGGCCAGCGGTTCGCTTGCGTCCAAGCGCGGGGCGTCGAGGCTGAGCCAGATCGTCGCACCGCCTTCGGGAACCGCCGAAACTGCGCCCTCCACCGCGCGCGCCGAGACTGTCGCGGCCGGTTTTCCCTCGGGGCCCGCGACGGCACTCAGGCCCCGCGGCGCCGCCAGATGCCAGACCCCGAAACTCCAGGGATGCGCGCTGGCGGACAAGAGCGGCATGCGGATATCGGCCGGCGGATTGATCGCCTCGTCGCGCAACGCGGCATCGCTCAGCTCCAGGCGGAACGCAAACGGGAAACCGGCGACCCGCAGGGTGCGCCATGACGCCGCGATCTTTTGCGCGCGCGCCGCCTCCGCCCACTCGCCGAGGCCTTGCTCGATCTTGCCAGCGGTGATGAACCAGAATGCCGTGTAGCCGCCCGCCAGGATCAGCAGCAGGGCGGTGACAAATAGAAGACCCGTGCGGCGGCGCATGCCGGGGTTATAGCGCGCCCCGCCCAACCCTGCTTAAATTTCCCGACCCACGGGAGAGATGCCGATGAAGAAGGTTGAGATCACCGCCTATGGCGCACCGGAGGAGATCGCGGATTGCGTCGAGGCGCCCGATGTCGGCGCGCCCGGCCCGGGCGAGATCGTGTTCGACGTACTGGCTTTCCCGATCAACCCGGCGGACCTCTCGATGTGCCGCGGCAATTACCGGCTGCGGCCGCCCTTGCCGGCAACACCGGGCGCCGAATGTGTCGGCCGGGTCGCCGCCGTCGGGATCGGCGTCGGCGGCATCAAACCCGGCGACATCGTCATCAATTTGCAGCGCGAGAACTGGACGCAGCGCCGCCGCATCGATGCCAAGGATGCGATCCCGCTGCCGGCCGGGCTCGACCTCGACCAGGCGGCGATGCTGCGCATCAACCCCGCCACGGCGCTGCTGCTGCTCGAGGACCATGTCGCGCCGAAGCCGGGCGAGTGGGTCATCCAGAACGTCGCCAACTCGGCGGTCGGCCGCCACCTGATCGTGCTCGCGAAGCAGAAGGGCCTGCGCACGGCCAATGTCGTGCGGCGCAACGATGTCGCCGCCGAGCTGAAGAGCCTAGGCGCGGATGTCGTGCTGGTCGACGGCGACGATCTCGCGGCGCGCGCCCATGACGCAGTCGGCGGCGCCCCGATCCGCCTCGGCATCGACGCCGTCTCGGGCACCGCGTGCAAACGCATCGCCGACTCCGTGGCGGATGGCGCGGTGGTTGTCAGCTATGGCGCGATGTCGGGCGAGGACCTCGTCATGAGCCGGCCGGCGCTGAGCTTTCGCGGGGTCAGCCTGACGGGGTTCAATCTTGGCCGTGGCCTAGCCAAGCGCAGCCCGCAGCAGGTGCGCGCGCTCTATGCCGATCTCGCGATCAAACTGCGCGACGGCGTCTTGAAAGCGCCGATCGAGGCGACCTACCCGATCGAGGACATCAAGCAGGCCCTGACGCACGCCCAGCGCGGCGGCCGCAACGGCAAGGTTCTGGTCTTGCCGAACGGGCGGCTCGGTGCCAGTTAGAACACGCGAGAAAAAGCCTTTACGGCGCGCCAAAGGAGGAAGGCCATGTCCCTCAACGGTCACCGTTACGATGTCGGCGGCGTGCTGCTCGAGCGGCCGTTCAAGATCCGCCGCCTCGGCCATTTCGGCTTCAACTTCGACAAGTTGGAAGAGGCCCGCGAGTTCTACGGCGATCTCCTCGGCTTCACGGTTTCCGACAAGGCCGATTTCTCGCGCGCGCCGTGGTTTCCGAAAGACAAGAGCCTTGGCGACAATCACGGATATTTCATGCGCTACGGCACCGACCACCACGCGATGGTGCTGTTCTCGAAGCCGGTCATGGATGTCCGCGCCGACCGCAAATTCATGCCCGAGGTAACGATCAACCAGATCACCTGGCAATGCGGCAGCCTCAAAGAGATCGC